>Ga0070707_100001233_pt1 | contig 25094 bp, 18 predicted proteins | sample KBSK5502metaG_FD_65468 | JGI IMG/M metagenome (GOLD analysis project Ga0070707, IMG submission 65468) | Corn, switchgrass and miscanthus rhizosphere microbial communities from Kellogg Biological Station, Michigan, USA - KBS K5-50-2 metaG | ecosystem: Host-associated > Plants > Roots >...
GTCGTTCCCGCGGTGAAAAAACGCAGCCACCTTCCGATATTAGTGGACCCCAGTCATGGCACAGGCAAACGGCACAAGGTGCTGCCACTTTCGCGGGCGGCGGTGGCTGTCGGAGCGGATGGGCTGCTCGTCGAGGTTCATCACCAGCCGGAAAAAGCCCTCTCCGACGGCATACAATCCATTCTCCCCGAAGAGTTCGCGGAACTTTCCATAGAAATTCGTCAGATCGCTGCTGTGGTACATCGCGAAGTAAATTAGTTGCGAAGCGTGAACGCAATTTCTGAGCGAGCTACTAAAGGCAACCTTGGTGACATGAACCGCGCATCCAAATTTCGCGTTGCGTTTCTCTCGGCGCTGCTTCTCGTCGCCGCAATCATTGTGATCGCGCGCGAACATCGCCCTTCTTTTTTGCGGCCGGGGTTGCGCCTGTACGCCTACGTCAGCACGGCTGACAATTCTGTTTCTGTGGTGGACCTCGTTAAACTCGCCACGGTGGCGCATGTGCCCGTGGGCGGCACAATTTCCGCGATGCGCGAGCACCCAAGCCGCGCTGAGTTGTGGGGGGTCAGTTCGAGCGGAGGTTTTGCATGGGTGCTCGATTCGCGAACTTCTCAGATCGTTGCGCGCATTCCTGTTGGCCCTCTTCCTTACTCGATCGACTTTTCCGCTGACGGTAATCGCGTGTACGTTCCCGCATCCGGCAGCAACTCTCTTGTGACGATCGATTGTGGCTCGCGTCAAGTAATTGCGCACGCCGTTACCGGCGCGCAACCCGTCGTGGCCCGGGTTTCGGAGGACGACAGATTCGTACTTGTGCTCAACAGAAAAGATTCGACAGCAGGAATTTATGACGCCGCGACACTGCGCCTGCGTTTCACGGTTGGTGTCGTGCCCGATCCCGAAGATGCGGTCATTCTGCGCGATCATTCCATTGCTTTCATCCGGAGCAGTACGCAGAAGCGTCTTTCCGTGATCGATCTCGAGAAAGGTCAATTGCTGACGAATCTCGAGATGGCCGGAGTTCCTTCGCAAATGATTTTGAAGCCGGACGGCGGCGAACTTTACGTGCTTTCGCCGGAATCACACGGGCTGCAAGCAATCAATACCTGGACCCACGAGGTGGGTGATTACGTGGTGCTGGGTTCGGCGCCGACACGCGGCGTATTGCTTGCAGACACCGGTGAACTTTATGTTTCGGACGCTGCGGCAGGCAGTGTAACGCCGGTCGACATCAGCTATCGCCGCCTTGGGCCTCCCATCGCTGCCGGACAATTGCCGGGCGCGCTGCGGTTTGATCCCGGAGACAAGGCGCGCCTCCTGCTCGTCGTTAGCCAGGCTTCAGGAGGTCTTTCGGTGATTCGCATCGCCGCGGACCGCGCGAATGACCTAAACTCGTCGCCGCCCTGTTGTCTGCTGACGATAATTCCTGTGGGCGAGCAGCCGCGCGAGCTTGCTGTTAAATTGTTTTAGCAAAAATCGCTTACATCACGGCGCGAGCGGTTCAATCGGCCAGGCGAAATGTTCTTCGCCGAGCAGCACCTCGAGCACGCCCTCGGCGGGAAGTACATCCAAGGGCAATCCTCCGTGCCACAGCGCGACTCCGAGGCGCAAGCGCGAGGCTCCACGCAAATCAAACAGCTCCTTGCTGATGGCAAGTTCCAGAATCTGTTCCCAGGCCGCTTCAGCCGAGCCTGCCGGGTTCAACAAACAGAGGCGATCCTGCTCGACAGCGTATTCGACTAGTTTCCCGCGCGATAGTTTTGCCATCATGGTTACTTCGGAAGTAGCCTGAATCGTGACGCGGAATTCCGCGTCCTCAAGCTCGGAAAGCGCCGCCGGAAACGCGTCCAGCCGAATGCACAACCTTTCCGGCTCAAAGCCATACCGCAATTCACGCAAATAGAACGTTCGGCCGTGCATCGCGCCGCTGCGCCGCTCGGGCGAATACAAACCAGCGCCCAACCACTCAAAGTAAGATGTGTCGCGGCCGTTCACATCCACTCGCAAATATTCCGAAGGTGGCAAGTGCAACGCGCGTTCTGGTTGGCGCTTGATGGGCTTTGCCAATTCATCTGGCGCAATTTTTCCCACTGCGCGGTAAATTCCCGTCAGATGCCTGCGATAGAGCGCGTCAAATTCGGCGTCATTTGCAGTGCTGTGTTCCGGCCCAAACCACCAGCACCAGTCGCTGCCTTCGGCGGCCAGCAGCGATTCCTTCGCTTCCTTGAGGCCAGCGTCGCTGGGGGCGTCTTGGCGTCCTTGCGCCCGGGCTTCTTCAGCACGCGAGTAGGCTTCGCGCGCATCCCACAGGAAATCCCATGCCTGCACGTCCTCGGCATGACCGATCCACACGTCGAAATTGGCGTTGATCCAGGACGCGGGGAAAATTCCGCTTGTTTCAGAAATATCGCCTGCCGTGGCAATCGCCTCGCTCGCGGTCAGCGCTCGAAAATCCGGATCGGATTGAATGCGGCCGTAGAATTCGCGTAAAAATTCGCGGCCATTGCCAGGATAGTATTCCCAGGCATTTTCGCCGTCCAGAAAAAGACAAACGGTAAGAGGCTGCTTGCTGGTTACGCGTTCGCCGATGGCGCGCAAGCGACCGTGAAGATCGGCGGCGCCGGCTTTTGCATCCATTCGGCTGTACACAAATCCAATCAAATCGGATATGTGGTGATCACGGAAAAGCCCCGTAATTCCCGCTTGGCCCATTTGCAACCGCCACGGCCGGTATAAGTGCTCGGCGTTGGCGGCAAGTCCGGTGCCGTCACGAAAGAATCCAAGATTCAGAGTGCGGCCAAGGACCCCCTCGTCCGTGCCAAACCACTTGAATCCTTCCTCCGCGGCAATGGTAAGCGCCTGGTCGGACACAGAACCTTCTGAAGGCCACAAGCCGGCAGGCTGGACACCGAAAACTCTTTGGTGATATTCGCGCGCCCGCTGCAATTGTTCGCGAGCATCTTCGGGATGCCGATAGGCGCGGCGCGGCAAAGGCGTTGAAGGATTCGCGACGCGCGCGATATCGGAATCGCAAACGAGCGGCAGAATCGGATGATAAAACGGGGTGGTGCTGATCTCGATCTGGCCACGCGCGGCTGCTTCACGGTAAATCGGCAGGACAAGCTTGAGAAAGTCCAACTGCTTTTGCTTCAGCGCGGCTTTATCCTTTTCCGTGAAGTCCTTACCCTTCGCTGAGAGCCGATTGATGGTGGCATCGCGCGCGATCCACTCTTCATCCATCCAGGCGAGCTGGGAGAGCAATTGCAGATCGCGCCAATCACGCGGCGTAAAGGTGACGATTGCCTGGGCTCCGCCGGCTTGACGCGACCATTCGTGAAGTTCGCCAAAACGCGGCCACCGCGAGAGAAAGCGCTCGTGATTGACCTGAAATGCGCGCTGCAGAATTTCAGTCTTGTCTTCGCTGGTAAGCTGTTCGGCGTCGCGAAACACCAGTTCGAACCAGGGCTCGTTGAAAGTGCCGCTGGCGTATTCTTCGAGCTGAAGTCCAAGAGAGGGCACAACGTTGAAGGTGCAGTGAAAATTCGGAAACTCTTCGAGCATTTTCACCATGCCCCAATAATCTTTCAGAGCGTGAAGGCGGGTCCAAGGGAGCACGTAACGGCCCGTCTCGGGCTCTCGGTACTGCGGCTGGTGCATGTGCCAGAGGACGACGAGGTGGACCTTATTCATCGCGAGAGCTGCTCCGGCGACACAGCAGCGGTCATGCTACACTCACGATTCCCGCCATGCGCATTCTTGACCGCTATATAGTCCGCGAAATTTTCCGTCATGCGTTCCTCGGACTGGTCGTCTTCACGTTTGTCCTATTCGTGCCGCAGCTCGTTCGGCTCATGGAGCTCCTGGTGCGCCATTCCGGATCGGGCTCGCAGATTACAAAACTTTTCCTGTACATTTTTCCCGGCGTACTCATTTTTACCATTCCGATGGCCGTGCTTGTCGGAGTCTTGCTTGGCCTTGGGCGAATGTCCGCGGACAGCGAAATCATCGCGCTAACGGCCCTTGGCATTAGCCGTCAGCGAATGCTCGTTCCCGTCGGCGTGCTGGCGCTGACCGGCGCGATTGCGACGGGAACGCTGACGCTGTGGCTGGCGCCGGCCGCATTCCGCGCGCTGCGAGGCATTGAAGCCGACTTACTTGCTTCGCAAGCATCGTTCCAAGTGCAACCGCGCGTGTTCGACGAGCGGTTCCCGAAACGCGTTCTATACATCAACGACGTCTCTGCGAGCGGAACGCAGTGGCACGGCGTTTTCCTCGCGGAAGTTGGCGAGGAGAGCGGCTCACAGCTGACGCTGGCGGAGAATGCGATTGTAATTGCCGAGCCAAAGCAGGGCAAGCTTGAGCTGCATCTTCAAGGCGGAACCACACACGAGGTCAGCCGCAAGGATCCCGACCATTATTCGGTGACTGATTTTGGACAGAGCGATTGGCCGCTGGAAGTAACGGGCCTGATTTCAAATCAGCAACGCGCACTGAGCAATCCTGAACGCCGGACCTTGGACCTGCTAGCGGAAAATGGAAAGAATTGGCGCGAGGCGCGCGTGGAATTTCAGCGCAGGCTGGCGTTTCCGTTCGCGTGTTTGGTATTTGCGTTGGTAGCGGTGCCGCTCGGCGCGCAGCCACGACGCGGAGGGCGTGCGGCGGGAACGCTGCTTTCGGTACTGCTGATTGGTTTGTACTACTCGCTTTCGCTAGTGGGCGCAGGCTTCGCCCGCGAGGGGAAGCTGAGCCCATGGACGGGTATTTGGCTGGCGAACATCGTGTTGACGGCGCTTGCCATCGTATTGCTGCCGCGCATGGAGCAGCTGCGGGGCGACAACGCGTGGTACCGGAGAATCAGCCGGCTGGAAACGTGGAAGAGACTGCTGCGACGCAAGAAAACGCAAGCGAAGAAACGCGCAGCGGAGTTAGCAAAAGTTGCGAATGGCAAACAGGAAATAGCAAAAACTTCGGAGGGAAGTTTTCCGCGCCTGATCGATATTTATCTGCTGCGGCGATTTCTAGCGTATTTCGGCCTGTTGATGCTGGCATTCGTGGCCCTGTTCCACGTATTCACTTTCTTTGAATTATTGGACGATATCGCGAAGCACGGCGTCCCGTTTCTAACGGTGGTGAGATATTTTTGGTACCTGACTCCATATCTTCTTTACCAGCTGTCGCCGCTGGCGGCGCTGGTGGCGGTGCTGGTTACGCTGGGCGTGATGAGCAAGAACAACGAGATTGTGGCGTGCAAGGCGAGTGGCATCAGCCTTTACCGGCTGGCGATGCCGCTGCTGCTTGCGGGACTGACGCTGGCCGCGACGATGATCATTCTGGACGACGTGTACCTGCCTTACACAAACCAGCGGCAGGATGCGCTGCGCAACCAGATCAAGGGCAAGCCGCCGCAGACCTACACGCGTCCGCAGCGTTGGATTTTTGGAGAAAAGGGAAAAATCTACAATTACGATTTATTCGAGCCAGACAAGAATCTTTTCGCCGGCCTGACCGTGGTGGAACTTGAGCCTGGAACTTTCCATGTGAGGCGGCGAATATTCGCGAATCAGGCGCACTGGAGCGATTCGCAGAACGTTTGGGTGCTGGAATCAGGCTGGGTGCGCGATTTCCAGGACGGGTCGATTGAGAGATATCAGAAATTTACGGCCACTGCGCTTCCGGAGCTTACCGAGCCACCAAGCTATTTCAATCGCGAAGTGCGGCAAGCCTTTCAGTTGAGTTTCCGCCAGCTTGGTAACTACATCGAAGAGTTGCGGCTCGCGGGATTCGATGTGTCCGCGTTGACGGTGCAGTGGTACGTGAAGATTGCGTTTCCACTGATTGCTCCGGTGAGCATGCTGCTGGCAATTCCCTACGCATTTCGCGTGGGCGCGCGCGGCGCGATTGGAGGCGTCGCTGTGGGCCTTGCGGTAGGCATAGCCTACTTTTCGCTGGCGCGGTTGCTCGAAGCGATGGGCGGAGTGGGACAAATGCCGCCACCATTCGCTGCGTTTGCGCCGGATTTGGTTTTCTATTTTCTGGGAATGTATTTCTTCTTCAAGATGCCAACCTGAGATAGGCTCTCTTCCTCATTTTTGCGATTTTATCTTCCAGAGGACTTTGCGAAGCATGCCGAGGAGGACTTCGGCGTCGCCGGAGCTCAGCTCGAAGCGGCGAAGCATGCGACGGAGTTTTTCTTCGGCGGTGTCGGCGGAGCGACGGTGAATATAGCCGCTGGCGTGGAGAGCTTCGAGAAGTGCCGCGTTGATTCGATTGATGGTTTCCATGTCCGCGGCGGCGCGCGGCAACCTGTTTTTTGCGGTTAGCTTCGCGGTGGTGCGAGAGATTTCGTAGACGACGATTGCGACGGCCTGAGCCAAGTTCATTGAGCGATGCTCTTCACGCGTGGGGATGCGCAGGAGCCAATGACAATGGCTTAAGTCGTGGTTCGAGAGCCCCGTCTTTTCTGAGCCGAAAAGAATTGCGACGCGCCCGGTCTCAAGTTTCTTACGAAGCTGCTTTGCGGCCGCTTCGAGTGAGTGCACTTCATGCTGCAGTTCGCGGTGGCCGATGGCAGTCGTGCCAATGACCAGGCTGCAATCGCGAACGGCCTCTTCGACGGAATTGTGTTCTTCGGCTTTCGCCAGAAGCGGCGCGGCACCAACCGCAGAAACCGCCTCGCGAAAGGCCTTTTCGTACGGCGTGACCACACCCAGATGAAACGCGCCGAAATTGCTCATCGCGCGGGCAGCCGCGCCGATATTGAGCGGATTGCGCGCGCGCACCAGGACGATGCGCAGGTTTTGGAGATTGGGCGGATGTTTCAATTGTTCCACAGGTCGTCCGCAGGCCCACCTGGGGGCGCCTCCATTCTACGTGAGGCGACGGGGGCAGCCGCAAAAAGCCGCTGCTCACGGAATGGCGCGCGGAACAATTCAGGGAACACTCCCGCTCGATCGACCGTATCTCATGGTGCACAATCACGGACGGGTCAAGGAGGACTCTCGATGAAGCTCTGGCACTCACTCACCTTAGGTTTGTTGGTTGCTGGTATCGGCTGGACATCGCCAGCGCGCGCGCAGGCTGCGACGGACGCAAAGATAGCTTCACTGGACGACATCAAGAATCAGGCCGACTTGGACAAGGCCATTACCGCTCTGGATACAAAGCTCTTCGACGCTTACAACCACTGTGACCTGAAGACCTTCGACAGCCTGCTGGCCGACGATGTGGAGTTTTACCATGACCAGGGAGGCGTAACGCTGGGCCGGCAGAAACTCACCGAGAGCATCAAGAACAACATCTGCACGGGCGACACACAGCGAGTCCTGGTGCCCGGAACTCTGAAGATTTACTACATGAAAGGCTATGGAGCCATCGAGATGGGCGTGCACCGTTTTCTGCATCCCAAAACGGAGGCGGCCAACGGTAAGGGAGAAGCAAGTTTTGTGCATCTGTGGCAGTACAGGGACGGCGCGTGGAAGGTTTCGCGTGTGCTGAGCTATGATCATCACGCGTTACAGGCAAAAAATTAAGAATTTTCGCGACCTAAAGTAAAAGTTGAAGTTGGCGTGTTGGCGGTACGTCCAAAGAAAAACGGAGCACCCAAAAATCCGTGCTCCGTTTCTTCATTTCGAGTTTCACTTGAAGTTTCCGTGCGCGCGTCCGCGTGGCTACTTCTTTTTCTTGGCCTGCTTTTCTTCAACTACAACTTGAGCGGCGGCCAAGCGCGAGATAGGTACGCGGAACGGCGAGGCGCTGACGTAGTCCAGACCGATTTGATGGCAGAACTTGACGCTGTCGGCGTCGCCACCGTGTTCTCCGCAGATGCCGATCTTCAGCTCGTTGCGAGTCCTGCGGCCCTTTTCAGTGCCCCACTTCATCAACATGCCGACGCCCTTCTGGTCGAGGGACTGGAACGGGTCAGCCGAGAAGACACCAGCCTTCTTTTCGTCGACGTAGTCGGGAAGAAAGCGGCCCGCGTCGTCACGCGAAAGGCCCATGGTCGTTTGTGTTAGATCGTTGGTGCCGTAGGAAAAGAACTCGGCGACTTCGGCGATTTCATCTGCCAGCAAAGCCGCTCGCGGAAGCTCGATCATGGTGCCTACCAAGTACGGCAGCTTCACGCCCGCCTTCTTGATGAGATCATCGGCCACACGGCGAGTCGCCTGTTCGAGGATGCTCAGTTCCTTTCTGTCCAGGACCAGCGGAATCATGATCTCGGGTATTACTTTAACTCCGCCTTTTTGCACTTGGATGGCAGCTTCGATGATCGCTCTGACCTGCATCTCCAGAATTTCCGGGTAAGTAATGCAGAGACGGCAGCCGCGATGGCCAAGCATCGGATTCGCTTCGTGAAGTTGCTCCACTCGGCGAGCGACTTTCTCCACATCGAGGCCAAGTTCCTTCGCAAGTTCGGCTTGCTTGGCGCGTTCGTGCGGGACGAACTCGTGGAGGGGCGGATCGATCAGGCGAATCGTTACCGGCAGGCCGTCCATGGCTTTGAAGATGCCGGCGAAGTCGCGGCGTTGGAACGGGAGAAGCTTGTCGAGAGCCTTGACGCGGGCCTGAGGCTCGTCTGCAAGAATCATTTCCTGAATGGCGCGCTGGCGTTCAGCGCCCTTCTCTGGGAACTCGAAGTCGGTGAAGAACATGTGCTCGGTACGGCAGAGCCCGATGCCTTCGGCGCCCATTTCGCGGGCCTTGCGCGAGTCTTGAGGCGTGTCAGCGTTGGTGCGAACGCGAAGCCTGCGCGTTTCGTCCACCCACTTCATCAATGTGTTGTAAGACTTGGGAAGTTCAGGCGTGACGAGCGGTTGCGCGCCGAGGTACACGATGCCTTCGCTGCCGTCGAGCGTGACCCAATCACCTTCTTTGGCGGACTTTCCATTCGCACTCATGGATTTGGACTTGAGGTCGATGTTGATTTTTTCGGCGCCGACGATGCAGCACTTGCCCCAGCCGCGAGCGACCACGGCGGCGTGACTGGTTTTTCCACCCGTGGCGGTGAGGATGCCCTGCGCCACGGCCATTCCGCCAACGTCTTCGGGACTGGTTTCGCGGCGAACGAGAACTATCTTTTCGCCTTTGGCGGCCCATTCTTCGGCATCGGCTGCGGAGAAAACAATCTTGCCCACCGCAGCGCCCGGAACAGCATTGATGCCCGCGCCGAAAATTGTGCTCTCGAGAGTTTTCTTGTCGACCTTGGAATCGATGACGGGATAGAAGAGACGTTCTATATCTTCGGGCCTGATGCGAAGAATGGCGTCTTCTTTCGTGATGAGTTTTTCATTGGCCATGTCCACAGCCATGCGAAACGCCGCGGCAGGAGTGCGTTTGCCCGTGCGCGTTTGCAGCATGTAGAGCTTGCCCTCTTCGACTGTGAACTCCATGTCCTGCATATCTCGATAATGTTTTTCAAGTTTTGCGCGAACTTTTTCAAGCTGCGCGTAAATCGTGGGAAGCCGCTTGGCCATTTCACTGAGATGCATCGGAGTGCGAATGCCGGCCACCACGTCTTCGCCTTGAGCGTTCACTAGATAGTCGCCGTAAAATTCTTTTTCCCCGGTGCTGGGATTACGCGTAAAGCACACACCGGTGCCGGAATTTTCCCCTGTGTTTCCGAAGACCATTTGCACAACGTTGACAGCGGTGCCAAGAAGCCCAGTGATTTTCTCTACGCGACGGTAGGTCACGGCTTTCTCCGCCATCCAGGACCCGAACACGGCGCCAATCGCGCCCCACAGTTGTTCCATCGGATCCTCAGGAAATTCCTGGCCGCTCTTCTCCTTGAAGTATTTCTTGAATTCGGCGACGAGATCCTTCCAACCGCTGGCGGGAACGGCCGTGTCTTCCTTAACGCCGAGGCGAGCCTTGAGCGCGTGCAGCCGATGTTCGAGGTCCTCCTTGGGCAGACCCATCACGACAGTGGAATACATTTGAACAAAGCGGCGATAGGCGTCATAGGCAAAGCGCTCGTTGTTTATGCTGGCTGCGAGCCCTGCAACGCTCTTGTCGTTAAGTCCGAGATTCAGAATCGTCTCCATCATGCCGGGCATGGAGCGGGCGGAGCCGGAGCGCACGCTAACCAGGAGCGGAGTCTTGGGGTCCCCGAGCTTCTTCTTGGCGATTTTTTCGAGCTTGGCAACATTCTCTGTAACTTGCTTTTTCAGCTCGGGCGGAAACTTCTTGCCATTCTTGTAGTAGTAGTCGCATGCCGCAGTGGAGATCGTAAAACCACCAGGGACGGGCAGACCGATTCTGGTCATCTCCGCCAAGCCGGCCCCTTTGCCTCCTAGCAGCTCGCGCCAAGTGCCGTCACCTTCCGCTTTCCCTGCGCCAAAGAAATAAACCCATTTCGTCACGATATGCCTCACAAGCGATTTGGAATAAGAGCCACATGCAAACTGCGAGAACCGGAGGACGAGTGCATGCTCGGCGCCCTCTGAAAAATCATTGCGTCGTGGTCGGCGCGCAGACAATTGCTGCTGCTGCCGCTGCAATAGCCGACTTCAAGTAATACTTTAGGAGCGACTCTCCCCGCCCACCTCCGAAAAATCCGCGATCGTCGTAAATTCTCTGAGCAGTTCTCCGAGAAGCGCGAGGCGATTCTTCCGAACGGCTTCGTTCTCTGTCATCACCATCACCTGTTCGAAAAATTTGTCGACCTCCGGGCGCATCGCGGCGATCACTTCGAGAGCCTCCTTGAAGTGGCCGGCGCGTTTGTGTTCATTCACGCGCGGAGCAGCAGAGCGCATGGCGCCATGGAGGCTGCGCTCACTGTCGCTCTCGAAAAGCTCCGTCGAGATCTGTTGCGCTTCCCCGGAGGGGATTGCCGCTTTCTCCAAAATCTTGCGAATGCGTTTGAAGGACACGGTGAGCGGCTCGAAATTTTTCGATTTGCGGATGGCGCGAAGCGCATCAAGGCGGCGGCGCGCATCCACCAGGTCGTCGGCCCCCGCGCGGAAAACGGCATTCACCTCGTCGTAGCTGAAACCTTCCTTTTCGCGGAACACGAAGCGCGCGCGGTCAATCAAAAAATCGAGGACCTGCTTTTCCTGCTCGGGTGTGACGGTGCGTTTCGGCGGGTTGGCGTGAAGCGCCTTGGCAGCGGCTGCTAGGGTCAGCGATAGGGATAGCGGGAGCTTCTTTTCAAGAATAATCTTGACAATACCAAGCGCCGCGCGCCGTAGTGCGAAGGGGTCGCTCGAACCGGTGGGCGCAACGCCTACGGCGAAGCAGCCCACGATAGAGTCAAACTTATCAGCGAGCGCGACCGAGCAACCGATGAGATTGCGCGGAATAGGGTCATCGAGACCGACCGGACGATAGTGGTCGTAGACGGCGTCAGAGACTTCGTCGGGTTCGCCCTGAGCTTTGGCATAGAGGCCGCCCACGATGCCCTGGAGTTCGGGGAATTCGCGAACCATTTCAGTCGAGAGATCGCACTTGGCGAGTTCGGCGGCGCGATCGGCCTCCGCGACGTGAGCCTGAACCATGCCAAGATTGAACCATTGTTCTGTCAGCCAGCGTGCGAGGGAGCGGACGCGCTCGACCTTGTCACGGTAACTACCGAGGCGAGATTCGTAGATAACGCGTTCGAGTTTCGGGAGGTAGTCGGCGAGCCGACATTTCTGGTCCGACTCCCAAAAAAATTGCGCGTCGGCGAAGCGTGCCTTGAGGACGTGCTCGTGTCCGGCACGAACGAGGCCCCTGGCATCCTTCGCCAGATTGATCACGGCGAGGAAATGCGGTGCCAGTTCTCCATTGCGCTTCTCGACGGCAAAATATTTCTGGTGACCACGCATGACGGTGACCAGAATTTCGTCCGGCAGGTCCAAGAAGGCGGGATCGAAGTCACCATGAATCACAGACGGCAATTCGTTGAGGTACGTCACCAGCTTCAGCAGGTCAGCATCTTCGTGAACGCGGTAGCTTCCCTTCTTCGCATGACCAGCAAGTTCCCGTTCGATCTTTTCTAAGCGCTCGGCCGGGCGAACGACCACGCCGTTTGAGCGGAGCTGCTTCTCATAGTCGGCGAACGAGCGCACACGAATTGATGCAGAACCGGCAAACCGATGTCCGCGGGTGACGTCTGCGGCGGGAATGCCGGCATAAGAGAACTTCAGCGGCTTACCATCGAGAAGCCCCACGATCCACCGGATCGGTCTGATGAAGCGAGCGCCGGAGAGGCCGGTCCAAGTCATGGTTTTGGGCCAGTAGAGGTCGTGAAGGATGCGCGGCAGAATGTCGGCAAGAATGTGCTCGGTGGCGCGGCCACGCTTAACTTGTTTGGCGGCGAGGTATTCACCCTTCGGTGTTTGCTGGAAATAGACTTCGTGGAGGGCAATGCCCTGCTTCTCGGCAAAGCTGACGGCCGCACGCGTCGGCGCGCCGACAACGTCATAGGCCACAGACTTGGGCGGGCCTGTGACTTCGCTAGTGACATCGGCCTGGCGAACTGGCAAGCCCCGAGCCCAGAGCGTCAGGCGGCGTGGCGTGCTAAAGGACTCGGCGGCGACGCCCTCCATCAGATTTTCGGCGGTGAGCTGCTTCTCGAAACCAGCCTTGAGTTCGGCCTCGGCGCGGGCCAGCATGCCTGCAGGAATCTCTTCGCAACCCACTTCGAATAGGAGTTCAATGCGCTTGTCGGGCGCTGCCTTGGCGGCAGCCTTGGCCAAGATTTTCTTTGGCGGCACTTTCCTGGCGGGACTCACGAACGCACCTCGGCTTTCGGGGTGCCGGGCGTCAATTGCTCTAAATAGGCGGCTGCGGTGCGGCAGGCGACCGTGCGGACGCGACCCATGAGCGCGGCGCGTTCGGTTGTGGAGATGACGCCGCGAGCGTCCATCAAATTGAAGAGGTGAGAGCACTTCAGGCAATGGTCGTAGGTCGCGAGAAGCGGGTAACGCTGGCGGTCCCTCCCTGCGGCCTTGGGCCAGCCGTCGAGTAGCTCCTTGGCCTGCTTCTCGTGAAGATCGAATTCGGAGCGGATGGCTTTGGCGTCGCTGCGATCGAAACTGTAGGCAGAGAACTGCTGCTCTTCCGCAAGCCGGATGTCGCCGTAGGTCTTGTCGTCTGACCAGCGAAGATCGTAGACGCTTTCCTTTCCCTGCAGGAAAGCGCAGATCCGCTCGAGACCGTAGGTCAGTTCCACGGAGATGGGATCGAGGTCCAGACCGCCGCTCTGTTGGAAGTATGTGAACTGGGTGATCTCAAGGCCGTCGAGAAGAACCTGCCACCCGATGCCCCAGGCACCGAGCGTGGGGGATTCCCAGTTGTCCTCTTCAAAGCGAATGTCATGTTCCCGAAGATCGATTCCGATGGCGGCGAGGCTCTTCAGATAGATCTCCTGGATGCCGGTCGGAGATGGTTTGAGAATGACTTGAAACTGGGAGTGCTTGTACAAGCGATTGGGGTTCTCGCCATAGCGACCGTCGGCGGGCCGACGGCTCGGCTGCACGTACGCGACGTGGTAGGGAGTGGGGCCCAGGACGCGGAGAAAGGTTTCGGGGTGCATGGTTCCGGCGCCGACTTCGACGTCGTAAGGTTGCTGGAGAACGCAACCTTGCTTCACCCAGAAGTGTGAGAGCGCTAGGATCAGATCCTGAAAATTCAGACCCCTGGGCTTATGTTCAAGTTTTACTTTAACTTTCACGTCGTCTCCAGAAACTCTCGTGTTTGCAAACGCCGCTCGGTGTGAAACTCAATCCAACTCAATGCCGCCTCTCGCAGCTCATCCAGAGGCTTGGTCAAATCCCCAGACAGTTCGATCTGGTCAAGCTTCTTGCCCGCGAAGACTTCGGCCAGCTCCCTCCCGCGCTTAGTCAGCGGACGCATGCCCGGCTTGCGACAGTTCTCGCAAAGCACTCCCGGCGATTGCGAAAAGTGAAATCCGGGATGCTCGCCAAGTCCGGCTCCACACGCTGCGCAGCGATCAAGCGGCGGCAGCCATCCTCCAAGCCGGACGGTCCAGAACGCGAAGTACGCGAGCGGCAGTTGCCAGGATCCGCGGCGCTCGACTTCCCTGGCCGCAAGAAGCAGCAGCCGGAACATCGGTTCGGCAACTTCCTGCTCGGGCAGAACCCGCTCGGAGACCTCACTGATCAGAGCCAGGCCGGTACTGAGGCCGTAGTCGCTCTGTGCTCGATGAAACGACTCGAGCAATTCGCATTGTTGAATGCGCACCAGATCCCGGGTTTCGCGCTCGACGTACCAAAGTTGCACGTGCGAGAGAATCTCGAGCGTAGAACCGTAGCGGTTCTTCAGACGGCGCGCGCCCGAAGCGACGCCACGCAGCCGACCGGACGAACGACCGAGGAAACTAACGAGACGGTCGGCCTCGCCTAGAGGAAAGGTTTTAAGAATGATGGCTTCCGTTTCCCTGGCGGGCATGTCTTGTCGGCGCGCCGACTGCGATTCGCCATCTGCGAAGTTGCACGAAAGCAAGACGCAAACGCGAAGCAAATTTCTTACCACACGCTTCCCTGTTGCGCAACTTTCTGGAGGCAAATAATCGAAAATTTTTGTCACCGAACCTCGCAGCACGACGCGGGATAACCAGGAATCGCGCACGAGACGGAGCAACAATCCCACACCCTCGAACCAGCCGAATAAATACTGCACGCAATGGCTGTTGCTTTGCGCATTACCTAAACCGCGTGCTTTCCTAGACTTGAGCCGATAAAATTAATCTGTTAACCGCGATCTCGCCCGGACGCAAATTATAGGACGCTGGATTTTTAGACTTCGGCGTCGCCTGGCGGCTCATCTCTTTTTGAATTCGACGCAATATCAGGTAGGCTTTCGCTTCATGCCCATTCCCATCGTAGATTTCACAGGCATTGGAGAGAACGCAACGGACATTGTGCTTCGTCTGGCGGAGTTTCCTGCACGGGACGGCAAAACGGACACCGTCTCTCGCGAAATTCGCCTGGGAGGACAAGTGGCAACAGCTGTGTTTGCCGCGGCGACATGGGGGCTACAAACCCGGTACGTGGGCGCGACCGGTTCCGATCATCACGCCGAAATGCATCAGGCCGAGCTCCGCGCTCATGGGGTCGAATCCCACCTCCGGCGGGTTCCCGGAGCAGAGAGCCGGCTATCCTATATCCTCGTAGAGGATGTGAGCGGCAGCAGGGCGGTTCTATGCCACAGGGATCCACGAGTAAAGTTGGACAGGTCATACCTCAAGAAGGAATGGTTCGAGCGCTCGAGGCTGGTGCATGTTGACGGAGAAAACCCTGAGGCGTCACGACTGGCTGCGACGTGGGCACGCGAGACTGGCGTGCCGATCATGTGCGACCTGGATGTCTTTCGCCAAGAACTGCGGTTTCTGTTGCCGCTGGTAGACTTCCCCGTGTTGTCGCTCGGCATACTGGAGCCGCTTGGCGGCTCGAATGATCCTCTTTTGGCGCTTCCAAATATCCGCGCCAAGTACGGCTCGAAGCTAGTTTGCGCGACGCTGGGTGAACGGGGCGCGCTCGCATGGGACGGAGAGCGCTTCTGGTGCGCTCCGGCCTACCGCGTACCGGTGGTGGACACGACCGGCGCGGGAGACCTGTTTCATGCGGGCTTCGCCTATGGATTGCTGCGCGGATGGGCCACGCAGCGCATGCTTGAATTTGGCTGCGCAGCGGCCGGGTTGAACTGTATGGCTCACGGTGCACGGGGCGGAGTCGGCTCGGTGGGAGCGATAGAGCGGTTGCGCACGGGGAAGAAGCGCCATCCCAATCAATTCACCGCGACAGTGATGGCCCAGGCTGCCGAACATGCACTTGGCGGCTCGGGCCGCGCCGCGAGAGGTTAGACAGAAAAGCTATGTTTCTTCCTCTGCGGGACGAAAATCCTTCCGGCAAATTCGCGTTCGTGAATATCGGCCTGCTGGTCGCCAACATCGCGGTGTTCCTCTATCAACTGACGCTGACTCCGCACGTCTTCAAGGCGTTCGTCATGGCGAATGCAATGGTGCCGGCAAGAGTTTCCGGTTGGGCGAACGGGGCAGCAACCTTCGAAGCGGCCTTCTTGCCGCTCATCACGAGCATGTTCCTGCACGCCGGGTTCGCGCACATCCTAGGCAATATGCTGTTCCTCTGGATCTTTGGGGATAACGTGGAGGCGGAGTTCGGGCATCTGCAATACCTATTGTTCTATCTGGTGTGCGGGGTCGGGGCGGGCTTGGTGCACATCGCGTTTAATTTCCATTCGCACCTCCCTGCACTCGGGGCGAGCGGCGCGATCTCTGGAGTTATGGGAGCATACATTGTCCTCGAACCGAGGAATCGCATCTTGTGCCTGCTTTTTATCTTTGTGATCCGCGTCCCCGCGGTGATCGTGTTGGGAGGCTGGTTCGCGATGCAGTTTCTGAGCGGAATCAGTTCGCTAGGTAACGCGGTCAACGGCGGCGTGGCAGTATGGGCGCATATCGGAGGATTTTTGATCGGCCTATTGATCGCGATGGCGGCGAAAAGACACTAAAGTGTTACTTGAATTCCGGATCCTGCGCTTCGGGCGTTAGTCCAAGGTCGATCTCTCACGCGAAATCTAACTTCGAGTAATACTTTACCTTTGCATTACCGATTTGCGACGCGGCCTGCGATCCAGTCACCAACCTCAACGGTTTTCTTATCGCCACCCAGATCTGGAGGAACAAAGTTTTCCCTGATGGCGGAGCGAACTGCGTCACGAAGCGCATCGCCTTCCCGTCTCCAGCCTAGAAAATCGAGCATCATGCCTGCGGTCAAGATCGAACCGAGCGGATTGGCGATACCCTTTCGGGCGATGTTGGGCGCGGAGCCATGAACCGGCTCGAACAGTGACGTGCGCCCCGGATGGATGTTGCCGGAGGGCGCGAGGCCGAGTCCGCCGGCGAGCTGTGCTCCGAGGTCGCTGATGATGTCGCCGAAAAGATTGCACGTGACGATCACGTCAAACTGGCGCGGATCGCGAACGACTTCCATGGCCAGGGTGTCGATGTAAAGGTGGCGGGAGTCGATCTCCGGATATTCCTGGCGGACCTGCTTGAAGACGCGTTGCCAAAGGTCGTGGGCAAAGGTCATGGCGTTGGATTTGTCGCTCATGCAAACGTGCCTGAGTTTGTGCTCGCGAGCGTAGTCGAAGGCGTGCCGGATGATTCGCTCGACGCCCTTGCGGGAGTTGACGTCTTCCTGAATGGCAATTTCGTCAGCAGTGTCTTTCTTGAAGAAGCCGCCCACGCCGACGTAAAGTCCTTCGGTATTCTCGCGGAAGACGATAAAGCGGACGTCATTTGTAGAGCGATCACGGAGAGGTGTGAGGCGATCATGAAAGAGTTCAATGGGGCGGGCGTTGACAAAAAGGTCAAGCTTGAAGCGCAAGCCAAGCAAGATGTCTGCTGCGTGCTGGTTCGATGGAACGCGAGGATCGCCGAGGGCGCCGAAGAGGATCGCATCGAATTCGCAGGAAAGCATTTCTATGGCGCCCTGAGGAAGGGTGATGCCTTCGCGAAGAAATTTATCGGCGCCCCAGTCGAATTCGACGAACTCAATTTGTCGGCGTGCCGACCGTACCACAGCGCGGACGGCCTTGACAGCTTCCGGCGTAACTTCCTTGCCGATGCCGTCGCCGGGAATTACGGCGATGCGAGCTGCCGGACCGCCTTCACGTAGTGGCTGAACAGTCACGGAAGTTCCTCCCGCACAGAGCTCTTCTTAAATTCCAAGTTCGATGAGTTCGAACCGCCCGCGTAAACAGCCATTCTTTCACCTGCGAATTTCCTGCGCCAGCCGGAAACGTACCGACAACCTCAGGACAGGATTTCTTTCCGGACGGTTAGCTTCTCGATCAAGTCGAGACGCGGTTCGAAGCCGATGCCAGGCGCCCCGGGAACACGGATTGTTCCCCGCTCCGAAACAGTGACTTCCGGCTCAATGATGTCTTCCTCCCAATAGCGTTTGCTGGCTGTGACGTCCCCGGGCAGAGTGAAATTGGGGAGCGTCGAGAGCGCAATGTTGTGGGCACGGCCGATACCCGACTCGAGCATGCCCCCACACCATACCGGCATCGAGTCTTGCTGGCAGAGATCATGAATCCGCCGCGCGGACGTATAGCCGCCAACGCGGCCGAGTTTGATATTGATGATGCGGCAGGCGCCGAGGCGTATCGCGGCAAGGGCCTGCTCTTCCGAGTGAATGCACTCGTCCAGGCAGATGGACGTGATCAGCTTGTTCTGTAGTTCGATGTGAGCGAAGAGGTCGTCCCAGCCAAGCGGTTGCTCGATCATCATTAGATAGAAGTCGTCTAGCTGTTTCAGAAGCGGAGCATCGGTGAGGGTGTAGGCGGAGTTCGCATCCACCATTAATTTGATGGAGGGAAACTCCTTGCGAAGGCAACGAACGGGTTCGAGATCGTAACCTGGCTTAATTTTGATTTTGATGCGTTGGTAACCAGCTTCAAGTTCTACTTTAACTGCCTGGACAAGTTCTTCGAGTGACGCTTTAATGCCGACGGAGACTCCGCTCGCAATTTCCTGTCTCGTGCCGCCGAGCAAGTGCGAAAGCGGAATTTTCTTTCCTCTGGCCTCCGCGTCCCATATGGCGGATTCGACTGCAGCCTTGGCCATATTGTGACCGCGAACACATGCCAGCAGATCCCGGACTTGAGATGCGGACTCGAAGCGCTTCCCTTTGAGCAAGCGCCAGAGGTGATCCTGGAGGATGTGCCAAGCGGTATCCGTGGTTTCGGGGCTGTAGGAAGGGCTCTCGCCGGCGACGCACTCCCCCCAGCCAGTGACGCCGTCAACGACCGCTTCTGTGAGGAGAACGCGGCGGTTCGTCGTGGTTTCCATGCTGGTCTCGAACGGCGCAATCAACTTCATGCGAAGTTCGCGGAGCGTGAGTTGTTCAAGACGCATATCGCCTAGAACTCACTCCATGGCGCGAGAATGTACGCGCTACCCTGGGAAGTTTTGGAAACGCCAATGGCAGCGTGGCCTTTTGCGAATCCCTCGGAGAATTGATCGCGAATCGCGGCCTGGATCGATTGGACGCGCGGCAAATCGCAGGCCTTCCAGTCTTCCAAGCTGGATGGGATTTCAATGGAAGACGCGCGCGGAGCCTCGGCCAGTTCCCCATTCAGCGCAGCGAGAACTCTTGGAGAGTCCAGATACCACTCTGCAACAAGGCGGTCAGTCGCGAGACCGCGATGCAGCGGACTGGTGGTGATGCCATACAGGTTTGGCAGGTAGCGGCGGCAGATTGCGCCCAGCCGATTGAGATTGAAATGCGCGTTGCGCATTTCGAGCGGATCGAAGGTCCATTCAATCAGGCGAATATCGCGACTGAGCGCGTCGTCACGCTGAAAGAGCTTCAGCATGCGGCCAATGCCGCGGTCACGATAATTGGCGTGGACTCCGGTCATATGGGAGTGAAGGTACGGCGCGCCGTTGCGCAGCGCCGCCACAGCCAACGTGTATCCGACGAGATTGCGGCCGTCATAGGCACCGAGCACCTGGCCACCAGTGTGCGACGCAACGACGAACATGGTTGAGGGCTCAACTTCGAGGTCCTGTTCGCCCCAGATGTCGCGCTGAAGAGCAACGCAGGCGTGAAAGTCTTCGAGCATTTCGCATTTGCGAATCGTGATTGCTCCGCTCATGGTCGCGTGGCAGCCTTTTTCGCGCGCGGACGTGAATGGTTTTCATTTTCAGAGATTTTTGCCTGGTCCCAAAGCGATTCCATCTCGTTGCGGGGAACGTCAGCCAGTGCCCGGCCGGAGGCATGGGCCAGGCGCTCCATCGCGCGAAACCGTGAAGAAAATTTGGCGTTGGTGCGTTTGAGCGCAATTTCTGGATCGACTTTGAGAAACCTCGCGAGATTGACGGCGGCAAATAGCACATCGCCGAGTTCTTCTTCGATTTGCCGGGAGGATTGCGCGTTGCGAAGTTCGACGAGCTCTTCCTGAAGTTTTTCGACGACGCCCCCGACGTTGTCCCAATCGAAGCCGATGCGCGAGGCACGGCGGGTAAGCTGGAAACCCTGCATCACCGCGGGCAATGTATGCGGAATGCCATCAAGAAGTGAGGCGGGAGCCTTTTCAGATTCGACAGAGGAACTACTGCCCTTCCCGCTTTCCGTGCGGCGTTCTTCAGCCTTGATCTGTTCCCAGTTTTTGAGGACTTCCGTGGCATCTTTGGCGCGTTTTTCCCCGAACACATGCGGATGACGGCGTACCATTTTCTGGTGGATTTCGCGGACAACGTCGGCGGCGGTGAAGCGTCCTTGCTCCGTGGCAATCTGTGCGTGAAAAACAACTTGAAGCAGTAAATCGCCAAGTTCTTCGGCGAACTTCGCGTCATTTCCACTTTCGAGGGCTTCCAGGACTTCGTAGGCTTCTTCGATCAGGTAAGTACGAAGCGTCAAGTGGGTCTGCTCAACGTCCCAGGGGCAGCCGTCCGGAGCGCGGAGACGGGCCTGAAGCTTTATCAGCCGCTCAAACCACAGTCCAGCTGACTCCTTGCGTGCGGCAGGAATCTTCGCGGCGGAAGCACGTTGTTTCAGTGGCTTGCGGACTTTCTTTTTTACGGGTGGCATTAGACTGTAGGAAAATTTTCCTTGAGTAGAATCTCAGACTTTACGGTGAGTATACGGAATTTTCAAGTGAGCGGCCGGATCCCCGGATCCCGGTGGAGAAAACGCGTCGCAAGCGACCCGTGCTAGACTTGCAGAAGACAATTAAACAGAGGGCTAAACCGTGGCAGAGAAGAAACAGGAAGAGTCATTTCGAGTGATTGACCGGCGTCCGTTCACGACCGACGGCGAGTTACGTCAGGAAGTCGTAGCGGAGCAGGAGCGCGAAGCGCAGCGGGAAGCGAAGAAAGAGGCCGCTGCCCCTCAGGCACAGGCTCCCGTAAGCGAGGCCAAAACGCCGCCAGCGGAAACGCCAAAGCGTTCGCCGGCGTTCGAGAATTTGATCCGCATGATTGGAAGCAACGGAGCGATGGTGCTCGGCGCTTACACCGATCCGCGGACCGGCCAGCCGGTGATCGATCCTGACGCGGCACGCGAATTAATTGACATGTTGGACGCATTGCACGAAAAGACCAAGGGAAATCTCGCGCCCGAAGAAGAGAGCTTGCTGCTCGATCTTTTGGGAAAATTGAAAATGACGTACCTGGAAGTCAATCAAGCGTTGGCCGCGCAGGCCGCACAAGCGTCGAAAGCCAAGACGCGCTAACCCGCCGCCGTTGACGATTCGGCTTTCGAAACATGCCTGCTAATACATCGCAATTCAATCGGTCACACGACGTTTTGCATACCAACCCCCTGCAATTGACGGTGCTTGGCTCTGGGACTTCGATGGGAGTTCCGACGATCGGCTGCCGCTGCCCTGTGTGCACTTCCCCGGACCCTCGTGACAACCGGATGCGCACGTCCGTTTTGCTGTCGCGCAATGGACAGAATGTGTTGATCGACACAACACCGGATTTCCGCACGCAGGCGTTACGCGCTGGAATTGAACAAATCGAAGCGGTGTTGCTGACACATGCCCACGCCGATCACGTAATGGGCTTTGACGATTTGCGCCCGCTGAGCGTTGGGCGAAAGCAGCCGATGCCGGTGTATGGGAACAAACAGGCGTTTGAGATTCTGCGCCGCGCGTTTTCCTATGCGTTTGACGGACGGCCGAAGCTAAGCACCGTGCCGAGCGTTGCGTTGCGGGAGATTGACGGGCCGTTCGAACTGCTGGGCGTGAAGATTACGCCGATACCGCTCGAGCACGGCGACATGGAAGTCCTGGGATTCCGTTTTGGCCGAGGCGCGTATTTAACGGACTTCAACGCGGTTCCGGAATCGTCGCTGGCACTCCTGCAGGATTTAGATGAGTTAATTGTGGACGCGCTGCGCGATACGCCTCATCCAATGCATCAGACAGTGGCGCAGGCTCTGGCATTAGTGGAGAAGATCAAACCGAAGCGCGCCTGGTTCACACATATTGCTCACGATCTGGGACACGCTGCGACGAATGAGCGACTGCGCAAACAGGGTTATTCGAACGTTGAACTGGTGTATGACGGATTGAAGCTGGAAATTGCGACTGAGGCGCCTGCTGCCACCGCAGAGCGCTCTGAATTTGTCGCTGCTCGGCTCGATGGACTGGCGGTGTTTACGTCAGCGGAGGCGTGGCGCGAATACTATGCGCCCGGGAGCCGCGGCAGTGTGCTGGCGATCGGCAACTTTGACGGGATTCATCTGGGACATCAGGCGATTTTGAAGGAGGCTACGGACCGCGCAGCAAAAAGTGGAGCGGTGGCAACGGCGCTGACGTTCGAACCGGCTCCTCGGAAAGTATTGCGGCCGGAGACTGCGCCGAAGCGGCTTTCCACGAACGAACAGCGGCTGGAATGGTTTCGTGTCGTGGGAGTCGAGGCAGCGGTGGTGATGCCGTTTACGTTGGAGCTCTCAAAGCTGAGTCCGCAGAAGTTCGTGGAAACGATTCTGGTTGAACAGCTGCGCGTTCACGCGGTGCTGGTCGGAGAGAATTTTCGGTTTGGCCACAAGCAAGCTGGCGACACGCAGCTGCTGCGCGAACTGGGAAAAACGCACGGATTTGAAGTAATCACGATTCCCCCGGTAGTAGCGCACGGCGAAGTGGTTTCGAGTACGGTGATCCGGCGCGAAATCGCGGACGGAGACGTGACGCAAGCGGGACGGCTGCTGGGGCGCCCCTTTGTACTGACAGGGACCATCGTCAAAGGCACAGGGACGGGCAGTAAGTTTACGTTTCCGACGCTGAATCTGCACGCGGAGCAGGAATTACTGCCGGCGACGGGCGTGTACATCACGCGAACACTGCTGGACGGTGAAACGCAGAGCCAGAGATCCGTGACGAACATCGGAGTAAGGCCGACGTTTAACGGCCATACGCTGACTGTTGAAACGCATTTGCTCGATTTTTCAGGACCGATTTCGGCGAAACGGATGGAGCTGCGTTTTTGGAAACGGTTGCGGTCGGAAAAGAAATTTTCAGGGCCAGAGGAATTGCGAGCGCAAATTGCCAAAGATATTGCGTCGGCGAACAGATTTTTTACGCTGCTGCGGAAGTTCAGGATATTGATGCTGTCGGACTAAACGGACCTGCACAGAGTAACAATCGCTCATCGCTCGTTAGGAGCCGAGTCAAGCAGACCTCGGCCGTTACAAAAGAAGGATCTACAAGATCACGATGCGCCATTGGCCAGGCAGTCGGCGCAGTAGCCGCCCACTTCCGTTCGGGAAATGGTGACTTTCATGCCGAAGTCTTTTTCAATCTGCGATTTGAGTTGTTCGTAAAGGCGGCTCTCAAACTCGCGAACTTTCCCACACTTCAAACAAGCCACGTGGATATGATCGCGCGGGCCGTGAGTCTCGTAGTAATGGCGATCGCCGCGAAGATGCAGCAAATCCAGTTCATCGATCAACCGTTCTTTCTTGAGGAGTTCGATCGTCCGGTAAACAGTGACCAGGTGCACGCCGGGATCGATGCTCTTGGCACGTGCAAAAATCTGGTCCACATCGAGATGCTGTTCGGCGTCATCCATCACTTGAAGAATCACGCGCCGCTGACGGGTCAGACGGATGCCGCGCTCGCCAAGGGCTTTGGTGAGATGGCCAGTGGTTTCCGAAGTGTTGATGCGCTCGCCGGTCGAAGCGCGATGCGAGGGCGTGGCGGCGGACATGACATTCCTTTTAGAGACAACTCCTGCGTCGGGCCAGATCAGGAGTGTATCGAGATCAAGCGAACGACGTCATTGTACATGACGTAGGCGAAGAGCAACAAAAGGAAGACGAAGCCAACCTGAACGAAGCGTTCTTTGACCGCCATGCTCAAATCGCGACGCATCAGGCCCTCAATGCTGAGCAGCAGAATCTGCCCGCCATCAAGAATCGGAATCGGCAAAAGGTTGAGGATGCCGAGGTTCACGCTGATAAAAGCCATCAGCAGGATGACTTGCGATGGGCCGCGGCGAACCGCTTCGCCGGAAACCTGCGCGATGCCAACAACGCTTTGCAGTTGCTTGACGCTCGCGCGCCCGCTGAAAAGTTTGCCGACCACGGCCACCGTCTGCGCGAAAAAATCACCAGTTTTTCGGAAAGCGTACTGGGTGGATTCGCGAAGCGAGGTGCGTTGATAAATGATGTCGTCTTGATTGACAACACCAATCTGCCAGGTGTTTTCCGTGCTGTCGCTCAATCCCTGCTGAGGAGTCACGCTGAGCGAAAGAATCTGGCCCTTTCGCGCAATCTTTAGCGCGACGGGCTGCCCTTTCGATTGCCTCACAGCATCAACGAATTGCCCCCAGTACGAAACGGGCATGCCATTTACCTCGACCACACGATCACCGGACTTGAGGCCGGCGCGTTTTGCCGGCGTGCCGGCCGCAACCTCGTCAATGATCGGAGGGAAAGGCGCGAAGCCAAACAGCTTGTTGAACGAGTTGCCGTCTTTCAAAGAAGTCCGGATTGTGCGCTCGCCGTCCTTGTTCGCTACGATCAGGGTTATCGGAGTGTCTGGGCCCTGCTTGTCGAGATACTCCAACGCTGATTCCCAAGTGGGATTCTTCAAATCGTTCAGTTGCACGATACGATCACCTACATGCAAAGGACTGGATGCGGCTGGAGCCGTTGAAAAGTAGCTGATCTGAAGAGTTTGACGCAGGGACGCCGAGTGCGGCAGACCCACGACCGCGTAAAAGACGCCCAGCAAAATCAGCGGAAAAATGAAATTTACCGCTGGGCCGCCAAACGCGATTAACGCGCGCTGCCACCGCGGCTTGCTCATCAACTCATCGGAAGCTCCCGTTGGAGCGACATCGTTGGAATCGACATCGGAGAGATCCTGGCCTGCCATGCGAACATAGCCGCCGAGCGGCAGTGCGCTAACACGCCAGTCCGTAGCGCCGCGCTTCCAACCAAACAGGCGCGGACCGAAACCGATGGAAAATACATCCACGCGCACGCCGCAGAGACGCGCAACGATGAAATGTCCCCACTCGTGAACCAGGATGATGATCCCCAGAACGAGGGCGACGCCGATCAAAATATCCAATGCCATAATTCGAACAACCTTTCGTTGGGACCGCGAGG
>Ga0070707_100001238_pt1 | contig 25069 bp, 21 predicted proteins | sample KBSK5502metaG_FD_65468 | JGI IMG/M metagenome (GOLD analysis project Ga0070707, IMG submission 65468) | Corn, switchgrass and miscanthus rhizosphere microbial communities from Kellogg Biological Station, Michigan, USA - KBS K5-50-2 metaG | ecosystem: Host-associated > Plants > Roots >...
CCCTCCATGCCCGCCGCCGCGAGCCAGGCGACCGAATACGGGACGCGCAGTCGCGGCGCGCGGACGCCCGTCAGCGCGGCCAGCATGCGGAAGATTTCGAGCAGCGAGAGGTTCCGGCAGCCCAGGATGTAGCGCTCGCCCACGCGACCGCGCTCCGCGGCCAGAATGTGTCCGCGGGCCACGTCGCGCACGTGCACGATATTGAGTCCCGTCTCGACCGACGCGAACATTTTGCCCTTGAGAAAGTCCACGATCATCTGCCCCGTGGGCGTGGGCTTGATGTCCCACGGTCCGATGGGTGCGGAAGGATTGACCGTGACGATGGGCGCCCCGCGCGCCGCCAGCTCGTCGGCCGCGCGCTCGGCCAGGAACTTCGAGGCCTTGTAAGCCCCGATCATGTCGGCGAGGGACACCGGCGTGCGCTCGTCCCCCGGTGTGCCGTCCTTGGGAATGCCGACGGCGCCGACGGTGGAGGTGTAGACAATGCGCTCGGCGCCGGCCTCGGCGGCCGCGGCCAGAACGGTGCGCGTGCCGTCCACGTTGGCGCGGTAGAGCACGGCCGGGTCGCGGGCCCAGAGCCGGTAGTCGGCGGCCACGTGATAGACGCGGCGCGCGCCGGCAACCGCGACGCGGATCGAAGCGGCATCGAGCAGATCACCCTCGACGATGTCGACGCGGCAGCCCGCCAGTGCGCGGCGGTCGCCGCCCGCGCGGGCGAGGACGCGCACAGCATGGCCGTCGGCGAGTAGCTCGCGAACGAGGTTGGCGCCGACGAAGCCCGTCCCGCCGGTCACGAGCACGTCCACGGCGGGGGCTAGCCGATGAAGACGGCGAGAAGGGCCGCGACGGCTCGAAGCGCCTTGCGCGTGCTGTGATTCAGGGCGAGCGCGCGCGGCAGGACGGTCGGACGGGAAGCCATCAGCGCCAGCGCGCGGCCCGAGCGCAGCTTTCCCTCGGCGGTCACGAGGCCGACCAGCTCGGGCGGGAGGCTCTGGTTGGCGCCGTCCGACACGCCCCGGATGACCAGCGAGGGGCAGCCGGCGGCGGCGGCGCGCGCCAGGATCAGGGCGGACTCCATATCCGCGGCGAGCGCGCCGGTATGGGCGTGCAGCTCGGCCTTGGCCTCCGGCGTGCTGACGACGTTACGCGTGGTGACGAGCACGCCGGTCCGCGCGGCGGCGCGTACGCGCGCCGTGGCGGCCCCCAGCGCGCGGCGATGCTGGGAAGGTGTGACATTGTAGAGCTCGCCGGTGGGCGCCAGCACGCTCTCGGGGATGACGAGATCGCCCGGGCGGAGTCGGAGGTCGAGGGCGCCGCAGACCCCGGCCGAGACGATCACGCGTCGCTCGGCGGCATCGATGAGACGGGGCCAGCGGGCGTCGAGCAAACCGGCGTGGAGCCCGACCGGCGCGACGAGGACGCCGTCCCGGCCGAACGCCAGGAACGGCAGGGACGGCAGGATGGGGAACTCGAGCTCGCGGGCCAGCGCGCGAGCTTCGAGCTCAACCCCGGTGAGGATCAGAATTCCGCTCACTCCGCTCCACGCCGGACCCCGCGGCCCGCTCGGCTTTCTCCCGCTCCCGGCGCTCGACCCAGGCCTTCCAGCTGTTGCCGACTGCGGTGTCCTTGCCGGTGAATTTGATCGTCACGATCTCGGCGTAGGGGATGGTGATGGGCCCTCCACCCGCTTCGTCGAACATCTGGATGATCGGGCGGGGCGCCGTCGCGTTCCGGTTGAAGATGTAGCCGACGAGCTCGCTGCCATCGGTTTTGACCACGGTAGTATTGCCGCGGTAATCGAACGCGAACTCGACGACCTCGGCGAGGCTCAGATAGCTGCCGATCTCCGGCACCCAGCCTTCTAACGTCATCTCTCGGAATGCTCCTGCAGCCCTGGCCCTAGAGCTTGCCGGTGAGAGTGGCGGCCACCGTCTCGCCAAAGGCCCTCAGCGAGCCGAAGGTTTCGTCCACCGCCGTGGCTTCGTACCCGCAGTGGACCATGCAGTCTTGACACTTCTCGTTGCCGCTCTTGCGCCCGTATTGCTCCCAAGGCGTAGTCTCTATCAGCTCCTGGAAGCTTTCGGCGTAGCCTTCCTGGAGCAGATAGCACGGCCGCTGCCAGCCGAACATGTTGTACGTCGGGTTGCCCCACGGCGTGCACTCGTAGTCCTTCTTCCCCATCAGAAAGCGCAGGAAGAGCGGCGACTGATTGAACTTCCACCGCCGCTTGGGATTCGAGAGCATGTCGCTGAAGAGCTGGTTGGTTTTCGCCCGCCGCAAGAAATGCTCCTGATCGGGCGCCTTCGAGTAGCTGTAGCCCGGCGAGAGCATCATCCCCTCGACGCCGAGGCTCATCATCTCGTCGAAGAACTCCCTCATGCGCAGGGGCGAAGCCCCGTCGAACAGCGTGGTGTTGGTCGTCACGCGGAAACCCCGCGCCAGCGCCGCCTTGATGCCATCGACGGCCTGGTCGTACACCCCCTCGCGGCACACCGCCTCGTCGTGCTCCTCGCGCAGGCCGTCCATGTGGATGCTGAAGGAGAGATACTTCGACGGCGTGAAGAGGCCCAGCTTTTCCTTGAGCAGGATGGCGTTGGTGCACAGGTAAATGTACTTCTTCCGCTTCACCAGCTGTGCCACCAGCTCGGCGATGTCGGGGTACATGAGCGGCTCGCCGCCCGGGATGCTCACCACGGGCGCGCCGCATTCGTCCACCGCCTTGAGGCACTGCTCCACCGTCAGGTGCTTCTTGAGGATCTGAGCCGGGTACTGGATCTTGCCGCAGCCGGCGCAGGCCAGGTTGCAGCGGAAGAGCGGCTCCAGCATGAGCACGAGGGGGTAGCGCTTCCGGCCGGCCAGCTTCTGCCGGATCACGTATGACGCTACTGTGTACATCTGCGACACCGGCACGCTCATCTTCGCTCCGCTCCTCTATCGTGTGATGTCGCCGGCCTGGCCCCTAGGGCCGGGGCGACGGCGGCAGCCCGGCCCTGGATTCCGCGGACGCCACGCTGCCCTTAAACCCGTACCATACCAAAAATCCAATGACATGCACGAGTAATCCGGCTCCGGTCAAGACCCACTCCCCAATCCACATCGTAATAAGAAGATTGAAGAGCAATACCCCATAGTAGAGACCGATTCCGGGGCCCGGGGCGACCGCAGCGCCCCGGCTCACCGCGACATATCCGCCCACGATGGCCCACCCGACCAGAGCCCAACCCGCGAAATTGGACAGCGGAACACCGAAATAGATGCCGCCGGCGGGGTAGAAGAAGATTCCCCCGAGGAACCAGCGAGCCCCGCGCACCGCCAGCGGATCAATGACAACGTCCAGGAGCATCATCATGACGCCCGCCAGCAAGACAACCCGGGCCCCTCGCGCGGCGCCGAGGGCGTGCCGGGCTAGGCAGTAGGCGGCATACGCCAGGAACGGGAACGAAAGCGAATCGAAGAACGGAACATTGGCCAGGAAGAGCTCACGCCCCTGTGTGTCGCCCGTATAGTGATACAGCCCAAAGGGCAACCCCACGCGGGTGGAAGTGTATTCGCTCGCGAAGGCCACGAGCCAGCCCCAGAACAGGAATCCCAGCGCCCGCGCCGGTCCCAGATCGCGGGAGGCGGCCGCGAGGAACGCGAGGAGAAAGACGAACACGTACGGCCGGAGGAGCAGTGTGCCCCAAAGCAAGGAGAGAAAGATCGGCAGGTCGGTCACCGGCAATGGTACTCGGCCATCAAGACGCCACGGTACTCAAGTCCTTCCGTATTTTCAATAACCTGGCTCGCATCCGCCCTGCGCTATGCTAGTATCTAGCGATGTTTTTGGCCAGGTTCGATTCACGCGCATGACTCCGTCCACGGTAGTTCACGTCGCCGTCGACACCGCCATCGAGCGGGCCCAGCAGTTCCTCCTCTCCACCCAAGCCCCCGACGGCCACTGGGTCGGAGAGCTCGAAGCCGACAGCACCATCACCAGCGAGTACCTGCTCTTCTGCCATCTGACCGACAGGGTGGACCGCGAGCGGGAGCGGAAGATGGTGACCTACCTTCGCGGGGAGCAGCTGCCGGACGGCGGCTGGAGTCTCTATGAGGGAGGGACTTCGAATCTCTCGGGTACGATCAAGGCGTATTTTGCCCTCAAGGTGGCCGGCGTGTCATCGGACGACCCGGCGATGGCTGCGGCTCGCGCGCTGATTCGGGAGCGGGGTGGGCTGGTCGAGGCCAATGTCTTCACCAAGATCCTGCTGGCGCTGTTCGGGGAGTTCGACTGGTCGGGCATCCCCGCGATGCCGGTGGAGATCATGCTGTTGCCGCGCTGGTCCTATTTCAACCTGCTCGAGGTCTCGTACTGGTCCCGGACGGTCATCGTCCCGCTGCTGATCCTGATGGACAGCAAGCCCGTCCGGCGCCTGCCCCAGTCCTGCCGCCTCGACGAGCTATGGCCGGTGCCCCGCCACCGTGCCAGCCTGCGCTTCCACCGCGTGCCGCGGCCGTTTTCCCCCAAAACCTTCCTCTGGAAGAACTTCTTCATCGGCGTGGACGACTGCCTCAAGGGCTGGGAGCGCCTTGGGCCGCGGCCCCTGCGGGCACGCGCCGTCGAGGCGGCGCGGCGCTGGCTCGAGGACCGGCTCGCCGTGCCGGGCGGCCTGGGCGGGATCTTCCCCGCGATGACGAACTCGGTTTTGGCGCTGCGAACGCTCGGCTACCCGGACGATCACCCGCTGATCCGGGGGCAGATCAAGGAGATTGAGGCGCTGGGCATCGAGTCGGCCGAGTCGCTGCACTACCAGCCCTGCGTCTCGCCGGTGTGGGACACGGCGCTGGCCATCAATGCGCTCATCGACTCGGGCCTGCCGGCCGACCATCCGCAGCTCAGGCGCGCGGCGGAGTGGTTGATGGACGAGCAGATCACGGTGCCCGGCGACTGGCAGATCAAGCGCCCGAACGTGCCGCCCGGCGGCTGGCCGTTTCAGTACCACAACGACTTCTATCCGGACCTGGACGACACGGGCATGGCGCTGATGGCCATCGAGAAGACGAGCGGCCTCGACCCGGAGCGTCGACAGCGCTGCGTCGGGCGCGGCCTGGCGTGGTTTCTCGGCATGCAGGGCAATGACGGCGGATGGGGATCGTTCGATGCCGACAACAACCGGCTCATCTTCAACAACATCCCGTTCGCCGACCACGGAGCCCTGCTCGATCCCTCGACCGAGGATCTCACGGGGCGCGGCCTCGAGCTGCTGGGCACGCTGGGCTTCGGCGCGGATCACCCCGCGGCGCGGCGCGCCCTGGGTTTCATCCGCCGCACCCAAGCCGCTGACGGCTCGTGGTACGGGCGCTGGGGAGTGAATCACATCTACGGCACCTGGTCGGTGATGCGGGGGCTCGCGGCCATCGGAGAGGACCTCTCTCGACCCTACGTACGGCGCGCGGTGGCCTGGCTCCTCGCCCGGCAGAATGCGGATGGCGGCTGGGGCGAGACGCTCGCCTCCTATGACGATCCCGCGCTGGCCGGTCGGGGCGATTCCATCCCGAGCCAGACGGCATGGGCGCTCCTCTCGCTGTTCGCCGCGGGGCACACCGAGGGACCGGAGGTGGAGAATGGCGTCCGCTACCTGATGGCCACCCAGGCCGCGGACGGCTCTTGGGAGGATCCGCTCTGGAACGGCACGGGCTTCCCGCGCGTGTTCTATCTCAAATACCACCTTTACGCCAGGTACTTCCCCGTCTGGGCGCTGGGTGTCTATCGGAGCTCGCGGCGGAGCACGGACTCGTGAGCGATCCCGACGCTCGGCCCTTTCCGCTGCCCGTGCGGCCCATCGAGGCGCTCGGCCGGCTCGCGCTCTACGTCGTCGAAGCCCTGGGCCGGTTCGGCCGATTCCTGATTCAGGCGGTGACCTTCACCTTCGTCCCTCCGTTCAAGGTAGGCCGCCTGCTGAACCGCATTCATTTCATCGGGTTCCGCTCGTTGACCATCGTCATCCTCACCGGGGGCTTCACCGGCATGGCCCTCGGGCTGCAGCTGTACCTGACGCTGATCCGCGTGGGCTCTGAGGCCTTCGTGGGGCCGGGCGTCGGGCTCGCGCTCGTGCGCGAGCTGGGCCCGGTACTGAGCGCGGTCTTCGTCACCGGCCTGGCTGGCTCGGCCCTCACCGCCGAGATCGGCATCATGCGGATCACCGAGCAGATCGACGCCCTGCAGGTGATGGCGCTGAACCCCATGCGCTACCTCGTGGTCCCCGCGATGGTGGCGGGCGTGATCACCTTCCCCATGATGACCGCTCTCTTCGACGTGGTCGGCATCTACGGTGGCTACGTCGTGGCGGTGCACCTGCTGGGGTTGTCGCCCGGCACGTACTTCGGCGAGATGCAGTCGTTCACCGACATGACGGATGTGATGGTCGGGTTCTGGAAGTCGCTCGCGTTCGGCATCCTCGTCCCCTGGGTCTGCACTTACAAAGGGTTCCACTGCGGGCACGGCGCGGAGGGTGTGGCGCGCGCCACCACCGAGGCGGTCGTGCTCTCCTGCGTGCTGATCCTCGTGTTCAACTACTTCCTGGGCTCGGTGCTGCCGTGATCCGCGTCGAGAAGCTGTACAAGCGCTTCGGCCGGCAGGAGGTCCTGCGCGGCGTCACCCTCGAGGTCGCCACCGGCGAGATCATGGCCATCATCGGCCGAAGCGGCAGCGGGAAGACGGTCTTGCTCAAGCACCTGCTGGGCCTGCTGCACCCCGACGCGGGCCGCATCGTCGTGGACGGGACCGACATCACGCACCTGCGCGGCACGGCGCTCGAGCCGGTGCGGCGGCGCTACGGCGTCGTCTTCCAAGGCGGGGCGCTGTTCGACTCCATGTCGGTGTTCGAGAACGTGGCTTTCCCCCTACGGGAGAAGACCCGGCTGAGTAGCGCCGAGATTCGAGAGCGGGTCGAGGAAAAGCTCGCGCGGGTGGGGCTGTCCGAGATGGGGCACAAGAACCCAGCCGAGATCTCGGGCGGCATGCGCAAGCGGGTCGGGATCGCCCGCGCGCTGGTGACCGATCCGGAGATCGTGTTCTTCGACGAGCCGACGACGGGTCTGGATCCCATCCTGGTCAACACCATGCACCACCTGATTCGCGAGCTGCACCAGAAGTCGCGTTTCACCGCCGTGATCGTGAGCCACGAGATCCCCGAGATCTTCACGGTGGCCGACCGGATCGCGGTCCTACACGACGGGGTGATCGTGGAGACGGGCCCATCGCAGGCGATCCAGGAGTCGGCCAATCCACTGGTCCAGCATTTCATCCGCGGAGAGGTCGAAATGACGGAGAAAAAGCTATGAAGCGCTCTTATATAGACCTGGCCGTAGGCGTGTTCGTCCTGATCGGCATCTTGGCATTGGGCTGGCTTTCCGTTAGACTCGGCAAAGTCGAGATCTGGAACACGGGCGGCTACACGGTCACCGCCGACTTCCCTTCCGTCGGAGGGCTCAAGGACGGCTCCTCCGTGGAGATCGCCGGTGTCGAGGTCGGGCGCGTGACCAGGATCGCGCTGGCCGATTACCAGGCGCGCGTCTTCATCGCGATGCGGCAGGGTGTCAAGCTGCAGGAGGACTCGATCGCGTCGATCAAGACCAAAGGCCTGATCGGCGAGAAGTACATCCGGATCAATCCGGGCGGCTCCGAAAAGATCATCCCCCCCAATGGTAAGATCCGGGAGGTCGAGCCGCCGGTGGACTTCGAGGAGTTGCTATCCAAATATATCTTCGGCAAAGTCTAAAGGGAGGCTGCGCGTGGAGGCTTCGATGACTCGCGTTCGCGTAGGGGCGGTGGCGCTGGCGTGTCTGCTGACCGTGTCGCTCGGCGGGGCGGCGTGGGCCGGCCTGCCCACCGATCAGCTCAAGGGCGCCATCGACCGCGTGATCAAGACGCTCGAGGACCCAAGCCTCAAGGGCGAGGGCAAGGTGATCGACCGGCGCCAAGCCGTCCGCAAGATCGCCAACGACATCTTCGACTTCACCGAGATCGCCCGCCGGTCCATGGCGCGCCACTGGCAGCCGCTGACCGACGCCCAGCGCACGGAGTTCGTCGGCCTCTTCGGCGACCTGCTGGAGCGCTCTTACATCTCCAAGATCGAGCTGTATGGCGGCGAGAAGATCCTGTACACGAACGAGCGCGTGGACGGCGACTTCGCCACGGTGGGCACCAAGATCATCACCAAGAACGGCACCGAGGTGCCCGTGGATTACAAGATGCTCAGAAAGAGCGACCACTGGATGATCTACGACGTCAACATTGAGGGCGTGAGTCTCGTGTCGAACTACCGCACCCAGTTCAACAAGATCATCCAGACGACGTCCTACAACGAGCTGGTCACCAAGCTCCGGACCAAGCAGGACGAGCTGCTGGCCGAGGACGCGGCCCAGCGCAAGAAGGCGACGCCGACCAAGAACTAGGCGTCCCGGTGCTCCCGGGAGCCCGACAGATTCGCCGCCGGGGGAAGCGGGTTCCAGCCCGCTTCCCTCGCGGCCTATAAGGAGTCCGGTATGACAAAGGCCGCACTGCTCCGCGCCACTCTCCGCCGGCCGGGCCTCGTGCCCATGGTGGGCGCCCATGACGCCCTCTCGGCCAAGCTCATCGAGGCCGCCGGCTTTCCCGTGATCTGGTCGTCGAGCTTCGCCGTCTCCGCGGCTCAGCGCGCCGTCCCGGACGTGAATCTCCTGACCATGACCGAGAATCTCGAGGCCGCCAAGTACATCAACGACGCCGTGACCGCCCCCGTGATCGCCGACGTCGACAACGGCTACGGCAACGTGGTCAACGTGGTGCGCACCGTGGAAGAATACGAGCGCGCCGGAATCGCCGGCATCTGCATGGAGGACAACGTCTTCCCGAAGAAGTGCAGTCTCTACCCCGGGATGAAGCGGGAACTGCTGTCGCTCGAGGAATTCGCGGGCAAGATCCGGGCGGCTGTCGCGACCCGGCAGGATCCCGACTTCCTGCTCATCGCCCGTGTGGAAGCGCTCATCGCTGGCTGGGGCATGAAGGAGGCGCTGCGTCGGGGCCGGGCCTACGCCGAGGCGGGCGCCGACATGATCCTCATGCACTCCAAGTCCAAGACCGCCGCCGAGATTCTGGAGTTCATGCGCCTCTGGGACCGCCCGACGCCGGTCGTCGTGGTGCCGACGCTGTACCCGTCGGTGACCTTCGAGGAGCTCGAAGGCGCGGGCGTCAAGATGGTGATCTGGGCCAACCAGGTGCTGCGCGGCGCCGTGCAGGGCATGCAGGCCACGCTCGAGACGCTGGCGCGAGAGCGGCGGCTGGACGCGCTCGACCCCCACATCGTGCCGCTCGAGGAAATCTATCGCCACGTCGGCGTGGACGAATTCAAGGCCATCGAGGAGGAGTATCTGCCGGCGGCCGCGGGCCAGGCCAAGGCCGTCATCATCGCGGCGGGCTCGGGCAAATCGCTGCTGCCGCTCACCGAGGACCGGCCCAAGTGCATGCTGGACATCAAGGGCCGTACGATCCTGGAGCGCCAGATCGAGACCCTGCGCGCCTGCGGCGTGCACGATATCGTGGTGGTCCGCGGCTACAGGAAAGAGGTCGTCACGGCGCCCGGCGTCCGCTTCTACGACAACGACCGCTACGACGAAACCGGCGAGCTGGCGTCGCTATTCAGCGCCGAGGCCGAGCTCGCCGGCCCGCTGCTGTTCCTCTATTCGGACATCCTGTTCGAGCAGGCGGTGCTCGAGAAGCTCCTGCGCGCCGAGGCGGACTGCGCCGTCGTGGTGGATCGCGCCTGGGTGGACCAGCGCGACCGGCTGATGCCCCTCGGCAAGCCGCTCGACCTGGTAATCACGAAGAATGCGCCCCCCGCGGGCCTGCGCTCGCTGCCGGCGGCAGGCGACGACACGCTCCTGGCGATCGGCCAGCGCATCCGCCCGGAGCAGGCCACGGGCGAGTTCATCGGGCTGGCGCGGTTCTCGGAGCGGGGCGCCCAGCTCGTGCGCGAGGCCTACCGCGAGCGCCGCGCCGCGGGCGCCGGCCGCTTCCACGAGGCCGACAGCCTGGAGCAGGGCGCCTTCACGGATCTGCTGCAAGAGCTGGTTGAGCGCGGACACACCGTGGCCTGCGTGGACGTCTACAAGGGTTGGCTCGAGATCGATACCTTCGAGGATTACCAGCGCGCATGGGCCGAGATAAAAAAGTAGTGCGAGCCGAGACACGGCCGGGTCGTGTCGGGCGTGGCGAGGCGAGCGGTGAAATGGTACGAAAGTAGTGCGAGCCGAGACACGGCCGACGAGTCGCAGGCGAGGAGCGTGGCGAGGCGAGCGGTGAAATGGTTAGAGAATGATTTCAGGTAAAGAGTTCGTCGCCCTGCTCGAAGCGCAGGGCTACGACTTCTTCTCGGGCGTTCCCTGCTCGCTCATGGAGAGCGTCATCAGCGCGCTCGAATCCCATCCCCGGCTGCCCTACGTGCCGGCGGTACGCGAGGACGTGGCCGTCGGGCTGGCCGCCGGCGCCTGGCTGGCGGGTCGCGCGCCGATGGTGCTGATGCAGAACTCCGGACTCGGCACGAGCCTCAACGCCCTGGTCTCGCTGTCCCTGATGTACCGGCTGCCTGCCCTGCTGCTGGTGACCTGGCGCGGGTACGAGGGCAAGGACGCGCCCGAGCATCTCTTGATGGGCGAGATCTCCCCGAGCCTGCTCGGCCTCATCGGCATTCCCCACCGGGTGCTCACGGCCGAGCGCGTCGGAGAGGACATTGCCTGGGCGCGCGCGGAATCCGAGCGCCTGAGTCAACCCGTGGCCTTGCTGCTGCCGCCTCGTGTAGTCGAGGCGGGCGCTGAAGCACCCTTCGAGCCCTCGCCCGGCGCGTCGCTGCCAGCACCCGGCGCCGCCGCCCCTTCGGCCGCGCCTCGGCCTCCGCTGATCTCGAGGATGCAGGCGCTGCGGGCCGCGCTGGCCGCCGTCGGCGACGAGCCCGTCGTTCACGCCAATGGCTACATCTGCCGCGAGTCTTTCTCGGTCAGCGATCGCCCGCAGAATTTCTATATGATCGGCTCCATGGGGTTGGCCTCGGCCATCGCCCTCGGTGTGGCGCTGGCGCGGCCCCGCCGCAAGACGGTGATTTTCGACGGCGACGGCAATCTCCTGATGAATCTGGGCATCCTGCCGATGATCGGCGGAGGCCCCGTCATGGGCCGGGGCCGGCCCCGGAATCTCGTTCACGTGGTCTTCGACAACGGCGTCTACGGCTCGACGGGCAATCAGCTCTCACCCTCGCGCCACGTGGAACTGGATCGCCTCGCGCTGGCCGCGGGATACGCCTCGGCGCTGGCGGTGACCGAAGCCGCGGCGATTACCCGGGCGGTCTCTGCCGCGCTGGCCTCGGAGGGCCCGCACTTCGTCCTGGCGCGCGTCACGGCCGAGGAGCAGCCGACGCCGCGCATTCCCTACCCACCCGAGCAGATCCGCGATCGCTTCCGCGCGGCGCTGGGAGGGCTCGGATGAAGGCCATCCTGCTGGCTGCCGGCGTCGCGCGCCGGCTGGCCCCGCTGACGGACCACACGCACAAGTGCCTGCTGCCGGTCGGCGGCCGATCGCTGCTGGACCGCATGCTGGACACGCTCGCCGGTTGCGGCGTCACCGAGACCGTGATCGTGGTGGGGCACTGCCAGGATCAGGTCCGCGCCGCCGCCGGGGCGGGCCGGGCCGCCATGCGCATCAGCTACGCGGAGAATCCCGAGTATCAGAAGGGCTCGATCCTCTCGCTCTGGCGTGCCCGCGACACGCTCCTCGAGGACAGCACGCTGGTGATGGACGCCGACGTCCTGTTCCCCCCGGTCTTCCTCGAACGGCTCATCGCCTCGCCCGCGGCGAGCGCGCTGCTCCTCGACCGCGGCTTCAGCGACACCGGCGAGGAGGTCAAGCTCTACGCGGTCGGAGACCGGGTCATCGCGCTGGGTAAGAAGTTCGTTCCGGAGAAATGGGACGTGATCGGCGAGGGCATCGGATTCTTCAAGTGCAGCGCGGCCCACGCGCCCGAGTACATCCGGCTGCTGGGGGAGTCCATCCAGGAAACCGGCGGCGCCAACGAGTACGAGGACGCCCTGCACCGGCTGCTGGCGCGCGTTCCCGTGGGCTGGGTGGACGTCAGCGGGCTGCCCTGGACCGAGGTGGACTTCGCCGAAGATCTGCGGCGCGCCAACGCCGAAGTCCTGCCCAAGATCGAGCGCCTCGGGCATTGATGTGGCCCGGGCAGTTGTCTACTTCCCCGAGGTCGGCAGCCACACCGTAGCTCCCCGCGTCGTCGCCGGCCGCTCGCTCGCCGTGCGCGCGCTGGTCTCGGCTTTCCGCGCCGGCGCGGCCACGATCGCGGCCCCGCTCGCGCTCCGGGATGAAGCCGTGGAGCGAGCGCTGGCACGCATGCCCGCTCTCGCCGCCGCCATCCATTGGCTCGATCCCGCCCGGCCCGAGCCGCCGATCCCGAAGGACGAGCTATGGCTCTTCGTCCCCGTCTCAGCCGTGGTCGACGCCCTTTCGCTCCGCGCCCTGCTGACGCCCGCACCGCCGCCCCAAGGCGCCATTCTGTCCGGCTCGGCCGAGGCCGGAGCGCCGGTAATGCTGGCCGCGGCGACCCTGGTCGCCCGCCTCTGGAAAGACGCGGCGGACGGGCGGCCGCTCGGCGTCGAGCTGGCCCGACACGCAGACGAAGCCCGGCTCGAGCCCCGAGCGGTGGCCGGCGTGTTCGCGGTCGTGAAGGGCGAGGCCGGACTCGCCCGAGCCGAGGATGCGCTCTACGAGCGCGTCGGAACCGGTCTGGATTCCGGCATCGATCGCTTGCTCCACCGCCGGTGCTCGCGCTGGATCACCCGCGTCCTCGTGCTCACGCCGGCGACGCCGAATCAGGTCAGCGTGCTCAGCTTCCTGATCGGGTGCGCGGCGATCTGGTGCTTTTGGAACGCGACCGAGACAAGCGCGGCGGGGGGCCTGGCTCTCTATGCGCTGGCGTGCATCGTGGACCACACGGACGGCGAGCTCGCCCGGCTGACGTTCCAGGAGACGCACTTCGGCGCCCTGCTCGACTGGGTTATCGACAACATCATCCACGTCGGCGTCGTATTCGGAATGGCGGTGAGCGCGGGAGGGCCCGTGGCGGTCGCGGTCGGCATCGCAGCCGTCGTGGGCGTGGCCCTGAGCGCCTGGTTCGCCCGTATCCTGCCCCACGAGATCGAAGTGGGCGAAGCCGTGGGCGGAGCGTTGAAAGACATGGGCAACCGCGATCTCTTCTACCTGCTGCTGCTGGGCTTCGTGCTCTTCCGCTGGACGGCGCCGCACCTGCTACTCCCGCTGGCCATCGTCGTCGCCCTCGGCTCGCAGGCCTATTGGATCGGCTGCCTGAATCGCATCCGCCGCTCCCGCGCCGCCGGGATGCCGTGATGGGCCGGTGGCTCCGGGCGCTGCTGATGCTGGGAGGCCTCGGCTTCGTGGCGTACCTCGTTTACCGGGTGGGCCCGGCCACGGTGTGGGATTCGGTGAGCGCGCTGGGCTGGCGGCTGCTGATCGTGCTCTGCGTGCCCTACTCGCTCATGGTCGTGATGGATGCGGCCGCGTGGCGGTTGCTCTTCCGAGGGGCTCAGGTGCCGTTCATGACGCTCGTGCGCGTGCGACTGGCCGGCGAGGCGGTCAACATGGCGACGCCGACGGCATCGGTGGGCGGTGAGCCGCTCAAAGCCTACCTGCTGCGGCCGTGGGTCCCCCTCAGCGACGGCTTCGCCGCCGTCATCGCCGACAAGACCACCGTGGTGACGGGACAGGGGCTCTACCTGCTGGCGGGCCTCGGGGCGGCCGTCCTCATCCTGGGCCGTTCTCACGCGCTCGTGCTGGCCATGACCATCCTGCTCGCCGTCGAAGTCCTGGCCGTGGCGGGATTCATCCTGGTCCAGACTCGCGGAATCTTCGGAGGCAGCGGCCGGTTCTTGGGCCGCGTGGGCCTGGCCCCCTCCGCCCGCTACCAGGGCGGGCTCGAGAACCTCGACCGCGCGCTCGCGCGCTTTTACCGCGAGCGCCTGGGCCGGGTCCTAGGCTCGGCGCTGCTGCACGGGCTGGCCTGGGCCGGCGGCGGAGTGGAGATCTACCTGGTGATGCATCTGCTCGGCATGCCGGTGTCTCTCACGACGGCGCTCGTCATCGAGTCCTTCGGCGCCGCAGTCAAGTTCGCGAGCTTCATGATCCCCGCCTCCCTGGGCGCGCTTGAGGGAGGCTACGTCGCGTTCTTCGGTGCCTTCGGCCTGGGCGGGGCGGCGGGCCTGACCTATATTCTCATTCGCCGCGTGCGTGAGGTCGCGTGGGCGGCGCTGGGTTTCCTCACGGTGACCGGGCTCCACCCCCGCGCCGCCCTCGGCGAGCCCGAGGCCGGCGGCCCCTAGCCCGTCGGCCACACGGTCCCACCCTGTGCTAGACTCGGGGCGTTTTTCTGGCCACTCGCGCACCCGACAAGGAGGAAGCCTTGGGATCCGTTCGCGTCGCCGTCATCGGAGTCGGCAACTGCGCATCCGCTCTGGTCCAAGGCGTCCACTACTATCGGAACGCCGCCGAAGAGGGCTTCATCCCGGGCCTGATGCGGCCGCGGCTCGGCGGCTACCACGTCGGTGACATCGAGTTCTCCGCGGCCTTCGACATCGACGCGCGCAAGGTCGGCCAGGACCTGTCCGAAGCCATCGCGACGGAGCCCAACAACACGGTGCGCTTCTGCGAGGTCCCGCGGCTCGGCATTCCGGTGCATCGCGGGATGACCCACGACGGCCTGGGCCATTACCTCTCGCAGGTGATCACAAAGGCGCCGGGGCCGACCGCGGACATCGCTGGCATCCTGCGCGAGACGCGCACCGACGTCGTGGTCAACTTCCTGCCGGTCGGGAGCGAGATGGCGACCAAGTGGTATGTCGAGCAGGTCCTCGACGCCGGCTGCGGCTTCGTCAACTGCATCCCGGTGTTCATCGCCCGCGAGGATTACTGGCGCCGGCGCTTCGAGGAGCGCGGCCTGCCGGTCGTGGGCGATGACGTCAAGTCCCAGGTGGGCGCGACGATCGTGCACCGCGCGCTGGCCAAGCTGTTCATGGACCGCGGCGTGCGGCTGGAGCGCACCAGCCAGCTGAATGTCGGGGGCAACACCGACTTCTACAACATGCTCGAGCGGCAGCGTCTCGAGTCCAAGAAGATCTCCAAGACCGACGCCGTGCGGTCCCAGGTCTCGCACGATCTGGCCGACGAGAACATCCACATCGGGCCCAGCGATTACGTGCCGTGGCTCGCCGATCGGAAATGGGCGCACATCCGCCTCGAGGGGCGGGCGTTCGGCGATCAGCCCATCAACCTGGAGCTCAAGCTCGAGGTCTGGGACTCGCCCAACTCGGCCGGCGTCGTGATCGACGCCATCCGCTCCTGTAAGATCGCCATGGACCGCGGGCTCAAGGGCGCGTTGCTCGCCCCGTCCGCCTATCTGATGAAGTCGCCGCCCGAGCAGTGGTCTGACGAGGCCGCGCGCAGCCGCCTCGAACAGTTCATCGTGGGCGAGGAGTAGCGCCCGAGACGCTCGCCGGCGGGGGCGGAGCGCGGCCCGCCCCGCATTGCGCGGGAAATCCTTGAAGGCCGTGTTACACTTTTTCAGTTCCGCTTTTCGATCCCCATGATCGCGATCTCGAGAACGGGCCGCCTGCTGCGCCGCCTCGTTCGGGTGTCCTGCAGGCGCCCGGGCGTGACGATCGCGCTCTCCCTCCTGCTGGCCGTCCTCGGGATCGGCTACACGCTCCAGGCGCTGACCTTCAAAACCTCCGTGCGGGATATCCTGCCGCAGAAGGCCGGATACGTGCAGCGCTACGCGCAGTACGCCCGCGAGTTCGGTGAGCTCGAGGATATCGTGGTGGTGGTCGAAGCGGGCTCCTTCGAAGGCGCGAAGGCCTACGCGAGCCGGCTCGTCCAGGAGCTCCGCAGCTCGCCGGTCAAGTTCGAGCGCATCGCCTACCGGATCGACCCCAAGCGGTTCCTGGGACGGCAGCTGCTGTATCTCTCCACCCCCGAGCTGCAGGAGATCCGCGACAAGATCTTCGACCACCAGGAGTTCATGGAGAGCTTCGCGGGGGATCCGAGCCTGACGCGGCTGCTGGAGGGCGTCAACACGCAGATGGCCGCGGCGTTCGTGTCCAATCTCTTCGACCTGGGGCTCAAGGACCAGGATCTACCGGTGGACACGCGGTTCCTCCGGATGCTCCTCGACCAGATGTCGGCCCGGCTCGACCACCCCACACCCTACATCTCGCCTTGGGGCACGCTGTTCTCCTTCGGGGGCGACCCGGCTTCCGACGCCGGGTACTTTCTCTCGGACGACAAGAGCCTGCTGTTCATCCTCGTCGAGCCCCCCAAGGGCGACAAGGGCAGTTTCGTCACCGACCAGCACGCCATCGAAGCCATCCGCGCGGCCATCGCGCGGCTACGGCCCGCCTACCCCAACGCCCAGGCGGGCGTCACGGGCGCTCCCGCCCTGTCGAACGATGAGATGTCCGCAGCCTTCCGCGACAGCCAGATCGCCACCTTCCTGGCCTTCGCCCTGACCCTTCTGGTGATGACGCTGGCCTTCGTCCGGGTCGGCAAGCCGCTGCTGATGCTGGGCGTCCTGGCCGTGAGCCTGGCCTGGTCCATAGGCATCATCACGCTCACCATCGGCCATCTGACGATCTTCTCGGTGATGTTCATCTCCATCGTGGTGGGGATCGGCATCGACTACGGCATCTATTTCCTCTTCCGCTACGAAGAGGAGATCTTCCTGGGCCGAAATCTCAAGGAGGCGCTGGAGCTCACCGCCGCCCGCACCGGACCCGGCATGTTGCTCGGGGCGCTCACCGCGGGCGGCACGTTTTACATGCTCATGCTCACGGACTTCCAGGGCATCCGGGAGCTCGGCTTCATCGCCGGCACCGCGATCCTGTTGGCCTGGCTCAGCATGATGACCTTCTTCCCGGCGCTGCTCGTGGTGATCGACCGCCGGCATGCCGCGCGGCCGAGGGCCCAAAAACCGAGGGCGCATCAGCTCGAGCGGATCCACGTCCCCGTCCTGGACCGCCTCACCGGCTTCCCTCGCACCGTGCTCGTGACCGCGGCGGCGGCGACGGCGCTCTCGGTCTGGGCACTGCCGTCGGTGGGCTTCGACTACAATCTACTGAATCTGCAGGCCAAGGGCACGGAATCGGTGACGTGGGAGAAACGCATCCTCGCCAATACCGGCCGGTCCGGCTTCAACGGGCTGGCCTCCGCCGAGACGCTGGACGAGCTGAGGCGCAAGCACCACGCCTTCGACGACCTCCCGTCGGTCTCCGAGGTGGACTCGGTGCTTCACTTGATCCCGGAAGGCCAGCAGGAGAAGATCAAGATCATCAAGAGCTTCGCGCCGTTGGTGGCGCCGGTGCGCATCGGGCGGTCGAGCCCGGTGGACCTGGACCGGCTGCAGAAGGACCTGCTCGACATCAAGCGCCGCTTCGACGTCGTCGCGGCTGAAGCCGGCAGCAAGCTGCCGGCCGAGATCCAAGCGGTCCGTGGGAAGACGGCGGCGCTGATCAAGCAGCTCAGCACCGCCGACCGCGAGTCGGCCGAGGCCTCGCTCAGCTACCTCCAGGCCCAGCTCTACCGCGACTTCGTCAACAAGTTCTACAGCCTGCAGCGAAACCTGAATCCCCGCATCGTGGGCATTGAGGAGGTCCCGGACGAGCTCAAGCGCAAGTTCATCGGCGCCAACGGCCACTTCCTGCTCCAGGTCCACCCCAAGGTGGACATCTGGGAGCGGGAAGGCGCCCGCCAGTTCGTCCGCGAGCTGCGCAGCGTGGACCCCGACGTCACGGGGGCGCCCATCATTACCTACGAGGCCACCCGGTTGATGGAGCGGGCCTATCTCCAGGGCACCGCCTATGCCTTCATCCTGGTGGGCCTGCTGACCTTCCTGATGATCCGCCACGCCCGGGAATCGCTGCTGGCGCTGCTACCGCTCGTGCTGGGCCTGCTCTGGACCATCGGCCTGATGCACGTCTTCGGGATCAAGTTCAACCTGGCCAATGTCTGGGGCCTTCCGCTGATCATCGGCGCGGCCGCCGAGTTCGGGCTCAACGTGATCCTGCGCTACATGGAAGGGCGGCGGCACGGCGGCCCGCTGGTCGCGCGCAGCACGGTGATGGCGGTGGCGCTCAACGGCGTCACGACCATGGTGGGCTTCGGCAGCCTGATGACGGCCGCGCATCAGGGCATCTTCAGCCTCGGCCTGCTGCTGACCATCGGCTCGGGCTGCGGCCTGCTGGCCTCGCTCGTGGTGCTCCCCGTGATCCTCCGCCTCATCGCCGGCCGGGCGGCCGCGTCGCCGACGGCCGAGATCCTGCCCCGTTCCTCCGCCGCCTAACCGCTTCCCTCTTCCTCCAGGTTGCTCTCTCGGCGGCGCCTTCGACGGGCGCGAAGCGAGTTACGGTTCCGGTGCTGGCAGCCATCGTGAGGTTCTATCTTGCTTGAATGCCGGATCATCTGGTTGTGCGGTTGGGCTCCTTCGCCCAAGGGCTCATCCGAACTACTTTGCTGAGCGCCGAACCTTCTAGCTGTGCCGCGCAGGCGACTTGCGCCGCCGGCTATGGCTCTGCCACAGCGCTCGGACGCCGAAGTAGGCGAAGGCGTCCTTCAGGTTCGAGAAGGCGCGCTTCGCCCGGCCCATCTCCTGGGTCGTGACGTACTCCAGGGTCAATACGACGCGCCGGTCTCTCGCCTGGGACGGGCTCACGCCGTGATAGACCTTGTCACCGTTGAAGATGACCATGGAACCGGGCTCCGTGGCCACCGCCAGATCTGCCGGCGCACGTCCGGCCTGCTTAGTGTGCAGCCGGCAGAGCAGCCGGCTCGCGGACTCCTGAACTAGGCCGAAGAGCACGGTGTAGCGAGCGCCCTTGTAATACGACGTGTCGTAGTGATAGCCCATGTGATCTCCCGCCTCGGTGTAGAAATAGAGCGCGCAGGCGTGGGGATCGTCGGCGGGACAGAGCTTGAGGTCCACCCGGACCAGCCGGCTGAGGAACTGCCGAAACGATGCCGAGCGGTAGAACTCGATGAGAGCCGGTCCGTCCTCGGCGATGGCAAAATGGCTCACGCTCCCGCCCTTCTTGTGGCGCGGGATGTAGTTGCGGTTGAGCCCGGGCTCGAGCCGGCGCACGTCCGCGAGCAGCGGGGCGACGGCCTCAGGCCGCAGGAACTGCGGAAGAAAGAGGAACTCATCCTGCTCCCAGTACTCCCGCTCGAGCCGGCCGAAATCCAGCTGGGCCACCGCGCGGTCGATCTCGGCGGTCATGGAGGTGACGACGGGATCCATGTCGTGACGTCTCTCCTCAGGATAGCCTGGCGACCTGCACCAGGTTGGAGTGAAGGGCGGGACCGCCGCCCATGTCGGCCGTCCGGTCGTCGGTGAGCGCGTTGACGCCGCGACGGCCGGCTTGGTGCTTCGACCACCAGATCCCCTCGACCACGGCAACGCCCGCGCGCGTGTCCTCCGTCAGCGTGGCGACGAATCGTGCCTGGCCGCGGGCGCTGCTCACCGCGACGAGGTCGCCGTCGCGGATGCCGCGCGCCGCGGCGTCCGCCGGATGGAGGAGGACCGACGGCTGCTTTTGCCGCCGGCGCAATCTGTCGGATTGGCTGAAGGAGGAGTTCAGGAAGAAGCGGTTGGGCGGCACCAGGCACTGCAGCGGGTAGCGCCGCCCGGCCTCGGCATTGTCCGGCCCCTCCAGCAGCGGGAGATAGGTCGGCAGCGAGGGCAGGCCCTGGCTCGCGAGAGTCTCGGACACGAACTCCACTTTGCCCGACGGCGTCGGCGCGCCGTCGGCGAACGGCAGGTAGGGCCGCCCCACGCCGAGGCGCACGACGCGCTCGTCCTTGAGCCGCTCGTATGTGATCCCGGCCACCGAGGGATCGCCGGAGGCGAGCGCCTCGCGCACGAGGGCCGCCTCGTCCTTCTCGAAGTGCGGATCGGGGAGCCCCATAGCTTTGGCGAGGCACCGCACGACATGCCAGTTGGATCGTGCCTCGCCCTCCGGCGGGATCACCGGCTCGGCCAGCTGCAGGTACATGTGGCCGTAGGACTTGTAGAGGTCCACGTGCTCCATGGATGTGGTGGCGGGCAGGACGATGTCGGCATAGTCGGTGGTGTCCGTGAGGTGCTGCTCGTGGACCACCGTGAAGAGATCCTCGCGCTCGAGGCCCCTGAGCACCAGATCCTGATTCGGGCAGACGCTGGCGGGGTTGGAGTTGTAGACGTAGAGCGCCTTGATGGGCGGGCGCATCTCGGGTTCGGTGAGCGCCCGGCCCAGGCGGATCATGTTGACGACGCGCGGCGCGGGGTGCGGCATGAGGTCGGCCCGCTCGAGCGCGTCGTACTTCAGACCGAAGGTCGCCGTCGAGGACAGGAGCGCGCCGCCGGCCGGATGAGCGTAGGCGCCCGTGAGCGCCGGCAAGCAGGCGATGGACCGGCACGTCATGCCGCCGTTGTCGTGACGCGAAAGCCCGATGCCGACACGGATGTAGGCCGCCTTGGTCGCCCCGTACCGGTGGGCGAAGTCCACGATCTCGCCGGGGGTCAAGCCGGTGATCCGGCTCACCCGCGCCGGGTTGTACTGCTTCACGTGCTCGGCGAGAACCGTGAAGCCCAGCGTGGCGCGGCGGATGTAGTCGTGATCCACGAGCCCCTCGCGGATGAGCACGTGCATCACCCCAAGCGCCAGCGCCCCGTCGGTGCCCGGCCGCGGCATCAGATGGCAGTCCGCCCACTTGGCCGTCTGCGTCCGGTACGGATCGATGCAGACGACGAAGGCGCCGCGCTGCCGCGCGCGCTTGACGAGCGTCATGGCATTGATGTGGGTGTGCGAGGCGTTGATGCCCCAGAGCACGACCAGGTCGGAGCCCACCATCTGCTCCGCGTCGTTGCCGGTCACTACCCCCAGCGTCGCCCGCCAGCCGGCATAGGCCGTGCTGATGCAGATGGTGCGATCGAGTCGAGAGGCCCCGAGCGCGTAGAAGAGCGGATGCCCAGCCCAGTACTGGAGCAGCCCGAGGGTGCCGCCGTACGAGAAGGGCAGGATGGCCTCGGCACCCCACTGGGCGATGATCCGCCGCCAGCGATGCGCGATGTCCTCGATGGCGGCGTCCCACGAGATCGGCTCGAACCGCCCCTCGCCTTTCGCTCCCACGCGCCGCAGCGGCGTCAGCACCCGCGTCGGCGCGTAGACGCGCTCGGCGTAGTCGTGGACTTTGCCGCAGATCACTCCCCGGGTGAAGGGATGGTCGGGATCACCGGTGACGCTGGTGATCCGGCCGTCATCCAGCGTGACGGCGAGGCCGCACTGGGACGGGCAGTCGTGAGGACAGACGGAGTGCTTGATCTCGCGCATCGACGGCTTAGATTACCACAGCGTTGTATAGTGCTGGAATGCTCGACCGCCTCAAGGCATGGCATCCGTTCCAGACCCCAGACGCGCAGCGCCTCGCCGTCCTCTTCGCCGTCGTCTATTTCGCTCAAGGCATGTGGTCCCTGCCCGTTCTGCCGCTCACCTTCGTGCTCAAGGGATGGGGACTGTCGGCCGGTCAGGTGGCGACTTTCTTTTCGATCAGCGTTATCCCCTGGCTCGTCAAGCCGGTCTACGGGCTGATCTCCGACTTCCTGCCGCTGGCGGGCTACCGTCGCAAGAGTTACCTGCTGCTCACCTCGGGCCTCGCCGCCGCCGCCGGACTGGCGCTGGGCCTCTTCGTGGAGCACTCGTACTGGGGACTCGCGATCTTCTTCACGGCCATGGGGCTGGGTCTGGCCTTCACCGACGTCCTCGTCGATGCCCTCATGGTCGAGAACGGCAAGCCCCGCGGGCTCACTGGAGCGTTCCAATCCGTCCAGTGGGCCTCGATCAATCTCGCCAGCATCCTGGTCGGACTGCTCGGCGGCTACCTGGCGCGGCAGCGCAACCTGCACGCCTCATTCCTGATCGCCGCGGGATTTCCGCTCATCTCCTTCGTGATGACGCTGTTCTTCATCCGGGAACAGCGGACGCGGATGGACCTCGTGGGCTTCCGCCACACGCTGCGCGCGGTGCGGGCGGCGCTGGCCCAGCGGGACGTCTGGATCGTCGCGGGATTCATTCTCTTCTGGACCTTCAGCCCGTCCTTCGGACCCGCGCTCGTCTACTACCAGACCGACGTGCTCAAGTTCAGCGAGCAGTTCATCGGGCTCCTGTCCTCGCTCGGCTCCGCCGCCGGCATCGTCGGGGCGTTCTTCTATGCGCCGCTGTCGCGGCGGGTTCCGCTCGTCCGCATCATCAACATCTCGATCGGCGTGGGCGTCGCCGGCACCCTCGCCTACCTCGTCTACCGGGACGTGTGGTCGGCGCTGATCATCGATACGCTCTTCGGAGGCGTCGGAATGATCGTCCAGCTCGCCTTCCTCGATCTGGCCGCCAAGTCCTGCCCGCGCCACGTCGAAGCGACCTTCTTCGCCCTGCTCATGTCCGTGTACAACCTGGGCACCCAAGGCTCTCAGGTTGCCGGCGGCTATCTCTACGATGGGCTGGGGTTCGTGGCGCTCGTGCTCATTTCATCCGCGATGACGGCGATGGCATGGCTCCTCGTCCCGCTCGTGAAGATTCACCGGATCGAGGCGCGGGCGCGCGCGGCAACGGAGGTCGAGACGACGATGTAAGTCGGCTCGAACGGCGGACATCGCTCACGTCGCTCCTCGCTCCTCCCGTTCGACCGCTCGCTTGGCGATGTCGTAGGCCCGCCTGAGCCACCGCAGGGCGCGACCGACGTCCCGGGACGATTCCACCCGGCACTCGACCCAGCCCGCACCGCCCAGGCGCCGGTGGGGCGCGAGGCCCGCCGCGAGCGCCCGCCGCTGCTCTTCGCCGCCGAGCCGGATCCAGAGATCGGTGTCTTTCACGCGCAGCGGGAAGCAGGCGAAGAGGCGCGGGCCCACGAAATAGCCCCAGCGCCCGAACATCGGGGTGATCCGCACCCGCGGCCAGGCACCCAGCTGCGCGTTGAGATCGGCCGCCGGGCCCGTGCCACCACGCTCGAGGGTGCGGCGGGTCTTTCGCCCCTTCCCTATCCCCCTGAACCTGCCGGGTCTCATTTATGTCGCCTGAATGTGAATCTTCTCGGTTTGGCGGTTTGGCCTCTTCGCCCTTATGGGGCTCATCGGGGCGTCCGCGCTCATCTTCCATCTCGCTTGAACGTCAAACCATCCAGTTGTGCGGTTCCGCTCCTTCGCGCAAGCGCTCATCTCTCATCTCGCTTGAACGTCAAACCATCCAGTTGTGCGGTTCCGCTCCTTCGCGCAAGCGATTCTCCATCTTGCCTTACTGCCAAATCATTCAGCTGGCGGCCGGGCTCCTTCGCGCAAGCGCTCATCTTCCATCTCGCTTGAACGTCAAACCATCCAGTTGTGCGGTTCCGCTCCTTCGCGCAAGCGCTCATCCGAACTGCTTTGCCTTAGGGCCAAATCTGGACGTAGGCGGAGCGGGAGCGCTCGGAGACCTTGCCGAACCACCGGTCGTAATCCCGCCGCAGCGCGTTCATGTGGCCGGACTTCATGAGCGCGCGGAACGTCTTCTCGTCCTGCACCTCATAAACGGCCATGTAGCGGAATTTGTCCTCACCCAGGATCGCGCGGTAGCGCCGGGCGCTCACGGCGCCCGGATAGCGCAGGAACTGGGGGCAGTGTTTCCCGTTGTACCAGCGGTTGAACGCAACCTCCTTCTTCTTCGGGATCGTCGCCTTGACCATGAAGAGTACCGTTGCCATGAAGTCCCTCCTATTCTCGAACCATTTCACCGCTCGCGATCAACTCAGCCCTCGGCTCGTGCCTTCGGCCCTCACCTCGAACTGCCACACGCCCGACAAAGCCCCGGCCGTGTCTCGGCTCGCACTACCTTTTGCCGCCTGCCAGTCGGTGAGATTCGGGCAGCGCCCGGAGCCAGAGCGCGCAGGCCAGGCCCAGCACGCCGCCCACGCCGAGGACCGAGAACGCCCACCCCCAGCCGGCCGCGCCGGCCTCCTTGCCCCCATAGAGGTCGAGCACGATCCCGAAGACCGGCTGCGCCACGGCGCCGGCGCCGAAGCCCAACAGCGAGCGCACCGCCAGGGCGGCGCCGAGCCGGCTCGGCGTCACGGTCTCGGTGAGGCCGGTCGAGTAGACCGACGAGTCGCCCACCGCTGAAAACCCGTAGACGCAGCCCACGATCATGATGAGCGCAATCGGCGCGGTGAGGAGCCAGCCGAAGGTGAACGAGCAGAGGCTGCTGATCGCCATCATGCCTGCGATGACCGCGGTGCGGCCCCAGCGGTCGGACAGCCAGCCGCCGGCGCCCGACGCGGCGGCGCCCATGACGTGGAAGAGCGCCGACAGGCTGGCGCCGAATCCGGCCGAGCGCTCGGGGGCCATTCCGTGCGCAGCCAGGGCCGCAGCCATGAAGGCGGGCGTGAAGGCCCACATGCCGAGCAGCTCCCAGGAATGGAAGACATAGCCGGCCACCATGAGCTGGGCCGGCCGGTTGCCCGACAGATCGGCATGGAAGCTGAAGCCGGCCGACCGCGCGGGAGGGCTGCCGAGGTCGCCGCGGAAGAGCAGCAGGGCCAGGATGAGGCAGACAAGCGGGCCCAAAGCGAGCACGAAGACGGCGGAGCGCCAGCCCGCGCGAGCCACGACGAAGCCGCCGACCACCAGCGCCAGCACGTACCCCATGGAGCTCGAGGCCAGGAACCACCCGACGGCGTTGCCGCGGCGCGCGGGCTCGAACCGCTCGGAGATCAGCATCACGCCTGGCGTGTAGATCCCCGCCAGCGCCATGGCGAGTGCCGTGAACAGCACCAGCCCGGAGAGGTAGCTATGGGCCACCAGCGGGATCAGGAGCGAGACGGCCGCGCCGGCGCCTGCTCCCCCGATGAATAGCGCGCGCGGGTTGACGTAGTCCGCGAGCGCCGAAACCAGCACCAGCGACAGGGCGGTGCCCAGTTGGAAGCCGGAGGAGA
>Ga0070707_100001243_pt1 | contig 25044 bp, 43 predicted proteins | sample KBSK5502metaG_FD_65468 | JGI IMG/M metagenome (GOLD analysis project Ga0070707, IMG submission 65468) | Corn, switchgrass and miscanthus rhizosphere microbial communities from Kellogg Biological Station, Michigan, USA - KBS K5-50-2 metaG | ecosystem: Host-associated > Plants > Roots >...
GGCTGTGTCGTAGGCTTGCCTGGCTGTGTCGTAGGCTTGCCTGGCTGTGTCGTAGGCTTGCCTGGCTGTGTCGTAGGCTTGCCTGGCTGTGTTTGTTGCATCTGAAACAGCATCCAAAGGAACAGCCTGTAACGCTTTCGCTCTGGCTGCTTGCTCCGCTTTGGGCTTGTCACTACGCACGTAGTCAACTCTTTCCAGTATGTTGTTACTCCATTCTAGAATGCCTTCATGATGCACAAAAATGAAAAACCCAGAGACTGGTCCTGTATAGTTTGGAAGCAGCGGATGTGTCTTGTTTACCTTTTTCATAATTCTCCTTTTAGTTGTGCGTAGCGCAGTCTGCGTTGAGCATTGCGCCTAGCTTTGTTATCACGATTCCAGATTCGTGCGCGTCTTCTTATGACTCCTTTGTGTGTGCGCCTGTACGCTGCATCTAGCTTTGCATACCGCGCAGGGTTTGTGATTTTCATCGCAATCCAATTCATAGCTCTCCTTTCGGCTTATCGTCTTGCGTAACATATGTTCTTGCATTAAGAATTATATGTTATAGCGTAGTATATGATTAACGTTAATAGAGTAATGCGAGACTATATAAGACGGTAGAACATATTCTATGTTCTACGTAGTATATGGCCGAAGGCCTGTAGGTATGGTCGATCTCAGCTTACTTATTCTAGCTGAGTCTGTCTCTCCAGCGTGTGCTGTGTGAAGTTCCGCTTGCAGCCTATGTCAGCAACGCTGACGCTTTGTGGCTCTTGAATGGCCGCGCTAGTCGCGGGTAACAAGTTGCGGTATCCATAAGACAGGCTACTACCTTATACGTAAGGCATAATACTGTCATAATGTATTCTACACGATTGTAGAAAAAAAGCAAGTCCTATTTAGCACAAAATGTTACGAATTCTTTTTTACAAAACGTTCCATAGTGAATGGTTTGGCAGACAGGATGGGATGGCCTCCATCCAAACGAGTAAGGCTATTCGGCCCTACTTTGGGGCAAGTGGATCTAGATGAATTTTGACTTTAGGGTGAGAAGGGAAGGAAAGGGCCTGACCTAGATCAAGCCCTTACTCCCTTTGGTCGTAAGACCAATAGATCTAGCGGGTACGGATGTCGTTGAGCTGCTGCTGTTGTTGAAGCTGGCGGAACTGATCGAGGAGTTGCTGCTGCTGCATGTTCTGCTGAAACTGTAGCTCGCGTTCAAGCACTTCGCGTTGTGCATCTCGCCTTTGTTGCTCAGCTTGGTATTGCTGGTCTCGTTGATCTTGCTGATACTGCTTATACCATTGGTCTACCGTGTCATTACGTTGGCCTGGTTGCGGTAGACACCATGTTCCAGATGGCCAGCACGGATCTGCATAGGCTGGCGTTGGACTAATCCACAACAAGACTGCTGTAGCGATAATAAGCGCACCAATCAACAAAGCGAGAAACAGTTTCATACGGCCTCCTGGGTTACGATGAAAATAGACATCAGTACAAGCGAGGTACAGTAACCGCTGTTGGTTCTTTTCGTGGTCTTCCAGCTCTACGGAGTCCCAGACTTCATAGGCGCGCAATTCAGCCTTTAGGACGTGTGGCGGGATGGGTTCGATTTGCCGCTTGATAAACCTCCTGTCTAACAAATGCAAGATGCCCTTTAGGGATTGTCCGATCTTGGCGTGTTCCGTCGTGAGGTGCAAGCATATGGTTTTTGATAGGCTGAACCAAGTGACGGTATAGGTATTTTCACGTAAGCGCATATTCACCTCTTATGCTTTACAAAACGTACAGGCTTGCTCAGTTCACTGACTTGTCCGTTCTTGTTGCGTGACGCGATGGCTAAGGCCCCTGACTTGCCCTGTAGCTTTAGAGTGATACTTGGCTTCGTTCCTACAGGGGGTTGTGGTACCGTATACTCAGGCAGGACAGGCACAACCTTGCAGCCAGGTTTCCAACACATGAATACCTGATAGTCTGTTACAGCGGGATCATTGTTTCTATCCCAGGTGATTGTGAAGGCCTGAGCGGTACCTGGTAGCACACTCCCTACGGTCGTCAGACCGAAAAGACAGGCAGCAAGGATAAGTCTTGTCATCGTTGCACCCTGTTCCTATTCGCATCTAGCAGATGGACCAGTGCGAGCCATGCCTCTGTTAGGTCTCGCAAGGCTTGCACTGAGCGCGTGTCTTTGCCTTTAAAGGATAGCTCTAACACAGTTTTGATAAAGGTCATGTTGGTACCTATTTTGTGTTCTATATCTTGCAAGGTACTGAGCGACACTTTGCAAAATATCGGTTCTATTGTATCTGAGCACAATTGTTTTTCGTTCATAGTTCTTCCTCATCATATTGCAAGATGGCTTTTTGTCTCCCATTCAGCCAGGATGCTCTTTTGGCTGCAGACTCTTGATTGTCAAAGTCGGCATCAGGTTGCCAGTTTCCATGTGGATCATAAAATCCCGTCGTCCACACGTCGGGCTCTGACTTGATATAGACCCACATCGAAATTTTCATAGCTCCTCCTTTTTGTAATGAGCAATCGCAGCCCTTGCTTGTTTAATCGCTTTACCATGAGCCGCAAAGACAGGCTGGCGCTTTTCCTTTTCATCAAGCTGGTTTTGCTCTTGTTCTAGGCAGCGAATACAGCGTTCTAGCGCCGTCAGTAAACGTTTACAGTTCATTGTTCCTCCTTTGTGAGGATGGAGATTACGTGACAGGGGTAGTTAAGCTGTAGCTTTTGCTTTACCTCAGAGCCTAGGGCATGGCGTGTCCAGGCTGTCGGTAAGGTATCCGTACCAAACAATTCTAGTATCTCTGGATCGTTGACAAACTTAGCAGACCATCCGCCTAGATCCTTGCTCAAGAGAATGTGTTTCATCTTATTACCTCACAGGTTATGCGAGCTGCATCATACCAAGCTGCCAAGGCGAGCCTGATATGCTCTGTAAAGTCACCAAGCGTACCGCCAGGATCTCCGCTTGCCACAGTGACAGTTACCGTATCCGTAAAGCCTCTGAGACCTACAGTTAGTTCGCTTGGCATCGAGACATAGTATTTTATTTTCACTTCTCATCCTCCTTGAAATCATTTGCGAGTACATAGGCTCGCCTGATTTCTTCGTAACTATGCCGTGCCAGTTCATAGGCTTGCTTGGCTGCCACGAACGCACACCAGGCCTTGCTATAATTCTGCAGGGCTTTGTCCAAGGTCTTTTTGTTGACCATGTTCCTCCTGTTTGCTATTTGCTAGATCATGGTTTACTTTTGATGCTGCAGCATAACATTGCTCGCACAAAGGCTTGCCTGTGCCAGTGATAAGTCCGTGCAAGGAACCTTTTGTTGCTGCTCGATTGCATTTATAGGTACTGCAATACATGATACTCATGTTTCCCTCCCTTCAAAAAGCGGCAGGCCTTCACTCTGCGCCTGAATGGAATTGTGCCAGGGCTTCTCGTTTACAATCTAGTTTCTGATCTGCGCTGATGCCTTCAGGCAGATACACTCCGAGGACTTCTCGCATGACTTTCCCATCCTCGACTAGATCCACGTACTCGATGATGGCATCCCCTTCATAGATAGAGCCGTGTCTACCCTCCCAATGTATCGTTACCATTTTCTCAGGCATGATGTAACTCCCTACACAACCTTGCGTGGTCTGCCAAGCTTGGCCTTCTTGCGCTGGCGTCGGATCATCTTCTGCATGTGACTGTCAGGGCTGTTATTGTTGTTGTTGAGTACCCCCTCAGGCCCTAGGACGTTTATCAGAGCCAAGATTGCGTTTAAGACGGCTTTATGTTGCTTGCTCACCATGATAATAATCTCCTTATCCGTTTTGTGAATGAATAAACCCCCATAATCCAAAAACGAGAAACACAAGCAGATAATCCATTACCCCTCCTTTGTTAGTATTAACCGACTTCTTCTTGCGTTGACTCTTGTAGATTCCAGCGTAAGCCTACATAGTAGTATAGCTCGTTACACTCATCTTCGCTTGAGGGGTATTTGTCTGAGACAGAGGGTGATTTGACAGGTTTCTTATCCTCAGGATCTAGCAGTATCTCAACGCCATTCATAGCGGCACATTCTAAGGCATCTTCCAATGCTTCGTTATAGTCGTCTCCTATACCTACACAGCAATCAGCATACTTCGTAAACGAGGTATCGTGCCCTTGGAAATACTGCGCATTGTCGATACCGTAGTTCGTGATTTCGTAGTCCGTCGTCTGTTGCATATTATTCTCCCTCCTCGGAAGTGTAGCCGCACATTGAACACTTGAGCGAGCCGGTACAAGGCACAGAGCCCGTATAGTAGAAATGGGGATGGTAGCAGGGCTCTAGCCGTACTTCAGGATACAACGCGCAACGCTTGAGAATCACCATCTGTCTTCCGTGTTCTAGGTTTCCGACAATGGGCTAGCATTGTCTTCGGGTCTATCTTCCGCCTCATTAGCTCATGTCCGCCAAGCTCGTTTTTGTGGATAAGATCCACGACTATAAGCTGGTTCTCAGGATTGAAAAAGAAATTGACAGTGTGTCCCTCGTTGGTCTCTGCCCTGAATTCCTGAATAGGTAAGCTCGCTCTTTTCATGCTATCCTCCGTTGGTTACAGGTTACACTCCCTCAAGACTCCCATGAGTGGACCTAGCAGAGTACAGCTAGGCCCACCTTGCGAGCCTTTAGGCCGTTGCGTAGGTCTCTGCTAACTGCCAGAGACCACGATTCAGAGTTAAGTCAGTGTCAATAGATTGCACGGCTCGCGTGCCTCGCATTTCACAGATACGCTCATCTCCAGCAGGCCCAACAATCACTTCAAACTCTTCATCGTCAAACTGAACTCGGCTCCACGGCCCAGGCGTATGTGTTTGTTGTGTAGTCATGATTGCTCAACCCCGTCCAAATGAAAGGTGAAACGATTAGCTTTATGCTGTTTGGGCTGCCTACCCTTAGCCAGAATAGACTTTGCCTCCATGTACCGCTGTGCGAGCGCCTCGCTTACTCGATCATCATCCTCCATGTCGAAATCTTCTTCCATTTGTTCACAGATTTTTCTCAGGGCTTCTCGTGGTGTCATGATGTCACCCTTTCATGTCGTTCCAGCATTGCGCGTTTCATAATGGTTTGGCGTTCACGGTCAGGAATAGTTACAACCCAATATCCACGCCCGAATTTCAAGTCTTCAAATACTTCCCAGATCACCCCGCTACGGCTTTTGAACTTGTCACCGACTCGAATTGCAGTATCTTGTTTCATACTGTCCTCCTTGGTTGATACTTGCCTTGTGGTTGTATCCTATCAAAACAAGTCAGAGCTGTCAAGCTAACCTTGTCCGTTGCGCCGTATATTAGAGATTTTAATGTTTGAATACCCTTCTATTATCAAGGGCTTACAAGGCGTTGCGATGAACACTGAATTGGGGACATGTTACCTACGAGAGGGTTAAGTACTAAGATTTAGTGACCATTACTAAGCGGAACGAAGTGACGCGAGCAGGCCTTACGGCCTTTACTGAGCGGAACAGATACAGCGACCAACGGGAGCGACGAAGTGAAGCGGCAAGGGGATGAGCGAGAAGGATCTTGCAAGATGTAAAGAATCTTGCGCTACTCTTTATCAAGTCAGGCCTTACGGCCTTTAACTTATCGAGCGGAGTGTCAACGAAGCGAGAACATATAACACGGCGTATCTAACAAGTAGAACTCTACATGATGAAACATAGAATATGGCCAAGCATATATTACTTACATATAACTTGCTTGAGTCATCCATGCAATCCCTAAGCAATCTATCATAAACATCAATGCTTAGTGAACTAAGCTTACTAACATCTACGTAGTATATGGCCACTAGTGCAAACTACTTAGTGCAACATACCTACGTAGTTTTGCTTAGCAGCATATACCTTGGGCAAACTACTTACGTAGTATCACTTGGGTAACGGCGCATGGGTAACACATGCTAGTGAATACTACTTACGTAGTTCATGCTAGGTGTAATCAATGTAGTACTTACTACTTAAGTAGTTATACCCTACGTAGTAATGGCTAGGTAGAAATACAATCGGCACACCTTACGTATGGGCATGAGGCGTTGGCATGACACTCTCTCGCGGAATAAACAAAAGAATAATACCTAATGAAAGGTTGGCCATGAACTTTTATCATGCAGCGTATTGGCCGATGCTTACATATTTCTACGGCGATATGGCAAAAGAAGTATTTTGCGATTTGCATTACGACCGATTTACGTACTACCCAGTTCATGAGCGGCCACGCTTCGAACGTGATTACGTAAAGCGTGAAGTATGTTGAATGACGGAGCCAGACCTGATGAGCGATTCTTTTTGCAGAATGGTACGCCGCTTGTTGAAACACACATTGATTGTTGGCTGTTCCGCTACACCAAATGGAAGGTCGTCAACGGCAGATTTATCTCACTCTGGTTCTGCAATCATCTGCAATTCTATTTTGGCGATTCCAAATGTGATGGATCTCGAACGTACTGGGCGTGGCAGAATCATCTTGCACAACCAGATCAATATGTGATGACGACGACAACAAAAGAATTACTTGCATTCCGGTTTCGAAAGACAGGCCCAAGCACAGTGCGTTGGGATAATATGGGCGGAAGTTAATAGGAGGTAGTAATGCGTATCGTAGATAACAGCACCGTTGAAGTTACTCTGAGTTACGATGAACCGGCATTCGATCAAGATAATACACCGTTGATCTCGACCGACAATCCTCCGTTGACTGACTTAGCTTATACCAGCATGTTTTATAAAGTTGGGACTGGTGCGGCTGTCGCTGCAGGAAAGAATACTGCCTCAAAGCCCAGTGGTGGGGGGCATATCAGTTCGCTCCTCCTGGTACCAGCTCCGGTTAATCAGAAGACTGCATTTGATTTTTGGGTCACGAGCACCGACTTAACAGGGAACTCGGCAGGCGAAACGCACGCATCATTCACGGTTGATCGGATGGCTCCTGCTGTACCTATAAATTTTACCGTCGCCTGATGGCTTGGCTAAAGAAGCTATTTGGAATTTGACATGCCATTTGAAGATGACAAGGTATATTCAACAACGATTGATAGAACGAAAAAAGGGCGTGGCTTCGTCAACATCCTTGCACATGATCCGCCTACCGAGACTGAACTAGGTCAAGCTCCTGCAATGGAGCCGTTGAAGCACTTCGATACAGAAGAGAAAGCCACGACTTTTGCTGGTGAACGTGCACAAAAAGAATATGACGCACTGAGGAATGATCCATCCTCGCAATGGTATATACCAAAAGACAAACCGTTACAGATGAACAAAATGACAGATCCACTAGACTTGTTAAAGAGCGGGTTAAAGACACTGGAGTTGAATGCAGGGTTCGACGTGCAAGAGCACATGAACCGTGCGTTGACTACAGGACCGTTTGCCGATGCACAGAAACGGCAAGCAAACTGGCTACCTCAAGTAGCACAGCTGGATACCACGAAGATGCAAGGGAACATGAAGGACGGGGTGTATACTGGCCCTGGCGGTTCACAGCTGAAAACGCTGGATGAAGAGTCTCGTGCGGCTGGTGTCCTGACAAAACCTGCAGGGATTACTCCGCAACCGTTACAACATCTAGATCCGCTACGCTCGCATGATGAGATTCAATCGAGAATACCTGCGGCACGAAAGAAAACCGTGGTCGATCCGTATGAAGGCATGGACCCTGCACTGAAAGCAGCCGTCATCGCTGAAGAGAAAAGAAATCGAAGGTGAGTATGCCGCGATATGATTTCCTATGTCCCGTATGCCTTGTGACGTTTGAAGCCATTACTCCGGTCGATGTTGTGACGTTACCCTGTGTCAGCTGCCAACAGATACAAGCCGTTCGTCAGCTTAGTTACCCTGCACAAATACATATCCACTAACGTATATGGGACCTGGAAGCATTGTCTCCGCCCTCGCGGTATTCATTCTTGTGATTTGTACCCTGATGCTCTTTGAAGAAAGCGGAAGAGACTAATGTGGGTCTTTTGGGGCTTATATACATTCGCGTGGGTACTGCTTTTGTGCTTACTGACAGGATGCGTAAGTGTTTCGCTCGATGTTCCGTTAGACGAGCCTGAACATCCATGCTTTCCTTTGCGTGGGGAAGAACAACCGTTCGACATTCAAGCTCGTGGTCAAGGGTATAATTCAGCAACCCATCATTGCGCTTAAAGGAGTCTTATGTTGTTAACATTTATTTCATACGTGGTCGTCCTGGTTGTTGGTGGAGCCCTCGGTTTCTTATTCGGCAAGAAAGTCAGAGCGGCTGCGGATGCTGCAATTGAAGCGACAAAGAAGATTGGCTAAGTATGTGGAATCCATTTAGCGATGCAGCCCAAGGCGCTATCATCGGATTTGGTGAGGCGATTAAAGACGCGGTCTCCGCGTTCAAAGCAGATCCAACGAAGGTACTAGAACTCGAAACGGCCATAGAGCAGGCTCGCTTAAGCTATGCCTCTCAATTAGCAACAGCTGTAAACGCAACAATGCAGGCTGAAGCGAAATCAGAGCATTGGCTGCAATGGTCGTGGAGGCCACTGTTTGGGTTTACTGGCGTGGCCTTGCTTATCAATAACTACATCCTGGCTTCATACTTGGCTCCGCTTGGTTTTATACCTATCGTGGTGCCTAACGATGTGTGGCTGATGATTATGGCTGTACTTGGAATTTCTGCGTATGTACGAGGTAGGGATAAATAGATCCTGGAGGGGATAATGTTGCAGGTTGGTGACAAGGTATATATCGAGGACAGTGCTCAGATTGACATCGGCTTTATGGCCTGGAGTCACATCAAGGCTCATCCATATGCCGTCGTGAAACATCGGATGGATTTTGCTGGTAAAGAACTACCAGAAAGCGAACGTGTCTATGCCCTGGAGTGGCCTGAGAAATTTTCTGGTGGGCATAACTGTCACGGTAACTGCTTAGATCAACAGGGTCAATTTATCGCTTATAAACATCTGTCACTCGACTTCGAAGGATCTAGAGAAGTTTGCACTGTTCCACAGCTGGCTTCGCCAGAAGCATTTGAAGGATTAGTTACTAAATGAAACAGGTACGACGTAATGTAATAAAAGTCGCTAAGACAGCATCGGCTGTGCCTGTTGTGGTGGTGCCGCAGTCCCTCCCTGCGGCATTGCCCAAACGTGGACGCGGGAGGCCCAGGAAGAATCCGCTGGCTCAGTTTGATATGCCCAGTGTGTGCGAAGAGACTTCGCTTAAAGCTGATATAAAGAAACCTGGGAAGGATCTGACAGGCAAAGCACTAGTCGTATTCCGCAAGGCAATGGCTGAAGCAGAGAAAGCCAACATGACTGCGGCTGAATATGACGGCGGAGGCACGCAAGAGACAGCGTATTCTGTCAGCAAAGAATCCTTGCAGCGACGTGTGACTCGTCGGCTGAACGTCCTGGACAGGTTCTTGACTGACGACAAGCTGGTTGAACTGCTCGCATTCTCAAGTCTGAAGGAAATAGGAATCTACGAAGGCATCATGCTGGACAAGTCGCTTGTCTTACAGGGACAACCGACCGTGATTATCGGCAACGATGATCGAACCGCGATGGCGAGCGTACTTCCTCGCTTGATGGACGAGTTAAAGCGACGAGGGTTGGTTAACAATAACTCGCTAAAAACAACTGCCGTGGTATTACCGTGAGTTTATGAAAATAGATGCACAGCAAGACTTTTCGACATTGACGGATGATGACTTGCTCAAAACAGCAAGCCAACTTCTTGAATTACAAGAAGTAGACAGGAAAGAATTCGCGCTGCATTACTATGAACCAGCCAACAAAGAAGTCGGCAAGATCCATGAACTAACGGTTGGTACAATCGGCATATTTGGCGGGAACGGTTCAGGCAAGACAGAGCACGCACTTGTAGAAGGGATCATTAGATGCACCGGCATCGTACCCGCTTCACTAAAGGCTACATATCCACGACAAAAGTTGCGCGGCCCTATTCACATGAGAGTCGTTTGCGAATCGCTGACGACAGTGTTGGAACCTATCATTTTACCGAAGCTGCAGCACTGGAACTGGAGTGGCGATCCACAAAACCCAGGAGGCGAACGCGGGCATTGGGGATGGATTCCGAAGCACTGTCTCTTAAACGGCGATTGGAAAAAGTCATACAGCACAAAATTAAGAATGCTGCAAGTGCTGTATCGAAACCCTGAGACTGACAAGGTTGAAGGCATTTCGACCATCCAGTTTATGTCGTACGACCAAGACTCGTCGGACTTTGCCTCAGGCGATATTCATTATTGCTTGCACGATGAACCGCCGAAGTTTGCGATCTGGAAAGAGAACAGGGCTCGCGTGATGAGAGGCGGGAAGGGTTCGACAATGGTTGTGTCGATGACCTGGCCTGACAATCCAGCACTCCCCGTTGATTGGATCTTCGACGAAGTCTATGACAAGGGTATGCCTGGGTTGTTAAAAGACCCACAGGTAGAAGTTATCAACATCTTCTCGACGATGAACAAACATCTCGACCAAGATGAGATTGCGGCTCGTGCTTCACAAATGAGTGCCACGGAGCGTAACTCGCGTATTTACGGATTGCCGATTCGATTCAGCAACAGGATTCATCCTGATTTTACCGATCAGCCTAAGTCGTGGTGCTTCGACTGTGGCAAGATTGTCTTATTGACGACGGAGCATGCTTGTTCCGACTGTCTTGGTATAGCGGTGATTGACTACAACAATGTTGAACCATGTACGCCAAATCCGTTTTGGACGTGCATATGCTTACTTGACCCTCACCCACGTAAACCACATTTCTTGTTATGGGTCCAGGTGACGCCGAATGAAGATTATGAAATCGTGGCGTCTAAACAGGTTGAGGGTGGAGCGGAAGCCGTGCGTGACACGGTAAAAGAAGTCGAAGAACTGTTGCAGTATCGTCATGTGATTCGCTTGATGGACCCCAATATGGGCGGTAGCCCAAGTGGAGCTACGCGAGAATTAACTTGGCAGCGTGAGTTTGATAACGTCGGACTTCACTTTGATCTTGCTGATGACAGCTCGGTTGGACGTGCACGGTTGAATGACTTTATTAAACCAGATCCCTATTTCAAGCGTACACGTCTTCGTGCTGATCCTTCGTGCACCGATGTTGCGTTTCAGATGAAGCGGTATGTGTGGGCTGATCGAAAGAACGAAGAAGGCAAAGATCAAATGCAAGTGCCGCTGGCCTTGCACGATGACTATCCAGCCTTGCTAAAGTATTTGATGAACTATTTACCCACGAGCGCCAACATGACTCCAAAAGTCTATCGGCGTGAGCGTGGGAGTGCTACTTATAAAGTCAGCGAAAGGGTGAACTATGGCAGGCATTGACGAGTTGCAGCCTCCAACAGGCGTACCAGAGGAAGCCACATCAGAGTTGACTCCTCCTACGGGCGAGCCTGTGATGGAAGGTGAAGAACCGATAGGGTTCGCGATCAAGCCTCCACAAAGAACACGCTCGCTTGTCAAAGAGCCTAAAAAGGTCCTGGCAAGCTTGATTAAGAAATATACGCTGGATATTGATGATAGGTCAGAGTGGGCTGAGAATCGTATTCAACGGACTGCGAAATATCGTGGCTGGCGAGAGGTGAAGACTTATCCGTGGGAGAACGCGAGTAACGCCCATCTTCCCATCATCATGACTGACGTACAACGAACAGAAGACACCCTTCATAATGCTGTGCTGTCTACTCGTCCTGTCATGAACGCGAAGGGTGCGAATCGAGACATTGAATCAAAAGAAAAGACGGTCGATCAACTCTTGGATCATCAAATCTTTGTTGAGAACGCAGGTGAGACTCGCGTTGGTAATTTGATTTCGTCGTTCTGTCAGGATGGACAGTTCATTGCCTATATTCCATATATCAAAGAGAAGCAGAAGGTGACTCGAACAAACGTTCTTGACTATCCTGCAGCTGGAGTATCGTGGGATGCGTGGTTGATGAAGAAGCTGATGGAGTTGTATCCAAAGGCAACGACCCTTCCTGGCACAAAAGCTCCGTGGAACTGGATTATTCGGACTCAAAACCCACTGACCGGCGATGATGTAACAGAGAAGATTGACGTATACCAAGACTCTGAAGAAGATCAGGTTCAACTCGTGTGTCATAAAGAAGAAACGATATTCGATGGTCCCTCGCTTATCCCGAAGGAGCTAGAAGATATTGTTGTACCGGCACGGTGCGAGAATCTGCAGCCTCAGAGCATGTCGAATCCGACAGGTGCTCCACACGTATTCATGGTGGATTATCCTAGCAGAGACGAAGTGCTGAAGCTGGTTGATTCTGGATTCTATGATGAAGTCACCAAGGAAGACAAGATCAAAATTGAAAACGCGAAAGTGCCGATTGGTGACGCGAGAGATCCGCTCGCCCAAAAGCAGTTAACGGATGACCTTGCAGGCGTCAGTGCGGATAATCCTTCTGAACCTGAAGACGAGCCGTTGACTCGGTTGACGTTCTTTGGCAGGGCAGATCTTGATAATGACGGGTTTGAAGAAGAAGTTGTTTACTGGTTTTTGAAAGAGCCTGAAATCTTTTTGCGAGCGCGTTACCTGACTGAAGTATATCCGGCTGTTCCGATGCGAAGACCGTTCGCAATGGCAAAGTATATTCCTGTCAACGGACAGTTTTATGCTATCGGGTTAATCGAGTTAATGGAGTCTGGTTACGATATCATCAAGAAGACGTTTGACCAGATGATTGATAACGGCGACTTGACAAATACGCCGTGGGGATTTTATCGGCCTATGTCAGGGATTCGACCTGAAGTGATTCGCGTAGGTCCTGGTGATTTGTATCCGACGAATTCTCCGAAGGATGACGTATTCTATCCAACACTTCCTCAAGGGATGGCAGCATTTGGAAATAACATCATCACGCTTGTTAGTCAGATCCTTGACCAAACTACTTTGGTTGGACAACTGCAGCTCGGCGGTGTGCCGCAGGGAAAGTCTTCCGCTTTACGTACCACGTCCAACATGCAGTCCTTGCTACAACAAGGAGACGCACGACCTGAACGAGTCTTGCGGAGGTTCTTCTGTGGCTTGGCTGAAATCTGGGCGCAGTTCCACGAACTGAATCAAGTCTTTCTACCGAGAGAGAAACAGTTTCGTATCAGCACAGGTGTAACGCCTGATAAGAATCCGTATATCAAGATTACCAACAGAGAAGCTATCTCTGGCAGGTTCCAGTTTGAATTCGGTGCAAGCATTCTAAACACAAACCGTGCGCTTGCAACTTCAGCCTTACAAGACATGCTTGGTATCTTAGTCAATCCGCTCTTGTTCCAGCTTGGGATTGTGACGCCTCAGAATCTTCATACACTGTTGGCTGACTTTATCAAGGCTCGTGGACAAGACTTTATCAAGTACATTACGTCTCCGACGAATGATCCATATGCAGGTGGTCCGAAGATCTCTGTTGAAGACGCGATACAGTCCATCATGAACGGCTTCTATCCGTATGGTGGGCCTATGGAGCCGTTGCCTGAACATCTGCAGAAGCTCCAAGCGTTTGTCAGTGACCCTGCAAACCTTGATGTGTTTACGCCGATGCAAACGCAGATGCTTGGACAGTACGCGGCTACGCGAGTTGCGGAGATGCAGCAAATGTTAGAGCAGCAAAAGATGATGGAAAATGCTGCAGCCATGCAACAGCAATTAGGAGGTGGTCCTGGTGCGGCAGGTGGGAAGCAGGCAACACAGCCTGGACCACAAGCGCAAGGGGGACCTCCTAACGTTGGACCTGGCGGGAATCCGCCTGTACAGGGCAAAGAGATGTTAGACGAGTCGTTGCCTGGAGCTGGCGGAGGCCAGAACGGATGAAACAGACTAGCCAATTTACAGTAGGCTGTGCCACATGCAATATGGTCAAAGGCACAGTGTCAGAGGTAGAAGCAGAAGATCGACCTGGGTTTTTTAGAAATGTCTCTGTACCAGATCCTATGCCTACGAAGTGTGACGTATGCGGAGCAATGTTATCACGGTTATAACCTGGAGGGGTGTATGTCAGTCGCGGTTAAAGACTTGGCGTGGATAGCTGGCCTAGCCGAAGGCGAAGGCTGCTTCCGTGAACAGAAAAAGCCACGTTGGTCTCCACATTTTGTAGTAGTGATGACTGACAAAGATGTTTTGATAAAGTTAGCTGGTCTTCTTAACACTCACGTAACAGGTCCGTATCAATACAAAGTAGATCGTAAGCCTTTTTATAGAGTAGAAATTTCTGGCCGTAGAGCTATTGCCTGGATGTTAACTTTGTTTACATTCATGTGTAAGCGACGACGGTTAAAAATAAAGACCTTAGTAAAAAGTTTTTTGAAACATAAGAATCACAGGAGAGCATATCACAAATACTATAACAGGGGGGAAGTACAGTGTCTATAGATGTGAAGGACTTCAGAAAGTTTCGTGAAGGAAAGTTGACTGAGGAAGCGTTGAAAGCTGAACCGCGCAGGTTGCTTGACCAAGTAGAAAGCGAAGCGGCCAATACAGGCGATGCACACCTCGACAAGATGATACGCGGGATGCAAGCGTTAATCGAAAAGTACGATGCCCATGCCCAAGCTGTTGCGACGAAGGGCATTGGTTGTGTGCAAGACGACATGTTAAAGCTTCAACAGTTCGAGTTTTTCTATACCAAAGGTCAGTCGGATGCGTTGAAAGGCGCTCTGCTTTTGCCAGAACAAATCATAGCAGAGTCCAAAGGCGCGATTCCATCCGGCACTGTGGTTAACTAAATTTCGTACTTATAAGTACGCGGGTATCTGAGCACCCTAAGCTCTGCAGAGGTGTAACGTGGAAGTTGAGACGAAACCAGATGACAAGATCGAATCAAAACCAGCTGACTCAAAGGAACCGGAAGATGACGCGGAGCCACTTCTTGAACCTGTTGTAGAAGATGAGCCAGCACCAGAGCCTAAGGTTCATCCCTTAGCCCCTAAAGGAAGACGATTTGAACAAGTTTACGCACAAGGGAAACAAGCTCAGCGTGAAGCACAAGAACTGAGAGAACGATTACTAGCTGCGGAAACGAAAATCGAATTGCTTAGTGGAAGTAAGAAGGCTGAACCTGCTGAGACAGAGTATTCGTGGCCGCAACTGGAAGAGTTCATTGCTCAAGGTAAAATCACGCGAGGCGAGGCAGAAGCCCATCGTGAGGAAATCATAGCCCGTCGAGTCGCAAATAAAGTAAAAGGTGATTACGGGCAGGAGCTTAGACAAACCACTAGAACCGAAGCCTTGTCAAAGAACATTAACGACTATGTAGCTGTTGTTCCCGCCATTCTTCAGGAAGATTCCGCCGACCGGCAGAGACTTGATGAAGAGTTTGACTGGCTTGCTTCAGTCCAAGGAGTGGATTCTTCTAAGATTAGTGACTCCGAACGAAAGGCCTTGCAGTTGACCGCGTTGCGTAATGTCTATGGTCCCATTGACTCGTTGACCAAACGGACTGCCTCACCTAAGCGTGAGACTCAACATGAATTGCCAGGTGGGACACCGCCTAGGCGCTCCACGAATAAAGATCAAGCGCTCCTTGATGGATTAACTTTACCGCAAGTCACGCATTATAAAAAGATGATGAATGCTGGACGGTATAGAGGTGGATGGAAAGACGTTGTTGAGGAATTAAAGTTCGATAAGTCTAAACGGAGCCGATGATGGGCGTAACAATTCATGTACCGAGAGAGTTTACGAAAACAGAAGTCACACAGGCAATGGAAGCACCAGGGAAGACGACTGGCAGGACTAGCGGCAGCTGGGTTCATGATCTTTGCGCGTTGCGGAAGGTCATAACTCTCTGTTCATTCTGTCAACCAAAGTTTAATCCTGGTCGGCTTGGCTATGCAAAGGAAAAAGAGTTTCCTATAGTTCAGGCGAAGTGTGATGGATGCTATACATTTGATCCTCGTTGTGCAGCATACTTCTGGTCTGAAACATATCATGATGTACGCAGTACGGCGGCTGAGCGACGGGCTACACGGACAGCTCAGATTAAGGCAATGGCAAAATTAAAGTAGCAAGGATAAATAAGACAATCCGTTGATGTGTCTTTAATAGCAAGTAACATACGTTACTATGCTTACAGGGGTAATTATGCAATTTGAATATCTTTTAGGTGGTGGAGCGCCGACAATCAAGAAATACAAGATGGCGGCTGGGCATGCCTCAGGCATTGCTGTCCTAGTAGCGGCGGCTGGTGCAACTGGACTGAGTACGTCTACGACAACCTCGTGGGCTGACTTTGTAGGCGTCACGTTGGATGCAATCCTCGCATCCGCTATTCCAGTGGCGTACAGCACAGTGCAAGGTGCCGTGGAGTATTTGCAGTCGGTTGTCATCAATCCTGATGCGGTCTACCGTGCGTTGATGGTGGGTTCTGCTGCTGGTGCCGTGGTTGAAGAGAGAACAGTGGGTACAGCATCCTCGAACGGGTTGACCATTGTAGGAACAGCTGGTGATACAGATCCTTCTTCGCCGGATATGGATGAAGGAACGGCGTGGTATGTCTCAGGTCAAGGTGGAGCGTCACGGAAGATTACCTCGACGACAACCACATTGACTGTAACCGTCGTGATGCCGTTTGCGGCTAATACGATTGGGAACAAGTATCACACAATCGGGTATACCGTTGGTACGAAGGGCTTAACGATGAGCACTGACTTGAAGAACGTCAGGGTTGATCTTGCGGCTACTGGTGCTGCGGCTCGGTGTGTGGACATGGAACTGAACGGTAAAGGAAATAGCTACTTGCACGTCCTCGCTGCAGATGGTGTTTTCTCAGGTTCAGCGTTAGCATAAAATTTAACATCGGCATAGGTGAGTAATGGGAAGTCCAATGGATGTTGGTAGTTTTGGTGATTTGCTCGATAAGAGCATTACCAAGCTATTCTACAATGAGTTAGATCAATTGTCAGACCGTATCAGTGAGTTCTATCAGATGGATACTTCGAAGGATTCATTTGAGAAGTGGTCTGGTATCGGTGAGCTTGGAGATTTCTCTGAGTTTAACGGAGCTGTGAACTATCAGAGTCAGGCACAAGGCTATGACGTGACTGCGGAGCATCGGGCATTTGTCAACGGGTTCCAGGTGACTCGACAGATGTATGATGATGACCGACATGGTATCTGGGAGCGTAAGTCTCCCGCGTTGGCGAATTCGTACAATCGAACACGCCAGGGTCACGGAGCCAGAGTGTTCAACTTTGCGTTCAACGTGGATACGTTTTTCTATACGAATACGGAAGCCGTTTCGCTATGTAGTGACAACCACACAACGAATTCTGGTGCGTCTACATCGACTGGTTTTGATAACTATGTCACCAGTGCGTTTTCTGCCACAGCAATTTCCGCACTTCGCACTCAGATGAGGGGGTTCCGTGGAGACGTGGCCAACAAGATCAGTGTGATGCCGGATAAGCTCCTGTATCCTATTGAGCTTGCTGACAGGGCGGATGAGATTCTGAAGTCTCAGAAAGATCCTGCGAGTGCGAATAACACCTACAACCCTCAGGGTAATGGCAGGTGGTCTGGCACGGATTGGGAGTTCCTGACTGACACGAACAATTGGTTTATGTTAGACAGCAAGAACGCGAAGCAGTGGCTAGTGTGGTTTGACCGTATTCCTCTTGAATTTGGCAAGGCAGAAGAGTTCGACAGTTTCGTAGCCAAGTGGCGTGCGTACTGCCGATATTCGTATATGTGGCTGAATTGGAGATGGATTGCTGGAGCTGAAGTCAGCTAAAAGGTTCTGGCCTACTGACAAATGCCCAATGGCATTTCGCAAGATAGGTAGGCGAGTCGCTTTCGGGGCCTGATTCGTTCAGTGCTAGGATATTCCCTTTGTACGGTAATGACGGGGGTTGGATTCCTCCATTAGGCTCCAAAGGTTATATGAAAAAAGATTTGTTAAAAAAGAGTGAGGTAGGGTTGGCGAAAGTCAATAGCATGAAGCCAAAGAAACCTCGCAAGAAGATGTGGGCGAATTCAGATATCGACCAATCTTATACAAAATAATTCTGACGCACGTTAGGGGCGCGTAACGCTTGCGGATTCGAATAGTGCCAAAAGGATAGGTATGGCTTTTTTGACGAAGTATGGTTCGTTTTGGGGAACACTCCCTGTCACGACTGGTAGGTATTTCTGGGTTGCACCTTCTAACTCATATACAGTAGAAGGCAAGGCGTATGAATCGTCAGACGATAATGACGGTCTTTCGCCTGAACGGGCAGTTAGAACAGTAAACAGAGCGATTGCGTTGGCAGATGCGAACGTCGGCGATGTGATTATTCTCATGCCTGGTTCACACTCGGTGAGTGCCACGGTTGCGATTACAAAAGCTGGGTTAACGTTTACAGGTATTCCTGGCAATAACCAGCTAGAAAATGCTCGTGGTCCTGCTGGTAAGCGTATGAAGACGCAAATTACTAGCACAGCGACTGCTGGTATTATTTTCACAGTCTCAGCGACAGATACTGAGATTGCACACATTCACTTCGCCCCTCCGGCTGCTGGTGGACGTGGGATCAGTCTCGCTCCGTTGTCTGGTGCGGCTAACAGAGCATACGTGCATGATTGCACGTTCCATTTGATAGCTACAGCTTCAGTTACTACTTATGGAATAACTGTTCCTGCTGGTGTAACTGCTGATTTGCTAGAAGATGTTTTGGTAAGTCGCTGCTATTTCTTATCAGGTACTGCTGCTGCGTCAGGAGCGAACGGCCCTGGTGTTAACGTGCTTGGAACAGCTCACGGTTTAACTATTGAGCAAAGCACATTCCAGTTGAAAGGTACTGCTGCATGGGCAGCGGCTATTCTTTCATCCAATGCCGGTACACTAGGCGTAATGGCACGTGATTGCGATTTTATCACGCCTACATCGGCTACTACAGTTATGACGGTAGGGATTAACACTACTGGTCAAACCGTGGATGGTTCGTTTCAAGTATTGCGTTGCTATTTCCCAGTAGGCAGCGACGGCATTGCTTCAACAGCGACTGCTGACGCTATTCTTGCTGAAAGTTATACAGCTGGTACTACAGGTGGAGTCTTGTTAAGTAACGCATAAGCGTAACGGCTTCTGGTGGTTGAGCCTATCAGCCACCTTAAACCTGGAGGGGTACATGGTTCATTTGACTGATACAAGGCACGCTTGCGGCACAGTAGTTGTGGCTGCAGCTATCCAGCCTAGATACTACAATTTTACAATGTCGCTAGATAATCTTGGCGCACCTGTAGGCACCAAGTTAAACATTGTGCGTAGCTGTGATATAACGCAAAACTTTAATAGTGGCATTAAAGCGATGGTGGGCGATTGGGTTTGGTTTTTGGGTGACGATCATTCGTTTGAACCAACCTTGCTTATGCGGCTTTTAGATTTTGATGTTGATGTTGTTGTACCGATTACACCGTGTAAAGTTCCGCCGTGGAGTCCGTGTATTATGCACGGCCCTGCTGATACTAGTACTGGGTTTTGGCAAGAAGATATGGTTTTGTATCACTGGGATGAACTGTCAGGCGACGGGCTGTTACCTTTGCCTAAAGGCGATTTTATAGGACAAGCAGGCATGCTTGTTCGCAAACCTGTTTTGGATAAGATTGGGTATCCGTGGTTTAAGTGCGGGCAGCTTGACCCTGGCAGATTACAAGAAGATATGATGTTTTGCCATGAAGTACAAGAGCTAGGATACACAGTCAACATTGACCAAGGCACTATATTTGACCACCATTTTCCAGTCACCATTACAGCGCGTAGACATGCAGGCAAATGGTGTCCAGCGTTGAAATCTGGAAATGACAGCGTTGTGGTATTACCAGATGCAAAACCTGTTTATACACATACAGTAAATGGTAACAAGTATTACGGTGTCCCGCGTTCAATTACACAACTTGGAGAAATATAAATGCCTACGCCTTATTACTTTAACATGGCAACAGTAGCAAATTTTACAGATTCTACTAATCCAAATGCTGCGCCACAAACTTATACTGTGCATCTCACGCTCATCCCGCATAAGGTTAAGAAAGACTTTTTAGCTATTTATACCGATACCACAATAGAACCTAGCGGAGACCTTATCGCAAACGGAGTTTATAAATTTGGCGCATGGAACGGTCTGTCGCTTGGCTCGGTTAGTATCACTTGGGATGGCGACTCTAGCCCTACTGTTTATACCAACGTAGCCTACAATTTACATTCATAAGTCACATAGTTAGTCTGGTCGTTCTAATCGCTGTAAAGCGTGGTTCCAGTCTCCATAAGACTGCAATAGCAAGTCATTACATGACTATGCTTAAAGGATATATGAAAGATCTTAACACAAACTTACTCCGTCATCCTCAACGTGAACAGTTACACGCAGATATCGCTCAAGCTGAACAGATGTTGCCGCACGCAAAGCCTGATGACCAAGGCACGATGCGCTCAAATATCAATAAGGCGAAGCGGCAGTTAGACACACAGTCTCCTGAGCCGTTGACTGGTAAAGAAAAAGACACGCTTGCCTCACTCGAAAAGAAGCTCATTAAGCGTATCACTACCAACATGCCGACTGAAGAGGTGATGCGCAAGAATCCAGCTGGTGCTGTGGACTGGCATACGAAGTGGGAGAAGGCCAACAAGAAGCTCATCCGTATGTGGAAGAATATCAAGATTCAGTTGAATCCTGATAACTCTGACAAGGATCTAGCCAACATTGAGCGGTACCGGCCTAGTGGTGCATCAAACAGAATGCGTACAGATGCTCAGATTGCTGGTGCTATGTCGTACTCAGACATAGACCCTGAGTTGTGGCCGTTGGACGCTCCACAGAATACCGCTCTTGAACAGAGCAAGCGCAGACTGACTGAGGAAGACGCAGAGAGTGAAGTGAACAAGGCGATAGACTCGTTTGACAGTGCGGAGCTGGATGCTCATGTCGCCAACGAAGACGAAGACGCCGATAAGAGAAAGACGCCTGCTACGCCTGAGCAACACGCTATATTAGTTCAACGTTTAGCCAACGCGAGAGAAGCCAAGAAGAAGAAAGCAGAAGAAGAGAGACAACTCGACGAACAACTTGAGGCCGTGCCGGACCTAACAACGGTCTAATTAGCCACGGTAAAGGAACAACATGGCATCCTGGCCCCCTACATTTGAAGAGAATTTTGAACTTGGTACACGAGGTGGATATGACAGCGAAACTGACTCTGAAGGTATTTTGAACTTCAGGCATTACTCGTGGTTGGCACGGTATGACACAACCATAGTCGGAGCGATTGCTCCGTGGCGTGGCGCGTACTGCATGGAAATCGTGCTTGGTGGAGATGCGAACGATCACACGCTGATTGAAGCAGCCGTTGTTGCGAATACTAAACTCAGTTATGATCGGTTTTACTTCTTCCTTGGCAAGAACTTTACCGCCACAGCCGACGATACGCTTAACATCTTTGAGCGTCAGAGTGCGGCTGCTGTCCAGGGTGTCATCGGACTTCGAATCACAGCTGCTACTGGTGCTGTGGAAATCGGTACAGGCAAGGTTGCTCCCACAGCGTTTGCAACCTCGTTACTACAGCGTGGTCGCTGGTATTGCTTAGAGCTTGAGGTAGACGTTGAGACAGGCGGTACAGGCAAGACAACGCTTTATGTCGATGGGACACAGGTTGCACAGGTCACGACGATTACACATATCGCTTTGACGACAAGCGCTATCGGTGTCAGGAACGCTTTATCAACAACTTCAGGTCACATGTTCTTTGACTGTGTCGTGATGGATGATAACGGAACTGATGCCTCAGCCGGTCGTGCTTATCCTATGAGTGACAGATACCCTGAGACGGTGCTTGTAACGCAGAGTACGCACCTTGCACTCGGATATTCAGAATTGCTGAATGTGACGTTGCTGCCTGGTGCGGCAACAAACAATGTACTGAAGATTTACGATACGGATGTAGCGAACACGAATGACGAAAGTAACGTGTGTGCGATTTTGTATAACTTGACAGCGAGCGAACCTCCGATTGACTTAGCCGACGTGCCGTTGACCGTGAAGCGTGGAGCGTTTATTCAGCTGGCTGGCACGAATCCGCGAGCATTGATTCATATCGGTAGTTCGCAAGGCTGGGGTAGTCACGGGCGTATTCGCCAGCACGGGTATTCTCGTACGGCTCACAATATAGCTACGCAGTAAGGGTAGTATGCCTTTTACGACTGCAATAATCGACAGTTTCAATAGAGCTAACGAAACACCTATCGCCAGTCCGTGGGTCAAATTTGACACGGACTTTGCGTTCGCTAACTTGGCGAGCAACCAGTTAACAGCCGATGTCACGGTCAACGACCACTGGCTGGTGCATACCGGCACGTTGTTTAATGCCGATCAAGAAGCCTACATGACTCATGTAGCCACGACTAACTCTGAAGGTGTCATCCTCAGAGCGAACAACGTGAATACAGCCACACCGACCGGCTACATGATAGAGATTGTGAGTAACACAAGCTGGGAAATCGCGACATGGAACGGCACGAGTTATGTTGTCATCGCGACGGGAGCGGTGACTCATACGACAGGGCAGCAAATCGGTGGACGTGCGATTGGAAACGTGATTGAAGCATGGCATACGGTTGCTGACGTGTGGACGTTACTGGGTAGTGTGGTTAACAACACATATCTCACGACTGGGTATATCGGTATCAATATGTCTTCGAACGTATCAGCGATTGCTGACGCCTTTGGTGGTGGATCAATCCCTAGTAACGACAATTATAGGATACGCAACTCACGGGCAAAAGGTGCTAGAGCTAACCGCAAGCATAGGTAAAGGAACATTATGGGTCGTATAAGTCTACCGTCGATTTCAAAATTAGAGGATGTCCTTGATTTGCTGTTGAATCCTGAGAAGTACAAACAGTACCTTCTCGAATTCAAAAACGCACATGATGCTGCCACACTTGCGCTGGCGAATCTTGAGACCAAGGCACAAGCCGATACCTATCTGAGTCAGAGTATCACGGCACACCAGCACGCTGAGAAAGCGAAGGCAGACGCCCACAAGGTTCTTGCTGATGCCAAGTACGAGGCTGACAAGATGTGCGAGAAAATGTTGGCGCATGCGGATGAGATCAACAATCGCATAGTTGTAGAACAGAAGACTTTGCTAAGCCAGATGCAGGAGTTTAAGAAAGCAAAAGCTGAGTTTGACTCGTACAAGGCTGCGTCTGAGGAACAGATTGCTTCACAAAAGCGCCAGAACGATCAAGTACGGTCTGAGCTTGAGAAGCTGAGCGCGAAGCTGGAAGACAAACGAGTGAAGATTTCGCTTGCTGCTGAAGCATTAAGGTAAGGACTGCGATGCCTATTGACTCTTATGTTCAGGTTGCGACTGACGGTGCTGGTAAGAAAGTTGATATGGATCAAGTTGCCACGGCTGGAGGCGATACGATTTATAGGCAACGGGCTACATTGGTAGGCGAGACAGGCGATATTTTACAATCAATACTTGATGAACAGATCACACAGACGCGACTACTCCACGCAATCTTTAAAGTTCTGATTTCTAGCAATGCAGAGTATTCCGGTGTCGATCCACTTGATAAAGACAGAATAACTTAACAGGAGTCATATGGCACAAACAGTAGGCGGGCAAGTCGGTCCTTCAGGAGCAGCCGATAATACTTATCCTCCGTTTCGGCAAGGCCGGTCAGCGGAGTTAATCGCTCAACAGCTTCACGGAAGATATTACGAATCAGCCTACCGGCGTGCCATATTTAATGGAGCCATTGTGGCTCAAGTTACGACCGTTGGCTTAGCTACGACCTATACAGGGTTATGCTTGTCTAATCCTATTGGCAGTCCTGTTAACTTGGTTTTGTTAAAAGCTGGGTATGGGTTTACTGTTGCGTGGGCTGCTGTGGCAGCCATTGGCCTTATGGCTGGGTACAACAGCGGAACGAACGTTACACACACTACACCTGTTACACCGCGTGGCAACTTCTTTAACGGCGGTAGCGGCGGGTATGGTTTACTCGATTCGTCAGCAACCTTGCCGACAGCACCGACATTGCACACAGTCTTTAATGCTTCTACAACGGCTACGGCTGCTGTTCCGCCCCTCGTCAGCGGCCTTGTTGACTTTGAAGGTTCGTTGATTTTGCCTCCTGGCGCATATGCTGCGTTCTTCACATCAACTGTGTCTGCAGCGGCCAGCGGTCATTTTAGCTTTTCATGGGAAGAAGTGCCTGTATAAGGACACGCTATGCTTATAGACTTGCGCTCGTTGTGGGAAACTTCTGTGGTGTATAGAAAAACCTTTGCGTCGAGTGGAACGCGCACAGGGTCACGGCAATTAATGTTTATATCAGGCATGCCTAGGATACTTAACGATGGCTTTACTGAAACAAAGCACGGCTTATACTCGACTGTTCAAAATGATAAGTGCTTTGGATCACTTCTCGCTCAAGACTGGGCTAGCGCCAAGCGTAAATTTGTCCAAAGCTGGCGCAGTATTTAGTGCTGCGGCTGGTACAGTAACAGAAGTAGGGAGTGGATGGTATAAGGTTGCGCTGACATCTGCCGATACCAGCACGTTAGGAGACTTGGCTTTTTACATCACAGCTGCTACTGCCGATGATACAGACTTCTGCGATCAAGTTGTAGCGAACATCCTTGGTGACACACTTCCTGTAAACATGACGCAGATTTTAGGTACTGCTGTTTCAGCTCCTGCGACTGCAGGTATTCTGGATGTGAACGTTAAGAACATTGATAACGATGCAGCCAGTGCGTCAGGTACAGTGACATTCCCAAACGCGACTCTGGCGAGTACAACAAACATAACTGCTGGCACGATAACGACAGTCACAAACCTGACGAATGCCGCGACAGCGGGTGATTTGACGGCTACGATGAAGACATCAGTCATCACAGCGGTCAACGTTTCTACGCCGGTAGCACTCTACGTTACGGGAGATGTGGGAGGCAACGTCCAAGGCAATGTCAATGGTTCCGTTGGCAGCGTTGTAGGATTGACAGCCTCGAATCTCGATACG
>Ga0070707_100001245_pt1 | contig 25014 bp, 28 predicted proteins | sample KBSK5502metaG_FD_65468 | JGI IMG/M metagenome (GOLD analysis project Ga0070707, IMG submission 65468) | Corn, switchgrass and miscanthus rhizosphere microbial communities from Kellogg Biological Station, Michigan, USA - KBS K5-50-2 metaG | ecosystem: Host-associated > Plants > Roots >...
TTCGAGGACTACTGCACGTGCATTCGTCTCAAGAACCAGGAGTAGGCAAAGGGAGGTAGGACGGGTGAGCGTTCTGGTGCGGACCATGAGTGATCGCGCGAGACCTTAGGATCCGAGGTGCGAGGTATCATTGGCCATGCCGCGCAAGACGGCGAAGACAATCCGGCTCGATCCCGAAGACGTGCAGGCGCTGAAGCGCGCCGAAGCGGACGGGATCTCTTCTTCGGAGCTCGTTCGTCGAGGTCTGCGGATCGTCGCTGCTCGTTACTACAAGGGCCGGCTGCGGCGGCCCCCGAAGGTCACTCTCCTCGTCTCCACCGACCCCCACCTGGGTGAGGAATCCGAGCTCTACAAGGATTTCCGCGACTGATGGCCGGTCCGCTGATTGCGGACACGGGCGGGCTGTTGCGGGCGATCACGAGGCGTCCAGATGGGCGCCCCACCTGGCCAACATTCGCACGGGCCCTGGCGAGGGCATCTCGGGTCGTGGTGCCCGGTCCTGTGCTCACCGAGGTGGACTACTTCCTCCGTGATAACCGGCCGGCGATGCGCCAGCTCGTCGCAGAGCTTTTCAACCCGGCGACGACGCTCGAATACCACCACGCGACCCCCGAGGACATCCTGCGGGCGATGCAGCTCGACCGGAAGTTCCATGAGCTCGAGATCGGGCTGGTGGACGGCGTGGTCGCAGCGATCGCCGAGAGGTTGCGCATCTACGACGTCCTGACCATCGACCGGAAGGACTTCGGACCACTACGGATCGGCGAGCGGTTCACGCAGAAGCTGGAGATCGTGCCGTGAGCGGTGGCCGACCTCGATCGAAGATTTCGAATACCAGCTTCCCACCGGGATGGGACGAACGGCGAGTCAAGAACGACTCGCCGAAGCTCAGCGCATCGTAGAAGGCCGCCGAGCCGACGTGGAACACCGGGTACAGCGTGATCCGCAGATCGTGGTCCGGATGGCGCATCACGGTGCGCGCCACGGCTGCAAGACTCCCGCGCACGAACTCGATCATTCTTTGCTCTTGCGCGCCCGAGTCCTCCGCTGCGGTTCCTTCGCGAGCCCGCGCCGCCCGACGCCGACCACTGACCGCAGGCGGTCCTCAACGGATGCCGCGTCCTCGACCGACAGGCGGAGGAACTCGTATACCGTCCCGAACCTCCAGCCTTTGTCTTCGAGTCTCTTTCTCTTCTCTCGGCGCATGTTTCGTTCCTGCCGTTCCCGTTCGTCCCGCATTCCCGGCGTTGTCAAAGTACCACGCGCAAGTGCCTTCGGGTCCGGGCTACGACTCGGCCCGCTTCTTCCACTCACGCTTCCACTCGCGGTCGCCGTCGAGGACCTGGCGAACGCATTCGACGATGACGTGGGTCCGGTCGGCGCCCAGCCGGTCCGCATACGCCGAGACCTCCGCATGGAGGTCAGGCGGGAAGCGCACTGACACCGGAAGCGTCCGTCGCTGCTTCGGCTGGATCTTCACCTTTTTCCTCCCTACCCGCTTCCACAGCTCCCCCACGGGTCGGATGCACAGGAAGAGTCGTTCCTGCTCGTCGCGATCACTCCAGGCGATCTTCTCTCGTCCCCATCCCTCCAAGCGCCGCTGGGCCTCGTCGAGCGCGCGTAATCGCGCCGCCAGGATCGGCGTGAGGTGCATCGCGATCACGCGGCCATGATGCCTGCTGTGTAGGACGTCAGCCGCTCTCCCGATCAGGTCGTAGACAAGCTGCTCCAGCCTGTCTCCGCGCGTCGAATGGGCATACACGTCGTTGACGACGCTCGCGAGCCGCTCCGCGCGCGGCCAGGATCCGTGGGTATTACGGAGAGCTAGGACCTCGATCCCTTCCGGCACTGCGATCAGCACCGTCGCTCGGGCTCTCACGGTCGCTCGAAACGTAGCGTACTACGTAGTCCAATGCGGAGCGGCGCTAAGTTGCTGTCCGGCCGAGGAGTGGACACGGATCGGAAGGCGGCAGTTGCGCTGCTTTATCTTGCCGTCTCTCTGTACTCCAGAATCCGCTATCACTAGTTCGAAAAGCTCCGGCGCGTTCACTCAGGACGAGCTTCATCGAGCCTGACTCCAGTTTTCCACTTCCATAGCCTCGGATCGACAATCGAGCATCCTTACCTTCACCGCGCGAAACCGCACTCGAGAGAGAGCGTTCATAGGCGGTCTGCTCCCCAATCCACGCCCGTCCAGCGAGTCGGCACCGTCGATTGGCGGGGATATACAATTGGCCCAGTTCTGCTGACTAGTCTTCGGCGGACTACGGTCACATTGTCGCGCTCGTGCTGACGGTCTTCATGCTCGCTGATCTGCTCGCCGCGCCGGACAAGCTGCTTTCCCTCGCGCCCGAGGAACTCGCCCAATTCCTGTTAGCGGAACTCGTTGCCCGCGGCGACAAGGGCGACAGCCAGTTGCTAAACCGGCACAACTTCTTCAACTGGCTGCATCGGGAGCTCGCTAACGGCCGGATCGAGCGAGGCGACCAGGTCATGCGCTCCTTCGCCGAGGCATGGTCCTGGCTGCAGAACGAGAACCTCACCGTGACCGAGCCGAGCCAGGGTCCTGAGTGGGTGTTCGTCACCGAGCGCGGGAGGCGTGCCGCCTCGCCCGACGGCTTTGCGTCTCTGAATAACTCAAACCTTCTGCCCAAAGGTACGCTGCACCCGGTGCTCGTACAGAAGGTGTGGCCCACCTTTATTCGCGGCGACTACGACACTACCGTATTCCAGGCGTTTCGGGAGGTCGAGATCGCCGTACGAAAGGCTGCGGGGCTCTCAGCCACCGACATTGGGGTCAATCTCATGCGGCGGGCGTTCGGGCGAGGCGGCGCCTTGGAGGATACCGCGGCGCCGGAAGCCGAGCGAGACGGACTCGTCGCGCTGTTCTCGGGAGCGGTGGCCACCTACAAGAACCCCCAGAGCCACCGCGACGTGAACCTTGGCGATCCGCGCGAGGCTGCGGAGATCGTCGGGTTCGCGAGTCAGTTGTTACGCATCGTGGACCGACGGAAAGCCGGGCCGTGAGCGAGCAACCCTGTTGCGCCGCCAAACAACGCGCATCGAATCTGACGGCGGAGCACGGTCGTCGTCAGGTCGGTCGCAAGCGCCGCAGCTTAAACGAAGCGGGGACGGACGCTCCAGCCGATGGGGCTACGTGGTGGATTCACGGGCGCACGGCTGTGCGAAGCGGTGGCGGCCATCGAAGGACGCGATTGGCCACCAGGCGCTCGGTCGGTTCGTCTCCGAATCGCGCAAGTACGATCCAAATGTCCGGGTCGCCCTCCTCGATCCGCCGGTCACCTACGGTCTCCCGGTGATATGGCTGCTGTCCCCGTGGCACAAGAACTAGTTGCAGGGCCACTCGGTGCGGCTCTTCAAGCACTGCGTGTGCGCTGACCTGTACCGTGGCTCCTTGAAGGTCGGACTCGTAGAGAAAGCCGTCGTCCAACAGTCTCGGTCCAGGTATGCTGTACGCGACCTCGGGTTCCTTCAGGTTGGGAAGCGGTGTGCGGTTGCCCCTGAACTCGGCGCCCGCATCGGTAGTCAGGCAGAAGCGTCCGTCCATCCACCACGTCATCCCCGCCCGTCCGTGCACGGTCTCAGCGCACGAAATGTCTCCGTGCTGGGAGCGGCTGACTGTCAGCACGACGTACCGAGGCCAGAACCCCTCGCGCATGAGCACCAGGTACCGCATGGGTGAAGAATAGCAATGCCAGCGCTCGAGAGCCGTCCAACAACCGAATGAACTGACGAAACCCTCTCGCCCGTCGCCGAGCGGGTTTCTTATCCCTGTTAGGCCGACCCTAGCGGGAGCGCGATGACGACTCCGACTCAACCCGTCACCTCATCACCGGCAACCGCCTTTGCACAGCGGAAGGCACGAGCACTAATTGGCTGGCTCTCGCCGGAGGAGGGCGCTCTGTGGCTTGCAGGCCGGCAGATGGGCACTCCAAACCCTGAACATCTGGCCACCTGCCAAGCCGCTCGCGCAGCAGTGGCCGCTCGGCCGCCGGGCCTGGATCAATCGGCCTTGTTTGAAAATCTACCCGCGGAGCTCGGCGCCCATCTCGCCGCCCTCAGTGCGGACCCGAATACCGCACAGCTACTTGCAAGCTCGGGTTCGCCGAGAATGGTCGACCTCAGACTCGTGTGTGCCGCACAGCCCCAGATTCATACGGAGGACGCTCGCAGGAGGGTGGAGGGTCTCACCGAAGCAGATCCGGTTGCGATCGCGCGAGTAACGCTGCCATTAGCCTCGAACGAGGCGATCCCGGTGGTATTTGACGCCGTGAAAAACGCGTGGATTCTGTCTTCGCCCAACCCTAACCTGCGAGTAGTGGCGAATTTTAACGGACCCGTTGGCTCTGGACTGGCCGGCTTTGGATTCGCAGTCGCCCTCTCGAAGTCATACCTGCAGGTCGCTGGACTTGGTGGTCGCTACTTCCTTCGGGACGGTTATCACCGGGCTTACGGCCTCCTTGCGCTTGGGATTACCAAAGTCCCCGCATTGGTGAAAGAGTTCGCCACGTTCGAGGAGGTGGGCCTTCCGCAGGGCCTCCTTCCACAGAATACCTACTTGGGCGACCGTCCTCCGCTTCTCGGTGACTACCTGGACGACGCCGTGTCCGTGGACACGCGTCTGCCGATCACTCAAAAGATGATCGTCGTCCAGGCACTCGAACTGACCTCACTCGGATAGCCTACGGCGTAGCAACGAATGAAGCTGACACGGTTCGGCCAAGCTGTCCCGGCTGAACGCCGGTTGAGCGGACGCTCCTACGACCCATTTTCATGCCGCTCCTGATGAACATCGCCATCGACATTTCCACACGGCTAAGCCGGCGCGTCTCCTATTTCGAGTACAAGGGCATCCGGTTCAAGCTCGTTCAGAACGACCCCCGCCGCCACTCAGACATTCTCCTTACGCTGGTTGACTTGAACGACACCAGCGCACAGGAGCGGGCCTACGCTGCGGCCGCCGAATGGCTCAGCGCCGTGGCGTGGGAGAACGGGTCCTACGCCGCGATCCGCGACACAACTAGCTTCGGCGTTCGCCCCTTCACGGCCTTGCGACAGTGCCGCCCCCGCGTCCTGACGCATCCCGAGATCCACTTCGGAGCTGGTATTCGCGGTCAAGACATCCTCGTCATCCCGAATGTCGAGACGGAGGAGCAGCGGATTGCGCTTGCACTCAGTCGCGAGGCGACGAGTTCGAACAAGGTCTGGCTGTCAATCCTCTTCTACTGGCAGATTCTAGAGGTTGCGGGCACGGACGCAGTGGCATGGGTGAATCGGGTGTATTACCGGGATCAAAAAGTCCATGTCGATGAGTTTCAGGTGAAGGGCCTTGACCTGCGCGGCCGGCGCATGGGCGAGTGCTTCCAGGAGGAGGGACGTCACGCGATCGCCCACATCCGCCGCAAGCCCGGACGTCGCGTCCTGCGCTTCGATGAAAAGCCCGAGATTAGACGCCTGAACACGACGGCTCATGTTCTTGGGAAGTTCGCGGCCCATTACATCCGCACTGAGCTTCGACTCGCGCGCCGAATGCACCTGGTACGTCGCCGCGGCCGAGGTTTTCCCACATATGTTGACGAAGAGGCTCTCGATCACGGCCGCTGGACGTCGGCGTATCGCCGGCGCCGTCCAACGACGAGATGAAGCACACGAAGCCCGCGATCGTCAGGATCACTGCTTGTCTCGGTGTTGGACGGCGATAGGAGGGTCGGATGAGCGCGGGCGCGGCAGTCCTCATCGCGTTGCTTCAATCGAATGTGCCGGCTTTCGGCTCTCACTACGCTGGGAAGCAGTTCTTCGATGCGCGGCAATCCGAAATCGCGCCTTCGGCCACAGCGCATTGCGAAGGTGACGAACGGGTTAGTGGCCAGAGAGCTGCTGCCGGACCACTCCGCGTCGTGCCTTTCTCGCCGCAGGAAGCAAAGCCTTACGATTTCCCGCACGATGTCTTCCACGTCCTGTTGAGCCGCAATGGTCGCGCTCATAAGGTCGCCGACGTGGAGGCCTCCTACGGCACTTGCGACGTGTATGCCGTCGACCTTGATGGCGACCAGGAGCCGGAAGTAGTGGTTGAGTCTGGCTTGGGTCGCGGCACGTCGGCATACGTGAGGATGCTGGAAATCTTCAAGCGTCGACCTCAGGGATACGAGCGGGTCTTCTACGCCCTCCTCAGCGGCTACGTGCCCGTGAATGACGGCGACCCCGACGCCTGGGAACGGTCATATTCCTTCAAGAAGGCAGACGGTCCCGCGAGCGTGGTGCTGCACCTCCGGCTCGGTCCCAGGAGTTCGGTGTGGGCGGATGCGGACGCGCTCGACGCGCTTCACTTTCCGGTTCGGGAATACTGCTGGCGCACGACTCCAGGGGCCTACAGGCTGTGCCACTTCGAGTACACGACCGTGGAGAAATGAGCGCGGCGTCCAACAATGGGAGCCGACGAAGCCGACCGCCCATTGAGCCTCGCCGCTTAACGCGGGGGTGTTCGGCGGACTTAGACTGAAACGGGCGAGCGAAACAGGCATGGTTCTGACAGGGATCGTTGCGGGGCTGTTGGCGATCAATTGCGCAGCGGCGAGTCCAGTCGTGGCGGACCGGAGCTCCTTTCCTGGAGACGTGACCTCGGTCAAGGGCCCAGGTGGTCGATACAGCCTTCGCTGGCTCCCGCAGCCGACCCCTGGCGGCCAGCATGAGCTCTTGCTTTGCGACCAAAGCTCCGGCTCCGAGACGAATCTCTTAGCTTTCCCACGGGGCGTGGCTGCGTTGTGGTCTCCCTCGAGTACTCACCTGAGCATTGGCAACCATTGGGCGAGCGACGAGGCCACCGTGCTGCTCTGGATGGCGCCGCCCGGCGGAAAACCGCTCGACCTACTCGAAGAACTCGCTAAGCAGGAGCATCAGACTGCCACGCGCTGGAACGCGCATCACCTCTATCTCGATCCCGTGGGATGGGCCGGTGACACCGCCCTTGACGTGCACCTTTGGGGCTACGGGGATCCGGACGCTCCGATGCTTGATCGCACGTACCGATATAGCCTCGGTAGAGGGTTCCGACGCCTTGACGGAATGCGGGTGCAGCCGAGCAAACAGAGGCACCGCACGAGGCCGGCGCGAGCCATTGAGCCTCGCCGCTGATCTGCGTGTTCGGCGATTAGTTGAAAGGGCGAGCGTGCGGAGAACCTTAGCTGGTGCTGCCGTGGTTCTTGTGTTGGGCACCCTCGCGTCGGCCGCACCCATTCCGCTCGAGATCAAGCAGGCGGTGGTGTTCGTGTATGTCACTGGCCCAAACGGTGTACGCATCCCGAATGGAACCGGCTTCTTGGTCGGCGTGAAGGACACGACCCAAGCCGATCGTACCTGGGGCTACCTCATCACCGCCGGTCATGTCCTGAGGAGTAACCCGACCGGACCACTCCTTCCCGAGGTGTGGATTCGCCTGAATCGAAGAGAAGGCGGCGTGGACTTCATTCGGCTTGAGCTTCGTGAAGAGAGCCCGCGGAGAAATGTCTTCTTCCATGCAGATTCGGCCGTGGACCTCGTTGCCGTGCCCTTTTTGCCGAGCCAGTCAGAATACGAGTTCAAGCTCCTGCCGGAAGACATGCTCACGGCCCAGGACGAGTTGGCGAAGCTGAACATTCGAGAGGGCACCGAGGTGTTCTTCTTGGGCCTTCTCGTCCAGTTCACGGGCGAGCAAAGGAATCAGCCTGTGGTCAGATTCGGAAGAATGGCGCTCGTTACTGAGGAGCCGGTCGAGTTTGCTGGTCTTCGCCGTCACGTGTATCTGCTAGAAGTGGCGTCTTTCGGAGGAAACAGCGGAGCGCCTGTGTTCTTCTCGCTGGGCGCGGATCGGCAGCCTGGTGCAATCATCGTCGGTGATCCACTGATCGAGCTCGCAGGCATCATGATGGGCACGTTCCTCGATCTGCAGCCTATAGGCTTCGTGAACACGGCTCCCCAGCCGGTCTCCAGGGCGAACCTCGGAATCGCGGCCGTCACACCTGCCTACCGGCTCATAGAGCTGCTGCACCGCCCGGTGGTCGAGAGCAGCCGGCGGCTTCCCTGAAGATGGCCAGGGCGTCGCCGAAACGGGCGTTGAAGGGTGACGAAGGAGCCGGGCTTCGCGTGGGGCCCTTCGAAGCTGCTCGCGGTTTGGACAGACCTATTCAGCGTCCCGAGAGAGTACACGTGAACAGGCTTTGGGCGGCAGCGGCCATCGCTGTCCTTCTTCTCACTGTCGAAACCTCCCAATCAGAGTCCTTGGCCGACTCCCCGATCGGTCCGCTGCCTGATGGGTGGGTGTGGCTTCCGTCTGAAGGAATCGACTCATGGATGGTGATTTTCCACGACAAGCTTTCTGGCGCCTGCGTGTCCATGGATGCAGCGTGGCCGAGCGTCGTTAAACCCATCGCAGCCGAAGGAGCAGAGGTAGGGACGGCGAATGGGGTTCGATATCACCGCCGACGCGACACCAAGGCCAAATGCCGCGGAGGGGAGGCCTTAGAAATGAGTTTCTTCCCGCCGAGTCAGACACCTGAGCCGTTCGTCTGGAACTTTAGCGCCGACCTCTGCACCCCAAGTCAACGTGAGCGAGGAGAGGATCTCCTACTCAGGAGAGGGCGGATCGGCTCCGGGAATCCAGCGTCACCGTCAAGAACCCGGCTTCCGACCCCTGAGGAGGCCACCGGCATTGCCGTCGGCACGTCCGTGAGCGATGTCGTTGCGAAGCTCGGTTTACCCGGTGACTCTTCGTGTCTCGATGGAGGTGGCTTCACTGTCGGGTATGCCCTGACTCACGGCAAGAGCTACCGTGAGTGGGACCTGCGCTTCGATGCCCGCCAGGGCTTCGTCAGCGCCAAGCGGCGCCACCCTGGGTACTAGCGTTAGAGATGGGCGGCCCAACAATGAGGACAAGGCACGGCTCGGCGGTCACGGAGGTCACGGAACCCACCGGCGGCTCCGTGTTACCCCAGTGTTACCCGGAGCGAAGCGAGACGAACGGCGTGACCTGCAAGTCACTGACTTGATGGAGCCGGCGCTCGGACTTGAACCGAGGACCTGCTGATTACGAATCAGAAGAACGTGGTCCACCGTGACATTCCCTGAAACGTCGTGAGACTCCGGTTGTAGCCGAATATGCTTGATTTCATGGGGATGGCGTGTTTCACTACTGTTCGGGGGTCGTCAGGAAGTATTGGCCGGCTGCAACCCAGTTGCAACCCAGATGCGCTGCTGACAGCCGGAGCTTCCTACTGATGGAGCGGAGCGCCAAGTGCCGGTGGTAACGCTAACGGCGAAAGGGATTGAGAGCCTCCGGGCGGGAGAGGTGCGGGCGGACTTCTGGGACACCGACGTCAAGGGCCTGCACGTTCGCGTCAGCCCGAACGGCGAGCGAGTGTTCGCGGTCTGGTACCGCGTCAACCAGCAACCTCACCGCCTGAACATCGGGCGCTGGCCCGCGATGACCCTCAAGGACGCCCGGCTACGGGCCCTCGAGGTCCTCGCGAACGCCGGCAAGGGCATCGACACGGTGGCGGCGAAGAAGGCTGCTGCCGCCGAGGCGCAACAGCGGAAGCTCAGGGGTGATCGCTTCCAGGACCTCGCCGAGAAGTGCATGGCGGCCATCTCGCCAGACATCCGAGACCGAACGGCCGAGGAGTACCGGAGGATCCTGAAAGCGAACGTCTACCCGCGCATCGGCAAGGTGCGCCCCGAGGCGGTCACCAAAGGAGACATCCGCGAAGTGCTTCGGGCGGTCGAGAAGCAAGGCCGCGTTGCCGCGAACCGCACCCTCGCGGTCGTGAGACGCGTCTTCAACTGGGCCGCTTCGCAGGATCTCGTGCCGGCGTCCCCGGTTGTGGGGTTGAAGCCGTCGTCGGAGGCCCCGCGCAGCCGGACCTACACCGACGACGAGCTTCGCCAGATCGCGAAAGGGCTAGAAGGCACGAGCTACGAGGACGTGGCGCGGATCATCCTCGCCACCGGGAGCCGCATCACGGAGACGATGAACGCGGAGTGGGCGAACTTCGACTTGAAGCAAGCCCTCTGGGTCATCCCCGCCGAGAAGCGGAAGACGCGCAAGACGAAACCCTCGGCTCACGCCGTGCCATTAACGAAGGACGTCGTGGAGCTACTTAAACGCCGACAGGCTGCTCTCCCCGAGGAGTGCGGATGGGTCTTCCCGGCGAAGCGCTCAGGCAGCTTCTGGAGATGGGGGAGCGCCGAGGACGAGGCGGTCCGGGAAAAGACGGGCGTGGCCGACCTGCGGGCGCACGACCTCCGGCGCACAATGGCGACGAGGATTCGAGCGCTTGGCTTCGCGCGAGAGACGGTCGACGCGGTGCTCGGCCACCGCGAGAGCCGGCTCGCGCAGACGTATCAGGTCTATGACCACCTCAAGGAGAAGACGGCCGCGTTGAAGGCATGGGAGCGCGAGCTCGCTCGCATCCTGGCCGGGAAGAAGAAGGGCAGCCGCGATGTGCTCGCCTTCGCGCGACAGGGTGCAAGCTCTTGATGAAAGAGCGGCTACCTAGGGGTTATCACGCCGCGGGTGAATGGCACTCATGAGGTCATGGGTTCGATCCCCATCAGCTCCACCAACTCCAGCAATAAACTTAGCGAAGTGACCCTGGCGAGAAGGGTGCTTCGTGTCTTGTTTGTGTCTTGTTTCGAGTACCATCCCGCAGGATTCAAGGGGAGGCCAGTTTCGTGCCGAAGCAACGGCGACGGTCCATCGGTCGCGAAATCCTGCTGATCCGCAGGTCGCTCGCCTCCATCATGCGTTCGCTGGTCCGACTGGGGCCGGCACTGGAAGCACCCGCGGCGGGCGGTCGCAAACTTCCAGAGCGGCGCGGACGCACGTTGCGGCTGTCGGCAGAGCGCCGCGCCGCGCTCAGGTTGCAGGGCCAGTACATGGGTCACCTGCGGAGCCTGAAGCCACGGCAGAAGTCACGGGTGAAGGCCCTGCGGGCAGCGAAAGGTGTCAGGCCAGCTATCGCGTTCGCGAGGAGGCTGGCGAAGCGGTAGCGACGCGCGCACTTGAGTCCGCGCTCACGGTCCCTGGGTTGTATGGCGGCAGAGCCGAAGCACGGATGGCGGTGAGAGCCTCGAGCGAGCGCAGCGTGCCGTCCACCAACTCGTATCGGTGGAAGCCGTGCGCCATGCGAACGAGCTCGGCCGCTACCAGGGCTGACGTGACGGCGCCGACAAAGGGTGCGCCTACGGTCCGGCCGGCAACCTGCAGGAGGCCGCACTCGTCGAGTCCGTCACGTCGCAGGGTCCGATAGGCGGGCTGGTCCAAAAGGGTTGTCGGGGAATCAGCCGAGGGTAGGCTTCCCCACCGCGCCCTGGCGGATTTCTGAGCTGGGAACGAATGCACCTGAAACGCCAGATACTCCGAAGGACCGGCGCCCAATCCCGCCTCCACGACCCGAGTGAAGCCAACGTCTTCCAGGACCGCCCTCGCGTTCGGGTTGTCGACACCGCACACGGCCACCCCAGGCTCGTCAGGAGCAACGGTGAAGTTGGCGTCGAAGCGGCGTTCGATCACGACGGTTCGGAAGCCTCGCTGTTCGCACCACGATGCCATGGCACGTGCCTTCCGCCATCCGACGTGCTTGACCGTCGTCAGCAATGACGTGCTGTCATTGGCCTTCACCAGCTCATCGAAATCCTGAAGCACCAGTCCTACTGATCCCGGGCTCGCGTAGGGCAAGAAGCCCAGGGTCCAAAGGACCGCCTGTCCAAGATGTCCGAGACCGATCAGCCAGAGCCGCGCCGGAAGTTGGTGAATCGGTGGCTCAGTCTCCATGGTCCGGAAGTCCTCACCCGGCCTCCATAGCGAGAGCCCCGTCTCTCGCCGACCCGCGGCAGCGTTCGTGCCGCGGACGAACTGGAAGATCTCGCTCACGCCGAGCGCACCGGCAAGAACGCCGGCCGGTGTGAACTCCGATCGCTCATCGAGTCGCGTGACGCCGAGGGGCGCAACCACCCCAGTCCAGCCATCGAAGGTGGCGCGGAGCGCCAAGGGCGCGTGGTTCGTTCGGGTGTTCACGTCGCCGATTACCAGCACCGGCACGTCTGGTGGCGCTTCAGAGACCACGTGGCCTTGCAAATCGAGAATCGCGTCGCCGAAGGTGCGACGATCGCGCCACGGAACTGCCAGCGGTGCTTCCATCGGGCCGGTGACCGACACTCCGCCCAAGAAGCAGCGTCGGCCAGTGTTCACGGCTGTTAGGGCGGCGGCTTGCAGCGTTGCGGACTCGCTAACGTCTGGACCCAGGGACAGGTGCAAGCGGTAAGCGGCGAAAAGATCGTGTGCCTCCTCGATGCTTCCCGCCTCGCCGGTGTCGAGGGCCATCTTCACCATTCGGTTGAGGCCATCCGCCAGTCTCGTCGGTCGCATATTCCGTTATCCCCAGAGGCCAACGTAGAAGTAGGCACTCGCGATGGGCCCGCTGCAGTCTCGCCAGCAATGGGCGCCTTCGTACTCGTAAATGCCGAGATCGGGGAGCCGAATGCGACCTTGGGCGAACATGGGGACGATGATGGCCACGTGGCCACCGGCCGCGATCATCGGGTTGTCGCGGTCCAGGCTGCTTTGGCGAGCGAGCCCTCCGTGGGTATGGACGTCGGCCACCACGGTCTGGCCCCCGTCGCGGCAGAGTTTCCAGAGGGGTCCGTACCCCCGGCCGTCAAACACGACGATGCCTGTGGCGAGGGCGCCTGGATCGAGATCGTCGTAGTACACGGCCCTCTCGATGCGGCGACGATTGCCCCGCGTTCGACCAAGCAAAAACGCGCCGCTCTCCGACCGGCCGCCGCCACGAAGCCGCAGTTCGTGAAGCAGCGCGCGCCACACGCTGGTGGAACACGCCATGCGGTGGCTAGGAGCTACGAAGGCCCGAATAGTCGCTGGAATTGAGAAGTTCATAGATCACTTGCAGGTACTGGGTGATGTCGCGCTGCGGCGACCAGATCAACGAAGGATGCTGCGTCCGCCACGGGTCGTGGCCCTCGATGGCATGCCGATCGCACGGCAGGTAGAGACATTGCCCGGACTTCCAGCCGGGGTTGAACGCCAGAGGTACTCGCGATCGACCTCCCGGCCACCGATCCGGCGGCAGCGGGGCGTCGGCGGACTCGCTCCAGGGCTGTGCCGTCGGTGGGGTCTGGGGGTACCCCGTGCATTCAAACCGGAAGGCGTACTCGCAGGGCGCCCCCGGACGCTCAGCGGCGCTGACCGCGATGATGGCGTGGGGCCAGGTCATGACCAGGAGCCGCCACCGACCCCGATCAACACCGCTCAGGAACGGCCCTGCATCCAGGTGCGCGCGGAGCACGGTTTCCGCGATGTCCATCGCCTGGCCTCAGCCCTCGACGCGGACCTTGGGCACCAGGTCGAACGACACGGAACATTGCGAGCCGGTCACCAGCGTCCCGATATGGATGTCCTCGTCCGGCCGCTCCGCGGACCCCGTCAGCTGGAGCACGTGCTCGGCGGCGTCCACGTCCGACATGTTGAAACCCTTCGGGCCGACCGCCCACCTCTTGACGCGCTTCATGGTGGTGGCAGGCGGAAACGTCTCTGCCTTCTGGACGCCGTTGAACGTGACGTTCACGGCCACCTTCCGGCAGCGGTGGAGGTGCACGCGCCCGAGGTGGCGGATCTGCGTCGAGGCGATCGGCGCGTCCAAGTCGATCGGGGATTCCTCGTCCTCGATCCACAGGACCACGCCCTCGACGACGGAGAGGCCGGCCTCCCGTGCGGCCACCAGGATGTCGCGGACCGCACCCCCTTTCTTGGCCTTGATCAGCACGATGTCGCGGATGCCCTCGCCCTGCACAAACAACTCGATGTCCTCTCGCTCGGCCATTGGCCAGCCTCCATGCACCTCGCGGCGCGCACAGGACCGCCGCCCATCGCGGCTTTGCCGCCGGAGCGGCTCGGTCCTCCTACTGGCTCAATTCAGGGACGTGAGTCGGACCGGAAGTGGAGGACGCAGGACTACTGGTCCTCGCCCGCCGGGCAAACGAAGTAGAAGGGGCAGCGCGGGCAGTTGTGCTCGCTGGGGGTGGGTGCGAAATTGCCACGCGCGATGCCCGCGAGCGCGTCGTCGTAGTGGCGGAGCCGGGTCTTCACCGTAGATGGCTTGAGGGTGACAACCTGAACCGTGTCCGTGGAGAGGAACCGAGCCCTCACAGTTCGCCTCACCTGCGGCTCAGCCACGGCTGCTGCATGCACGTAGAGGGCGTAGACGTCCTTGTCCAACTCAGTCTTGGTCGGCCGGCCTGTGCGGAGCCTTTCGACGATTTCACTGCCGTCAGACAGCGTTTCCACGTCGTCGGGCACGAGCCTGACCTGTCCGTGCAGGAGTGCCACGTCCCACTGCGGTGCCGAAACGCTGGCACCCTCCCGCACGCGACCGATAGCCCGCTGCACCATTGATTCAGCCACGCGTCGATAGAGCGCGGCGTGGGCGTGCGTCCGTGGTCCAACCGTCTGCCAGACATCATCGAGCTTCCGCTGGGCTATGCCCTCGTCCACGTGCTCGCCCGCGCGACGCTGTTGGCCTATCCAGCGCAACACGTCGTAGACGCAGCGATGGAACTCGACGTAACCTGAGCCATCCCGGCCAGCACGCACCTCGAGCACGTACCGGTAGTAGTACTGCCGGGGGCACCTGGAGTAGGTGTCCAGTTCGTCGACCATGAACGGGCGTGCGTGCACAGGCGGATCGGGAAGGGACACCGGGCCGGCTGGCGGCCGTCCCGGCCACGTGACCGGGCCGTCCGGCAGAGTCGGCAGCTGGCCGCGGATGGCGTCTAGAAGGTCCGAGGCGTTGCTTCGCTGTGCCGCCGAGTAACGCTCGGCCCGCGACAAACAGAGGAAGTCTGTAGCGCGAGAGAGCCCAACGAAGAATAGACAGGCTTCCTCGGACTCGTGCTCATCAGCGGACGAGTCGCACATCCCAATCGGCGGAGGGCACGGCCGCCCCTGCCGGCGCGCTGGAAAAATCCCTTGGCCCAGCGCAGGGATGTAGACGGCCTTGAACTCCAGCCCTTTGCTCGCGTGCACCGTCAAGAGTCGAACGGAGTCCATGCCGTCGGCCCAACTGGGCATCAGACGGAGTTGTTTCTCTTCTCCGAGTTCCTCGAGCCAGCGCACGTACTCCAGGAACTGGCGGCCAGGATGCACTCGCACTCGGCCCACCGCGCGAACGCGATACTCGGCGGCGAAGCGCAGGAGCTGGTACAGGGCGAGACGCTGCTGTTGTCCTCGAACGCTCTCATCGCCCAGGAGAGGTTTCAGGTAGTCGCTGCGAACAAACAAGTAGGACGCGAGGAGGGTCCACGGCCGCGTGCCGTAGTGAACTCCAGCGATGTGCGAGGCCAGACGAGCCAAACCGGCCTTCCCTTGCTCAGAAATCTCAGCGCTCGTCGTGGCCAGCCCTAGAGCCTCTGGAAAGAACTGTTGTTGCTCACGCGCCAACCGGAACAGGGTGAGCACGTCACGAAGCGGGACCGAGTATTCGGGGAAGCGCGCCACTCGTAGCAGGCCGCGCCCACCGCCGCCGGTAGTGAGCGAGACGAGCGCCAGCATGTCGCGGACCTCTAGCCGCTCGAAGAGATCTCCAAGGTAGAAGGTCGGGATCCCGGCCCGTTCCAACGCGGCGGCAATGCGGGCGAGTGTCGTGTGGGACCGGCATAGGACGGCCTGCTCCCGCAGGCGGACTCCGGCGGTTCGCTGAGCCTCTATTTGGCGCGCCAGCCCATCCGCCTCGGCCGCGAGGTCGGCGGCGACCTCCATCGTCACGCGGCCGTCAACCTGCCGTTCCACGACCCAATCGGCGAAGCCACCGCCCCCCGCGCTTGGCGGCATGCCCTTGGCGAAGGCGGACATGGCGCGCACCACGGCCCTCCCAGAACGGTAGTTTCGGCGCAACGGTGTCACCTTCGCTCCAGGAAAATCCGTTGTGAAGCGATGAAGATTTTCGGGCGCGGCGCCTCGGAAACGGTAGATCGACTGTCGGGCGTCGCCAACGACCCACAGTCCGGCCCCCGCTCCGACCAGCTCACGCAGTAACATCGCGCTCGCACGATTCACATCCTGGTACTCGTCCACGAGCACATGAGGGTGCTCCCGGCGGACCTCGTCCCGCACTTTGGGGTGCTCACGCAGCAGGCGTACAGCCTTATAGATCAGGTCGCCGAAGTCGAGGAGGCCATCGGCATCGAGCGCCTTCTCATAGGCTGCATACACAGCCGCGACTTCGAGGGCCTTGGCTGCGACCTCCTCGTCGTCAGAGCATGTGGCCTCAGTCCGCATACGCTCCGCGTGCTGCGCGTACTCCGCAGGTCCCACGAGCTCGTCCTTGGCTCGCGAGATGGCTCCCACGATGTGCCGCAATGGCAAGGCCGGCTCACGCAAGTCTCGGTAGTACGCCAATGGAAGGTCTGCAACGCGCGACTCAAGGAGGGCCACGGAGTCGGCGGGGTCGAGAACCTCCGGTCTGGCCGATAGGCCGAGCCGTTCACCGTATTTCCTAAGCAGCTCGAGGCCATAGGCGTGGAAGGTCCCCATCCAGATCTGAGGAGCCACCTCGGGACGGGCACGAGCCACGCGGGCCCGCATCTCCTCAGCAGCTCGGTTCGAGAAGGTCAGTGCCAGGATCGCCGCGGCGGGGACGCGCTGTTCCAGAAGAAACAGCACACGGGCGCACAGCGTTCGAGTCTTCCCAGTGCCGGGGCCCGCATCAACGAGCAGCGGCCCCCGCGACGCGCTGGCCGCGGCCAGCTGGCTAGCATCGGGCGGTTGCTCGTCGGCGCCGCTGCCCGCTCCATGGTCGGAGTCCGGCTCTGATCGTGGCGTCAGAACTGCACGCGCGACCTGATGAAGCACAAGGTTCTCCGATAGGCCAATGCGCTGCGCGATCGCAGGGACGCGGAGGTCATCTGTCACGTACCATTCGCGAGCCAAGTCGAGGGGCAACAGGAACTCTCGCGCGAAGACATTCGCCTCTCGCTCGCGGCGTTCGCTCGGACCGTACCCCTCTACTCGCTGCACGCCCATCGGGAGGTCGTCCTCATCGGCTTCCGGGTCGAGGTCGGACTCCCGACACGCGGCCTGCTCGTGGTGGAGCCAGAGATGCGCATACTCGTGAGCCTGGTAGAAGAGGGCAAGGTCGGCGTCGACGTCTCGATCGAACCAGATTCGCTGAGCGTCGCGGTCAAGCACGGCCTTTGCCCCGTCGAGCAAGGAATCGCCGCGTGGCACACCGATGCGCTCCATGGTGGTAAGTCGATCGAGAGCAGCCAGGAGGGAACTCGCGCGTTGGTCGCCGGCCGCCTCGGCAAGCGCCGAGGCCCTCCTGACACGGCCGCTTTGGCGGATATCATCCCAGTGCGTCATGGACGCTGCGTGCGACTCCGTTCAGTGACCGTTGCCGGCGCCGGATCGCAACCAATGACTACGGTCTTCCTCAGCCATCGTTGGGTCGCTACGGACGGCGGTGTCGAAGTCCTGGGGATCAGCCAGCGTTGGCGTGCTGTCGGCACGGTAACGAGCACTCGTTGCGAGAGTGGGCGCCTGCTGCAGGTAGAGGGAGACATCGTCTTCCTGGCACTCCAGCGTAGCGGAGAGCCGTGCCAGCAGATCTTTGGGAATGCTTGGGTACCGGATGAGGCGGCGATCCAGCTTCCGCATGAGCACCTGGCCCAGCCGCACGGCACCCGCGAACTGCTTTAGGCTCATTCCCAAACTCTGGGCTCTCCCAAGAAGGGAGTCGATCGCGGGCCCACGATCCGGGGGCGATGACATCTCGTGCAGGAGGTTCTGGACAATGCTCATACCCCGCAGCACGAGAGCGTCTGCCTCGGGACCGCTGGGCTCCTTAGGGGAAGCCGAGTTCATGATGGTCCAACTCGCGATGAAGTCCACCAGCTCACGTTCGAACTGGGGATAGTCGCGAATCCACTGCTCAGGAGAACTTGCGCTTGGCGTTCCCGCTGAGGCGACAAGCGCGTCCAAGACGTCCTCCAGCGCATTGAGACCACTACTGTTGCGATTCATCTCTGTCCTCCTCGCCAATTGGCCAGAAGCCGCTCCGCTTCATTCAGCCACGTGCGAATTGTGCGTGGCGTCCTGTTCAGGTGACGGCTGATCGTCGGCACTGTCGGATCCGCATCCTCGATCGGCCATTCGTAGTAGTGCCGCAGGAGAAAGGCCGACCGGAGATTCTCGGGCAGCTGGCTGAGGGCCAGCGTGATGAAGGGGATATCCAGGCGCGCAGCGGGCAGAGGTTGAACTGAGACGCGCTGCAATTCCTCCTCCGTGAGAGTCGCTGCGTCTGATTGTTCCGCATCTGGTCCGTCGTAACCGGGAAGCGCCGACAACTCCACCTGACTCCGGGTGCGTTTGCGTGCCCGTAGTTGCCGCTGGAACGCCTGCACGCACAGGCTCTCGATCACCACCCAGAACCGGACCTGGAGGAAGTCTGCTTTGTCGGTGTCGATGTCGAGGATGCGACGAAAGAGGGCGTCGATCACCTCGCTTTCGCCCTCTTTCACGGCCTCAGGGCCGAGCGAGCCGAGGTGCTTCCAGACGATACTGACGAGCCGGCGAAGGAGAGCCGCTGTAAGGTCGTTGACACTCTGGCTCTCTGCCCGCCGCCGGAGGTACCGGATCAGGTAGACGAGGGACTCCTCGCTGAGGTACTCCGGGGATTCTCTGTCCGAGACGCCGGCCCTGGAGCGTAGCGCTTCGGGCGGCAGATCGAGGGCGGACCTGATCTGCCGTTCGACCCATGCCTCCCGCTCATAGGCCGTGCCGTTTCGATTGCGACGCGTCAGGGGCTCAAGGGTCACTTCAGGGCGGGGGGCTTCGCCAGAACCATTCAAGGTGCGCTCCCGGGCGAACCAAGTCCGCCCAAAAGGATGTAATCGCCCCTCCTCAGCCAAACCGGAAGCTCGCCACGAAACTGTGAATCCCCTTGCACGGGGCGGTTCCAACTCCTGAGAGGCCAGCGATTTCTGGGGAACACGCCGAAGCGCCCGGTGTGCCTTATGTACCCTGCGGAGTTCCTCAGACCATGCCCCCAGCGCTGGTCATGCCGTGAATTGAACTCGTCCTTCTCCGGCAAGGGAGGTCTACCCCTCGCCGCGCTCCCGCGTCCCGCGTAGCACTCGCTTCAGGCGCAGCACGACGCGTCTCTGCGCGGCCAGTCTCCGTAGCGAGTGTTCCCACACGCGTACTGACTTCCAACCCCTTCTCCTCAGCGCCTGGCTCGCCGCTCGATCCCGCCTCCGATTCCGAGCAATCTTCTCGCGCCAATAGGCGACGTTAGATGCGGGCACGCGCCCGCAACGCGGACAGCCATGCCAGAAGCAACCATCGACGAACACTGCGACCTTGGCGACGCGGAAGGAAAAGTCGGGCCTCCCGGGCAGGGAGACGTGCCGCCGCCAACCGCGCAAGCCCGCGCTGCGAAACAGGTCTACGAGGACGCCCTCGGTGGAGGCGTTGCCCCGGCCGCGAACGCTGGCCATGACCCGCGACCGCGTTTCCCTGTCGAAGGTGTCCACCGTTCGGCGCTAGGAGGCCACTGCCGCCGTCCCTGAGAACAAACTGAGGCCGTTCGCCGTAGCTGCGAGATCCTCCCGGAGTCGACGTACGTCCACCCCCACGGCCGTGACACGACATCCCGTAGCGGCATCCCCGAGATCATGAAGCGACAGCTCGTGATGTGGATAGATGAGGAAACCAACTGGCGCGTTGAATGCCGCGGCGTGCACAAGCAACTGATAGATGTCCGACGGTTTCTCTGAGCCTCCCCACACCTTGTATTTGGTGTCTCCGATCGCTCGGACGGCGCCAGTCGCCTCGCTCACGACGATGTCCGGAAACGCTCGCAGCTCGCCAGGCCTCCGGAAGACCGGCGCGCCCCGACCAGCGTCGCGAACTCGAAACGTGGGTCCACCGAGGTCCGACAGGACGTTCCTCACGGCAAGTTGGAACAGGTTCTCGAGATTGAGGAACCAGGTCCTTGGTAGTCGGTCTTCCAGCTGAGGAGTAGCTTCGAAACTCTCGTGAGCGAGCACGGTTCTCGCGAGAGCGAGAGCATCACGAGTATGGGGTTGCGTGGCGGCGTCGCAGAGACGCTCAGCCGCCGCGACAAACGCATGGCGGGGCCCGAAGAGGACGCCGGCGTCCTGACAGTCAGAGAAAAGCATCGCAAGGGCCCGACACGCGGCGACGTCGGCTCGACCCAGGTCGACGACAGCAGCTACCCGTTCCACTTCCCGCAATGCGCGCAGAAGCACGCGATTCGTATCGGTGCGGTGAGTGAGCTCGTTGCGATCGAACACCAAGATATGGCGAAGCCCGCGAGCCCTGAGGCCAACGGACCGCGTGACATCGATCTTGCCCGCAACCAAAGCACCCCTCGTCCGATGCCGTTGGTAGACACGCTCTCTGCCCAGTGTCGCGTAGCGCCGCACCGACCGAAGGAACTGCCGGATGAGCAACGCCGCCAGGGGTCCTAACTCAGTTGAACCCGTGGGAACCGCCTCGATACGAAATGCATCATGCGTTGCGTAAGCCAGCAGCGCCTCAAGCGACCCGGGCACTTTCTCATGGCACTCGACGCGGACATCACCGAGCCAAGCTGTCCCGACGTAGCAGCCAGCGCCCAGAGCTCGCCTGCCGCCCTTCGCTTGCGATACCGAAAGCACTCCCCCCTCGACGAGGCGCCAGAAGGCGGGTTGCCCCGAGAGGATCTGCCATGCCGCGGGAGGCACGCTCGCCTCCCCTCTTTCGGGCACGCGAACTATGTAGCGGGGGGCGGTTCTGAGTAGCTTGGGTCCTTCCACGGGTACAGCTCCTCGATTGTGTCGGTAAAGGCGTGGGGTTCTACCAACGGTCGGCGCAGGAGGTGCTCGATCCGTTCCGCCCACAAGCGGGACAAGTCGGGTTTCTCGCGCTTCACGTCGGCGAAGATCCCGTGGCCGAACGGCATCGTGTCCTGATACATGTCAGGAAAACGCTCTCGACAGACCTCGAAGATTCGCCGCAACCGTTGAACAACAGTAGGGGTCAGCTCCGATGCCTTCAGCATCTCGGCAAGTTGCTCCATACTCGGAGGGCAGCGAATAATCCTCAACCGGCGCAGCAACGCGGCATCCAACTCAAGCGCCGTCCGGTCGGTCGGGTTGTAGGTGGCCAGGATCGTAAGGTTGTTGGCTACAAACACCGGGCGGCGGCTGTAGATCGTGAGAAACGCCCTGCTCCGGTGTTCGACGTACGTGAGCAACTCACCCAAAACAGCGGCGATGTTCGCACGGGTCAACTCCTCGACCAGGAGCACGTATCGATTCCCTGGATCGTCCAGCGCACGGTCATTCCACTCCAGGAAGACGCCAGGGACGACCCTGACTCCACCGTCGGTGTCGATGCGCATACCTTCGACGAACTCCTCGTACGAGAAGCTCTGGTGAAACTGAAGTTCGCGGACGAACAACGGCTCGCCCGCGAAACGCTGCGCTGCGATCGAGGCGACGAAAGACTTGCCCGTGCCTGGCACCCCCGCGAGCGCCACAATCGCCCGCGAACCGTAGCTCTCGCAAGCCGCCACCACCTCGTTGATCTTCGCCTCCGTCGCGGGGCCGTAGTCGGTCATGAGAGTCCCCTATCTCAGGTCTTCGGGCAGACCTGCCCAGCGAGCTACGTGCTCGGAGTACTCCGCAGTCGACCCGAACTCGCGATGCTTGTGGTGGATTCGGGACGCTTCCCTAACGACTTCGAAAGCGTTGGGTCTTATCGTGTAGAACGTGCCGTCTTGACCCTTCTTGTCTTGAATGAGCGTCCACCCGAACGACGCCATCGAGATCCAGGGAATGATGCGATCCTCTATCGGCTCGGTCTCAACGACCCTCTCGCCCATGGCCTCGGGCGCTCCACTCACTCGGCTGTCGCGAATGAGGCCAATGGCCCGGGCCAGGTCGGTTTCGTCGCGCACCCGCATGAGGGCGCGGTTCAGCTCCTCGGAACTCAGCTTGCCTTCCAGCGCGAGCATCGCGCGCCAGATGAAAGCGAAGGGAAAGACACGCATGGAGGCGTCGTATTTCTTGCCGGCGCCAGTAGGGTTTCGCAGTTGGCAGGCGGCGAGGGCGTACGCCGCATGCCTGCCCAAGATGACTGCGTTGGGAGCGTTGATGACGTTCATGAAACGCCGCGTGGCCGCGCCGAGCCGGGTGACGCGGACCCGCCCGCCCTCATCCTCGTAGAGAAGGCCGATCGTCTCGTAGACTTGCTTGCCGTCGCGGTATCGCTTTGGGTCCGGAAGTTCGCGTTCCGACCCGCCGGCTCGAGCGCGGTCGTACGGGAGGAGTCTCAGCAATTCGTCGGGTGTGAGCCCATCAGCCTCCAAGAAAGGCTTGAGATTCTTGGACGGCTCAGGGACAAGTCGAAACGTTTGGTGCAGAGAACCGGACCAAGTCACCCGCTCTTGTGGCATGTCGGGCGTCAAGGGTATCTCGGCGGCGCCGCCCCCGCCAGTTGGTAGATTAGGCGCCGTGAAATAGAGCCAATTGCGCCGCGTGTTCGCGTCGATCGCCTTGCTCCCCGCGGAGGTACGCGGCGACCCCCTTGCCGATGACTGCCGCCAGCGGCGGAGGCACCGCGTTGCCGATCAGGGCCGCGATTTCCTCCTGGGTGCCCCGAAACTCGAAGTCATCCGGGAAGCCCTGCAAACGAGCACCCTCACGTAGCGTGATGTTCCGGTCCTCGAATGGGTGCGCAAACTTCCCGCGCGTGAAGCTGTCAAACCTCGCCGTAATGGTGGCGGCAGGAGCTGCAGGGGCGAGGCGGCCGTACACGTACCGGTGCCCGATTCGAGCAGCGCCGTTCTTGTGACAGTTGACCCGAAGTTCAGGGGGCAGGCTCTCGAAGCCGCCTCCCGGAGGAATGTACTTCAACCGAAGGAGATTGGTGGGCGAGAGCTTTGTCCGGCGATGAAGCGGGTCGGCGGGCGCCTCTGTCGGCGGCGACGGCAGATCGCCGATGGCGTCCCACACCGTCCGAAATTGGCCGGCCGCATGAGTAGGCGGCGGGAACCCGAACGGCGGATCCCCTACCGGCCAGCCGTAGAAGAAGACTCGCCAGCGCACCTGAGGGAGACCATACTCTGCAGCGTTCGCGCGAATGCTCTCGACGGTGTAGCCCTGGCTCCGCAAGTAGCGGGTGAAGGCCTCAACTAGCGCCTGGCCACGCTTGCCCACGAGACCGAGAACGTTCTCCATGAGGTAGAGACGAGGCCGCGCCTCTGCAACCAGTCGAGCGAATTCAAGCACGAGATTGTTTCGGTCGTCAGAGTCAGATCCTATGCGCTGGATCGAGAAGCCCTGGCAGGGCGGCCCCCCAACGACGACGTCCGGGCGACCCTCTAGTCCGAGTTCGGCAGCAACCGCCTCGAATGAACTGCCACGAAGGTCGAGGCATGCGGCGCGATGATCGGGAAAATTAAGGCGGTAGGTGTCGACGGCCACGCTCCATGAGTCCACCGCGCCTGCAACCCGTAGGCCCGCGTCCGCAAGTCCGGCACTCATGCCGCCGGCGCCGCAAAACAGGTCGAGAGCGGTCGGTTCGCCCGCTCCTGGGCCGCTCATGACGCCCGCGTGAGGGCGCGGGTCAGCAAATGACCCGCCTTCAGAGCGGGAATCATTCGCGAGAAGGACGCGCCGACGGGCGCGCTTATCCCGCGATCGAAGACGGCGTTCGTCGGCTCCGCCGCGAGCAACTCGCCCGCCACATGCAGAGCCAAATACGCGGCAAAGGCCGGCGGAACGGCGTTGCCAATCTGTCGGAATCGCTCGTCGAGCGTACCCGCAAATGCGTACCCTGACGGAAATCCTTGCAGCAGAGCCGCCTCTCTTATCGAGAGACCGCGGTGTTGCTCGGGGTGAACGAATCGTCCGCTCGCCGGGTTGCGCGCGTAAGCCGTGATCGTGATCGACGGGCGATCCCAGTGAAGCCGGCCGTACACGTCGTCGTACGCTCCCCGGCCCTGTTTGCGCCGGGCGCGCTCCAAGCAAGCTGGGCCGACGTCGGGCGGGCGGTTACCGCCGTCGCGCGGAACAGCCTCGATCACCTCGATCGTCGATTCCCGGTGAGAGGCCGTGTAGTGCATCGGATCGGCCGCCAGTCGTTCCCCGGCGGCGATCCGGGGCAGATGACCTATGGCGGACCGGACGGTCCGGAAAGAGGTGCGTTCCATGAAACCCTGTACCGGCATGAAGCGCTTACGCAAGCCGAGCATCAGCGCACGGTATCGCTGCTGCGGAACGCCGTACTCCGCCATGCTGTGGACGCTAAGGTGAACGTAGTAGCCGGCGCGCTCCAACATCCGCCGAGCCCGTTCCACAAAGGGCCAGTACGCGTCCGTAAGGAGCTCCGGTACGTTCTCAACCACGACCGCGTCCGGATGGAGTGCAGACGCTACTCGGGCGAAATCGACGAACAGGGAGTTTCTGGGATCGCCGCGGCCTTCCGCGTTGCGGTGAGACGAAAAACCCTGACAGGGAGCGCATCCGATCAAGACCCACGGCGTCTTCGGTGCCCCGATGGCATCCGCGAGCGCCATGGGCCGGCGCCGCGCAAGCTGGTGGATGTCCGCCTGCAGCGGAGTGAGACCGAGATTCGCAGCGTAGGTGCTGTTGGCGATGCGGTCGATATCAATGGCCCTGTGGAGACGGTAAAGAGGGAGGAGCGAATTTACCGCATGGAAGCCGGCAGACATGCCTCCGCAACCGCTAAACATGTCGACGACCGCGATCGGGCCCACGGCCTTCGGCGGCCAAAGAGAGTCCAGCCGGAGAGCCGCGTACTCCCCACAGGCGCGAGCGGCGCGCCTCACTTCGTCGACGCCACCGGAAGAGGACTCAAGACGGCGAGCTGCCGTTAGCAGTCGTTGTCTGATCGTGCCGGAGGAGGCGCGAGTCGCTCCT
>Ga0070707_100001247_pt1 | contig 24995 bp, 15 predicted proteins | sample KBSK5502metaG_FD_65468 | JGI IMG/M metagenome (GOLD analysis project Ga0070707, IMG submission 65468) | Corn, switchgrass and miscanthus rhizosphere microbial communities from Kellogg Biological Station, Michigan, USA - KBS K5-50-2 metaG | ecosystem: Host-associated > Plants > Roots >...
CGTGCCGGGAGCGAAATACGCCTGGGCGTTGAGAGCGTCCATGTCGTCAACGATGCTGAAATTGCTGAGCGCCTGATTGGTCGTGTAGAAACGCAGGGTATAGCGCAGCTTGTCGCCCGCCGCGGCCGTTGTGGCGGGATTCGCACCGCTGGTGAGATCCGCGACGGTCTTGTCGAAGACATAACCCCCGGCCGCCACCGTCACGGTGAAGGCGTCCTGATTATCCAGGATGCCGGGCGTGCCGTTGGTCAAAGTGCCGGTGTAAGTCTTGCGGCTGGTATTGCTGCTGTCGCCATTGAACCACTGCATGGCGCCCGCGACATTGGTGAGCGTGACAGTATTCTGCGTGTTGGCGTCGAGCTGGGTGCGGTAACGGATGATCAGATGCTGATTCGGACCGATCGTTCCTGCCCCCGTCAGCACCGTGATGTCGAGCTGGCAATTGGGCGCAGCGCTGTAGTTCAACGAGTAGTCGCTGCCGCGGTTGAGCGGGCCCTTGCCCGGGACCGGGGTGACGCCGTCTGCCGCGAAGACCTGCGCGATCAGGATTTCGGGCGTCAGATTACACATGCCGCCCGTCGTGCCGTGCGGCAACAGGTCGCGGAGGCTCACGTTCCAGGCGTCGCCGGGCCCGGTGTTCAGGACGTCGATGCCGAAATTGCCCCACTGTCCCAGAATCATCGTCGCCGGTCCCGACTTGGTGAGCACGAGCGCCGGATCGGCGGCCGCCGCCGCGACGATGGTCACCCGCGTCGGATCGGCCGTGCCGCTGACGTTCGGGTCATCACTCAACATCAGGGTCGTGCCATCGCTGAGTTGGAGCGTCCCCTGGTTGGCGACGACCGAGCCGTTGGCAATGGGCGACTTGAGTGTGATGTCGAACTGGACCATGGCCTGGCCGTTGGCCGGCAGGTTCAAATTACGAATGTCGATGATACCGGTGCCTTTGCTGCCACCTGTGCTGCTGGTGGCGCTGGTGTCGGCGCCGGCCGGGGACGTGACGATCGTGAGCGTGCCGGCCGCGAAATACGCCTGGGCGTTGAGAGCATCCAATTCGTCAACGATTCTGAAATTGTTCAGCGCCAGATTGGTGTGGAAGCGCAGGGTATAGCGCAGCTTGTCGCCCGCCGCGGCCGTTGTGGCCGGGCTGACACCGCTCGTGAGATCTGCGACGGTTTTTTCGAATACATAACCCGAGAGCGCCGCCGTCACGGTGAAGGCGTCCTGATTATCGAGGATGCCCGGCGTGCCGTTGGTCAAAGCGCCGGTGTAAGTCTTGCGGCTGGTATTACTGCTGTCGCCATTGAACCACTGAATCGCGCCCGCGACATTGGTGAGCGTGACACCGTTCTGCGTGTTGGCGTCAAGCTGGGTGCGATAACGAATGATCAGATGCTGATTCGGACCGATCGTTCCTGCAGCCGTCAGCATCGTGATGTCGAGCTGGCAATTGGGCGCAGCGCTGTAGCTCAAGGAGTAGTCGATGCCGCGGTTGAGTGGGGCCTTGCCCGGGACCGGTGTGATGCCGTCTGCGGCAAAGACCTGTGCGCTCAGGATCTCGGGCGCCAGATCGCACATGCCGCCCGTCGTGCCGCGCGGGAGCAGGTCACGGATGGAGGCGTTCCAGGCGTCGCCGGGACCGGTGTTCTGGACGTCGAGGGCGAAATTGCCCCACTGTCCGACATTCATCGTCGCCGGGCCCGACTTCGTGACCGTGAGCACCGGCGGGGGGATCGTCAGCGGTGGCAACGTAAATTGTCCGACCAGGTTCGCGGTGTTTACAAAGTCTTCTCTTGTAATAAATTCGTTTACCGGCTTACCGTTGCTGTCGACAAAACTCATCGACAATGTGTAATCCACTCCACCAACGTTAAACGTCGTGGGCTTGGGTGCGGCGGCAAACGTCACACGGTCCGTACAACCTTCTCCGGGCGGTGTCGGATAGGGACAGGGATTGAGGTTGTTCGGGGTTTCCTCATGGTTAAATAAAAAAGTGAACTTCAATGGACCGGTCTGGACGCCATCCACATTAAGCAAGAGGACAACATCGAGCTGAACTGCGGTTAAAGAAGGATCGGAGATCGGCCAATTCCGATGCGAAAATGTCCCAAGAGGAAAGAAGGGAGTGGGCGCCGGCGGCAACGTCTGAGCACCCGGGATCGTTCTGGTAAAGTCATACCCGCTCTGCGGACCGGACGTTGTGCCCCAATTGATGCTCGACGTCGGTACGCCGTTTGTGATGACGGGATCACCGGGCTGACTTCCAGGGACATTATCCTGTGCGTCATGCCAGTTTCCGGCAACAGATATGAAAGAGATCTGAGACGCCGCGCTCACGGTTTGAACCGGAACGACCAGTGCAGGAACCAAAGCGCTCAGAATGATGAATAATTTCTTCATAGCGTTTTACCCGTCACATCATCGCCTTCACGCCGCCGGCAGAAAGTCGATTGGGTACACGATCGTCACGGCCTGGACGCCTTCCTTCGGGCCGAAATTCATCGTGCGGACCCGGCTCACGACCTGAGTGGCGAGATCCGGCGCATTCATATCGCTCGACTGCAGTGCGCACATCGACACGCTGCCGTCCGGCTCGATCGTCAGGCGAAGCACCATCTGTCCTTTCAATGTTGGGTTATTGCGCAGCTCCCGGTTGTACAGCCGGTAGAACGACGCCTTATAGCGATCGAACACGATCTGTATTTCTTCGTCGGTGCGGGCAGACCCCGGCCCGCCGCGCGCCTTCGGCCGGTCTTCGCCGGCGATCCCGGTAATCGCGCTGGTGGCCCGGCCTGGCGACACGCCCGGCCCCCCTGCTCCGCCACCGTGGCCGCCACCGGTTCCGCCGGCGCCCGTGCCACCGCCACCGCCTCCGCCGCCACCGCCTCCCACGCTGCGGTTCAGCGAGGCGAGGTTGACGCCACCGCTCGATCCCGCCGCGCTGGTTGTCAACGCGGAGCGTGACGATGACCGGCCCGCGTCATCAGCGGCACCGTAGCGCGCCTCGGCTCCGAGACGCGGCGCAATCTTGTCCTGTGCGAGGCTCGCCAACTTATCCTTGAATGCCAGGATGCCGACGTTTCCAACCTTCGGCGGTGGCGGCGCCGCATCCACGCGAACGCTCTCCACCGGACCTGGTGGGAGTTCGGGTTTCCCAGGCCCGTCCGGACCTGCCGGGGCCTTCGGTCTCGGCTTCGCCGCAGGTGCAGGCGCCCCCGCTGGTGCCCCGGCCTCAGCGGTCTCTTTCGGCAGAGGAAGCGGAGCCGCCGGCGCGGGGACCGCGATCGCCGGTGGATGATAGAAGACGATGTCGAGCTCTCTCTCTTTCTTGGTGGGCGCGCTGCGAAGCACCATTTGCGCCCCCGCGAGTATCACCAAGGCCGCCACGGCATGGAGCGCAAGGCTCGTCAACATGCTGCGGCCGGATGGAGCCCCGAATGTTTGTAACACGCTGCTTCTGGTTTCCATGGTAGTCACCAAGCAACCACCTCAATTGGTCGAAATAAATTCAATCTTTAAATCCTCGACGCCCGACTTCGCGAGGTCGATGATGCGCAGGACCCCCTCATAGTTGAGGCGATCGTCGGCGGCCAGGAACAGCACGCGCTTTTCGGGAGGCTGGTCACCCAGGATCTCCGCCACGCGTCCGGGCAATTCGGCCGCAGGAATCTTTTGATCGGCCAGGGTCACACGACAGTCCTCCGGGAGCCCCTCTCCTGCGAGTGGCTGGAGGATGCGGCAGGCCGATGGCCCGATGTTCAGGATCAGCTGCGATTCCGCCGACTGCGCGGGCGCAGCATCGGCCGAACTTCGCGGGATGTCGACGTTGTAGCCCTGGATGAGAAGGGGAACGACGACCATGAATATGATCAGCAGCACGAGCACCACGTCTACGAGAGGCGTGATGTTGATCTCGGACTGCAGGCCGCTGCCGGACTCGCCTTGGTTGAGCTGCATGATTTCAGTCTCCCTTTGCGCCGGCGCGCTTGGCGACCAGCCCCACACCGCGGAAGCCGGCCTGTTCGATCACGAGCATCGCCTGCCGGACCTCGCGAAAGTTAAGCTTGGCGTCGCCGCGGATCACGACCTTGGGGTCCGGCACGGCGCCCACCGCTTCAATAAGGGCTTCGCGGAAATGCCCGGCGTCGACCTGCCGCTCGTCGATCCACAGCCCGCCGGTGTCGTCGATGGAGACCAGGATCCGGCCTCTTTCGTCACCCTGATCGACCGGCTTCGCCGTGTTCGGCAGGTTGACGTCCGGTCCCTTGCGCATCTCCGGCGCCATCACCATGAAGATGATCAAAAGCACAAGCACCACGTCGACGAGCGGCGTGATGTTGATGCCCGCCTGCAGCCTGCCCGGCTCACCGAGCCGCATACGCCGGCCCTCCCTTCTTGATCGCCACCTTGACCTCCGCGTCATCGATCTGCGGCATCTTCATCGCCGGTATTTTGAACAGGCAGTTCAAGACCTGGGACGAAGCCCGGTTCATCTCGACGTGGAAAGTCTCGATCTTGCCCGTGAAGTGATTGAACGCGACGACGGCCGGGATCGCGACAAAGATGCCCAGGGCCGTCGAGACGAGGGCCTCAGCGATACCGCCCGACACCACAGACATTCCGCCCGACCCCGTGGCCGCGATGTTCCGGAAAGCGTTGATGATTCCGACGACGGTGCCGAAGAGGCCGATGAACGGGGCTGTGGAACCCATCGTGGCCAGAAACCCGAGACCTTGCTTCAACTGGATCAGCGTCTCGGACATTGAGTCCCTGAGTGCGCTCGTAACGAGCTCCAGTGAGGCGACCGGATCGCCGCCCTTCTGGCGCACGCCGTCGTACTCGAGGATCCCTGCCGCGACCACTTGCGCCACGTAGGATTTCTGGTGCACCTGTACGGCGCCGATCAGTTCCTGAAGCTCTCCTCCGCGGAGGAACTTCGCGAACACGGGTTTGAAAATCTGCGTCTGGCGCAAGGCCGCGCGCAAACGCAGGTGCTTGTCCACGATCATTCCGACTGACAGGACGGACAGCAGGGCGAGGCAGCACATCACCGCGCCTCCGAATAGTCCGACGTGTTCCAGTAGTTCTGTAAAAGTCATTACTTCCTCCTTTGCACCGCAGTGTTGGGCTGCGCCGCATTCGTTTTGGCCGGCGCACCGGCGGGACGCGCCGTTTCCGACCTGATTTCGTAGTAACTGAGCATTCGCATAAATACGTCCTTGTCGATGGGTAACCTCGAGTCGTCGAGCATCGTCGAGATGCTGAGGGAGTTGCCGAGTTCCGAGCGCTTCCAGGGAACAATGACCAGCGCCTTGGGCGCTTCCTGATTCCCCAGAATGGACATGCCGAGCGCCTTTCCTCCGGGGACGGAAATCAACTTCCCGTCTTTATCCGTCTGTGTCTGTGCCTGCGGCTCTTCAGTCTGTTTTTGTGCTGCTTCCGTCTTCGGCTGCGCCTTTTCGGCGTCCTGCTGCGCGAGAACAGCCGTGGGCGCCGCGGCGAAGACCACAAGCAACATCAAGCAAACGATCTTGAAGAATTCCCCTCCTCGCAGAGGAGGGGTGGCGCGAAGCGCCGGGGTGGTCAGTCCGGCGAAATCGGCGTGTCGGTCTGACCACCCCGTCTGCGCCGCTTCGGTGGCTTCGCATCTTTTTATCGTGGCGCAGCCACCCCTCCTCTGCGAGGAGGGGAATGTAGGCGCAACATTCGTCTGGGTTCTCATTTCTTCCCTCCTCGGTTGCGAAGGTCGGCAATCCATTTGGCGACGTCGGCGTCGCCGGGAACGATCCGGCTGTACGCCTCGTAATGCTCCAGCGCGCACTTGTAGTCGCCGAGATACAGGTCGCACAGAATGGCAAGGTTCCTGTGCGCAGTACTAAAGTCGGCGGACTGTGCCAGCGCCGACTCATAACTGGCGCGCGCTTTCGCAAACTCGTTCTTGCGGCGCTGCAACAGACCAAGCTCGGTGTGCGCGGTGGGATCCTGTGGATTCAGTTCCAGCGCCTTGTTCAGGCTGGCTTCGGAGCGCTCCGCATCGCCGCTGCGCTCGTACGCGATTCCGAGATCGATGTACGCGGACGTAAACACGGGCGACTGTTCGGTCACCTTGAGCAGCGCGGCGATGCCCGGCTCGTACTTCTTCTCCTCCACCATCCGCACCGCCGCTTCGTAGTCGGCACGCACGTCGTCCGGAACAGGCGCGCTCGAGTCGGCAACCATCGGTCCGAGGAAGCCGCTGCTCGTTTCGTGTTTCGCGTACCGGCCCGGCATCAACTCGGTGAGCCTGTTGAGACTCTTCTCGGTCCACTCGTTGAAGACACCGGCGTGCAGCAATTCCATGTTCTTCTCGTGTACGTTGATGGCCTTCTCCTCGAACGGAAAGGCTGTCTCATCGAGGTCCATCTCGAACTCTTCCAGCTGCTCGGGCTTCAGGTCGGCCGGGCGCTCCGATTCCACAAGCGAGCGACTGAAATTGAAGTAGGTCTCGGCCATGTAATAGGTCGCGGCCGCCGTCACTTCGGCGATTTCGTAATTCACCAGCCGGCCCAGGGCTTCGATCGTGGCGTCCATGCGCTGCTGTTTGTCCTTCAAGCTGGCCTCGAACGGCTGCCGCAGCTTCACGGCCGCGAAATCCTGGTAGAGCTGCCCGGCGAGGACCAGTGACGAACGGGCTGCAAGCGTCCGGGTGCGGCCCGTGCGTTCGGATCCGGCGCCCGCGTCGATGCGTACGATTTCCTGCAGCTCATGGTGATAGCGCGACTCGTCGTTCGCCGCCTTGTACATCTCGGCGATCTTTGAGCGAGTCTCGAGGGCTGTCTCGACCGGCTTCGGAAACTCGTCGACGTAGCGGATGTACGCAGCCAATGCGCGATCCCGTGTATTGGATTGCGCGTAGAGGTCTCCCGCGACGAGCAGCGCCTCGCTGCGTAATGCCGGATCATTGGACCGCGACGCGAGGCTGTCGTATTCGTCGGCGGCACGCGACAACTGGCCGCTCTGCTTGTAGGCGTTGGCGATCTGTTTGTCCGCCTCGAGTCGCAGTTTGTGTTCCGGGAAGGTGGTGCGAAACGCTTCGAGCACCTGCACCGCCGCCGTCCAGTCCTCCAGCCGGATCAGCGCGGCGCCTGCGTCGTACTCGGCCGCTGCCCGGATGCTGGATGTAGGCGCCGCCGAGCGAACCCTCAGGAAGTGATCGGCGGCCGCCCGATAGTCCTGGGCCTCGTTTGCCAGCTCACCCTGCTTGTAAATCGAGGCGGCCAGGTTGTCGACGAACGAGGCGCGTGACGCATCGCCCTCAGGCGTGCCCGCCAGGACCTGGGTGTAAGCCTTCTCGGCCTGCGGGTACTCGGCGAGCTCGAACGAGCCGTGCGCAACGACAATCCATGCAGAGCGCCGGAGCGCCGCGTCCGCCCCCGGATAGGCATCGACGACGCGCTGGGCGGCATCGACGGCGGGGCGGTAGTCCTTCATCTCATACATGTCGTCGGCAGCCGCTCCCAGTATCGAGGCGGCCTGTTCGTGCTCCGGGAACGCATCGGCAAACTTGAGCGAGCTTGCGACCGTATCGCGCTTGATCTGGTCCTGGTCTTTGGCTGCAGGGCCGGCGGCCTTGAGCTGCTGGCGGTATGCGTAGACCGCGGCGTAACCCGCGTCTGCCGACTTGGGATGGCGCGGGTACTCGTAGGCCGTGCGCTCGTACTGCTTCGCCGCCTCGCCGAAGTCCTGGTTCTCCAGGAGAAGGTCCGCGAGCTGGTAGTTGACTGACGGCGAATCGGCGTCCATCGGGAAGGACTCGAGGTAGGCGCCATACCATTGGCGAGCCTCGCGATAATTCGCGAGCTTCTCGTCCGCGTTTTCCGCGCCCTGATACTCGGCGTGATAATGCGTGGCGAGATCCTTCAGGTTCGTCTTCAGGTACGCCAGGACCTCCGGTGACTCTTCAGGTTTGAAGTGTCGCCAGTATTCGGCTTTCAGTCCGTACTTGGACGCGAACTCTCGCTTCGACTCCAGCACGAGCTTCGGGAATCCACCTTGAGTGAAAGTGTCGATAACGCGCATGCTGAAACGCGGCGCATTGCGGTGGAACGGATAGAGCGCGACGAAAGTCTTGTAGGTCTTGGCCGCATCGTCGTAGCGAAGCTTCTCCAGGTAGTGCTCGCCGAGATTGCTGTAAACGCGGTCCTCGTAGGAGCGATTCCCGAAGTGGGAGAAATAGTCGCGGACGGAGTCCGGCCCACCGAGGTTGTTGAAGCTCAGGCTGATGACTCGATAAGTATCGGCAACGCGGCGTTCGTCCTCCTCCTCGTGCGTCTGGTCGAAGTCGTAACCCGTCGACACCTTGTAGTCGAGCAGGGCCATGTACTTGTGCAGCGCCTCTTCGTAGAGCTCCTGCTTGTAGAACGTCCAGCCGAGTTTGTAGAGAGCAAGCTCGTAGTACGAAGACTTGGTCCCCAGGGCGATGATTGCCGAATAGGAATTCTCGGCGTCGCGATACTTTTTGCGCGTAAATAAGTACTCACCCCGGCGGAACTGGACCTCATCGAAGTGTTCCGAATGTGGATTCGCGCCTATCAGGCGCTCCATGGTTTCCATGGCCTCGTCGGTGCGGCCGAGCTCGTCGTACGCCCGCGCCATCTGATAGAGGACCTGGTCGCTGTCCTTGTAACTGGGGTACTCGGTGAGCAGCCGATTGTAGAGAGCGATTGCCTCGAGTGGCGCCTCGGGCGCCAGGCCGGCATTTCCGGCCGCTGGGATCTCGCTCTCCGCGGTCGTGCGGCGTTCGAAATCCTGATCGGATTCCCGCAAGCCGCCGACGGCAGCCGTCGCGGCCGTGTCGGACCCGCCGGGCTGCGCGTTCGCGAGTGGCGGAGCGGGCTGCGGAGCGGCCATCTCCCGCGGCCTGCCGTTCATTGTGCGTATCCCGAACTGCTTCTCGAGTTGCAGGTCCGCGAGACGGCGCATCGCCTCCGGTGTCATCGCGGTCTCCGGTGATTCCTCCAGGAAGCGACGGTAGTTCTGCATAGCCTGCTCGAGGCCCTGCTCGACCTTCACATCCTGCACATCCGGGCGCGCTTTACGCAGGTCCGCCAGTGTCCCCGCCGTGTTCACCGGCTTGGTGACACGCGCGGCGCAGCCGGCCATGAAAGCCAGCGCGAGTGCCGCCGGCGCGGAGCGCAAGCGCGATAGCGCGCAGCCGGAAAAAACGCTGGAGCGACGGATCATCGTCCCTCCTCGCCCGACTGGGTACGCGCGGCTCGATCGTAGCTATCGGCGACGCCGAAGCGCGCCTCGGTCTGCTGGGTCACCAGGCGTTCGCGGCGCGCCATAAGCTGATTGATGGCGACGGTCTCGATCATCTTTCCCTGACGGTCCATCAAGCTGTCGACGCGTTCGAGTGCGTCTGCGGCGCGCTCGCGGAGCTTTGCAATCTGGGCGTCGTAGCCGACATAGCTGTGCGTCGCCGCCTGCCTGGTCCTGACGAAGTCGTCGTATTGCCGGGTGAGAGTTTCGACATCGGCGTTCAATTCCTTCAGGTGCACATGCGCCGCGGTCAACCGCTCCTGATACTCGGTTTGCAGCCGCCATGTGAGCGCGCCGCGCAGGCGGGCCACGCGTTGCCGAAGCGCAAGCGACTGAGGATTGTCCGAGTCGCCGAGCTGCTTCTCGATGAGTGCGAGGCGCTCGCCGGCAATCCGCTCCTCCGCGGTCGCCAGAAAATCCGGCCGCGGCGCGGTCAGCATCGCCTGCAGGCGCTGCGCGAGGTGCCTGCGCTGCTCGAGGCGCAGGCGCATCCGCGAATCCAGCTCCCGGAACTGCGCATCCACTTGCGGCAGCAGCGGCTCGTAATTTTGCGCGCGCAAGCGAATGACGTCGCCGAACGCATCGAGGCTGGTCTGCCAGGTCATGAGTCTCGACTGCAGGTCCTCGAGGTCGAGGTAGTTGTGCAGCGCGGTCTGGAAATCGTGAGATGCCATCAGCTCCATCAGGTAATAGGTTTCGGGCGCGTCGGGCAGAGTGCGCAGGCGGATGACCCACGTTTCGTCCTGCCGGCTCTCCTCGCGGATCAGGGCCTTGAGAAAGCGCCCTTCCTGGATGCTGCCGATGGAGGCGTCCACTTTTTCGATTTGCTTGTTGAACTGGTCGAGCGCCTTTCCGTACATGATTGCGGCGCGGCCATGCAGATTCAGGCTCGCATACGCGTGCGGCACGGCGAGCATGGCTTCCTGAACCGCCGCATCCGTAGGCTCGCGTTCCACCAGCATGTTCCATGGGACCAGAGCGCGGTCATACTTTTGGGCAGAAGCTTCGGCCCAGCCTGCGCGCAGGAGAGCCTGATTTGAAAACAGCCCGCCGAGGCGGATGCGGTCCAGCGACTGCTTTGCGCGCTCGAAGTCGCCCGATTCGAACAGCATGGTGCCAAGCACCAGGTTGGTCTTGTCGCGGATCGCAAGCCCGGCGTCATCCGCGGCGGGAAGCCGTCCGGCCTTATCCAGTTGATCGATGGCCTCTCGGGTTCGACCGTCCTGAAAGAGCCCGATGCCGAGGTTGTACGCGACAAACCCTGCCAGGCTCTCATCGCTGTGCACCAGCTGAAGTACCTTGACTGCGTCGCCCGGCTTGCCCATCGCCATATCGATGTTCGCCCGCAGGAACTCGACGTCATCTTTGATCTGCGCGGGCACCACACCGTGAATCCGCGCCAGCGCGTTCTGTGCGTCGTCGAGCTGATCCTTCTGGAAGTGGATTCGCGCGAGCCTGAACGCGGCCTCGTTGCGCACGGATTCATCAACGGCGCCTTCGAGCACCGCCTTGATGGCACGACCTGCGCGGTGGTGCATGCGGTAGTTGAGCTCGAAGTCGCCGACGTCGAATTCGGCATCGTTGACGTGATAGTGCAGCGTATCGAGTCCGGGCTGGTCGAGACCGTGGTGCATAGCGAGCTCAGTGTCGAGCCGCTGGATTGCATCGAAGAACCGTCCCTGCAAGGCCTGATAGAGCGCCTCGCCGAAATAGAGATCCCTCAAGTCGCCGCCCATCGCTGGACGGACGGCAAATACCAGGGCAAGACCGAGTCTGATCAGCCGGCGTCGCACTCGCATCGATTAGAATTCCCCAAGCGCGATGGGAGTGTTGCCTGAACCGGCCACCGTCAGTCCCACCATCTTTGGCTTCACTTCCTTGCGGAAGGTAAAGCGTTCCGTGCGGCTGAAGTCCGCACCACCCTCGAGCTTCCCGTCGACAACCACCTCGAGCTTGTGATCCCCCGTCGCCACATTGCCGAGGTAGATCCGTTGCACGCCACCTTTTCGCAGCGCCTCGAGCTCTTTGAAGCTGTAGATGTAGTGCGCAACGAGCTGGCCGTCGATCTGGAGCCGTACGGCGTCGAGGCGCAGCGGGTCACCCGTGGCCAGCGCGACGAAGATCGCAACCTGCGTCCCTGACGGGTACAGGAGTTTCTCCTCGAGCTGGTTCAGCTCCGCCGCAATGCCGAGGACGTCTGATTTGATCTGCTGAACCTGCTCGTCGAGGCCCCGCATCTGCTGCTGTTGGTTGTTTTGCTGCTGTTGTTGCTTGTCCTGCTTGTCCTGCTGCGCCCAGCCATGGACACTGCACAGGCAGAGTGTGAGGGCTAAGACGATGATGTGGTTGCGTCGGAACATGCGATCCTCCTCCAAAATTGGCAGGAAAACCGCATCCTTTCGATCCTTCCTAGTCCTTTCTCCCCTGTGCAACTAACGCAGCATTGACGTCACTTTCGTGTTTTGTTCAGGTTGCGGGCGACGATCACCCGAAGTTCCATTCAACTTGGTTGAAAAACTTCAATACGAGGTGGACAAACGAACGGGCCAGGTTCAGCAGATCTCCTCGGCCTTCGACATCCTTATTAATAAGCAACACGCAGCGTGAGCTCAGCGGTCGCGTTGCATTCTCAAACGTCTGCCGATCAGCAGGGCCATCTCGAGGGACTGTTCGTAATTGAGGCGTGGGTCGACGGGGGATTTGTAGGCGCGCTTCAAATCTTCGGCTGTGAGGCCGCTCGAGCCTCCGATACACTCGGTCACATTTTCGCCGGTGAGCTCGAAGTGCACGCCTCCGAGCACGCTGCCCATCTGCTGATGGATGTCGAATGCCTGCTCGATCTCGCTCAGGATGTTCTCGAAGCGCCGCGTCTTGATGCCATCACTGGTCTCTTCCGTATTACCGTGCATCGGGTCCACCAGCCATAAAACGGTGTGGCCTGTCTTCTGCACCGATTCGATCAACTGTGGCAGGTGCTCCGCGATCTTACCGGCGCCAAGGCGATGAATGAATGTGAGCCGTCCGGCCTCGTTTTGCGGATTCAGTATGCGCAGCAGGTCCGTGATCCACTCCCGCGTCATCCTGGGCCCGATCTTTACTGCAATCGGATTGCGAATGCCGCGCGCATACTCGATGTGAGCGCCCTCGAGGTCGGCTGTGCGCATGCCGACCCAGGGAATGTGCGTCGACAGGTTGTACCAACCCCGATGCGTTGCCGGTTGCCGCGTTTGCGCCTGCTCGTAATGCAGGATCAGGGCTTCGTGGCTGGTATAGATATCGACGCGGCGCGTGCTGGTGTCGGAGCCGGCGATGGTCTCCATGAAGTGCAGCGCGTCGCGCACTGAGGCAACGATGGCTTCATATTCACTCGAGAGTGCAGAGCTGCGCGCAAAGTCGAGCTTCCAGTTCTCCGGATGGTGCAGATCCGCGAAGCCGCCGTCGGCCAGACCGCGCAGGTAGTTGAGCGTCAGCGCCGCCCGTTCGTAGCCGCGGAGCAGCAGTTCCGGATTCGCTGTTCGATCCTGCTCCGTAAAACCGGACCTGTTGACGAGGTCGCCACGATAACTCGGCAATGCCACACCATCGCGTACTTCCTCGGCAGCCGAACGAGGTTTGGCGTACTGTCCGGCAATTCGACCGATGCGAACGACGGGCTTTTGGGCCGCATAGATCAGGACGAGACTCATTTGCAGCAGTATCTTGAGGTTTGCCGCAATTGCCGCAGGATCGCACTGTTCAAAGCTTTCGGCGCAATCTCCGCCCTGAAGCACGAACATCTTGCCCCGAGCCGCGCGCGCGAGCTTCCCTTTGAGCGCATCGACCTCCCACGGAGTCACCAGAGGCGGCAGACGCGATATGGTTTGAACTACCTGATCGAGATGGGCAGGATCCGAGTAAATCGCCTGCTGTTGGGCAGTCTTCTGCTGCCAGGAATTTGGAGTCCAGTCGTTCACCATTTGAGCTTAACAGCGGACCAGCCGCAGTACTGTCTCAATGTGATCCGTGTGCGGAAACATATCGACAGCCTCCACACGTTCGACGCGATAACCGGCTTTCAGAATTGTCGGGAGTTCCACTACCAGCATATCAAGATTGCATGACACGTAGACGGCGCGAGGCGGCGCAAGACGCTCGAAGACTCCCGATAGGACTGCTTTCGGGCAGCCCTGCCGCGGCGGATCGAGGATGACCGCGTCCCACGCTTCGCGGCTGACCCTGGCCAGCCCGTCTTCAACGCGGGCGCATATGAACCGGACACGGCCATCGGGAATTCGATTCAAACGGACGTTCATTTCGGCATCCTTGACGGCTTGCCGGTTTTCCTCGATCCCAACAACTCGCGCGCCCGCCGCCGCGAGCGGAAGCGAAAACAGGCCGCTGCCGCAATACAGGTCGAGAACACGTTCTGCGCCGGCGACGCTCTCCATCACGCAACGCTGCAGCACGGACGCGGCGCGGACGTTCGTCTGGAAAAACGCATCCGGTGAGATGAGATACGACAGTCCTCCGACGTTCTCGCGGACGTGGCTAAGTCCATCGATGCGAATGGTTTGATCCCCGACCATGAACGGGCCGGTGGCGTCATTAATATTGATGAAGAACCCGTCAGGCCGCTCGTCAGATTCGAGCAGCGCGCGGACCGGCCTTCGAAGAGACTTGTCGTTACGCGTTACTACAAGCATTGCAACGGCTTCACGATCATCCTGGGTGGTGCGAATGATCAGGTAGCGTAGAAGTCCGGGATTGACTCCAGCCCGGGACACGTGATCTCGAAGCGCGAAAGCGATGCGATTGCCCCGCGCGCTGTGCACCGGGCATTCTTCGACTGGAACAATGCGATGACTTCCCCGCTCGTAATGCCCCATCACAAGACCGCGGCCACCGGGTCCCGCACCAAAGACGAATGCCACTTTCTGCCGGAAGTGTTCTGGTGACCCGGGAGAAGGTAAAAGCTGCGCTTCTATCGACAAGCGGCTCACAAGCGTCGCCTCTTTCGACGCGAGCTGCTCCGCATAGGAAAGATGTTGGAGGCTGCAGCCGCCGCAGACCCCGAAATGACGACATACCACATCCCATTATGGATCAAACGGAACTTGTGATATTTAACCAGGTTACTTTGAACGCGGGCTTTAGCAGGTGTGAACAAATTACCAGGTGAGCAGCTTATTCCCCTCCTTGCAAAGGAGGGGTGGCCGCGCCACCAAAAAATGATCCGGTTCCGAAAAGGGCGCGGACGGGGTGGCGCGAAGCGCAAGCCCGATAGGGCGCAGCCTCAAGCAAAGTTCGGTGAAATGTTTAGGCCTGAAGATTTCGCCGAACTGACCACCCCGTCTGCGGCGCTTCGGTGGCTTCGCGACTTTTTACTGATGCCGCAGCCACCCCTCCTCTGCAAGGAGGGGAATAAGCTCACCCGGTAATTTGTTCACACCTCCTAAAGCCCGCGTTCAAATCACAGGAGACGACCATGATTGCTAACATCGCTCTTATGTTTCTCGGCGCGGCAGCGGCCGCTGCAACGCCGTGTGAGAACCTGACAAATCTCAAGCTCACGGACACCACGATCACCAGTGCTACTGTTGTTCCCGAAGGCCCGGCACCCGTACGCGCAGGTGCGCGCGGGGCTGCCGCGACTCCGGCAAACATCCCCGCTCATTGCCGTGTTCAGATCACTCTGAAGCCGACTCCGGACTCCCTCATTAATATGGAAATGTGGCTACCCACTCAAAACTGGAACGGAAAATTCATGGGCGTTGGGAACGGTGGGTTTGCGGGTTCGATCCAGGGCTTGACGAATGAGATGCCTCAGGCGCTGCGGATCGGATACGCCACTGCGGGCACGGATACCGGTCATCAGGAGCAGGGCGGAAACTGGGCCATCGGCCATCCTGAGAAGATGATCGATTTCGGCTACCGCGCAACGCACGAGATGACGGTGAAAGCCAAGCAGATCGTGAAGGCTTTCTACGACGAGAACGCGAAGTACTCCTACTTCAAAGGGTGCTCCACCGGTGGCCGCATGGCTCTGATGGAAGCTCAGCGATATCCCGAGGACTACGACGGCATCATTGCGGGTTCGCTTGCGAACCGTCACATTCATATGTGGACGGCAGGCGTCACTCGAGGCATCGAGCTTTCACGTCATCCGGAAGAGAACCTCACGAAGGAGAAGGCCGATCTCGTGAATCAGACGGTCATGGGCACCTGCGATACCTTGAAAGAAGGATTCCTCAACAACCCGCGTCAGTGCAAAGTGGACTTCTCGAAATTAATGTGTGCTGCGGGCCAGGACGACAGCACTTGCCTCACCCCGGCGCAATTGAAAACCGTGAACATGTTCTACGGCGGAGTGAAGAACTCGAAAGGCGAATTGATCTTTTCGGGCCAGGCTCTCGGCAATCCGATACCGGCTTTGCGCGGCACGAATCAGTCGCCGGGCGGCACGTTCGACATTGTTCGGATCGCTTTCAACGATCCGAACCTGGACTGGCACAAATTCGATCTCGACAGAGACATGCCGGTCATCGACGAGGCGTTAAGCTACGTCGACTCCGTCAATCCCGAGCTCGGCAAATTCAAGGCGCACGGTGGAAAGTTGCTGTTGACGCACGGCTGGGCCGATACGGGCATCACGCCGGAAAACACCGTCTGGTATTACGACTCGGTCCTCAACAAGATGGGCAAAAATCAGAGCGACTGGATGCGCCTCTTCATGGCTCCCGGCATGGGCCACTGCGGCGGCGGTCCCGGCGTGAACACATTCGACTCCATCGGGACACTGGAGAAATGGGTCGAGAAGGGCATCGCTCCCGAGCAGATGATGGGGATAGGCGCGAACGGTTTCACCCGCCCGATGTGTCCCTACCCACAATATGCAGAGTACAAAGGAACCGGCGACTTGAAGGAGGCGGCGAACTGGTCCTGCAAATCGCCGGCTCCGGGAACCCGGGCGAACTAGCAGAAGAATGGCCACAAAAAGGCACAAAAGTCTCAAAAATATCTTGTGAATCTTGTGCCTCTTTGTGGCTAATTCTCAGAAAATATATTTCAACGCAAACTGAATCTGCCGCTCCGGGGATCGTGTCGAGTCCACGCGTCCGGCATTCACATTTCGTGTTCCATTGTTGTTGAACACGGCCGCGGTGGGAATACGAAAGTTCGGATGATTCGTCAGGTTGAAGAACTCCGCGCGAAACTGGATTCGCTGCGACTCGGTGATCTTGAAATTCTTGCCGGTGGAAAAATCGAGCTGCGCCAGTCCCGGGCCGATGACGGTGTTTCTCGCGACTGTGCCTATGTATCCCACCTGATAACCCAGATCAGGCCGCGGCACGGTTGCGCCCGAAGGAAGGCTCGGGTTGTAATTCGCCGTGCCTGGAGTATTGCCGATGCAGTACACGCCTGCCCGGCACACCGAGGGGACGAACTGATTCACATCGAACCAGGCATCCGGATTTCCGGTCACCGGATTCTGATTTCCGTTTGGGACAAGGTTTGGTGTGTTCGATGCTCTTCGCATGGCATTGGCCTGCGCCGTGTTGGCGTCGGTCACCGTGAAGGGCGTACCGCTGCTCAAGGTTAAAACACCGTTCATCTGCCAGCCGTTGAGCACCTGCCCAAGGACTCCGTTGAAGCCCGCCTGAGGAAGGTCATAAACAAAATTGGTGACGAAGTTATGCTTCACGTTGAGCTGCGACAATCCCTTGGTACGGCCCCAGTCCCAGTACATATTGATCCGCTGGTTCTGCGGTAGATTGTCCTGCATGTTCGACGATCCCGAACCAAAGTCGATACTCTTCGAGAAGTTATAGGCCGCCTGAAATTGCAGCCCTCGAGCGACGCGGCGCTGTCCGCTCACGGAAAGACCGTTGTAGTAGCTGCTGCCTCGCGGGGCGAGCACCCAGATGTTGGCGAATGCCGGGTTGATGGCGTCTCCCAGCACATTTGCCGGCGTCGGGTCCCAGTGCAATTCCTGTCCCGGAGCAGGTCTGTTTGGATAGCCGACCCACTTGGCCTGGTTGGCGTCGGACTGAGTATAGAGATGCCGGCCCGCGGAACCGTTATATGCAATCTGTCCGAACCAGCTTCCAAACTGGCGCTCCAGGCTCAAGCTCCAGCGGTAGACATAGGAAGGCTTGTTGTCCAATTCCCACATGCGATAACTGGGCACCTGCGCCAGATAAGTCGCCTGCGTCTGTGTGGCCTTCGGAAAATCGATGAACGTGGTTGGCGCGCCAAGCCGAATCAGATCGGATTTGTTGAAGAATCCCGCGACTACAAAGGGAACCGCCTCCTGCGAATGGGATCTCCAGTATTGCGCGGTGGGCAAATCGTAGTAGATACCGAAGCCCCCTCGAATCGCGCTCTGGCTGCTCTTCCCTGGAGACCAGGCAAACCCGAACCGTGGACTGAAATTCCTCTTCGTTGGATTGTTGAACATCAGATTGTCCCCGATCGTGGGTACGGCATCGGTGATGTGCAACAAGTTCGAAACGTGCCCGGAGTCTTCTGTGGGTGTCGTCGTGAACTCGTAACGGACTCCGAGATTCAGAGTGAGCGACGGAGTCATTTTCCAGTTGTCCTGGAAATAGGTGCCGAGTTGTTTCTGGTGCCAATAGAAGACCTTGACGGCCTGGTGAGTCTGTCCACCTCTGAGTGGGAATCCCGCCGGCAGATCGGCTTCCACTTGTTGCGAGTCCGCCGTCAGGAAAGCATGGAACGTATTGAACTGATAAACGGCGTTGTAGCTGCCGTCCACCTGGTCCATCACGAGGCGCATCGGGTTGAACTCCGCGCCGATCTTAAAAGTGTGATTGGTCCGCGTAATCGAAAGGTTATTGCGATAGGTGTAAAAATCCTGGAAGAACAGCGCGCGGTCTCTGGGAAAACCCATACTCGCGACACCGTCTCCGTAATTGAGCTGCCCCATGCGCTCCCGGCCCGTGATGAACACCAGATTCGTGCCGTTGAAATTCTTCCAGTCGGGCTCATTATTCGGAAACGATTGCGCGGGCTCGCTGCGATTGAATCCGAACGCAAACTCATTCAACAGTGTCGGGCTGAGAATGCTGGTGTGGCGTACGGAGATGACTGTTTTGTTGCTCTGTTCCCCGACGGCGGTGGTTAGACCCGGAACCGGGTCGATCAAATTGTGATCGGACTTGTCGACGTTATAGGTAAATGCGAGGGAGCCTTTGCGTGGGCTGCCAAATTGATGATCCAGTTTCACCGCTCCGAAATTTTCGTTGGCAATGTTGCGCCTTTGACCGGAAACGCGGGCAAACCCATCCAGCAGGCCGGTGACAGGATCGCGTAATTCCTCGAGCAGAACCGTTCCTCCCTGCCCGGGCAGCGGCAGAAGATTCAAATATGGAACGGCCTTGGGATCCACCTTGATCGGTGTTATTCCCGCGTCGTAGTCCGCGCGATTGAAGCGCTCGGGACGCTGCGGATCGTAGCGATTCGGTCCCAACAATCCGGCTCGCCCCCGCGCCGTCGGCACTGTCAGCACCAGGGTTTCGCCTTTTCTCTCGCGCGTTCCTTCATAGCTGGTGAAGAAGAAGGTCTTGTCGCGGATGATGGGCCCGCCGACAGAACCACCGAACTGATTGCGCTTGAACTCCGGTTTAACCGGGTTGGTCCCTCCCCTGGCTTTGGTGGCCCAGTTGTAAGCATCAAAATTGTCATTCCGCAGAAACTCAAACAGCGAACCGTGGAAGGAGTTCGTTCCTGATTTGGTCACTGCACTGACGATCGCGCCAGGCTTGCTCTGATACTCCGCCGAATAGTTGTTGGTGATGACCTGAAACTCTTTCACCGTTTCGGCGCCCGTGTAGCCGGTCGTGGCCGATTGCGCATTGTTCGTGAAGTCACCATTGTTGACGCCGTCCAGCAGGTACATGTTGTTGCTTCCGCGCATTCCCGCCACGGAAAGGTGATCGCCTAAACCACCTCCGGCATTTCGTCCTCCTCCGCTGCCGGTTGGAGTTCTCATGACGAAAGCATCGAAGAACGCCAGCTGCGTGAGGTCGCGATTGTTGAGGGGAATGTCCAGCACTTTGCGTTCATCGATGAGCTGCGTCACGGTCGCCGTCGTCGTCTCGACCTGCGAGGTTTCAGCCGTGATCGTAATCGCTTCGGTCACATCGCCAACACGAAGGGCGATGTCGATGACTGCGTTTCGTCCCACTGTCAGCCCGATTCCGCGCCTGACAAAGGTCTGAAAGCCTGCAAGCAAAGCGGTCACCTCATATGTTCCAACGGGCAGCGCTACAGCTTCGTAACGGCCCGCCTCGTTAGTCAGCAGGGTCCGGACAATGCCGGTTTCGACATGTTTGATAGCTACCGACGCTCCCGGCACGGCTGCACCCGTTTGATCCGTGATTGCGCCTGAAATGGTTCCCGTGTCGAGTTGAGCAAACGCTCCGGACACGAAAAGAAGAAGCAGAAGCACACCAGAAACGACCGATTTGCTGTTGACCATGACGTCCTCCACGTCGGAAAAAAGTTATCGGCGACCGCTTAATTTTCTTCGGGGTTTTAAAGTGGGCCCATACTATACCGATCCAATTACCCCTGCGAATCCTTTTTTGGAAGATGCGATGGCCCAGGCGGAATCACAGCAAACCTGTTGGAGTTCCTGCACACCGAAGCGGCGCAGGACGCCGGCAAACGTTTATCCGACGGCGCTGGCAAAGGATTGTGGTAGCGGCAAGGGCGTGAGAAGACCGCAGTGTATTATAGGAATCCGTTCCAGCTCCGGAGGAGGGAGCACGACATGAATGAAGCCACGAAAACCCGCCGCGCATTAATGGCAAGTCTGGGCACAGCTGCAGCGGCAGCTGTCCTCGTTCCCACAACCGCCGCCGCGATGCAGAGTGGAGCAAGCGCCTTCCGGCCGGCGCGACACAGGCAGGACAGCTGGATGGACGAACTGAAGGGCCAGCATCGCGCCTTCATCGACTCGTCTACGGCTTCCGGGGGCGCCGAAGCAGTCCTGTTCGCGAACAACCTGTATATGGCCAACGAAGGAGGATATTCACTGAAGCCCTCTGATCTTGCCATCGTCATTTGTCTCAGACACTTTGCTACGCCTTTCGCATACAACGATGCGGCCTGGAAGAAGTACGGCAAAGCATTCAGCAGCATCATGCAGTTCAAAGATCCGAAGACCGGATTGCCGCCGTCCTCTAACCTGATGAATTCCGCGGATTACGGTTTCGCGCTTCCGAACCTCGGCGCGACGCTCAATTCGCTCATCGGACGCGGAACTCACTTCGCAATCTGCGACCTGGCAACCAACGTCTTCGCAACGCAGATTGCCCAGGACATTGGCGCCAGCAAAGACAGCGTCTACAAGGAACTGGTGGCCAGTGCGATCCCGAACGGGCATTTCGTTGCCGCAGGCGTTGTTGCCGTGACTCGGGCGCAGGAGTACAACTACAGCCTCCTGTACGCGGGCTGATCGGATCGTCCGACAACCAGATTCTATTTCGAACAACTCGATGAAGGCCGCCTGAAAAAGGCAGCAGCAGCACAAGCGAAGTCCACATCAGATTGGACACCGCTGAGTACACGCCGCTTCCTGCCTCGTGCGGATAATACGTACCCGACCGCTGGTTGAATATTCTGAACGTTAAGTCCTGTGCCATCCGGCAGTCGAAGGAACTCACCTCGTTTCAGAATTCTGAAGTCGGCATCTGGAAAGTCCCGTTTGGCGATTTGCTGGATCGGCTTCAGAAAGAACTCGAAGGCTTGCAGCGTCGCTTGCCCGTCGACACGGTTCGTGAGCCGTTCCTCGTCAAAGAAAGCAACAATGGCGGCTTTTGTTCTCGCATCACCAGCTCGCTGCCGAGTGAAACCTGTTCCCGGATTGGCGGCGCTCAATATGACTACGAGCAGCAGGGTTCTCATAGGTCATGAGTCTACCCTGAGGTCACAACTCCGATCGGCTGCCTAATGCCGGCTTCCCACCCACCCAATGCCTGTGTTCGTGGCGGCGCGTATGCGATCGCCGAGTTGCGCCATGTGATGCTGAAGGTGCCGAAGGCTGATGAGCTGGTGTTCTATTTTCGAGACCTTGTACCAGAAGAAGCCACAGTCCGGGCTGGTAATGTCGAGCTCATCAACAGCACGATCGATGGCGCTATCGCAAATGTTCCAATAGGCCAGCACTTCTTCCTTTGTGTAGGGTTTCCCCGTCCTGGGCGGACGATGCGGCAATTCGCCAATCCTCGCTCGTTCCGACGCGCGCTCCTGGTCATCCATAAATTGAATTCCAGTCTGGTGATGTTCCCATGGACGAAAGGAATCCGCATTCGGCTGGAGATAGAAATGCGTGTAATACAGCGCATGGTAAGCGATCCGCCAAAACGGGTTGCGATAATCGCCGCTGGTCCACAATGGGTCGGGACATCGCTCTATCGTATCTCGAAGCATTGCGAGAGAGGCGTGATACTGGCTCTTCAGGACGGGACGCATCATTTCGATCGTATCCATGACACACTCCTGATTATCAGAACACGAATCTGATGGCCAGTTCCCCTTGCTGCCGCGGCTGCGCGGCCTGGATTTTGCCGAATGCATCCGAGCGCACGTTCGTCTGATAAAAAGTGCTCAGACCTCCAAGATTGTCGCGCCCCAATACGTTGAAGAGCTGCCCGATCAATTCGATCTTTCGAGATTCGCCAAGAGCAATCGCTTTGCTGACCCGGAGATCGAGCCGGGAGAACAGACTGCTATCGATCTGGCTCTCTGAGATCGGGGCCAGGCGTAGCGTTGCACGATATGCGTTGACAGCGACCAGCATCGCGGCAGTGTTTCGATTGCCCATGTTCTTCGTCGTTCCCGGCACGTAGTCGGTGGTAGCGCCGTCACCATTGAGGTCGATACCCGCCTTTGCGCTGAAAGGATACGACGTCCGGAAGTTCCAGATCGCGCCAACAACGATCTGGCCCGGCAATTGAGTGCCGCCGCTGATGACGAGCTCATGCCGGCGATCGGCATTCGAAGGACCGACATCGAGGCCTCGGTTGTAGAAGTCCGTGACGACGCCTCCAATGCCGACTCCGACCAGGTCCGGACTTCCAAAGTTGCCATACTGCTTCGCAAGAGTGTAGGAAACCTGGTACTGGTAATTGTGCGAGAGGCGTTTCTCCAAACGGAACAGCAGTCCCTTGTAGGTGTACCAGCCGACAGGTTGGTACTGGATGATTTGTCCCCAGTCGGGCAGGGCACGGGCCAACGTGACCGGATCCCTGGTGTTGACCTGAACTTGAGTGGGATAGTCGACGGCCTTCTGATAAACACCATCCACGTGGATCGCCGTGTCGGCCATGAGTGGCTGCGAGAACCCCACGCTTGTGGTATGGACTGGCGCATTCACCAGATTGTTACCGATGATATTGATGTTCGGCGCCGTGGTCGAGACGAACGTGGCCGGATCGCGGCCCTGGTATGGGTCCGGATAGGATACGTTGTTCGTGATATTGATCGTGCTCTGCCTCAACGTGCTCACCTCGGTACGCGCAACAATATTCGTGATATTCGTATAGATGAGCCCATACCCCGCCCGCACCACGGTTTTGCCGTTGTTCCCGATGTTCCACGCCAGACCCAGGCGAGGCCCAAAGTTGTTGTGGTCGCCGCGGGACTTGAAATCGACAAGCGGAAGCGGCTTTGGAAAATCGGATTGCTTCAGCCAATCGTCCCAAATGCCCGTTTGCAGGTCGTAGCGCAGTCCAAGGTTCAGCGTGAGGCCGGGAGCCGGTTTCCACTCGTCGGTCACATACATGGCGTAAGCGTGGTTTCGCATCTCTCGCTGGAGATTCGGAAACGATGCCTGGAATCGCGTGGCACCCTTCAGACTCGCGAAGCTGAAGTTCGGATCGGAGGGATTGAAGTATTGATCCTGGCTGAAGGTCCAGGTCCCAAAGATGTTCCCGGGTGCCCACTCGTGCGTCGGGAACAACTGGATGCTGCCGCCAAATTTCCAATTGTGCTTCCCGGTGCTGATCGATAAGGCCTCCTGTGCCTCCGTGAACGTGGTTCGCGTGCCCGCGTTCGAGACGCAAGGCGGCAAACATTGGTACGTTCCCCACGTGAGGCTGGGAAATTGGTACACGCCGGTCCCTACGATGGTCCCGCCACCCATCGACGGCGGAATCGTCACCACCTGCTGGTACTGTGTCGGAGCATACTTCTTGTTGAGATAGCCTCGATCCGACGCAGCCCCACGCATGAAGTAGAACTCGTTCAGAACGCGGTTGGAGATAGCCCATGTGTGTCCGATGGCGTGCATGTCGCGCGGAATCAGGTCGTCGTTGTTGCTGAAAGCCGCCATGCTGTTGGCCCCGCATCCCTGGCAATAGAAAAGAGTGTGCTGATTGATGTAGCGGTAGAAGAGACTTTGCTTGTTGCTGATCTCGAAATCCGTGCGAAGGAACCCGATGTTCGTATAGTACCCGCCTTCGAAAGTGCCTTCGAGGGCCTTGTAAAGATCCGGCCTGCCGGTATTGACCGTAAAGAAGCTGTGCTCGCGCGTGCGCTCAAACGTCCCGAAGTAATGAAGTCGATTCTTCAGGATCGGCCCGCCCAGAGCAGCGCCGAATTCGTGCCGGAGGTAGTCCGGCTTGTCGGCGTGCTGCAGTTCCTGGAACTTGTCGAGCGTGTTCAGCGACTTGTTGCGGAAGAACTCGAAGGCCTCGCCATGGATATCGTTGGTTCCGCTCTTGGTCGCGATGGATACGACGCCGCCGGCGCGTTGTCCGAACTGCGCCGGGATCTGAGTGGTGTGTACTGCGAATTCGCGGATCGCGGCCTGCGGAATGTCGTGGCGTTGCTCGCCGCTGATGTTCGTGGCGTTCGAGAGTCCATCCACGAGATAGCTCGTCGAGCTGGTTGAAATTCCGGCGCCGACATTGACCGCGCTTCGCTTGGCACGCGCCGTATCGGTGCCTGTTCCCGGCAGCAACAAAGCGAGGGCGATAGTACCGCGATCCTGGAACGGCAGCGTATCAATCTGCTGTTGCGTGACAACTGCGGACACTTCGGTCCTCGTTGTTTCCACAACCGGTGCCTCGCCGGTGATCGTGATTGATTCCTGACGGCCCTGCACGCCCAGAATGAAGTCTTTCGTATATTCGAGACCGATAGTGAGCGTGATGTCCTTCACTTCCTGGGCTGCAAATCCTGGCAACTCGGCTTTCAGGTTGTAGCGTCCAGGTGGAATGCCGCCAAGACGGTACCGCCCGTATTCTTCCGTCACCGTCGTTCTGACAACGCCGCTTTCAGCATTCGTCACGGTAATGGTCACACCCGGTAGAATGCCGCGCTGTTCATCGGCAACGATACCCGTGACGACGGCATTTGAGACCTGCGCCAGGACGGGCACGGCAAAGCACACCAGCAAAGCCAGTGGCAACACTCCGAGCCGAGTGCCTGGACGCGATGAGCGCCTAACTGTTGCGAACATCACACGCGCCTCCTTTACGGAGATGTCATTCGAAATTTGGGCCACTATACAGCGAAACGGTCCTGGTGCAACGGCAATGTGGTGGAATCCCGTAGGCGCCGGCTTTAGAACCTGTGAATGAATTGACAGACTGTTTCAGTGCGGACACATTCCCCTCCTTGAAAAGGAGGGGTGGCTGCGGCATTAATAAAAAGGCGCGAAGCCTCCGAAGCGCCGCAGACGGGGT
>Ga0070707_100001249_pt1 | contig 24989 bp, 23 predicted proteins | sample KBSK5502metaG_FD_65468 | JGI IMG/M metagenome (GOLD analysis project Ga0070707, IMG submission 65468) | Corn, switchgrass and miscanthus rhizosphere microbial communities from Kellogg Biological Station, Michigan, USA - KBS K5-50-2 metaG | ecosystem: Host-associated > Plants > Roots >...
ACGTTGAGGTCGTACCAGGTCAGCACCGCGTGCCGGTGGATGGCCTGGTCGGCGAGGTAGGCGGCCAGCGAAAGCGCGAAGAACAGCACGGCAAGGATCTTCCATGCGCTGCCGACCAGCCGGTGCCACGGCAGCCGCCGCCGCACCGATCGGACCTGGGCACCGGCCGGAGCCCTCTCCGCCTGAGCCTGCACGCTTGGATCCTCCTCATCTGTGGCCGGAGCAGGTCGCGACCTCAAGCTGAACTTCAACGACGCGACCCTCGCGCGTAAGTCCGCTTGGACTCTTAGACGATCCAGGGCAGCGACTGGTGCCAGCCGCCATCGCCCCCGGCGCGGCAGGCCACCGGCTTAGTTTGCCCGATGCGCTGCTAACCGTGATGCAAGCCTGCCCAGAAAGTCCTCGCCGTAACTACGCAAGGTAATCATTACGTAACGAAGATGACACTTTCGCGGCGGTTGACAAGTTCTCCGATGACCTGGGCACCGGGAACCTCGCCGGCGATGAGCAGGCCGCCCGAGGTCTGCGCGTCGGCCAGGAGCAGCAGCACCTCATCGGGCAATCCACCGAAATCCGCGTGCGGCGCGACCCAGGCGAGGTTGCGCCGGCTGCCGCCTGGCAGATAGCCGGCCCGCTGCGCCGCCGTGACGCCGTCGATCAGCGGAACCGCGCGATGGTGGATCACCGCGGTGACGCCGCTCGCCCTGGCGAGCTTGAAAGCATGGCCAAGCAGCCCGAACCCGGTGATATCGGTCGCGCACCTGACGCCGGCGTCGAGCGCCGCGCGGCTGGCCGCCGCGTTGAGCGTGGTCATGACCTCGACCGCCGCCTGGCTGACCTCGCCGGTCGCCTTGTGCATGGCGTTGAGTATCCCGGTGCCGATCGGCTTGCTCAGTGAGAGCGGCAGGCCCGGCCGCCCGGCGTCGATCCGCAGCAACCGGTCGGGGTCGGCCAGGCCGGTGACGGCCATGCCGTATTTCGGCTCGGGATCGTCGATGCTGTGGCCGCCGGCGACGTGGCAGCCTGCCTGCCCGGCGATCTCCAGGCCGCCGGCGAGTACCTCGGCGGCGAGGTCGACGCTGAGCACCTCCCGCGGCCAGCCAAGAAGGTTCAGCGCGACGAGCGGCTCGCCGCCGACGGCGTAGACGTCGGAGAGCGCATTCGCGGCGGCGATCCTGCCGAACGTGCGTGCATCGTCGACGACGGGCGTGAAGAAGTCCGCGGTCGCCACGATTGCCCGACCACGATCGATACGCACCACCGCGGCGTCGTCGCCGTGCTCGACCCCGATCAGGACGTCGTCCGGCCGGCTGGCGGGGATCAGCCTGGCCACCGCCTCCTCGAGCTCGCCAGGCGGGATCTTGCAGGCACAGCCGCCGCCGTGCGCGTACTGGGTCAGCCTGACCGGCTGCAACGTCGTCACGTCAGAACTCTAGCCACCGGCCGCCCTTGCGCCGTGCGCCGCCGCATGGTGGCATATCGCCCAGGCACAGGCGGCGCGACGGAGGACGCAAGTGACGAGTTCAGTCATGCAGCAGCGGGCGCAGATCGAGGCGGAAATAGCCAACCTGACGCTGTGCGGCCTGCTGAAGACGACCGCGGCGGAGCACCCCGACATGCCTGCTTACTCCGACAGGGAGCCCGACGCTCCCTGGCAGACCCTGACATGGAGCCAGTTCCGCGATGCTGTACTGCGGCTCGCCGCCGGGCTCGTCAGGCTTGGGCTGCAGCCAGGAGACAGGGTCGCGCTGATGCTGCAGAACCGGATGGAGCACGTGCTCGCCGATCAGGCCGTCGTGCACGCGGGCGGCGTGCCCGTCACGTTCTACGCGACGCTCGCCACCGACCAGGTCAGGTACGTGGCGGCCGACTGCGACATCCGGATGGCCGTGCTCGACGGCGCGTCCGAGCTAGCCAGGTGGGAACCGCTCCTGCCGGTCCTGCCCGGCCTGAGCACGGTGATCGTGCGCGACGCGGCCGCGTGTCCCGAACAGCACCTGAGCTGGACGGCTTTCGAGGCGCTCGGCGAGCAGGCCAGCGCCGCCGGCGAGGCCGCCGAGGTCAGCCGGCGGATCGACGCGATCAGCCCGGCCGATCCGCTGACGCTCCTGTACACCTCGGGCACGACCGGGAACCCGAAGGGCGTGATCATCACCCACCGCAGCGTGCTGTACGAGTGCACCACCGCGAAGCTGGGCGGAAACCTGACCCCCCGCGGCCGGTCCGTTTCCTACCTGCCGCTGGCTCACATCGCCGAGCGGATGCTCTCTATCTACCTGATCATCTACGCCGCCGGCCACGCCTACTTCTGCCGCAATGCCGTCACCGACCTGGTGCGGACGGTCGGCGAGGTCAAGCCGACCGCGTTCTACGGCGTGCCGAGGGTGTGGGAGAAGATCCAGGCAGGCATCAGGGCGCTGCTCACGATGGAGCAGGACGAGGCCAAGAGGACGGCGGTGGCCGCCGCGATGGACACCGGCCGTGAGTACGTGCTCAGCTGCCAGTACGGCAACGCGACGCCCGGCGATCTCGCCGCGAGGTTCGCCGCGGCCGACGCCTCGGTGCTCAGGCCGATCAGGAGCCTGCTCGGCCTGGACGAAGCGGAGGTCGTGGTCAGCATGGCGGCGCCGCTGCCGCCGGAGACCGGTGCCTTCTTCGCCGGGCTCGGCATGAAGATGCTCGACGTCTACGGGATGACCGAGACAACGGGGGCCTTCACCACGAACACCACCGCGGCCTTCAAGCTTGGCACCGCGGGCCGGCCGGTGCCTGGCATCGAGGTGAAGATCGCCGGTGACGGCGAGATCTGCGCGCGCGGCCCGCTGAACACCCCCGGCTACTTGAACCTGCCCGAGCAGACCGGCGCGTTGCTCGACCCGGACGGCTGGCTGCACACCGGGGACATCGGCGCGGTCGACGACGACGGGTTCGTCAGCGTCGTTGACAGGAAGAAGGAGCTGATCATCACCTCGGGCGGCGAGAACATCTCGCCGGCCGCGGTCGAGGGAGCGCTCGTCGCCAACCCCCTGATCGGCCAGGCCCTGGCGTTCGGCGACCGGCGCAAGTTCGTCGTCGCGCTGCTCACGCTAGACGGCGAGGTCGCGCCGGCGTGGGCGAAGGCGCGCGGCATCGAGGCGTCATCCCTCGCCGAGCTGGCCGAGAACCCGGTCGTGGTCGAGGCCGTGGGCGAGGCCGTGCGCGCCGCGAACGAGCGCCTGGCGCGGGTGCAGCAGGTGAAGCGGTGGCGGCTGCTCCCGGTGGAATGGACGGCCGAGAGCGAGGAGCTCACGCCAACGCTCAAGCTCAAGCGCCGGATCATCCACGACAAGTACGCCGACGTGATCGACTCCCTCTACGCCGAGGCCGGCTAATCCGGCCGTCACGAACCGGCGCGGGTAATGTCTGCTTCGGAGGCGTCTGGGCACCTGGTGGGCTCCCCGGTCTTCAAAACCGAGGGATGGCGCGCTGCGTCATCGGCGGGTTCGATTCCCGTCCGCCTCCGCTGACCTGCGCTAGAGCCCTGGCGAGTCGGGGTCTTGCTGCCCGAACGCCTGCTCGCTGCCCGGCTCAGGCGCGACGGGCTGCGAGTAGTCGGCCGGCGGGTAACCACCAGGGGAGTAGCTAGTGTGGGTCGTGCCGAACGGATCGGGAGACGTCGGGAACTGCGCGGGCGGGAATGGAGGCTGCGAGCTAGGGAACTGGCTCTGGGCTGGCGGGTACTGCGGCGCGGTCTGGGTGAGGCCGAACGGGTCGTGCACGGGGTACTGGGCCGCCGGAGCGGGCGGCTCCGCCGACGAGGAACCCTGGCCTGCCTGATAGGCGCTGAAGTCCAGGCCACCGCCGGTCGGCGCGCCGAGCCCGCTGTCGTCCGCCTCGTACGCGTAGTCCTGGTGCGCCGCGATCGAGAACCGTCCGAGTGCCAGCGCGGCGAAGAATACGATCAGCGCTCCCGTCCCCGCGTAGAATGCCAGCCCCGTCAGCAGGATCCTGTGCGCGCCCGTCTCGATCGGAGCGCCGGTCGTGATCGAACCGGCCACGCTCGCTGGCAGCAGCTTGACAAGCTCGGCGCCGGCGATGAACCACGCGCCGCCGATGGCCGCGACGAACGCGCAGAAGCCGCCGAACCCCCGGCTCTTCGTGAGCGCGATGATCAGGCCTGCGAGCAGGACGACGCCGCCGGGAACAGCCGACAGGTACAGCCGGCCGTGGTTGAGCGTCCACGCGGTGTCGGGCGTGAAGCCGTAGCCGAGCGACGGCCCGGCGAACGGCGCGACGCCTCCCCAGCCGCCGAGCACGATCAGGGCAAGCCCGCACAGGGTGCCCCTGCTCCTCGGTGTCCGCACGCCATCGGCCATCTTGCGCTCGCTCTCTCCGCATCGGCTGATCAAGCCTGACACATCGCGACCCGTGATGCGCAATATCGTGCACCGCGGAACCGTAGTTTCCTCGCATATGGTCGCGGGCGCAGCCGCAGGACGGCGGGCGGCTTGGCGTGCCGGCGCGGCGGCGCGGGAGGTATGGTCACGGTCGTGGACGATGCGCGCAGGCTCGTGCCGCGCACCGACGCGGTCATGGCCGATCCGCGGCTGGCGCGGGCGGAAGCGCGGCTCGGCCGGTCGCTGGTGCGGGACGCGGTGCACCGCGCGCAGCAGCGCGCCAGGGACGGCGAGATCGGCCCTGACGAGGTAGCGGCCGCGGCCGTCACCGGGCTGCCGCCGCTCGCCGCCAGCCTGACGCCCGTGCTCAACGCGACCGGCGTGCTGCTGCACACCAACCTCGGACGGGCCCCGCTCTCGGCGGCGGCGCGCGAGGCGGTGGCGGCGGCGGCCGGCTGCACCGACCTGGAGTTTGACCTGGCGAAGGGCATCCGAGGCCGGCGGGGCGCGGCCATGCTCGCGGCGCTCGCCAGGGCGGTGCCGGCCGCCGAGGCCGTGCATGTGGTGAACAACAATGCCGCCGCGCTGGTACTGGCCGCCACCGCGCTTGCCGCCGACCGCGAGATCGTGGTCAGCAGGGGCGAGCTGATCGAGATCGGCGACGGGTTCCGGCTGCCCGAACTGCTGTCGAGCACCGGCGCGAGGATCCGCGAGGTTGGCACGACGAACCGGACGTCGGTCGCCGACTACGCGGCCGCCGTCGGGCCGCGTACCGGGTTCGTGCTCAAGGTCCACCCCTCGAACTACCGCATCGACGGCTTCACCGCGAGCGCGGGTGTCGCCGAGCTTGCCGAGCTCGGCGTGCCCGTCGTCGGCGACATCGGCTCTGGCCTGCTCGCGCCGCACCCCGCGCTGCCCGGCGAGCCCGACGCCACGTCCTGGCTGCGGGCGGGCGCGGCGCTCGTGACGGCCAGCGGCGACAAGCTGCTCGGCGGCCCGCAGGCCGGGCTGCTCCTCGGCCGCGCCGACCTGGTCGCGACGCTGGCCAGGCACCCGCTCGCCAGGGCGCTGCGGGTCGACAAGCTGACCGTGGCGGCGCTCGAGGCGAGTTTGGCCGGGCCCCCGCCGCCCGTGCAGCAAGCGCTCTCCGCCGAGCAGGCGGTGCTGCACAGCAGGGCGCAACAACTCGCCGGAATACTCACCGGCGCGGGCATCGATGCCGCACCCGTAGCCAGCCAGGCCGCCGTCGGCGGCGGCGGGGCGCCTGGCGTGGCGCTGGCCAGCGCCGCGGTCACCCTGCCCGAGGCGCTGGCGGTGCCGCTGCGTTCCGGCGAGCAAGTGCGAGCCGGACGGCACCCCGCAGTCGCGGGACGGGTCAGCGACGGCAGGCTGCTGCTCGACCTGTACGCCGTCGAGCCGGGCGACGACGAGGCGCTCGCGGCCGCGGTGATCGCGGCCGCGAGCCACGCTGGCTGACCGGCGATGCAGGTCATCGCGACCGCCGGGCACGTCGATCACGGGAAGTCCGCGCTGCTGCGCGCGCTGACCGGGATGGAGCCCGACCGCTGGGCCGAAGAGCGCCGCCGCGGCCTGACCATCGACCTCGGCTACGCCTGGACGCGACTGCCGTCTGGGGAGTCGCTGGCCTTCGTCGACGTGCCAGGGCACGCCAGGTTCGTCACGAACATGCTGGCCGGCGTCGGCCCGGCCCCCGCCGTGCTGTTCGTGGTGGCCGCCGACGGCGGCTGGATGCCGCAGTCGGCCGAGCACCTCGCCGCGATCGACGCGCTCGGCATCTCCCGCGGGCTACTCGCCGTCACCAGGTCGGACCTGGCCGACCCGGGCGAGGCGATGGCGCAGGCCAGGGCGCACATCCGCCGGTCGAGCCTCGGCGCCGTGCGGGCCGTGCCGGTCAGCGCCGTCACCGGCGCCGGCCTGCCGGAGCTGACCAGCGCGCTCGTCGATCTCGTCGCGAGCATGCCGGCCCCCGATCCCGATGCTCCCGTCAGGATCTGGGTGGACCGCGCGTTCAGCATCAGGGGCAGCGGAACGGTGGTCACCGGCACGCTGCCGGCCGGCACCGTCAGCCGCGGCGACGAGCTCGTCCTCACCCCGGCCATGCGGGCGGTTCGGGTGCGCGCGCTGCAGTCGCTCGGCCGCAGCGCCGAGGTGATCAGCGGCGTCGCGCGGACGGCGCTGAACCTGCGCGGCGTCGACCGGGCCGACGTCGCCAGGGGAATGGCGCTGATCCGGCCCGGCGCGTGGACGCTGGCCAGGCAGGTCGACGTCCGGATCATGAGCGAGGCCGATCTCGACCTGCCCGCCCAGCTCACCGTGCACGTCGGCGCCGCGCGCACTTCCGCCAGGGTGCGGATGCTCGGCGGCGGCCTGGTCAGGCTGGCGTTGCGCGACCCGCTGCCGCTGCACGTCGGCGAGCGGATCCTGCTGCGCGATCCCGGCGCGGCGCACGAGCAGGCGGGACCGCGCTGGCGCGGCCTGTTCGGCGCGGTCGTGCTCGACCCTGGCCCGCCGCCGCTGACCCGCAGGGGAGCGGCCGCCGCCGCGGCGGCCGAGCTCGCGTCCTGGCCAGACCGGCCGACCGCGGCTGATCTGCTCAGGCGGCGCAGGCTCGTCCTGGCGGCCGAGCTGCGCGCGACGGGCGCCGACGCCCTACCGGAGCCGGTCGCGGCCGGCTGGCTAGCCGATCCCGGGCACTGGGACCGGCTGGCGGCCAGGTTGTCCGAGCTCGTGGCCGAAAACGCCAGCGCCGATCCGCTCGCGCCCGGCCTGCCGGTCGACGCGGCGCGCGACGCACTCGGCCTGCCCGACAGGCGCCTCGCGCTCGCGCTGGCCGCGACGGCGCCGTCGGTCGCGCTCAGGGGCGGCGTCCTGACCGGCCAAGGCGGCGCGACCGATCTTCCCGCGGCCCTGGCCGCCGCGGTCGCCTCGCTCCTTGCCGACCTTCAGGCCAGGCCGTTCGACGCGCCGGAGGCCGGCCGGCTCCGCGAACTCGGGCTTGACAAGCGGGACCTGGCGGTCGCGGCCAGGCACGGCGCGCTGCTGCGGCTCAGCGACCAGGTGGTGCTCGCGCCCGACGCGGGCAGGGCGGCGGCGCGGATCCTGGCGGGGCTCGAGCAGCCCTTCACGACCTCGCAGGCGCGGACGGCGCTCGGGTCGACGAGGCGGACCGTCATCCCGCTGCTCGAGCACCTTGACCGGCAGCGGATCACGCAGCGCCTGCCCGATGACCGCAGGAGGATCCGGCCGTAGCCGGCGTCAGTCGTTGCCGGTGTCGGCCCGCGCGGGGAACCGGGTGGCGCTCCATGTTCCTGCCTCGGGCGGCGGCCTGCCCGCGGTGATCCACCGGGTGATCGCCAGGCCGGTGGCCGGGGCGTTCAGAATCCCAGTCCTGAAGTGCCCGGAGGTCAGCCAGGCGTTGCCGATGCCTGGCACCTTGTCGATGACCGGGCGCCGGTCAGGGTGGCGCGGCCGGAAGCAGCACCACTGGTGCGACACGCCGAGGTCGCGTATCCCCGGCAGGGCCGCGCGCAGGCCGCCCATGATCGTGTCCACGACCTCCTCGCGCACGGCCGGGCTCTCGTCTCCGTAGTCGAACGTGCCGCCGGCCAGCAACCTGCCGTCCTCGAGCGGCGTCGCGACCGGCGCGACCGTGCACGGCAGGTGCAGCCTGGCCGGCTCGGTCACGATCAGGTGCCCCTTGACCCGGTCGGAGGGAATGTCGAGCTCAATGCCGTCGATGACCGGAGGCTGGCCGGTCGCGAACACCACCGCGCCCGGGCTGATCTGGCCGGCCGACGTGGCGACCGACTCGATCCGGTCGCCGCGGATCGTGACCGCCGTTGCCGCCACGCCAGTGCCCACGTTCGGCAGGTCTTCGGCCAGGCCGACCAGCGCGCGCAGCGGGTTCACCCTGGCCTGATGGCGGATGAGGGCACCGCCCAGATGCCAGGCGAGGCCGGGGACGAGGGCGGCGATCTTGGCGGCGTCGAGCCACTCGACGTTCTCAGGCTGGTGCGCGGCGAGCCCGCCAGGGTCAGGCGCAAGGCCGATCCAGTCGAGCTCGACCAGCCCGAGGCCGCCCGGAGTGACCTGGTCGAGGTACCGCCAGCGCTCCAGGCTGGCGCGCTCCATGTCGACGAACGTCTCAGGGTCGCTCCACTGGTGCGGCTCGGGGATCAGCAAGCCGGTGGCGCCGCCGGTCGCCCCCGCGCCGAGCCGGCCGGCCTCGATCAGCTGCACCGAGCCGACGCCGGCGTCGCGCAGGCACGAGGCGATCGCGACGCCCAGCATCCCGCCGCCGATGACCAGCAGGTCGGGCCGCGGCTGTGCGATCGAGCCCGCGTCGCGGCCGAGCACGGCGCGCTGCTCCGATGTCAGTTGGTCGCGCCAGATCGCGCCCGTCACCGTCATGACCTCATCCTCCGCGATCTGTGCACTGTGGCGCGGTGTTTGCCAGCACCGCAGGGAACGAATCGGCGCCGTCGTCGCTTGTTGCTAGTGTGCGCGGGCGTTTGAGTGCCGTCATGCGGGCAATCCAGGGGCGGGAAGTACGCTAGGGCACCCAAGGGGAACAGGCCGGACAGGGAGGGAGCAGGTCATGCTAGCCGACTCCTATGGCCGCGTGGCTACCGACCTGCGCGTGTCGCTGACCGACCGGTGCAACCTGCGCTGCACGTACTGCATGCCGGCAGAAGGGCTCGAGTGGCTGCCCAGTGAGGACCAGCTCACCGACGACGAGCTGGTCAGGCTGCTTGGCGTTGCGGTGGAGCGGCTCGGGATCACCGAGATCAGGTTCACCGGCGGCGAGCCGGTCCTCCGCCGCGGCCTCGCCGGCATTATCGCCAGGACCGCCGCGCTCACGCCGCGCCCGGAGATCTCGATGACCACGAACGGCATCGGCCTGGCCAGGCTCGCCGGACCGCTGCATGAGGCGGGACTTGACCGGATCAACGTCTCGCTCGACACCATCGACCCGGCCATCTTCGTGAAGCTGGCCAGGCGGGACAGGCTCGCCGACGTGCTCGCCGGGCTCGCCGCCGCCGCGCGGACCGGGCTGGCGCCCGTAAAGGTGAACGCGGTGCTGATGCGAGACATCAACGATCACGAGGCCGCTGACCTGCTCCAGTTCTGCCTGGACCACGGCTATCAGATGAGGTTCATCGAGCAGATGCCGCTCGACGCGCAACACGGCTGGCGCAGGGAAACCATGGTGACGGCCGACGAGATCCTGCAGGCGCTGTCGGTGAAGTTCACGCTCACGCCAGAGGATCCCGATGCCCGCGGCTCCGCGCCCGCCGAGACCTTCCTGGTCGACGGCGGCCCGGCCAAGGTCGGCGTGATCGGCTCGGTCACCAGGCCGTTCTGCGGGTCGTGCGACCGGGTGCGGCTGACCGCTGACGGGCAGGTCAGGAACTGCCTGTTCGCGAGGGAGGAGAGCGACCTGCGCACGCCGCTGCGCGGCGGCGCCGCCGACGGGGAACTGGCCGAGCGGTGGCGGCTTGCGGTCGCCTCGAAGCTGCCAGGCCACGGGATCAACGATCCTGGCTTCCTGCAGCCAGCCAGGCCGATGTCGGCCATCGGCGGCTGACCGGCGGCACATGGCTGGCCGGGCCGATGCCCTCGCCGCGCTAGTGCTGGCGGGCGGCCAGGCGAGCCGGCTGGGCGGCGCGGACAAGCCGGGGATCGAGGTCGGCGGGCGCACGCTGCTTGCGGCGGTCGCGATGGCTGCGGCGGGCGCGGGCGCCTGGCATGTCGTCGTCGTCGGGCCGGCCAGGCCCGAACTGGCCGCGGCGCTGCCCGGCGGCGCCCGCGTCGACTTCACCACTGAGCGGCCTGCCGGTGCCGGGCCGGTGCCGGCCCTGCGGGCCGGCCTGACGCGAGTCCGCGAGCCATGGCTGCTGCTGCTCGCCGCCGACCTGCCGTTCCTGCGCGACAGTCACCTGCGCGAGCTTGTTGAGGCAGCCAAGCGGTCGGGCACCGGGGCATTGCTCGTCGATGGTGACGACAGGCCGCAGTGGCTCGTGAGCTGCTGGCGAACGGCGAGCTTGCGGACGGCGCTCGCCGGGTATGCGGGCAGTTCGCTGGGCGGACTGCTCGGGCCGCTGCGCGCCGCGCACGTGGCCGTCGCCGCCGGCGGCGAAGCACCGCCGTGGCAGGACTGCGATACTCCCGAGGACGTGGCAACGGCGCGAGCGCTGACGCGAGGATCGGAGGCAGGCGAGTGAGTGTGCTAGAGCAGTGGATTGACGCGGCGTGTGCTGACCTCGGCATCGACCGGGCTGTGGTCGACGAGCGCGCGGTGCTCGGCCTGGCCCGCGAGGTCGCGCACCAGGTCGACCGGCCTGCTGCGCCGGTCAGCGCGTTCCTGGTCGGCGTCGCGGTCGGCGCCGGCGAGCCGCTTGAGGCAGCCGCCGACCGCCTGCTCGCGCTCAGCGCCGCGTGGCAGCCCCCGAACGCGCCCTGACCGCCACGAACATGACCGCCATAGGCCTGACCCACGAGCCCGGCTCGGCCGCCGTTCGCTGATGCGATGGTGCATAGCCGAAGACTTAAGGTCTTATGCGGACTCTTTCGCTACATCTAGGGCCTATGTCTTCGGCTAAGGCGCGACTGGCCGGTTGTGACGCCGCTGCGGCGTGAAATCTGGGCTGCTGACCCGCCGTCGCCCTGAGCCCTGTTCGCTGAGGGGAGCGCGCTCTTGCCAAGACCGCGATAACGATATATCTTTGAGCTATCTAGAGTGCTCGAAGATAGACTTCGAGCGAGCAAGAGGAACAAGAGGAGTTCTGATGAGCAACCGAGACATGGAGGAGCACGGCAACGAGATCTGGCACCGGCACAGGCACGGCGGCAGGCGGTTCAAGATGCGCATCGACGGCCCCCCTGAGCCGGACGGGCCAGGGTTCGGCAGGCACGCCTTCGCCGGGCCGGGGGAGTTCGGTCCGGCAGAGTTCGGCCCGCCGTTCCACGACGGCCCGCCGCCGTTCGGCCCGCGGGCTCGCGGCTACGGCAGGCGCGGCGGCCGGGCGAAGCGCGGAGACGTGCGCGCCGCGGCGCTTGCGCTGCTTGCCGACGAGCCGCTGAACGGCTACCAGATCATCCAGCAGATCGGCGAGCGCAGCGGCGGCCTGTGGCGGCCGAGCCCCGGCTCGGTCTACCCGGCCCTCGCCCAGCTTGAGGACGAGGATCTGATCGCCTCGCAGGCCAACGCGGGCGAACGCCGCGCGTACACGCTGACCGAGGCGGGCCGGGCATACGCCGCCGAGCACGCCGACGAGCTGAGTGCCCCCTGGGCCGCCGTATCGGGTGACGCGGCCGGCGCCGCGGCCGACATGCGCTCGCTGGTGCGCCAGGTGCACATCGCGGCCTTTCAGGTACTGAGCGCCGGAACGGAGTCGCAGCAGGCTCAGGCGCGCAAGATCCTGGCCCAGGCGCGGCGGTCGCTCTACCGGATACTGGCCGAGGATGAGACCGAGCGCCAGGACAGCGCTGCCGCCGAGCCAGAACCCGGCCGTGACTAGGCTCGCGGGTGAGACGCGGGGATGACCGTGAGCGTTCAGGCAAGCCGGGAGAGCGTGCGATGGCAGCGGCAGGCGAGAGCCGGACGGTCATCGAGGTCTCGGGGCTGACCAAGCGCTATGGCGAGGTCGAGGCCGTTCGCGGCATCGACCTCGCCGTGCGGGCCCAAAGAGACCTTCGGCTAGCAAGGACAGCCTGGTCAGCACGTTCTCGGGAGGCATGCAGCGCAGGCTGGAAGATCGTTGCCATCGATACGCCTGAGGCGCTCAAGGCCAGCATCGGCAAGGACCGGGTGCAGATACACACCGCCGACGACGGCGCCGCGATCGCGGCCCTGGCCGCGACGTTCGGCATCGAGGCCGCCGTGCACGAGGGTGCGGTGACCTTCTCGGTCGCCGCCGGCGAGCAGTTCGTGCCCAGGCTGTTTTCCCAGCTTGACGTCCCGATCCGCTCGGTCAGCGTGTCAAGGCCGTCGCTTGACGATGTCTTCATGTCGTACACGGGCAGGACGATCCGCGGCATCAGGCACGACCTGCGCGCCGTCAGCATCGTCTGGCGACGCGAGCTGATCAGGTCAGGACCGACCGGCTGCGGGCAGTGACGTCATTGGTCCAGCCCGTCCTGTTCCTGCTCATACTCGGCACTGGGCTCGGGTCGCTGGTCGGCCGAAGCATGCCGCCCGGGCTGAGCTTCAAGACGTTCATCTACCCGGGCGTGCTCGCGATGTCGGTGCTTTTCACCTCGATATTCTCGGCGGGCTCGATCGTGTGGGACCGCGAGTTCGGTTTCCTTCGCGAGATGCTCGTGGCGCCGGTCAGCCGGGCATCGATCGTGGTCGGCAAGTGCCTGGGCGGCGCGACGATCGCGACCTTCCAGGGCATCATTTTCCTGGCGCTCGCCTGGTTCGCGCACGTGCCATACAACCCGGTACTCCTGCTCACTCTCGTGGGCGAACTGGCGTTGCTTTCGTTCACGCTGACCGCGTTCGGCGTGATGATGGCGGCGCGGATCACGCAGTTCCAGGCGTTCATGGCGCTGACCCAGATGCTGGTGATGCCGCTGTTCTTCCTGTCGGGAGCGCTGTACCCGCTGAGCGGCCTGCCCGGATGGCTGACGGTCCTGACGAGGATCGACCCGCTCACCTACGTGGTCGGGCCGATGCGGGACGCCGTGTTCAGTCACCTGGCCATTCCGGCGTTCGAGCGGCATGCGCTGGCACCCGGTCTGACCTGGGCGGGCTGGCTGGTGCCGCAATGGCTGTCACTCGGAATCGTCGCGGCGATGGGCCTGGCGATGATGGCCGTCGCGATCGCGCAATTCCGCAAAACGGAGTAGCGCCCGCAGGAAAACGCTTGGCGGAGAGAAACCCGACGGACAGAAAAGGGCGACGCCGGGTGGCTACGGGGGCAAACCACCCGGCGTCGCATTCATCGGCGCTCCGACGGGGGCCCGGAACGCCGGCACGGTGCCCCGGCGGGGGACCAGAGCACCGGTAAGCATGTTACACCGAACCGCCCCCATGTGCGTCAAGACCGGATTAGAAGCGAATCTGCGGATGACGGCTAGCTAGTACCGGCCTGGATCGCCGATTTGCGCCCGACATTGCTGCCTTGCTGCTCCCTTACAGCGAAACACTCCGGTGCTGACCGATACGCCTGATGCGCGCCGCGAGCGGCTCGCTAGCTGTCGCGCTGCGTGTCCTCATCGGTCCCGTCGCCGCCGGCGCCTTCGCCGGCGCGCGGAACGTACCGCTCGGGAAGGTTCGGCTGATAAGGGCGGAAGCTCGACGAACTGGCCGGCCGCCTCGTGTTCGCCACGACGACGGCAAAGTAGGGGAGCCCGATCGCGCCGATCGCGGGGATCACGGTCACCCATCCGGCGTGGGCGAGGAACAGGACCACCGTGACCACGAAGCACACGACGCGGATGCCCATTATCACCAGGTACCGCCGCTCGCGCTGGCTGATCTCCGCGGCACGGGACTGACGTGCCTCGGTGACCAGGTAGGCCTGGTCACGCCTGGCATGATGACGGCTGCGCACGTCTTCACGTTAGGCCGTGCGCAGCCAGGAAGCTAATCCCGCGCGGGATCACAGGAGGACGCAATGACAGACCGGACCTATCGGGTGACCGAGATCGTCGGAACGTCACCGGCCAGCATCGATGCCGCCATCCGCAATGGCCTTCACAGGGCCGGCCAGACCCTGCGGCACCTCGACTGGTTCGAGGTGACCGAGATCCGCGGCCAGGTCGAGGACGGGGAGATCGCCCACGTCCAGGTCGGCATGAAGGTCGGGTTCAGGCTCGAGGACGCCTGACGAGGGCGGTCTGCGATACTGACTGGCGCTGACGAGCGACCGAAGTGGCGCAGTACCAGCAGATCAGAGGTAGCAGATCATGAGCCGATCCATCCTGGTTACCGGCGGCAACCGGGGGATCGGGCTGGCCATCGCCCGGCGGTTCGCCGACGCCGGGGACAAGGTGACGGTCACCTCCCGGGCCGGCGATGACATCGCCGGGCTGACCGTTGCCAGGTGCGACGTGCGGGACGCCGCGTCGGTCGACGGGGCGTTCACGGCGGCGGAGGCCGCGCACGGGCCGGTCGAGGTGGCGGTGGCGAACGCCGGCATCACCAGCGACCAGTTGCTCGCGCTGATGAGCGAGGACGCCTTCACCTCGGTCGTCGATACGAACCTGGCTGGCGCTTACCGAGTGGCCAAGCGCGCGGTGCGGCCGATGATGCGGCTGCGCCGCGGCCGGATCATCTTCATCTCATCGGTGGTCGGCATGCTCGGCTCGGGCGGCCAGGCCAACTACGCGGCGTCCAAGGCCGGGATGATCGGCATGGCGCGCTCGCTCGCCAGGGAACTCGGCAGCCGCAACATCACGGTCAACGTCGTGGCGCCCGGGTTCGCCGACACCGACATGACCGCAGAGCTGAGCGAGGATCGGAAGCAGGCGATCCTGGCCGGCGTGCCGCTCGGCCGCATGGCGTCCGCCGACGAGGTCGCCGGCGTCGTCCAGTTCCTCGCAGGGCCCGACGCCGGCTACATCACGGGAGCGGTCATCCCGGTGGATGGCGGGCTCGGCATGGGCCACTGAGCCGCCGCGCGGCGGCTTGGCCGACGGGCGCGCTCCGAATAGCGCTATACGGCGAAGGAAGGCTGGACCATGGGACTGCTCGACGGCAAGCGGATTCTCGTCACTGGGGTGCTGACCGACTCGTCGATCGCCTTTCACGTGGCGAGGGTCGCGCAGGAGGAGGGCGCGACCGTGGTGCTCACCGGGTTCGGCCGGCTAAGCCTGGTGGAGCGGATCGCGAAGCGGCTGCCGGAGCCGCCGCCGGTGCTTGAGCTGGACGTGACGGACCCCGGGCAGCTCGCGTCGCTGGCCGGGCGGGTCGCCGACCACGTGGATGCGCTCGACGGCGTGCTGCACGGCATCGCCAACGCGCCGGAGGCGGCGCTCGGCGGCAACTTCCTCGCCACGCCGTGGGAAGCCGTGTCCGCAGCGGTGCACGTGTCCACCTACTCTCTCAAGGCACTGGCGATGGCCACGCTGCCGCTGATGAAGGACAAGGGCGGGTCCCTGGTCGGGCTCGACTTCGACGCCAGCCTGGCCTGGCCTGCGTACGACTGGATGGGAGTCGCCAAGGCGGGCCTCGAGTCGTGCTCCCGCTACCTGGCCCGCTACCTCGGCAAGTACGGGATCAGGGTCAACCTAGTCGCCGCCGGGCCGCTGCGCACGATGGCCGCCAAGTCCATCCCTGGCTTCGACCAGTTCGAGGCGATGTGGAGCGGCCGGGCCCCCCTCGGCTGGGATCTCGGCAACCACGATCCGGCCGCGCGAGCCTGCGTCGCGTTGCTTTCCGACTGGTTCCCCGCCACGACGGGCGAGATCGTGCATGTGGACGGCGGCGTGCACGCAATGGGCGGCTGAGGCCGGATAAGCCCGCGGCGGTTACAGCGCGTAGCGAAAAGGACCGGCTACGGTCAGTTTCCCGCGCGATGGTCCGGCATTGATAGCAATTTGTGACGATGTTGGGCTGGGTTCGCTACGTATGGCGGTTTACGCTTCGGCCAAGCCGTCGGCCTGTTTACTGCGAGACAGTCGACGGGCGCCAGGAAGGTGGCCGGGCGTACCCCGAGATGCAACCCCCGGTTTCGGGCATCCAGGAGCGCTGACCCCACCGCGACCGCCTGAGAGCAAGGGGATGTGATGAGAGTCGCCCATCCGGTGATGAAGATGGCCGTCTGCGCCGTCGTCGGCGCAACCGCTCTAGCCGCGTGCAGCAAGAGCTCAACCAATAACAACGTCGCACCGACCATTAAGGGCGCGTTCGGCAAGGTGCCCGCCATGACGGGGACGCCGCACGCCGGAACGATCACAATCGCCGAGCCGCCGGGCGCCACCCCGACCTGGATCATGCCCGTGACCCCCGGCGCCAACAGCTCTGTGTACACGGCATACTCGTTCCAGTACCAGATGTGGCGGCCGACGAACTGGTTCCCCAACGGGTCCTCCGTGAAGGAAGACCCTGCGATGAGCCTGGCCGGTCACCCGGTTTGGAGCAACGGCGACAAGACCGTCACGATCAAGTACAAGCCATGGAAGTGGTCGGACGGCAAGCCGGTGACGTCGAAAGACGCCGAATTCTGGATCGACCTCATCAAGGCGGCCGTCAAGGAGAGCCCGGCCAATTGGGGCAACTACACGCAGAAGGTCGGCATACCCGACCAGATCGTGAGCATGTCGACGCCCGACAGCCACACGCTGGTGCTGAACCTGAACAAGTCGGTTAACCCGCTGTGGTTCTGGGAGGACAGCCTGGCCAGCGTCCAGCCGCTGCCGTCGCACGCTTGGGCGAAGGCGTCGGCCAACGGCCCGATCCTTGACTTCACCAACCCGCAGAACGCGAAAAAGATCTACGACTTCCTCGCAGCCGAGTCCAAGTCGACCAAGACGTACGCGAGCAACCCGCTCTGGAAGGTCGTCGACGGCCCGTTCACGCTGACCTCGTTCAACAACACGTCCGGCGCGTTCACGATGTCACCGAACCCCAACTACAGCGGCCCGCACGCCGCTAAGCAGTCCAAGATCGAGGCCGTGCCGTTCACCTCCGACACCGCCGAGTGGAACGCGGTGCAGGCCGGCAGCGTCGACAACGGATACGTGCCGTTCACCAACCTGCCCCAGGTCAAGTCGATCCAGGGCAAGTACAACGTGTTCGGCTACCCGGGCTTCGGCTTCAACTACGTGGCCTACAACTTCAAGGACAAGACCGGGGACTTCAACAACATCATCAAGCAGCTCTACTTCAGGCAGGCCTTCGCCCACCTGGAGAACGAGCAGGGCTACATCAAGTCCTTCTTCTACGGTGCCGGCGGTCAGGGTTACGGCCCGATCCCCGCGGTGCCGCCGAGCCCGTGGACGCCGGCCAGCGCCACCAAGGACCCGTACCCGTACAGCGTGCCCGCGGCCGTCAGCCTGCTGAAGTCGCACGGCTGGGCAGTCAACCCAGGCGGGACGGACGTGTGCACGGACGCCAGCAAGTGCGGCCCGGGGATACCCAAGGGCACCAAGCTGGCGTTTAACTTCATCTACAACACCTCGCCGGCCGTCATTGGCCAGCAGGTCACCGATCTGGTCTCGCAGGCCAAGAAGGCCGGCATCAACATCACGCTGAAGTCCGACAACTTCAACCACATGATCGCCACGTACTATGACGTGGCGCAGCCAAAGAACGACAACCTGTGGGCGATGGAAGACTTCGGCGGGTTCAGCATCTCGACCTACCCGACCACGAACGGCATCTTCAACTGCAAGGGCACCTTCAACATCGGCGGCTACTGCGACCCGAAGGCCGACCAGCTGATCGCGGCGTCCACCGGCGGCAGCAACCCAGAGGCGGTGAAGGCCGAGGCCGACTACCTCACGCTGCAGCAGCCCGGCCTGTTCCAGCCGCAAGTCGACGGCATCATCGCCGTGTGGAAGAAGACCATCTCTGGTCCTCCCGCGTCGTTCGAGTCGCTCACCCAGTACTTCCTCAACCCCGAGTTCTGGTACTTCACCAAGTAGCTGCGTAACCCGATGCTGGACACTCCCTGCTCTCCTGTGGTACCAGGATGGCAGGGAGTGCCAGTGCGGTTGTTTCCGCGCGTTAAGGGCGCGAGAAGGGGCGAAGCGTGACCGCCTACCTCATTCGCCGGATCCTGACTTCGCTCGTCGTTGTGATCGGCGTGTCCATCTTCGTCTTCTTGCTGCTGCACCTGATCTACCCGTCGCCGGCCCAGGACATACTCGGCCCTAAGGCGACACAGGCGTCGGTCAACTCGTGGAACAGGCAGCACGGGTTCGACCGGCCGTGGATTTTGCAGTACCTGAGCTACATGAACCGCCTGATCCACGGCAACCTCGGATACTCCTACAAGGCGAACCAGAGCGTGGCCGCGCTATTCCAGGAGCGTGTGGCGCGCAGCGCCTACTTGTCGGGCATCTCGCTCGTCCTCGCCGTGGTGATCGCCGTCCCGCTCGGTGTCTACCAGGCCGTCAGGCGCAATTCTGTCGGCGACACCGTCGTCACCTCGCTGGCCTTCGTCACCTACGCGATGCCGGTCTTCTTCCTGGCCCTGATCCTGATTCAGGTTTTCGCCCTGAGCTTCCCGATCTTCAACTTCGAGGCCAGCCAGTCCCTGTCTATCTGGCACGTCATGGCCGACTGGCACTCGATGACGCTGCCGATCGCCACGCTGACGCTGATCTCGGTCGCCGGCTTCTCCCGGTACATGCGATCCACGTCGATCGACACGCTCGCCCAGGATTACATCAAGGCCGCGCGCGCGAAGGGCCTGCCCGAGCGCCTGGTGCTGAGCAGGCACCTGCTGCGCAACGCCAGCCTGCCGATGGTCACGCTGATCGGCCTGTCGATCCCGTTCCTGCTGTCAGGCAACCTGATTACCGAGTCGGTCTTCAACTATCCAGGCCTCGGCCTGCTGTTCTTGCAGAGCCTGAACAACGTCGACTACAACGCCCTGCTGGCCTATACGCTGGCCGGCGCGATGCTCACCGTCGTCGGCAACTTCGTCGCCGACATCGCCCTGACCGTCGCCGACCCGCGAATCAGGCTCGCCTGACGGCGCGCACGCACATCTGGAGACAGCCGTGGCGAACATCGCCCCATCGCTCAGCCCCCTGGACATCACGCGCGCGCCGGAAGGCGGCGCGGTCGGCTCGATCCAGAGCGGCTGGCGGCTCGGCATCCGCGAGTTCGCGCAGAACAAGCTCGCCGTGGTCGGCATCGGCATATTGCTGTTCTACATACTGTTCTGCTTCGCAGGCCCGTTGGTGTACCACGGCAACACCGCCAGCACCGACATCATCAATTCCAACCTGCCGCCGGAGACCGGGCACCCGCTAGGGACGACGGACCTCGGCTTCGACGAACTCGGTCTGCTCATGCGGGGCGGTCAGGCCGCGCTCGAGGTCGGGTTCGCCGCCGCGTTCATCGGCATCTTCATCGGCATGCTCTGGGGCGCGGTCGCCGGGCTGGCCGGCGGCATCGTGGACTCGGCGATGATGCGCGTTGTCGATGTGTTCCTGTCGATCCCGTTCCTGTTCATCGTGCTGATCGTGGCCGTGCGTTACGGCGCGTCCGTGCTCGGGCTGAGCCTGATCATCGGCGCATTCACCTGGCTCGTTCCCGCCAGGCTGGTCAGGGGCGAGGTGCTCACCCTGCGGACCAGGGACTTCGTCGCGGCGGCCAGGACAGCGGGGTCAGGCAGGGGGCGCCTAATCGGCAGGCACCTGCTCCCCAATGCGTTCGGCGTGATCCTCGTGAACGTCACGTTCAACGTCGCCGACGCCATCCTCGCGGTCGCGGCACTCGGCTTCCTCGGCTTCGGGCTGCACTACCCGACGCAGGACTGGGGCGACATGCTCGCCGGCGGCACCACGTACATGCAGGACGGCTACTGGTGGCTGATCTATCCGGTCGGCGCCTCGATCGTGCTGGTCGTCATGGCCTGCAACCTGATCGGCGACGCGCTGCGCGATTCGCTCGACGTCCGGCTGCGCAGGCGCTAACTGGAACTACCCGCCCACTGAGCTGAGAGGTACCCCCGCGGATGCCCCCCGTCATCGAAATCAGCGACCTGTCCACGCATATCCAGCTCAGCAGATCGGTCGTGCAGGCGGTCGGCAACGTCAGCCTGACCATCGAGCCGGGCGAGACGCTCGGCCTGGTCGGCGAGTCCGGCTGCGGGAAGTCGATGACCGGGCTTTCCGTGATAGGGCTGCTGCCCCCTGGCGGACACATCGTCGGCGGCTCTGTCAAGCTCGGCGACAGGGAACTGGTCGGGCTGCCCGACTCCGAGCTGCGCAGGATCCGCGGCAACGAGATCGCCATGATCTTCCAGGACCCGCTGACCTCGCTTGACCCCACCAAGACGATCGGGTACCAGGTCGCCGAGCCGGTCAGGCTGCACCGAGGGGTCAGCAAGACCGAGGCGCTGGAGCGCGCGACCGAAGTGCTCGGCCTGGTCGGCCTGCCCAGGCCGAAGGAGCGGCTCAGCGACTACCCGCACCAGCTCTCCGGCGGGCTCAGGCAGCGCGTCATGATCGCGATGGCCCTGTCCTGCGAGCCCAAGCTGCTGATCGCCGACGAGCCGACCACCGCGCTTGACGTCACGATCCAGGCCCAGATACTGAAGCTGCTCGACGACCTGAAGTCGCGCCTCGGCATGGCGATGCTGCTGATCACGCACGACATGGGCGTGATCGCCGGCCATGCGGACCGCGTCAACGTCATGTACGCCGGGCGGATCGTGGAGACGGCGGAGACCGACCGGCTGTTCAGAGCCATGCACCACCCGTACACGCAGGCGCTGCTCGCGTCGATACCGCGGCTCAGCCAGGACGCCGGCCAGCGACTGCTGAACATCCCTGGCCTGCCGCCCGACCTGGCGAACCCGCCGGCGGGCTGCCGGTTCGCGGCCCGCTGCAGCAGGGCCACGGAGAAGTGCACGACGGACGAGCCCCCGCTGACCGGGCAGAGCGGCGACCATCTCTTCGCGTGCTGGCACCCGGTGGATGGCCCGATCGGTGTCGCCGCAGGAGACGGCGCCAAGAGCGCGGTCACGGTCAGCAAGCCGCGCACGGCGCCAGAGGCGCAGGCCTTCGCGATCGGGCCCGACCAGGTGCTCCGCGGCTCGCCGCTGCTCGAGGTGCAGAATCTGGTCAAGGAATACCCGGTCACCTCGGGCGCGATCCTGCAGCGCGGGTCGGGCGCCGTGCACGCGGTCTCCGACGTGTCCTTCACGATCAACGCCGGCGAGACGTTCGGCCTGGTCGGCGAGTCCGGCTGCGGCAAGACCACGATCGGCAAGATGATCGTCGCGCTCGAGCGCCCGAATTCGGGCAAGGTGCTGCTAGGCGGGCGCGAGATCTCCGCGCTGAGCGGTGGAGACCTGCGGCGTAACCGCAAGTACCTGCAGCTGATGTTCCAGGACCCCTACTCCTCGCTCGACCCGAGGATGCGGGTCGGCGCGATCATCAAGGAGCCGCTGGCCATCCAGAGGATTGGGTCAAGAGACGAGCAGACCAAGCGCGTCTACGAACTGCTCGACGAGGTCGGACTCCCGCGTAACGCCGTCGAGCGGTACCCGCACGAGTTTTCCGGCGGCCAGCGCCAGCGCATCGGCCTGGCCAGGGCGCTCACGCTCAACCCGCGGGTGATTGTGGCCGACGAGCCGGTCAGCGCGCTCGACGTGTCGATCAGGGCCCAGGTGCTGAACCTGATGAAGCGGCTCCAGGCCGACCACGACCTCACGTTCATCGTGATCTCCCACGACCTCGCGGTCGTGAAGTACATGGCCGACCGGATCGGCGTCATGTACCTGGGCAAGCTGGTCGAGATCGGCTCAGGGGACGACATCTACCAGCGCGCCGCGCATCCGTACACCGCCGGCCTGATCGCGACCATCCCGGTGCCAGAGCCTGAGACGGCCAGGGCCCGCCGCGGGGCTGGCATCGTCGGCGAGCTGCCGAGCCCGATCAACCCGCCGTCCGGCTGCCGGTTCCGCACCAGGTGCCCGCTCGCGCAGGACATCTGCTCGGTGGAGGAGCCGCTGCTGCGATCCTTCGGGCCGGACCACGCCGCGGCATGCCACTTCCCCCTCCAGAACCCGTCGGACCTACCGGCCCCGGCGAGCCTGACCGCAAGCGATGCGGGCACCGCCGGGTAGCCGACCGCGAAGCCGCAGTTGTGCGCGAGGCAGGTCGACCCGATACTTTCTGATATGCGGCCGTCACGTGACCGGCTCGCGGACGACAATGTCGGGGTGCGTGCCTCCGATGCCGAACGCGACCAGGCGATCGGCGAACTACGGAACAGGTTCGCCGAGGGCCGGTTGAGCCAGGAGACCTTCCTGTGCCGGATGGACGCCGCGCTGAGCGCGCGTGACCGCTCGGAACTGCACGAGCTCTTCACCGACCTGCCGGAACCGAGCCCGGAGCCGGGCACGCGCAGGCTGCGGGACAGGCTGGTTGGGCTGATCAGGCCCCGCCAGACCCGCGGGTCAGGCACGCGGCTGCTGATGGCTCATCGCCCGGCCGCACTCCCGGCTCCGGTCGCGGCGCTGCCGCCGTTGCGCCTGCCGCCGCAGCCGGACAGGCGCTTCACGATCGGCCGCGCGATGGCCTGCGACTTCACGCTGGCCGATCTGAGCGTCTCGCGCTGGCACGCCAGGCTGTACACCGAGGACGATCAGTGGCTGCTGTCCGATCTCGGCTCGACGAACGGGACCAGGCTGAATGGCTGGCGGGTCACTACGGGGGTCCCGGTCAGGCCGGGTGACCAGGTCACCTTCGGCTCGGTCAGCTTCGTCATCACGGACCGGCCGGTTGGCGCCGACTGACGGGGCGGGCACGCCGTAGAGTCGGTGCGTGACCCTGGTGCTTGTGGTGCGGCATGGCCTCACGGCCGCGACCGGAACGGCGCTGGCCGGCCGGACGCCGGGAATCCCGCTCGATGACAGAGGCCAGCGGCAGGCGGCGGCCCTCGCCGACCGGCTCGCGGAGGTACGGCTCGACGCCATCGTCTCCAGTCCGCTCGAGCGGTGCGCGCAGACCGCGGCGGCCATCGCCGAGCGCCAGTCGCCGCCGGTGCCGCCGCCGGGGGACGACCCCCCGGCTCCCGCCGAGGTCCAGGTCACGACCGACGAGCGCCTCATCGAGGTCGGGTACGGCGACTGGACGGGGCAGTCGCTGCGCAAGCTGTCGCGCGAGCCGCTCTGGCGGGTCGTGCAAGCGCACCCGTCGGCTGTGACGTTCCCAGGCCCAGGCGGCGAGACGCTGCCCGATATCCAGCGTCGCGCCGTCGCCGCGATCAGGGCTTGGAACGCCAGGCTCGGACCTGACGCGGTCTACCTGGTCTGCTCGCACGCGGATGTGATCAAGGCGATCCTGGCCGATAGCCTTGGCCTGCATCTCGATTTGTACCAGCGGATCCAGGTCGATCCTTGCTCGCTCAGCGTCATCCGCTACACGCCGCTCCGGCCGTTCGTCGAGCGGATGAACGACACTGGCGGGAGCGTGCGGCCATTGATCAGATCGGAAAAGCCCCCGGCAGGGGCAGCGGCCCTGCGGCCGGATGATGCGCCCGTCGGCGGCGGCGCGGGAGGATAGGCACATGCCGGTGTATGCGTATGACCCGCCGGACAGGTTCGTCGCGGGAACCGTCGGCCAGCCTGGTCAGCGTGCCTTCTACCTGCAGGCGACCGCCAGGGGCAGGATCACCAGCGTCGCGCTCGAGAAGGGCCAGGTCAGCCAGCTCGCCGAGCGGCTTGACGAGCTGCTCGACGAGGTATTGCGGCGGACCGGGGGATCGGCGGCGGTACCAGCAGCGGCACCCGAGGCACTCACCGATGACGCACCGCTTGAACAGCCGCTGATGGAGGATTTCAGGGTCGGGGCGATCGCGCTGGCCTGGGACGGCGAGAGCGAGCGCGTCATCATCGAGGCGCAGGAGCTGAGCGACGAGCCCATCGAGCCGCTGACCGAGGAGCTTCCTGACGACGGGCCGGCGATCTTGCGCGTCACGATCACGGCCGCGGCAGCGCGGGCATTCGCCAAGCGTGCGCTCCAGCTCATCACAGCCGGCCGGCCGCCATGCCCGCTCTGCGGACTGCCGCTCGACGCCTCCGGCCATGTCTGCCCCCGCCAGAACGGACACCGGGTTGGCCGCGAGTGAGCGGCCGCGCGGCGGCTTGCCCGACGCGCGCGCGCAGGCAAGCAGTGAGCGGCCACGCGGCGGCTTGCCCGACGCGCGCGCGCAGGCAAGCACTGAACCATCGCCGCAGCGGGGGTGCGATTCGGCGGCCACGCCGGCCGGGACCGAGAAGTCAGCCATCGAGCTGCTGACGGCCGGCGAGCTCGAGATCGCCGGGCGGCTCGTCGAAGCGTCCAACGCCACCTTGTATTGCACGGTGACGCACGACGGCCAGGAGGCAGCCTGCGTCTACAAGCCGGTCGCCGGCGAGCGGCCGCTATGGGACTTCCCGCACGGCACGCTGGCCGGGCGCGAGCTTGCCGCGTACGCGGTCTCGCGCGCCTCCGGCTGGAACATCGTGCCTCCGACCGTGTTCCGCGATGGCCCGTTCGGCCCAGGCATGTGCCAGCTCTGGATCGACCCGGATCCGTCGGTCGACCTGATCAAGCTGGCCAGGAGCGGCAGCCACGACGGGCTGCGGGCGATGGCCGTGTTCGACGCAGTGATCAACAATGCCGACCGCAAGATCGGCCACCTGCTGCCCACGCCTGGCGGCCACCTGTACGGGTGCGACCACGGGGTCTGTTTCGCGGAGGAATACAAGTTGCGCACGGTGCTCTGGCAGTGGCGCGGCGACCCGCTCACCGCCGACGCCGTCCGGGCGCTCGAGCGGCTCGGCGCGGAACTCGACGGCGAGCTCGGCACGACGTTGGGCCAGTGGCTCACGGAAGGGGAGATCAGGGCGACCAGGATCAGGACCGAGATGCTCCTGCGGCACCGCGTCCATCCGTACCCGCCAGAAGACTGGC
>Ga0070707_100001251_pt1 | contig 24982 bp, 5 predicted proteins | sample KBSK5502metaG_FD_65468 | JGI IMG/M metagenome (GOLD analysis project Ga0070707, IMG submission 65468) | Corn, switchgrass and miscanthus rhizosphere microbial communities from Kellogg Biological Station, Michigan, USA - KBS K5-50-2 metaG | ecosystem: Host-associated > Plants > Roots >...
AGCATCTCCGCCTCGCGCGGGCTGAAGCCGAAGAACGCGGCATCGAAGAGCTCCACCCCCTCCAGGATGGACCGCGCCCGCACGTAGGCCGGGTTGCCGGCGAGCTTGGGGTCCTCGCCCGCCTGCCGGACCTCCTCGTCGGAGAAGGTGGCGATCGACTCCACCCCCTGCTCGAGGTTCCGCCAGAAGGCGTCCAGGTCGGGGGCGCCCGGAAAGCGGCCCGCCATGCCGACCACGGCGATCTCGGAGCGGTCGTAGCGCGGCTCCTCCGGTCCTTTCACCGTGCCTCCTCCATCCGCTCGACCTGCCGCCGCCGGCGCTCCTCCTTGCGCCTCTTGCCCCGGTCGCTGCTGTGCTCGAACGCCTGCGGCTCCTCGCCCTGGGCGCCGATGAGCCGGCTGAGCGACTCGACGGTCGGCCCTTCGAAGAGGGTGGCGACCGAGACCTCGGCGTGCAGCTCGGCCTTCATTCGGGTGACCACCTGGATGGCGAGCAGCGAGTGGCCGCCGAGATCGAAGAAGTTGTCCTGCAGGCCCACCTTCTCGACCCCGAGCAGATCGGCCCAGATGTGGGCGACCTTCTGCTGCGTGGGCGTCCCGGGGGCCACGTAGGCGTTCTGGAGGTGCGGCCGTGGATGTCGCGGGGCCTCCACCTTCGCGGCCGCGTTCGCGCTCCGCAACGCCTCCAGGCCGACCCACTGCTCGATCCGCGCCTGCAGGTCACCGGTGGACACCACGACCTGCGGGGCCCCTTCGAGATCGAGCAGGCGTCCGAAGGCGACCGCGCCTTCGAGGGCGGTCATCGCGAACTGGGCCAGTCCGGGCCCGCGGCCCCCGGCATCGTCGGGACGCGCCCCCAGCCGCCACTCGTCCCAGTTGACGCTCATCCACCGGGTCGTTCCCCGGCCGCTCCGCGCCCGCGCGTACGCGTCCATGAAGATGTTGGCCGCCGCGTAGGCCGCGTAGGCGTAGCCCCCGAGCACGCTCGACAGCGACGAGGTGAGCATGCAGAAATCCACCTGGCGGCCCGCCAGCGCGCGGTCGAGGGCGATGAGGCCGGCCACCTTCGGGTGGAACTGCTCCTCGCATTCACCCGAACCGATCTCCTCCACCGGGCGGAACGTGTTGCCCGCGACGATGCCCGCCCCGTGGATGACGCCGTGGACGGCGCCGAAGCGCGCCTCCGCCTGCCGGAACGCCTCCTCCATCTGCGCGGCGTTGCCGGCGTCGGCGCTGACCGGCAGCACCTCGGCCCCGAGCGCTTCCAGGGCCTGGATGCGGAGGATCCTCTGGCTCATGGGATCCGCGTCACCGCGGGTCTGCCGCCACGCCCCCCACTGGTCGCGCTCGGGCAGCCGGGCGCGCCCCGTGAGCACGAGGCGGGCCTTGGCGACGTGAGCGAGACCGGCGGCGAGCACGAAGGCGACGCCGCCGAGCCCGCCCGTGATCAGGTACACGCCCCGCTCGCGCACGTTCTTCGGCCGCTCGGCCGGCGCGGCCAGGCGCACGGGCTCGTAGCCCAGGACGAAGCGCTGCTGGCGCCGGCAGGCGACGATCGTCCCCGGCCGGTTGGAGCGCAGCTCCAGCAGGAGCGCGTCGAAGGCGGACCTGTCGTTCCAGGTGTCGGCGTCGGGCGCTTCCACGTCCACCGCCGCGCAGGTCAGGTGATGGTGCTCCTGCGGGATCACCTTGACGAGCCCGAGGAGCGTGGACTTCTCCGGATGGGGGACGTCTCCCTTCAGCACGTCCTGCATCTGGCTGGTCAGGACCTTCAGCTGGAGCGGCGGCTGGGCGCGGTCGGCCAGCGCCTGGGCCAGGAACAGCAAGCTGTAGTAGCCGAGATCGTGGGCCCGCGTCACCGCTTCGGGGGTCAGCTCCTCCCGGCGTTCCGGGCCCACGGCGAACCCGTGCACGATGCGCTCGATCGGCCGCCCCTCCTGCTCGATCGCCTCCAGGAGCTTGTCGTATTGGCCGGCGTTCGACGGGTCGATCACGAATCCGGTCCGCGGGTTACCGGCGAACTCCCTTCCGGCGTGGACGGCCACCACCACGTCTCCCTGCTCGCGCAGGCGCGCCATCACGCGGTCCCCGAAGCCGCCCCCGTCCGCGAAAAAGAGCCACCGGCTGGTGCGCTCGGCCGAGTTTCCGGACTGCGGCGTCTCGATCGGCAGCGACGACTTCCAGGTCGGGATGTAGAACCAGTCGGCGGGGTCCTTCTTGGCCGAGACGTGCGCCGACGCCCGCGGGTCGGGGTCGATCCAGTACCGCTCGCGCTCGAACGGATACGTCGGCACCTCGACGCGGCGGCGCGTCTCGCCGGCGAAGAACGCGGCCGCGTCGACGCGCGCCCCGGCCAGCCAGAGCCGTCCGAGGGCGGTGAGCACGAAGGGCAGGTCGGCCTCGTCTTCCCTCGGGTGCCGGAGCGACGCGATGACCGTGCGCCGGCCGTCCCGCGCCGCGTGCTGGCGGACGAGAGTGCTGAGCGCGTTGCCGGGGCCGACTTCGAGCAGGATGCGCTCCGGCTCGGCGGCGAGCGTCTGGATGCCCTCTGCGAAGTTCACGGTCTCCCTCAGGTGGCGCACCCAGTATGCGGGATCGGTCGCCTCGGCGTCGGTGATCCACGTCCCCGTCAGGTTGGAGACGTAGCGCCGGCGCGGGGCGCCGAGCTTGACCGCCTGGAGCTTCTTCCGGAACGGCTCCAGGATCGGGTCCATCATCGCCGAGTGGAAGGCGTGGGAGGTGCGGAGCCGGGTGGCGGGCAGGTTGCGCTGGCGGAGGTCTTCCTCGAACGCCTCCACCGCGGCCGTCGGTCCCGCCACCACGCAGAAAGAGGGGGCGTTGACCGCCGCGATCGACAGCCCGTCGCGGAGACTGCCCGCCACCTCCGAAGCCGGCAGGGGCACCGCCACCATCGAGCCCGGCGGCATCGACTGCATCAACCGCCCGCGCTCGGCCACCAGCGCGAGCGCATCGGGCAGCGTCATCACTCCCGCCAGGTGGGCGGCCACGTACTCGCCGATGCTGTGGCCGATCATGGCTTCGGGCTCGACGCCCCAGCTCATCAGGAGGCGGGCGAGGGCGTACTCCACGGCGAAGAGGGCCGGCTGCGTGACCGCGGTCTGGTTGAGCCGTTCGGCGGCCTCCGCCGCCGCTTCCGCCGCCGGGAACAGCACCGTCCGCAGGTCGAAGCCCAGCGGGGAGGCCAGCCCGTCGCCGCACTCGTCCAGATGCTTCTTGAACACCGCTTCCCGCTCGTAGAGGCCGCGGGCCATGTTCACGTGCTGGGACCCCTGGCCGGAGAACATGAAGACCACCGGCCGCTCCGTCGCGCGCGAGTGGGCCGTGAAGACGCGCTTCGGATCGAGGCCCTCCAGCGCGTCGGCGGCCCGGGCGCCCGTCTCGGCCACCACTACCCGCCGGTGCTCGAAGCGCCGGCGGCCGCCGAGGAGCGTGAAGGCGACGTCGCCCAGGCCCTGGTCCGTGTGGGTCCGCAGGTGCTGCACGAGGCGCAGCGTGGCCGCGTCGAGCGCGGACTCGGTCCGCGCCGACAGGACGAGCATCTGGACCGGCCGCGTCGGGCCCGAGGCCCGCGCCGACGGCGCTTCCTCGAGGATCACGTGGGCGTTCGTGCCCCCGACGCCCAGCGAGCTGACGCCCGCCCTCCGGGGAGCGCCGTCGGTCGCCCACTCGGCGAGCTTCGTGTTGACTCGGAAGGGGCTGCTGTCGAAGTCGATCTTCGGGTTCGGCCGCTCGAAGTGGACGAGCGGCGGCAGCTCCCGATGCTTCATCATCAGCGCGGTCTTCACGAGCGCGGCGATGCCCGCCGACCGGTCGAGGTGCCCGAAGTTCGCCTTCACGGAGCCGATCGCGCAGTAGCCCTTGCGGTCCGTGCCCGCGCGAAAGGCGCGGGTCAGCGCCTCGATCTCGATGGGATCCCCGAGCGCGGTGGCCGTCCCGTGCGCCTCGACGTAGCTGATGGATTCCGGGCTGACCTGGGCCATGGCCATCGCCTCCGCGATCGCCTTGGCCTGGCCCCCCACGCTGGGGGCGGTGTAGCCCGCCTTCTGGGCCCCGTCGTTGTTGACGGCGCTGCCGCGGATCACGGCGTGGATGGTGTCGCCGTCGGCGATGGCGTCGGCCAGCCGCTTCAAGGCGACGAGCCCCACGCCGTTGCCGAACACGGTCCCGGCCGCCTTCTCGTCGAACGTCCGGCAGTGGCCGTCCGGGGACAGGATGCCGCTTTCCTGGAACAGGTACCCGCCCTTCAAGCCGACGTTGATCGACGAGGCCCCCGCGAGAGCCATGTCGCTCTCGCCGTTGAGCAGGCTCTGGCACGCGAGGTGGACGGCCACCAGCGACGTCGAGCAGAAGGTCTGGACCGTGATCGCCGGGCCGGTGAGGTCGAACTTGTAGGCGACGATCGTCGCCAGCGCGTCGCGGTCGTTGAAGACGCCGAGGGAGGACATGCCCGGGCCCGCGGCGCGCATCGCCTCCGGGTTCTGGAGGAGGTTCATCGTCAGGTAGGTGCTCTGGGCCGATCCGGCGAAGATGCCAATGCGGCCGGGGTATTGGGCGGCGTCGTAGCCCGCCTTCTCCAGCACCGTCCAGGCGCAGTCCAGGAACAGGCGGATCTGGGGGTCCATCACCTCCGCCTCGCGCGGGTTCAAGCCGAAGAACCCGGCGTCGAAGAGCTCGACGTCATCGAGCAGCGGGGCCGCCTTCACGTGCGCCACCCCGTTCTGCACGACCGGCGCCTCCGGGGAGAAGAACGTGATCGATTCCACCCCGTTCCGGACGTTGTCCCAGAAGCGGTCGAGGGTGGCCGCCCCCGGCACCCGGACCTCCATCCCGATGATGGCGACGTCGTTGAGGTGGTCTTCTCTCTCTGCGCTCATGCTCTCCTCACCGCGAGGGATCAAGGGCCGGCTCCGCCGCGCGCTGGCGCCGCCGGCGCTCCATCATCTCCAGCCGCGTGCCGGCCCGCTGCTCCACTTCTTCGAGCACGACCGGCTTCTCCTTCTCCTGCGTCTCCCCCAGGGCCCGCGCCAGCAGGCCGACGGTCGGCGACTCGTAGAAGAGCACGATGGGGATCTCCCGCCCGAGGCGCGCCTTCAGCAGGCTGATGACCTGGAGCGCCGTGAGCGAGTCGCCTCCGAGCTCGAAGAAGTTGTCGTTCGCGCCGATCTGCTTGCGTCCCAGGATCCGCTCCCAGGTCTCCGCCACCGTGCGCTCCAGATCGCCGGCCAGCCCCGGCTCGGCCTGGCCGGGCGCGCTCTCGGTGGCCGGGGCCGCCGTTTCCGCCTCCACCCTGCGCTTCGGGGACCGGCCTCGCAGATGCGGCTGCATCAGCACGGGCCGGAGGTCCATCGTGAACACGGCGACCTGCGTCAAGCCGGCGGCGAGGATGCGACCGAGGGCATCGACGCCTTCGGCCGGGGCGATGCCCAGCTTCAGGTTCCATTCGCGCACGATCTGCAGGGCCCCCGAGACCGGGGTGACCACGGCCATGCCGACGTCCTTCCATGAGTCCCAGTTCACCGAGATGACCGGCTGGTTCCCGCGTGACCGCGCGGAGTGCGCGAAGGCGTCCAGGAAGGCGTTGGCCCCGCAGTAGTCGATCTGGCCAAAGCCCCCCAGGATCGCCGCCGTCGAGGAGCAGAGCAGCATGAAGTCGAGAGGCTCGTCCTTCAGCACCGCCTGCAGGACCAGCGTGCCCTGCACCTTCGGGGCCATCACCCGCGCCGCGACCTCGGGTTCCTTGAGCTGGATGATCCCGCCGCCCGGGACCCCGGCCGAGTGGATGACGCCCTGGATGGATCCGAAGCGCTCGCGGGCCTGCGCGACGACCCGCTCCATGTCTTCGCGGCAAGCCACGTCGGCGGCCACGTAGAGCACCTCTCCACCCCTCGACTCGAGGTCGTGGATCTGGCGAATGCGCTGGCTCGTCGCGTCCCGCTCGTCGTGCGCCGCCAGCCACGCGTCCTGTTCCCCGCGGGCCGGCACCGGGGAACGGCCGGTGAGCACGAGCCGGGCCTTCCAGCGCTCGGTCAGGTGCCGCGCGACGGCGAGGCCGATCCCACCGAGGCCGCCGGTGACGAGATAGACGCCGCGCTCGCGTATCCGCGTGAAGCCGTCGGGCGGCTGGAGCGGCGTCGGTTCGGCCGACAGGATCCACCGGTGGCGGCCGCGATAGGCGACGATCGAGTCGGTCTGCCCGGTGATCAGCTCGCCCACGAGGGACCGGGCCAGCGCGGCCGCCTCCGGCGAAGACGGCTCGGTCAGCTCCACGTCGAAGCTGCGGCACGTGATGTGGCTCAGCTCCTGGGGAATCACCTTGCACGGGCCCAGGACGGTCGCCTTCTCGGGGCAGATCAGCTCGCCGCCGACCACCTCCTGCATCCCCGTCGTGACCACGGCCAGGTGAACCGGCTGCTTGACGTCGGCGCGGGCCAGGGCCTGCGCCAGGTAGAGAAGGCTGTAGAAGCCCCGGGCCTGCGCCTCGTCGACGCGGTCGAGGGCGGACCCCTGCTCGTCGCGCGTGACGCCCCAGAGGTGGACGATGTACTCCGGGGCGCGGCCCTTCTCCGCCCGCGCCTTGAGCAGCGCGCGATACTCCCCGCGCTCGCGCGGGTTCATCTCGTACTGGTCGGGGCCGTGGGCCGCGAAGGCCGCGCCGACGCGGACGTGGGCCACCGTCTGTCCGGCCTCCTCGAGCTGCCGGCCGATGATGCCCCCGAGGCCGGCATCGTCGTCGAAGATCAGCCAGTGCGAGGCTTGCTCACCGAACCGCGCCGGGTAGAGCATCTCCGGCGCGAGGAAGCGCCGCCAGGAGGGCTGGTAGAACCAGTCCTGCACGTCACGGCGCTTCGGCGAGAAGCCCTGCACGAGCCACTCCGCCTCCTGCCGCTCGCGGTTCGGCTCCACCCAGTACCGCTGCCTCTCGAACGGGTAGGCCGGCAGCACGATGCGCCGCCGACGCTCGCCGGCGTGCACGAGCGCCCAGTCGATCCGGGCGCCTCCCAGCCAGAGCTTGCCGAGCGCGCCGAGCAGGAACGCGCGGTCCGGTTGCGTCTCGCGCGGGTGGCGCAGGCTCGCGACCGTCACCGGCGCGCCGCCCGCCTCCGTCTGCTGGCGAGCCAGCGCGGCCAGGGTGTTGCCCGGCCCGACCTCGAGCAGTACGGGCTTGCGTTCGTCCTCCCGGAGCGTCCGCACGCCGTCCGCGAAACGCACGGTGCCGCGCAGGTGCCGTCCCCAATACGCGGGATCGGTGGCTTCCGCGGCCGTGATCCACGTGCCGCTCAGGTTCGAGACGAAGGGAAGCGACGGCGCGTGGCGCTCGGTCTGCCGGACCCGCTCCACGAAGGCCGGCAGCACCGGCTCCATCATCGCGGAGTGGAACGCGTGGGAGGTGTGGAGCCGCCGGCCCGCGATGCCGCGGGCGGCGAGGTCGTGCTCGAGGCCCTCGATCGCCTCGGTCGGGCCCGCCACCACGCACGCCGAAGGAGCGTTCACGCCGGCCAGGTCGACGCCCGCGGGCAGCTGCGGACGCAGGTCGCGCTCCCCGAGAGGAACGGCCATCATGGCCCCCGCGGGAACCGAATCCATGAGGGCGCCGCGCTCGGCGACGAGCGTCAGGGCGTCCTTCAGCGAGAAGACGCCCGCGAGGTGCGCGGCCACGTACTCGCCGACGCTGTGGCCGATCATGGCCGCCGGCTCCACTCCCCAGGCCATCCACTGCCGCGCGAGCGCGTACTCGACGACGAAGAGGGCGGGCTGGGTCAGGCGCGTCTGTCGCAGCCGCTCCGCCGCGGCCTCCGGATCGCCGGCGGCCGGGTAGAGGACCTCCCGGATATCCAGGCCCAGCGGCGCCCGGAGGATCTCGGCGCAGGCGTCGACCGCCTCCCGGAATACCCGCTCCTCCTCGTAGAGCCCGCGCCCCATGTCGACGTATTGCGAGCCCTGACCGGTGAACATGAACGCCACCGCGGCGCCCTGGCGGTCCTGGTCGGCGGCCTCACCCCGCGCCGGGTCGGCCAGCGCCACCCACGCGTCCGCCACGTCCCGGCAGACGATCGCCCGCCGGTGGCTGAAGACCCGGCGGCCGACCTGCAGCGTCCAGGCGGCGTCGGCCAGGTTCAGATCCGGGTGGGCCGCCAGATGCGCGGCCAGGTTGCTCGTCGCTCGCTCGAGGGCGGTCGGCGTCTTGGCCGAGAGCACCAGGAGCTGCCACGGGCGAGCCGGGTCCACCGGCGGCCGGACCGGCGCCTCCTGGATGATCGAGTGGGCGTTGGTGCCGCCGATGCCGAAGGAGCTCAGGCCCGCGCGGCGCGGCCCGTCGCTCTTCCAGTCCAGCAGGCTCGTCGCCACGTAGAACGGGCTGCTCTCGAAGTCGATCTGCGGGTTCGGCGTCTCGAAGTGGAGGCTGGGGGGGATCTGGCGGTGCTCGAGCGCGAGCACGGTCTTGATGAGCCCGGCCACCCCGGCCGCGGCGTCCAGGTGCCCGATGTTGGTCTTCACCGAGCCGATCGCGCAGTAGCCCTTCTTGTCCGTCCACTTCCGCCACGCCTTCGTCAGCCCGGCGATCTCGGCCGGGTCGCCGAGGGCGGTCGCGGTGCCGTGGGCCTCGACGTAGGTGATCGTCTCCGGGTTCACGTCCGCGGCGGACAGCGCCTCCACGACGACCTCGGCCTGGCCGCTCACGCTGGGGGCGGTGAAGCCCACCTTCACCGAGCCGTCGTTGTTGATGGCGGTGCCGAGGATGAGCGCCCGGACGTTGTCGCCGTCACGGAGGGCGTCCTTCAGGCGCTTCAGGACGACGACGCCGAGCCCGTTGCCGAAGACCATCCCGCGGCCCTTCGCGTCGAAGGTCCGGGTGTGGCCGTCCGGGGAGACGATCCCCCCTTCCTGGTATTGATAGCCGACGTTCTGGGACACGCTGACCGTGGCCCCGCCCGCGAGAACCATGTCGCTCTCGTGGTTCAGGAGGCTCTGGCAGGCCAGGTGCACGGCGACCAGCGACGTGGAGCAGAAGGACTGCACCGCGTAGGCGGCGCCCCGCAGGTTCAGCTTGTACGCCACGCGGGTGGCGAGGGCGTCGTTCATGTTGCCGAGGCCGATCTTCAGGGTGCCCATCATCTGCATCAGCTCGCGGTCGAACTGCACGTAGTTCATGAGGTACGTGCTCTGGCTCACGCCGGCCGCGATCCCGATCGAGCCCTCGAAGCGGTCGCTGTCGTAGCCCGCGTTCTCCAGCGCTTCCCAGGAGCACTCGAGGAAGAGCCGCTGCTGGGGATCGAGGATCTGCGCCTCGCGGGGCGTGTAGCCGAAGAACGCCGCGTCGAACAGATCGGCCCCTTCGATGCGGGGCCGAAACTTGACCAGGTCCGCCCCTTCGAGGAAGGACGGGTGGATGCTGACCTCCTCGGCCCACTCCTCGATGGTGATCGGCGACACGGACTCGACGCCGTTGCGGAGGTTCTCCCAGAGCTGGTCCACGCCCATCGCTCCGGGGAACCTCCCCGCCATACCGATCACGGCGATTTCGTTGCCGCTCACCTCATTCGACGGCATTCGTTGTCCTCCTCTGGTCACGGCGGCTCTGTCTTCTCATCTGCCCGCGGTCCTGGCTGCGCTCGAGCTCGGATGCGGCCGCGCCCGGAGCGCGGATGACGCGGCTCAGGGCGCGCACGGTGGGCGCCTCGAAGAGCGTGGCGACGGAGAGATCGGCGTCGAACTCCTTCCTCAGCTTCCCCATCAGGTGCACGGCGAGGAGCGAGGAGCCGCCCAGCTCGAAGAAGTTGTCGTCCAGCCCGACCCGATCGATCCCCAGCAGCTGCGCCCAGATCTCGGCCAGGCGGCGCTCGGTGGCGTCCTCGGGGGGAACGTAGACGGTGTGGAGGTCGGGCCGCCCATGGACCGGCGCGCCCGGCTCCGGCATTTCGGCGGAACGGTCGGCGCGGGTCCACTGCTCGAGCCGCTCGGCCAGGGGCGCGGTGGAGACCACCACCTGCGGGAGCCGGGCGAGGCCGACGACCCGCGCGAAGATCTCGCTTCCCTCCTCCGGCGACATCCCCATCTCGAGCGCCGCGGGGTCCGTGAAGCGCCACCCGTCCCAGTCCACGCTCATCCACCACCGCCGGCCCCTCTGGTGCTGCCGGCGGGCGAACGCGTCCAGGTACTGGTTGGCGGCCGCGTACGCGCCGAGCCCGAGGCCGCCGAGCACGGTAGAGAGGGACGAGGTCAGCAGCACGAAGTCGAGGGGCTCGTCGCCCAGCAGCTCGTCGAGCACCTCCGCGCCCCGGGCCTTCGGTCGGAGCTGCCGCTCGCAGTCGGCGCGCTCCAGGCTCGCCACGGGCCGCACGGCGCCCGCCCCCGTGTCTCCGGCCGCGTGGATCACGCCGTGGAGGCCGCCGAAGCGCCTCCGAGCCCGGGCCAGGGCCTCCCGCGTCTGCTCGCGGTCGGCGGCATCGGCCGCGACGACCATGACCTGGGCCCCGAGGGCCTCCAGCCTGCGCACGGCGCGAATGCGGGCCGTGACCGCGGGATCGTTGGCCGGGGCGGCCAGGTAGTCGTCCCATCCAGCGGGGTCGGGCAGCCCCGTGCGGCCGGCCAGGACGAGCCGCACGGGACCCGCCCGCGCGAGCCGCTCGGCGAGCGCGAGACCGACGTTGCCGAGCCCGCCGGTGATGAAGTAGACGCCGTCGGAACGCAGGGCACCACCGGAGGACGGCGCGGCCGCGGCCGGCAGCGGATCGTACGACGGGATCCATCGGTACCGGCCGCGGTACGCGATCACGGGCTCTTCGGCTCCCGCCGCGGCCTCGGCCCGGATCTGCTCCGCGACCTCGGCCGGCCCCGCGGCGGCGTCCACGTCGAGGCTGCGCACCGACAGCAGCGGGTACTCCTGCGGGAGCACCCGGCACAGGCCGAGCACGGCCGCCCGGCGCGGCGAGAGCGCCTCGCTGCCCGTCACCTCCTGCGCCCCCGACGTGACGACGAGCAGCGTCGTCTCGCGGTTGTGCTTCTGCCCGAGGGCCTGACCCAGATGCAGCACGCTCAGGAGGGACGGATCGACCGGCCCCGCTCCGGCCGGCCCGAGGGGGGCCTCGGCCTCGACGCCCCGAAGGTGCACGTAGCACGGGGAGCCGGAGCCCGCGCCCTTCAGCTCCTCGATCACGCGCTCGTAGTCGGCGCGTCGAGATGCGTCGACCGACCACTCGCGCTCGCCCACGCGGGCGAAGGCCGAGCCGGGCCTGATCACGCTCACCGCCTCGCCCGCGCCGCGCAGGGCCTCGACGAGGGCGTCGCCTCGCCCGCCCTGGTCGGCGAGGACGCACCACTCCGCGCCGCCGGAGGGGATGGCCGGGGCCGCCGCGCTGCGCTTCCAGGACGGGAGGTAGAGCCACCGCTCGATGCCCTGCTTGCCGGCCCGCGCCGCCGGGGCTGACGGCCGCGGCATGCCGACCGTGTAGCGCTCGCCTTCGAACGGGTAGGTGGGAAGGAGGACGCGGCGCCGGCCCTCCCGCTTCGCACCCGCCGAGCAGTCTACGGCGACCCCGGTCACCCAGAGTCGCGCCGCGGCCTGGCGAATGAAGAGCTCGTCGGCCTGCTCCTCACGGGGATGGCGCAGGGAGGCCACGGCCCCGGGGGAGCCCGGTCCCAGGCGCCGCTTCGCCAGCGACGTGAGGGTGGGCCCGGGTCCGATCTCCAGGAACACCCGCTGCGGCTCACGAGCCAGCTCGGCCAGCCCCTCCGAGAAGCGCACGGTCGCGACGAGCTGCCGCGCCCAGTAGGCCGGGTCGGTCGCTTCCTGCGGCGTGATCCACGTGCCCGTCACGTTCGACACGAACGGGACGCGGGGCGGACGCAGCGCCAGCTCCGCCACCCGGGCCGCAAAGGGCTCGAGCGCGGGCTCCATCAGACGCGAGTGGAAGGCGTGCGAGGTCGGCACCCGGGCATGGGGGACGTCCCCCTCCTTCAGCCGCGCCGCCAGGCCCTCCACCTCCTCGATGGGACCGCCCACGACGCTCGCGTCGGTGCCGTTGACGGCCGACAGGTCGAGGGAGCCGTCGAGCAGCGACCGCAGCGCTTCCTCGGGAAGAGCCACCGCCAGCATCGCCCCGCGCGGGCACGCCTGCATGAGCCGGGCGCGCTCGGCGACGAGCGCCAGCGCGTCGTCGCGGGTCATCACGCCGGAGAGGCAGGCCGCCACGAACTCGCCGACGCTGTGGCCGATCATCGCGTCGGGCGCCACGCCCCAGCTCGTCCACAGCCGGGCCAGGGCGTACTCGATGGTGAAGAGCGCCGGCTGGGTGAAGCGGGTCTCGTTGAGCTTCTCCGCCGCCGACGCGACCGCGCCCGCCTCCGGGTAGAGCAGCCCGCGCAGGTCCTCGCCCAGGAGCGGCTCCAGGCGCGCGCAGCAGGCGTCCACCTCCGCGCGGAACTCGCGCTCGGCCGTGTACAGCCCCCGGCCCATGTTCACGTACTGCGCTCCCTGCCCCGTGAACATGAAGGCCACGGGCCGGACCCCGTCCGGTGCCACCCCGGTGTACACGCGCCGCGGGTCCCGGTCGGCGAGGGCGCGTGTCCCCGCGGCGAGCTCGCCGCAGGCGACGGCGCGGCGGTGCTTGAACGGGCGGCGGCCGGACGCGAGCGTGAAGGCGACGTCGCGCAGCTCCAGCTCGCCATGCCGTTGCAGGTGCTCGACCAGGTTGTCGGTGGCGCGCTCGAGCGCGGTCTCCGTCCGTGCGGAGACGACGAGCACCTCGGGCCCCCCCGCCGCGCCGCGCGCCGCCGGCGCCGGCGGCTCCTCGACCACGACGTGGACGTTGGTCCCCCCGATGCCGAACGCGCTGACGCCCGCCCGGCGCGGCGCGCCGTTGGCCGTCCACTCCCGCCTTCGGGCGCTGACGTAGAACGGGCCGTTGGCGAAGTCGATCGCGGGGTTCGGGCTCTCGAAGTGAAGGCTCGGCACCAGCTCGCCGTGCTTGAGCATCAGCACGACCTTGATCAGGCCCGCGACCCCCGCGGCCGCATCGAGATGGCCGACGTTGGTCTTGACCGACCCGATCGCGCAGCTCCCCCGCCGCCGGGTGGCGGCGCCCACGACGTGCGTGAGCGCGGTGACCTCGATCGGGTCCCCGAGAGACGTCCCGGTTCCGTGGGTCTCGATGTAGCCGATGGTCTCCGGCTCGACGCCCGCCATCGCCTGGGCCATGCGCACGACCCGAGCCTGGCCCTCCACGCCGGGGGCCGTGAAGCCGACCCGGTTGCCCCCGTCGTTGTTCATCGCCCAGCCCTTGAGGACCGCCTCGATGCGATCGCCGTCTTGGAGGGCGTCCGCGAGGCGCTTCAACACCACGAAGCCGACGCCGCTGCCCCGCACCGTTCCCGTCGCCTTGGCGTCGAAGGCGCGGCAGTGCCCGTCCTGCGACATGATCCCGTCCGGCTCGTAGACGTAGCCCACCTTCTGCGGAACGGAGACGGAGACGCCTCCGGCCAGCGCCATGTCGCTCTCGCCGGCGAGGAGGCTCTGGCACGCGAGGTGGACGGCGGCGAGAGACGTGGAGCAGGCCGTCTGGATCGTCACCGCGGGCCCCCCGAGGTTGAGCTTGTAGGCGACGCGGGAGGCGAGGAAGTCCTTGTCCGTGGAGAGCAGGACCTGCAGGTTGGAGACGCTCTCCCGGAGGCGCGGGTCGGCCACGACCTTCAGGTAGTGAGCGCTGCCGCTGGCGCCGCCGAAGACGCCGATGCTGCCGCGGTAGCGGTCGGGATCGTAGCCGGCGCTCTCCAGCGCGATCCAGGCCAGCTCCAGGAACAAGCGGTGCTGGGGGTCGAGGATCTGGGCCTCGCGCGCGGTCAAGCCGAAGAAGCGCGCGTCGAAGCGCTCGACGTCGTCCAGCACGCCCGCCGCCCTGACGTATCCGGGCTGCCGGAGCATCTCGGGGCTCACGCCGGACATCCGCAGATCCTCTTCCGTGAAGAACGAGATCGATTCCACGCCCTGGCGGAGGTTCTCCCAGAAGGCCTCCACGCTCGGCGCGCCCGGAAACCGGCACGACATGCCGATGACCGCGACTTCGAGGTCCGCGTTCGGGGAGCTCGCGCTCGTCATCGGCTCACCGCCGAGTCCCGCGCCTGCGGCACCCGCTCCTCGCACATGGCCGCGAACTGCTCGAGCGTCTGGAAGATCAGCTCGCGAGGGCCGAGCCTCGCGCCGAGCGCCTTCTCGATCCGCGCCAGCACCCGCATCGAGAGGAGCGAGTGGCCGCCCAGGTCGAAGAAGTTGTCGTGGACCGAGACCCGGTCGAGGCCCAGGGCCTCCTTCCACACGTCGGCCACCAGGCGCTCCACCGCCGTGCGCGGCTCGACGCCGGGCCCGGCCGCCTTCGTCTGCCCGCTCTCCAGCCGCGAGAGCGCGTTGCGGTCCACCTTGCCGTTCGGCGTCAGCGGGAGCGCGTCGAGGATCGCGACGGACGAGGGAACCATGTACGGGGGCAGCGTCTTCTTCAGGTGCGCGCGCAGCTCCGTGACCGTCGCCTCGCGGCCGGGGCGGAACGTGACGTAGGCCACCAGCTGGCGGTCGGCGGGGCCGTTGCCGGCCGCGAGCGCGACCGCCGCGCTCACCGCCTCGTGGCCGAGCAGGGTCGCTTCGACCTCGCCCAGCTCGATCCGGAAGCCGCGCACCTTGACCTGGTTGTCGATCCGGCCCCGGAACTCGATCGATCCGTCTCCGTGATGGCGGGCCAGGTCACCCGTCCGGTAGAGTCGTCCGCCCGGTCGGGGCCCGAACGGATCCGGCCGGAAGCGGTCCGCGGTCAGGTCCGGCCGGTTCCGGTAGCCGCGCGCGACGCCCAGCCCACCGATGAAGAGCTCGCCCGCGACGCCGACCGGGACCGGTTTGAGGGTCCGATCGAGGATGTACATCTCCGTGTTGGCGATGGGCCGGCCGAGCGTGGCCGACGACTCCGCCTTCTCGACGCGCTGGAGCGCCGACCAGATCGTGGTCTCCGTGGGACCGTACAGGTTCCACAGCGACACGCCGCGCTGCAGCAGCTCGTCGGCCAGGTCTCCGGGAAGCGCTTCCCCGCCACAGAGCGCCGCGAGCGGACCGCCGGGCCAGCCGGCTTCGATCAGGAGCCGCCAGGTCGCGGGCGTCGCCTGCATCACGGTGGCCCCGGAGCACTCGAGCCGCTCCCGGAGCTGGCTCCCGTCGGCGGCCGCCTCCCGGCTCGCCAGCTCCACGCGGGCACCGACCGTCAACGGCAGATAGAGCTCGAGCCCCGCGATGTCGAAGGACAGGGTCGTCACCGCAAGCAGGACGTCCCCGGCATGCAGGCCGGGCCTGACCGCCATGGACGACAGGAAGCTCGCGAGCGCGCGGTGCGTGACCTGAACGCCTTTCGGCCGGCCCGTCGAGCCGGACGTGTAGATGACGTAGGCGAGGTTGTCGGCGCTGGCCAGCTCCGCGGGAGCGGCATCGCTTTCCGCGGCCAGGCTCTGGCGCTCGGCGTCCAGGCAGAACACGTGGGCGGCGCCCGCCGGCACGGCGTCGCGCAGCGACTCCTGCGTCAGGAGGATGCGCGCCCCCGCATCCTCGATCATGAAGGCCAGGCGGTCGCGCGGGTAGCCGGGGTCGAGGGGCAGGTATGCGCCCCCCGCCTTGAGGGTCGCCAGCAGTGCGACCACCATGTCGAGCGAGCGCTCGAGGCCGATGGCGACGAGGACCTCGGGTCCCACGCCCAGCTTCCGGAGGCGGTGCGCGAGCTGGTTGGCTCGCACGTCGAGCGCCCGGTAGCTGAGCGCCTCGCCCTCGAAGGACACCGCGATCGCATCCGGAGTGCGCCCGGCCTGCGCCGCGATCGAGGCGTGCGCGCAGCGCTCCACCGCGGGCGGCTCCGCGGTGTCGTTCCATTCGACGAGCAGCTGCGTGCGCTCGCGCTCGGTGAGGAGCGGGAGCTCCGACAACCGCCGGTCCGGGGACTCCACGATCCCGGCCAGCAGGCTCTCGAAATGGCCGGCCAGACGCTCCATCCTCGGCGCCTCGAAGAGGTCCGTGTTGTACTCGAGCGTCCCGTAGAAGGAGTCCGCGCGCTCGCGCAGGAACAGCGTCAGGTCGAAGCGCGACGCGCCGGTCTCGACGCCGATGGGGCTCAGGCCCAGCCCTTCGAGCTGCAGCGACGCCGCCGGCGCGTTCTGCAGGACGAACATCACCTGGAAGAGGGGGTGGACGCTCAGGTTGCGATTGGGGCGCAGCGCCTCGACCAGCCGTTCGAAGGGCATGTCCTGATGCGCGTACGTCTCGAGGGCGGTCTCGCGAACGCGGGCCAGGGCCGTCCGGAACGTGGGATCGCCGCCGAGGTCGGTCCGGAAGACGAGCGTGTTCGCGAACAGCCCGACGATCCCCTCGAGCTCGGTCCTCGCGCGGCCCGCGATCGGCATCCCCACCGCCACGTCCTCCTGGCCGGAATACCGGTGGAGCAGCGTCTGGAACGCCGCCATCAGGGTCATGAAGAGCGTGGCCTTCTCGGCGCGGGCCAGGCTCTTCACCTGGGCGGCCAGCTCCGGCGGGACGCGGAAGTGGTGCATCGCGCCGCGGAACGTCTGCAGCGGCGGGCGCGCATGGTCGAGGGGCAGGTCCAGCGTCGAGAGATCGGCGAGCTTGCTCCGCCAGTAGCCGACCTCCCGCTCGAGGCGCTCGCCGCTCAAGAGCCGCCGCTGCCAGTGCGCGTAGTCCGCGTACTGCACCGGCGGCTCGGGCAAGGGAGAGGGCTCGCCATGGGAGAACGCCGCGTAGAGCGCGCTCAGCTCCCGCACGACGATGCCCAGCGACCACTCGTCGGCCACGATGTGGTGCAGCGTCGCGAGCAGGACGTGCTCCTCCTCGGCGAAGCGCAGCAGCCGGCACCGGAAGAGCGGCCCCCGGGAGAGATCGAAGGGAAGCCGGGCCTCCTCGACGATCAACCGGCGGCCGGCGTCCCGGCGGAGATCGACGGGCGTGGCCGCCAGGTCCGTCACGCCCAGCTCGAAGTTCTCCGCGGAGGCGACCTGGAGCACCGGCCGCCCCTCGACGTCTCCGAACAGCGCGCGCAGACCCTCGTGCCGCCGCCAGATCTCGGCGAGGCTCTTCTCGAGGGCCGCCTGGTCGAGCCGGCCCTTCAGGTACAGGGCGCCGGGGATGTTGTAGACGGCGCGCTCCTCCTCCAGCCGGTCGAGGAACCACAGCCGCTCCTGCGCGAACGACAGCGGTTGCTCGGCTCCCTCCGGGAGCGGAGCGAGGGGCGGTGTCTCCGATGCGGAGCCTTGCTGCCGCGCCCGCTCGACGCTCTCGGCCAGGCCCGCCACCGTCGGCGCCTCGAAGACCCGGCGCAGCGGGATCTGTACCTGGAAGGCGTCCTGGATGCGCGACAGGACCTGGGCCGCGTTCAGGGAATGCCCGCCGAGGTCGAAGAAGTTGTCGTGAGCGCCCACGCGCTCCCGTCCCAGCACCTCGCTCCAGATGGCGGCCACCGCCTCCTCGACGGGCCCGCCGGGCGGGACGTACGCGCTCTCGAGGCCGCTGCGGCCCGGGTCCGGATCGGGCAGGGCGCGACGGTCGACCTTTCCGTTCGGGGTGCGGGGCAGCGCGGCGAGAGTGACGAAGACCGCGGGCACCATGTAATCCGGCAGCCGGCGCTTCAGGAACGCCCGCAGCTCGGAGGCCGCCGGCGGCCCTGACGTCGACGCCACCAGGTAGGCCACGAGCCGCCGGTCCGATCCCGCCCCGTCGCGCGCCACGACCACGCAATCGCCGACGGCGCCGTGCTCGCGGAGCGCGGCCTCGATCTCGGCCGGCTCGATCCGGAAGCCCCTCAGCTTGAGCTGGTGGTCGATCCGACCGAGGCACTCGACGGTGCCGTCCACGCGGTACCGGGCGCGATCGCCCGTGCGATAGAGACGGCCCCCCCGCTCGCCGCCGAACGGGTCGGGGACGAAGCGCTCCGCCGTCAGGTCCGAACGTCCGAGGTATCCGCGGGCGACGCCGGTGCCGCCGATGTAGAGCTCGCCGGAGACGCCGATCGGCACGGGTTGGAGGCGGGCGTCCAGGACGTGGACGCGCGTGTTGGCGATCGGCCGGCCGATGGGCACCGGCGTCGTCACCTCCCGGACGGCGTGCACCGTGGACCAGATGGTCGTCTCGGTGGGCCCGTAGACGTTCCACAGAGAAGCGCCGCGCTCCCTCAGCTCGCGCGCCAGCTCGCTCGGCAAGGCCTCGCCGCCGCAGAGGATCTTCAGGCGCGGATCGCCCCGCCAGCCCGACGCGATCAGCATCCGCCACGTCGCCGGTGTGGCCTGCATCACCGTCGCCCCCGACTGGGCCAGGAGCCGCCCGAGCGCCGCTCCGTCGATCGCGGTTTCGCGGCTCGCGAGCACGATCCGGCCCCCGGCGATCAGGGGAAGGAGGAGCTCGAGGCCGGCGATGTCGAACGCCAGCGTCGTCACCGCGAGCAGGGTGTCCCGCGCCGAGAGGCCGGGCTCCTCGCGCATCGAGGCCAGCAGGTTGGCGAGGGCCCGATGCGGAATCGCCACTCCCTTCGGCCGGCCCGTGGAGCCGGAGGTGAAGATCACGTAGGCGAGGTGGTCGGGGCCGGCGCCGCTCGGCAGCGGCGACTCGCCGCCGTCCTCCCCGGTCGGCTCGTCCAGGGTGACCCGGTGCCCGTCGAAGGCAGGGAGCCCGTCCGCGAGCCCCCGCTGCGTCAGGACGACCGCCGGCCGGGCGTCGGCGAGCATCCACTGCAGCCGCTCCGTCGGGTAGGCCGGGTCGAGGGGCACGTAGGCGCCACCCGCCTTCAGGATTCCCAGCAGCCCCACCATCATGTCGAGTGACCGCTCCGTGTGCAGCCCGGCCAGCACGCCCGGCCGTACGCCCAGCCGGCGCAACCGGTGGGCCAGGCGGTTGGCGCGACGGTCCAGCTCCGCGTAGGTGAGGCTCTGCCCCTCGAACTCCACGGCGACGGCCTGCGGCGTGCGCGCCGCCTGGGATTCCACCAGCTCGTGCGCGCAGCGGGCCGGGACCGGCTTCTCCGTGGCGTTCCACTCGACGAGGATCCGGTGCCGCTCGGCCTCTCCGAGCACCGTCAGCTCCGAGATGCGCCGCTCGGGATGGGCCACCGCGCGGCCCAGGAGCTCCTGGTAGTGCGCCGCGAAACGGCGGGCGGTTTCGGCGTCGAAGAGGTCGGTGTTGTATTCGAGGGAGCCCGCGAAGCCGCGGTCGGTCTCGGTCACGTAGAGGCTGAGGTCGTAGGCGGCCGTTCCCCGCTCGCCGATCGCGCCTTCGTCGCCGAGACGGGTCAGCGCCGCCAGCGGCGTGTTCTGGATGACGAACAGCACCTGGAAGACCGGCGAGCGGCTCAGGTCGCGCGGCGGCCGCAGCTCCTCGACCAGCTTCTCGAAGGGCAGGTCGCCGTACGAGTGGGCCTCCAGCGACACCTTCCGCACCCGCGCGAGTACCTCGCGGAACGAGGGGTCTCCGGACAGGTCGGTGCGGAGGACGACCGTGTTGACGAAGAGGCCCAGCATCCGCTCCGTCTCGACGAGCGAACGGTTGCCGTTCGCGGTGCCCACCACCACGTCGTCCTCGCCGGAGTATCGGGAGAGCAGCATCGTGAACGCGGCCAGGAGGGTGATGAAGGGCGTCGCTCCTTCGGCGCGGCTCAGGGCCTCCACCTCGTCGGAGATCTGCCTGGTCAGCTCGAAGCGCAGCGTCTCGCCGTTGGCGGTCTGGACGGCCGGCCGCGGGCGATCGGTGGGCAGGTCCAGAGCGGGCCGAGCGCCGCGCAGGCGCTCCCGCCAATACGAGAGCTGGCGCTCGAGCGTCTCGCCTTGCAGCCACTCGCGCTGCCAGCACGCGAAGTCGACGTACTGCCGGGCGGGCTCCGGGAGCGGAGAGGCGAGCCCGGCCGCGAAGGCCCGATACAGCGCAAGGACCTCCTCGACCAGCAACGCGATGGACCACCCGTCGGTGATGATGTGATGCTGGGTCACGAGGAGCCGGTGATCGTCGGCCCCGAGACGCAGGAGCAGCGTGCGGAAGGCCGGCCCGCGCGGGAGATCGAACGGGCGGCGCACCTGCTCGCTGGCGACGCGCTGGGCCTCCCGCGGCCGGTCCCCGCGGCCCAGCGGGCCGAGATCGACCACCGGCAGCTCGACGGGCGAGGGCAGGGCGATCACCTGGACCGGCCGGCCCTCCCGTTCCTCGAAGCGTGTGCGCAGGGGCTCGTGGCGACGCACGAGCTCGGCCAGGGCTCGTTCGAGCGCGGACCGGTCGAGGCCGCCGGCGAAGCGAACGTTGGCTTGCAGGTTGTAGACCACGCTCTCCGGGTCGAGCTTCTGGAGGAACCAGAGCCGCTCCTGGGCGAAGGAGAGCGGCTGCCCGCCGTTGCGGGGAACGCGAGCGAGCGGCGGCGCGGAGGATGCCCCCGTCTTCACCGCGCGCAGGTACGTGAGGATCTCGTCCTTGCGCCGGGTCAGCTCCTCGCGCAGCTCCACCGTCAGCGCTTCCCGGGGTGCGCTCAGGCGGAGGCGGTCACCCTCCACCCAGCAGCGCACGTCGAGCGCGCTCAGTGCGGAAACGAACTCGCCGACCGCGCGCTCAAGCATCGGTGCCGTCCTGCTCGCCCGCCCGTTGCAGTGACTCGCGCCGCCGGCCCAGCCGCCGCCGGCCGGCGCGCAGCCCTTCGCCGAGATCCTCCACTTCTCCCGCCGGGGCTTCGTCCTCCTCCCGTCGTGTGCCTCGAACCGCCGAGATCGCGCGCATGTGCACGGCGAGCGCCGCGATCGTGGGGTGCTCGAAGAGCGCCATCACCGGCAGGTCGCAGTCGGGCCTGGCCTCCCTCGTCCGGCGGTGGACCTGGATGAGCAGCAGCGAGTGACCGCCCAGATCGAAGAAGTTGTCGTGGATCCCCACGCTCGCCCGCCCGAGCACGTCCTGCCAGATGCCGGCCAGCAGCCGTTCGAGCTCGTTCGTCGGCGGAGCGTAGGCGGCCGCGCTGGCGTCGCCGCCGTCCGGCGCGGGCAGCGCCCGGCGGTCCACCTTGCCGTTCGGGTCGAGGGGCAGCGCCTCGAGCACCATGAAGGCGGAGGGCACCATGTACTCCGGCAGCTTCGCCTGGAGGTGCTGGCGAAGCTCGGCCGTCGCCGGGGCCGCATCCGGGGCGGCGACGACGTAGGCGACGATCCGCTTGTCCCCGGGGACGTCCTCTCTCACCGCCACCACGCTCTTCTGGACGCCCGGGTGCTCGCCCAGCACCGCCTCGATCTCACCCAGCTCGATGCGGAAGCCGCGCACCTTCACCTGGGTGTCCACCCGGCCCAGGAACTCGATGACGCCGTCGCGCCGCCACCGAACCAGATCTCCCGTCCGGTACAGCCGCTGCCCGGCGGCGGCCGCGAACGGATCGGGCACGAAGCTCGCCGCCGTGAGCGCCGGCCGCTTCAGATATCCGCGGGCCACGCCGTCCCCGCCGACGAAGAGCTCCCCGGGCATTCCCGCCGGGACCAGATTCATGCGCCGGTCCAGCACGTACACGCGGGTGTTCGTGATCGGACGGCCGATGGGAATCGACGCCCCCCCGTCCTCGAGCACCCGCGGGATCGGATGGCAGCACGTGAAGGTCGTCCCCTCGGTGGGCCCGTAGCCGTTGATGATCTGCGTCCCGGCCAGCGCCTCGAGGCCTCGCCGCACGTGCGGCACCGAGAGCGCCTCGCCCCCGATGAGAAGCTGCCTCACCCCGCGCAGCGCGCCGGGCGACTCGTCCACCACGGCGTTGTACAGGGACGCCGTGAGCCACAGCGTGCTCACGCCCTCCCGGCCGATCACCTCCTCGAGGTCACCCGGCGTCGCCACCCGCTTCGGGTAGAGCACGCAGCGGCCGCCGGGCAGCAGCGCGCCCCACACCTCGAGCGTGGACGCGTCGAACGTGACCGGCGCGAGCTGCAGCAGGGTCTCGGCCGGACCCAGCTCGACGTAATCGGTCCCCATCACCAGGCGCAGAACGCCGCGGTGAGGGACTTCGACGCCCTTGGGGACCCCGGTGGATCCCGACGTGTAGGTCACGTACGCCAGGTCCTCTCCTCCCACGCGGATCGCCAGGTTCTCTTCGCGCTCCGCCGAGATCGCCGGCCAGTCGCGGTCCAGGCAGACCGTGCGCGTTCCGCGCCCGGCGAGCCCGGCGGCCAGCCGCTCCTGCGTCAGCACCAGCGGGACCCCGGAGTCCCGCAACATGAAGGCCAGCCGCTCCTCCGGGTACGCCGGGTCCAGGGGCACGTAGGCGCCCCCCGACTTCAGGATCCCCAGCAGCCCCACGACCATCTCCGGCGACCGATCGATGCAGATGCCGACGCGATCCCCGCGGCTCACGCCGAGCCGCCCCAGGTAGCGCGCGAGCTGGTTCGCGCGGCGGTTGAGCGCCTCGTAGCCGAGCTTCTCGCCGCCGAACGACACGGCGACGGCGTCCGGCCTCCGCGCGGCCTGGATCTCGAACTGCTCGGGGATCCCACCCTGTCGCGGATAGACGCTCGACCGGCCCGCCCACTGCAGGAGCCGATCGCGCTCCTCGTCCCCGAGCAGGGTCAGCTCCGAGAGCCGGGCATCGGGACGCGCCACGACGGCCTCGAGCAGCGTCTGGTAGTGGCCCAGCATGCTGGCGACGGTGTCGGCCTCGAACAGATCGGTGCTGTAGCTGGCGCCGGCCACCAGGCGGTCGGGGCCCTCCCAGACGCGCAGCTCCAGGTCGAAGCGGGTCGTCGAGACCGTCCGCTCCAGCGGCCGCAAGGTCAGCCCCTCGAGGCCCATCGTCGCGGAAGACAGCTTCTGCAGGTCGAACGTCACCTGGAAGATCGGGTTCTGGCCCAGCCGGCGCGGGGGGTGCAGCTCCTCCACCAGCTTCTCGAAGGGCACGTCCTGGTGGGCGTAGGCGCCGAGAGCGGCCTCCTTGACTCGCCCGAGCAGCTCCCGGAACGTCGGGTCGCCGGAGAGATCGCCGCGCAGCGCGAGAGAGTTCACGAAGAAACCGATGAGGCCCTCGAGCTCGGTCCGGTTGCGGTTGGCGATGGGCGAGCCCACCACGATGTCGTCCTGGCCGGAGTACCGGTGGAGCAGCGCCTGGAACGCGGCCATCAACGTCATGAAGAGGGTCACCCCTTCGCGCTGGGAGAGGGCCCGCAGCCGCTCGGCCAGGCCCCCGGCCATCGTGCGGGCGGTGGACGCGCCCCGGAACGACCGCAGGGCGGGGCGGGGCCGGTCGCTCGGCAGCGCGAGCGTCGCCGCCCCCGCCAGCCGTCCTCGCCAATAGGAGAGCTGGCGCTCGAGGATCGCGCCGCGCAGCCAACGGCGTTGCCAGGTCGCGAAGTCCGCGTACTGGATGGGCAGCTCGGGAAGGCTCGGCGGGAGGCCGGCCGCGAAGCTCCGATAAAGCACGGTCAGCTCGCGAACGAGGACGAGCGCCGACCATCCGTCCGAGACGATGTGATGCAGGGTGAGCAGCAGCACGTGGTCGGCGTCCGCCAGGCGCAGCAGCGTCGCGCGTACGAGGGGTCCCCGCGCGAGGTCGAAGGGAATGCGCGCCTCCTGTTCCGCCCGCTGCCGTGCCACCTGCTCCCGCTCCCGCTCGGGCAGATGGGTCAGGTCGACGCTGGCCAGGGTGAGATCGACCTCCGGCGCGATCACCTGCACCGGCTCGCCGGCTCCCTCCGCCACGAACCTCGTGCGCAGCGCCTCGTGGCGGCCGACGACGTGTCGCAGGCTCTTCTCGAGGGCCGTCCGCTCGAGAGGACCCGAGACGCGCAACGCCTCGGCGACGTTGTAGGCCGGGCCGGACCCCATCTGGTCGAGCACCCACAGGCGCTGCTGTGCGAACGAGAGGGGCGCCGCCGGGCCCGGGTCGCGGCGCGGGATCGCCTCCCGGGCCGCGGCCAGCCCCTTGCTCCGCAGCATCGCCTCGACGAGCGCGCGCTTCGGCGCCGACAAGCCCATCGGGTTCGGGCCGGGGGGATGGCTCATGCCGGATCACCGCTGACGTTGCCGAGCAGGCTCTCCGCCTCCGCATCGTCGAGGCTGGCCACGCTCAGCAGCACCTCCGCGACCTGGGCCACGCGCGCGCCGTGCTCGGGATCGGCCAGCAGGCGCGCGGCGAGGCCGGCCGCGGTCGGCTCCTCGAACAGGAGGCGCAGCGGCACCTCCACCTCCAGGGCGTCGCGGAGCCGAGAGACCACCTGGGTGGCGAGCAGGGAGTGGCCGCCCAGCTCGAAGAAGCTGTCCTGGACGCCCACCTGGTCCACTCCCAGGACCTGCGCGAAGGTCGCGGCCACGACGCCTTCGGTCGGCGTGCGCGGCGCGACGAACGCGTCCCCCGTCCGCGGGCGCGCCTGACCGGGCGCCGGCAACGCCGCCCGGTCCACCTTGCCGTTCGGCGTGAGCGGCAGCGCCTCGAGCGCCACGAACGCCGAAGGCATCATGTGGGCGGGCAGCCGGTCCTCGAGGAACTGGCGGAGCCGGGGAACCAGCTGCCGCAGGCGCATCGCGCGGACCGGGTCGTTGGCGTAGCGTCCCCACGACGGTTCCCGCGCCGCCGCCGGTCGAGGGCGCGCGGCCGGCGCGACGGCGCGCGGGCGCCGCCGGCGGACGAGCGCCTCGAAGCGTCCGTTCGCATCGTGAGTGCCGATCTCCACGTCGTAAGGGCACCGGTCGGCGATGGCCCACAGGGCCTCGGGGTCGACTCCCGCTTCCCCGCCGTCGGCGGCCACGGCCTCCCGCAGCTCGCCCACCGTCGAGGGGCCGTCCGTGCCGCGCAGCCATTCGAGCAGGCGGCGCTCGCCTCTCAATCGGGCGTCGGGCACGCCGGCCACCCGCAACACCTCCGGCTGCCGCTCGCGGAGATGCCGCTCGAGATCGACGGTCGTGAGCCGGGCGGCGTCCCAGTCGAGTCGTTCGGTCTCCGCCGGCGGCG
>Ga0070707_100001254_pt1 | contig 24951 bp, 22 predicted proteins | sample KBSK5502metaG_FD_65468 | JGI IMG/M metagenome (GOLD analysis project Ga0070707, IMG submission 65468) | Corn, switchgrass and miscanthus rhizosphere microbial communities from Kellogg Biological Station, Michigan, USA - KBS K5-50-2 metaG | ecosystem: Host-associated > Plants > Roots >...
TGAAGAGTGGGACGAGATCGTACTCTGTCTCCGCGATCTGCGCCGGAGCGACGTGAACATCGTCACGCTGGGCCAGTACCTTCGCCCGTCGGACGGTCACTTGCCGATCGCCCGTTACTACACGCCCGACGAATTCGCGGAGCTGCGCGAGATCGGCCTCCGGTTGGGCTTCGCCCACGTGGAGTCCAGCCCGCTGACCCGGTCATCCTACCACGCATGGTCCCAGATCGATCAGGCACGAGGCGTGGCGCGCTGATGGCCGGCTCCACTGCTGCCCGCCGGCCCCGCTCGGGCGCCCGGCCGGTCGACGCGGATCTGGCGGCGGAGTACCGCCGGTGGCTCCGCGAGATGATGGTCATCCGCCGCTTCGAGGAGAAGGCCGGCGAGGCGTACAGCCTCGGTAAGATCGGCGGGTTCTGCCACCTGTACATCGGACAGGAGGCCGTCGCCGTCGGCAGCATCGCGGCGCTCAGGTCCGACGACTACATCGTGTGCTCCTACCGGGAGCACGGGCACGCGCTCGCCCGCGGAATCCCGCCGCGAGCGGTGATGGCCGAGCTGTTCGGCAAGGCCGCCGGCTGCTCGAAGGGCAAAGGCGGCTCGATGCACCTCTTCGACGCGTCGCGCGGCTTCATGGGCGGCCACGCGATCGTCGGCGCTCACATTCCCCTCGCCACCGGCATGGCCTTCGCGGCCAAGTACCGCGGCACCGACCAAGTGGCTATTTGCTACTTCGGCGAGGCGGCCGTGAATAACGGAGCCTTCCACGAAGCGCTCAACATGGCCGCCCTCTGGAAACTGCCCTGCGTCTACATCTGCGAGAACAACCGTTACGGAATGGGCACGGCGCTGGAGCGCGCGAGCGCGATCTACGACATCTCCGAGCGCGCATCTTCATACGACATGATCAACGAGGTCGTGGACGGCCAGGACGTGCTGGCGATGAAGAACTCCATGGACCGGGCCGTGGAGCGCGCCCGGGGCGAGAAGACGCCCACGCTGCTGGAGGTGCGGACCTACCGGTTCATGGGCCACTCGATGTCGGACCCGATCCACGGGCACTACCGGACGAAGGAGGAGGTCGAGGAACACCGCAAGCGGGACCCGATCGCCCTTTGGTCCCACAAGCTCATCGCCGACGGGCTCATGGACGAGGCGGCCGTGCGCTCGCTGGATGCGGAGGTGACGGCGGAGATCGCGGACGCTTACCAGTTCGCGGAGCAGGCGCCGGAGCCGGAGCCGTCTCAACTCTACACCGACGTGTATGCTGGAGAGCACAGCGTGAACAGTGAACAGTAAACAGTGAACAGGGTGCTCCGCTCGCGCACGGAGGCGCCTGTTCACTGTTCACTGTTCACTGTTTACGCGGTCAATGGACCATGCCCGTATTGACGTACCGTGACGCCCTGAACTCCGCGCTCCGGGAAGAGATGCGCCGGGACGACACCGTCTTCCTCATGGGCGAGGAGGTCGGCGTCTACCAGGGCGCCTACAAAGTGAGTCGCGGGCTGCTCGACGAATTCGGGCCGATGCGGGTGGTGGACACCCCCATCACCGAGCTTGGCTTCGCCGGCCTGGGCGTGGGCGCCGCGATGACGGGCCTCCGGCCCGTGATCGAGTTCATGACCTGGAACTTCGCGCTCCTGGCCATCGACCAGCTCGTGAACTCCGCGGCCAAGATGCGCTACATGTCGGGCGGACAGATCGGGGTGCCCGCGGTGTTTCGCGGGCCGGGCGGCGCCGCGCTCCAGCTCGGCGCGCAGCACTCCCAGGCGTTCGAGAGCTACTACGCCCACATCCCCGGTCTCAAGGTCGTGATGCCTGCGACGCCGGCCGACGCCAAGGGGTTGCTCAAGAGCGCCATCCGGGACGACGACCCGGTTGTGTTCATCGAGGGCGAGATGCTTTACAACCAGAAGGGCGAGGTCCCCGACGGAGAGCACGTCGTTCCGCTGGGCCTCGCCGACGTCAAGCGTCCGGGCACGGACGTCACGATCGTCTGCCACTCGAAGACGGTCTCGGCCGCTCTCAAGGCCGCCGAACAGCTCGCGGCCGAGGGGGTTGACGCGGAGGTGGTGGACTTGCGCACCATCCGGCCGCTCGACGCGGCGACCGTGCTCGCCTCCGTCGCCAAGACGCACCGGTGTGTCGTGGCGGAAGAGGGGTGGCCCTTCGCCGGCGTGGGCGCGCAGGTGGTGGACGTGGTCCAGCGCAACGCCTTCGACGAGCTCGACGCGCCGGTCCTCCGGGTCACGGGCGCCGACGTGCCGATGCCGTACAACCGGCACCTCGAGAAGGCGGCGAAGGTGGATGCGGGGAAGCTGGTGGACGCGGTGGGACAGGTCCTCTACCGGTGATCAAGGACGCTCGACGTTAGCCGACGGCTCTCTATGGCAACTCAAGTCGTGATGGAAGCCCTCTCCCCCACCATGGAAGAGGGCCGCCTGGTCGAATGGAAGAAGCAGGAGGGCGACCCGGTCGCCGTGGGCGACGTGCTCGCCGAGGTGGAGACCGACAAGGCGGTGATGGAGCTGGTGGCGCGCGTGAGCGGGGTGCTCCTGCGGCAGACCGTGCCGGCGGGCCAGACGGTGCCGGTGTCCTCACCGATCGCCTTGATCGGGCAGCCCGGCGAGGCCGTGCCGGCCGCGCAAGGGAACGGCGCCGGGGCCGGCGCGCCGGCGCCAACCGCCACAGCGAAGCCCGCAGCCACCCCCGCGCCGCCGTCCGGCCCCGCCGCGCCCGCGCAGGAGCCCGCCGGCACCACTCGGGTGAAAGCCTCTCCACTCGCTCGCAAAATTGCGCAGGAGCGGGGGCTCGACCTCCGCGCGATTCCGGGCTCGGGCCCGGAAGGCCGGATCGTATTGCGCGATCTCGAGGCCGCTCGCCCAGCGCGGCCCGGCGCGGCCGCACCGGCGCCCGGTGCCGCCCTCCGGCCGATCGCCGCGGTGCCGGCTCGCCCCGGCGCCACCCAGCCGTTTGCCGATGCGCCGCTCAGCCAGATGCGCAAGACGATCGCGCGCCGGCTGGTCCAATCCATCGGACCGGTTCCCACGTTCTACCTCACGACCGAGGTGGACATGGAGCGGGTCTCGGAAGCGCGTGAAGCGATGCTGGCCGCGGGCAGCGAGGTCAAGGTGTCGTTCAACGACATCATCATCAAGGCGGTGGCCACCGCGCTCCGGGAGCATCCGGCGTGCAATGCGTGGTGGCAGGACGACCACATCCGTTACTGGAACGAGGTCCACATCGGGATGGCGGTGGCCATCGAGGACGGGCTGATCACGCCGGTGATCCGGCACGCCGACCGGAAGACGCTGCGGGAGATCGGCGCAGAGGCCCGGGACCTGGCGGGCCGCGCGCGCGATCGCCGGCTCGCCGCCGAGGAGTACACCGGCGCCACCTTCTCGATCTCGAACCTCGGCATGCTCGACATCGACGAGTTCACAGCGGTGATCAATCCACCCGAGGCCGGGATCCTGGCTGTGGGACGGATTGTTCGGAAGCCGGTGGAACACGGCGGGGCGATCGTGCTCCGGGGCCGCATGCGGCTCACGATGTCCTGCGACCACCGGGTCATCGACGGAGCGACCGGCGCGCGGTTCCTCCAGACGCTGAAGGGGATGTTGGAGAACCCGTTGGCTCTGGTCTGGTAAGGGGTGAACGCTTCTTTCGAGCGAGGTCTACTTGGCTAACCAGTTCGACGTCATCATCGTGGGCGGCGGCCCGGCCGGCTACGTCTGCGCCATCCGCTGCGTCCAGCTCGGGCTGACGACGGCCGTCGTCGAGCGCGACAAGCTCGGAGGCGTCTGCGTCAACATCGGATGCATTCCGACCAAGGCCCTGCTGCACAGCGCCTACGTCGCCAATGTCATCCGGCACGATGCCAAGGAGCTCGGGCTCACGACCGGCGAGCTCAAGACCGACTACGGCACCGCGATGCGACGGTCACGGAAGGTCTCGGAGCAGAACTCGAAGGGCGTCGAGTTCCTCATGAAGAAGCACAAGATCACCGTGATCCGCGGCGCCGGCAAACTGCTGGCCGGCAAGCGGGTCCAGGTCGGGAGCGACGTGCACACCGCGGGGAAGGCGGTCGTCCTCGCCACCGGTTCCCGCGTGAAGGGTCTGCCCCAGATCGGCCTCGAGCTGAACAAGACCACGGTGATCAGCTCCGACGAGGCCCTCTTCCTGGAGCAGGCGCCCGGCTCGCTCGCGATCGTGGGCGGCGGCGCGGTGGGCTCGGAGTTCGCCGACATCTTCAACGCCTTCGGCAGCAAGGTCACGCTGATCGAGGTGCTGCCGCGGATTCTCCCGGTGGAGGATGCGGAGTCGTCCGATGCGTTGACCAAGAGCTTCAAGAAGCGCGGGATCGTGGTCCACTCCGGCGCCAACATCACCCGCGCCACCGTGGGTAAGGACAGGGTGACGCTCGAGGTGGAGGTCGGCGGCAAGGCCGAGAAGGTCGAGGCCGAGCGGGTGCTGATGGCCGCGGGTCGCGCGCTCAACACCGAGGACATGGGACTCGCCGAAGCGGGCGTGCAGCTCACCGACCGCGGTTTCGTCAAGGTGAACCCCGCCACGCTCGAGACCACCTCCCTAGGCGTTTACAGCATCGGCGACGTCGCCGGTCCTCCGATGCTCGCCCACAAGGGGTACCGGGAGGGCGTGCACGTGGCCGAGCTGGTCGCCGGCCACCCGCCCCGCCCGATCGACTACACCAACGTGCCCAGCGTCACGTATTGTCATCCTGAGGTGGCGAGCGTCGGGCTCACCGAGGAGCAGGCAAAGGAGCAGGGGCTCGCGATCCAGGTGGGCCGGTTCCCCTTCAGCGCGAACGGCCGCGCGCGGACGTCGAACGAGACCGAAGGCTTGGTGAAGATCATCCGGGACACCCGCTACGGCGAGATCGTCGGCGCGCACATCGTGGGCTCGCACGCATCCGAGATGATCCACGAGCTCGTCGTCGCGCGCACGAACGAGTACACGGTCGAGGAGGTGGATCTCGCGATCCACGCGCACCCGACGTTGTCCGAGGCCATCGCCGAGGCGGCCCTCGACTCGATGGGCCGGGTGATCCACATCTGAACCCGATCCGGGTCGCGGCGTCGGCCGTCGCGGCCGCCGCCCTGTGCGGCACGCTGGTCGTCACCCTCGCGGTGCTCGGGGTGGACGTCCTGCGCTTCGGGCTCCTGGCGGGGTCGGCTGCGGGCCGATCCGCGACCGGAGCCGCGGGCCCCGGAGCGGTGACGCTGCTGTTGGGGGGAACCCTCGGAGGATTCGTGATGGCCGGTGCAATGGCATGGTGGCTGCTCGGTCCGATCGGCTCGTTGTATCGCCGGGCGACCCTGGCCATAGCCAGCAGCTTCGCCACCGTCGTTCTCATGCTGCTCGCCGTGCCGGTCCACCAATGGGCGGGCCAGCCGGGGCTGCTCGGTCTCGCGGGCCTGCTCGCGGCGGGCACCCTCGCCTTCGGGCTCCGCGCCCGGCGCGCCGCCCTCGACCCATGACGCCGCCGGTCGCGATTCTCGATCTCGGCCGCCGGGCCTACGGTGAGGTGCTGGAGCTTCAACGCGCGCTCGCCCGCCGGCGCATTGCCGGAGAGATCGTCGACGACCTGCTGCTCCTCGTCGAGCACGACCCCGTCATCACGCTCGGCCGTGGCACCCGCGCCGACAGTCTCCCGCTGCCACCGGCCGAGCTCGTGCGCCGGGGCGTCGAAGTGGCGGAAGTGGAGCGTGGCGGCGACGTGACCTGGCACGGACCGGGACAGCTGGTGGGCTATCCCATCCTCGATCTCGCCCGGCACCGGCCCGACCTGCACTGGTACCTGCGTCGCCTCGAAGCAGCGCTGATCGCTGCGCTCGACCGCCTGGAGGTCCCCGCCGAGCGCAATCCGGGGTTGACCGGCGTCTGGACGCGGGGGCGGAAGATCGCGAGCCTGGGGATCCACGTGAAGCAATGGGTCACCCTGCACGGGTTCGCCCTCAACGTTACCGGCGAGCTGAGCGGCTTCGATCTCATCGTGCCCTGCGGCATCCAGGGAGTGGTGATGACGAGCGTCGCCCGCGAGCGAGGCGGCCGGGATCGGCCGGCCGAGCTCTGGGCGGATACGCGTGCGGCCGTGGTCGCGGCGTTCGGCGCCAGCTTCGACAGGGAGCCGGTCCCGGCCGCGCTCGAACCGGACGGAACCGTCGCGGCCCAGCGGGCGTTCTGACGGCGGACTCCCCCGTCACCCTTTGACCCAGGACCGAGCATGAGCGCCCCCACGTCGCCGGGTCTCCCCCGCATCGACGCTCGCGCCGACCACGACCGGCTGCCGCCGGGACAGATCCTGACCCAAAAGTGGCCCGTCCTCCACTACGGCACGGTACCGGACGTGGACCTCGGCGCGTGGCGATTCGAGGTGACGGGCGCCGTCGCGGCGCCATTCACGCTCACCGGGGCCGAGCTCCTCTCACTTCCGCGCCAGGAGACGGCCTGCGACATCCATTGCGTCACCCGGTGGAGCCGGTTCGACAACGTCTTCGGCGGCGTTCCGGTGCAGACCCTGCTCGGGCGGGCACAGCCTTCGGCCGCCGCGAAGTTCGTCCTGGTGCACGCAGAGCACGGTTTCACGACCAACGTGCCGCTGGTCGATCTCGATCGGCCCGCCAACCTGCTCGCCCTGAGCCACGGCGGCGAGCCGCTCACCGCGGAGCACGGTGGCCCCGTCCGGCTCCTGATCCCGCATCTCTATTTCTGGAAGAGCGCGAAGTGGGTGCGCGGCTTCGAGGTACTGGAGGAGGACTATCCGGGATTCTGGGAGCAGAACGGCTACCACATGCGGGGCGATCCGTGGGCGGAGGAGCGCTACGGGCGGCCCGATCATTCCAGAATGCGACGGGGCCCGCGCCGCTAGGGACGGGTAGGGGGTGGCTTCCGCCCCCGTTGCCTTTGCGCCCCGGACCCATCATCCTCCCTACCATGGCAGAAGTGTCACGGCGACCGTCGCCGGAGGCCCAGGCGGACGAGCGGGTGGGCGAGATCCTCCGGGCCGCCGAGAGCTGGTCGAAGGAGGCGCCGGCCGCTCTGTTTCCGGCAATCCGCGCGGTCTGCGTTCGGCTCGCCGAGATGGTGGCGGACCAGCGGCACTACCTGGCGCCGCTCCCCGAGCCACAGGAGTCGGAGCGCCGGGCGGTGCTGACGCTCGTCGCGGATCGCCTGCGGGCGCCAGCCGTGACGCGGGGATTGGAGCCGCACCTCGAGGCCCTGGCGGAGCTGGAGCTGCGCTCCACCGGCTCCTGGGCCACGGTAGCATCGGCCCAGACCGAGTGGATCACGACGGCCATCCGTTATCTGGAGTCAAGCGCCGCCAAGCTGCCCGCGGGCGAACGTCCCGACCCCTACTGGGCCGACGACGTCGTGGCCGGCATCATCGCGTCGGTCCGCGCGCTCATCGGCGTGGACGAGCTCCACGCGCGCACCGAGGCGCGATACTCCGGCCCGGTGCGCCGGGAGCCCGTGTCGCCCGACGACGCGGGCTAGGCGGTCACCGCCTCCTCCGCCGCAGCTCCCTCCCGCCGCCGCCCCCCGCGCTCCCCGAACAACTCGAAGAACCGCCCGAAGACCGCGATGCCGGTCCAGAGCTGCTCCAGGTCGAGCTTCTCGTTGGGCGAGTGCAGCCGGTCATCGGGGAGACCGATGCCCGTGAGCAGGACGGGCGCGCCGGACGCGGCCAGCTCGGGGACGATCGGGATCGAGCCACCGGAGCGGGTCCGAACCGTCTTCCGCCCGGTCACCTCCTCGAACGCGAGATCGAGCGTCGCGAACGCGGGGTCCGCAGTGTCCACCTGGACCGGATCGCCGCCGTGCAGCAGGCGGACCTCCACGTCGGCGTACTTGGGGGCGACCCGCGCCACCGCCCGCGCGAGCTGGCGCTGCACCCGCTCGAACGACTGGCCCGGCGCGAGCCGGAGGCTGACCTTGGCGGTGGCTTGTGCCGGGATCACTGTCTTGGCGCCGTCCCCGGTGAAGCCGCCGCGGATGCCGTGGATCTCGAACGTCGGCAGCGCCCAGGTCCGCTCGAAGACGCTGTACTGCTTGAGGCCGGTGAGCGCCTTGGCCCCGACTTCGTGCTCGACGAACTCGTGCTTGTCGAACGGGAGTTTCTTCCACGCCTTGAGCTCGGACTTGGCCGGCGGCTCCACGTCCTTGTACAGCTTCGGAATCCGGATCTCCCCGTGCTCGTCCTTGAGCCGACTCAACATCCGGACCAACGTCTCGATCGCATTGGGCGCGACCCCGCCGTAGCTGCCGGAATGGAGGTCGTGGGCCAGGGTTCGCACGGCGATCTCGGCGTAGCAGATCCCGCGCAGCGCCGTGTAGGCCGCCGGGACGCCCGGCGCGTAGTACGACATGTCGCACACGAGCGCCGCGTCCACGTCGGTACGCCACCGCTCCTGTTGCAGCAGGTCGAAGATCACGTGGCCGCCACACTCCTCCTCGCCCTCGAAGATGAAGCGGACGTTGAGGGGTGGGCGGCCGTCCGGGCCGCGGACGGCTTCGTAGGCCTTGAGAAGGCAGTAAACCTGGCCCTTGTCGTCGGCGGCCCCGCGCGCGAACAGCTTGCCGTCCCGCACCGTGGGGGTGAACGGCGGCGAGACCCACTCGTCCAGCGGATCCGGCGGCTGCACATCGTAGTGGCCGTAGATCAGCAGCGTCGGCTTACCCTCGACAGGTGGGCCCTCGGCCCAGACCACCGGGTGGCCGTTACCCTCGATCAGGGCGACGACCGGACAGCCGAGCCGCTCGAGCTCGGTCGTGAGCCAGCGCGCGGCGACGCGGCAGTCGCCGGCATGATCGGGGAGCGTGCTGACGCTCGGAATGGCCAGGAACTCACCGAGCTCACGCAGCATCCGCTCCCGCTCGCGGGAGACAAAGGCGGTATCCATGGACGGATAACCTACAGCGGGCGGCCGGGGCTGAGAAGTGAGGGCGTGACGGGCGTCACTGCGACGACCCTGGCCCAGGCAGTAGGCTCTCCGTTCGCGGTCGCCGCCGGATGCCCGGCGGAGGCCTGACGTACCGACGACCCACGTGGAGGTCACATGCACCGAACGCAGCGCCTCACCCTACTTTCGACGCTTACGGCCGCCGCCCTCGCGGGTGTGGCCGCCACGGCCGGCGCGCAGCAGGAACCATATCCCCAGAAGCCGCCCGCCCCGGTTGAAACGGGAGCGGTGGACTCCACCAAGCACATCACACCGCCGGCCGCCGGCCAGCCCGCCGACACGGCCCTCTCGCGGCAACCGGGTGTCATGCCGAAAGACACCGCGCTGACGAAACGCAACCCCGCCGCAGCGCCCGCCCCGACCGCGGATCTGCTCGATCTCAATACCGCGACCAGGGAGCAGCTCGAGGCCGTGCCCGACATCGGCACCGCCTACGCCGACAAGATCATCAAGGGCCGCCCCTACGCCCGAAAGGACGAGCTGGTGTCGAAGAAGATCCTGCCGAATGGCGTGTACGACAAGGTGAAGGACAAGGTGAGCGTACAGCAGAAGTAGCCATTGGCTATTGGCCGCTCCGATGGCAAGCGACCCTCCGTGGCCATACACGGAGGGTCGCTCGCTTACGACGAGACTAGGAAGCCGGAAGAACGGGGAACTTTGGGAACAGTGAGCAGGAAGCGCAAACCAGTGAACAGGTGATTCCGACGATCACCGGACCGCCCCGTTCACTCCTTACTGTTCACCGGTCACACTTTTTCGCGTACTGTCGCCGCCTACCGCCGTCTCGAGGCGCGCCAGCGCGGAGTCGCCTTCGGCTCCCCGCATCAGGTCCCGCAGTGCGGCCACGCTCTTCCCGACGTCCGCGTCGTGTCGCTGGTACCAGCGGTCGAACAGGTCGAGCCGGGTCCGGTAGATGCGTGCCCCCACGAGTTGCGCGTTGTTGATCGGCCGCTCGGCGAGCCGACCGATGCGATAGGTCACGAGCCGCGCGCCAATCGGCCCTTCGAGCTGGGCCCGGGCCCAGCGCGCGGCATCCGCGCGCCCGGAATCGAGCGCTTCCGGCGAGGGATGGGAGTCGTAGAGCCGCTTGACCCGGCCCACGAGAGAGTCGTAGTACTCGCCGAGGACGATCTCGTCGTGCCAGCGATCCGCGGCCCGCTGCGCCGCCGCCGAGTCCCCGCGGGCGCGGAAGAAGTGCTCCGCCGCGCGGTAGGCGACGAGTTGAGCGAAGCTCTCGTTGAACGGAGTGGCGCTGGGGACGTAGAGCGAGTTGTGCGCGATCTCGTGGAACACGAGGGCCGCGAGCTCGACCGAATCGGGCGTGAGCGCGGTGGAGAGCAGGGGGTCGTTGAACCACCCCAGCGTGGAAAACGCCGCGGCCGGGCGGAGATAGATGTCGTAGCCCCGGGCCGCGAGCCGATCCGCCTCACGCTGTGCCGCGCGGACGTCGAAGAAGCCCTTGTAGGGGATGCGCCCGACGATCGGATACTTCCAGGTGTACGGGCAGATGCAGTCTTTCGGGGCGGCCGAAAGATTGAGCAGCAGGGTGTCCCGGCCGACGTCGGCGTAGGTCGTGTACGTCCGCTTGGCCGCGAGGCCCGAGGTCGCTGCGTAGTCGCGGGTGTCGAGCACCAGCCGGAGCTGACTCCGGAGCTCGGGCGGGGTCGCGGGATCCGCGACGAGCTTGGTAATCGGCCGCCGCGCCCCGAGGATCCGCGTTTCCTCGACCCCGGCCCGCGTGAGGTATCGGACGTCGTCGCTCGCGACGTAGGCGGTCGTGTAACCCGCCATCAACGCACCCACGATCACCAGAAAGATCATGCCGCCGCGGCCCATTCCGCGGGCTTCAACGGATCCGGACCAGGCCCACCCGCGCGACGAGCGTCGTGGAGATGGCCCCGCCGGCCTGCCCCGAGAGCTTAAACTGGACGCCGGGCGCCCCGGCCGCCTGCACGATGCGGACATGGTGGCCCGAGCCCTGGTGCAGTGTGCCGGCGTGGGAATATGCCCCGGTCAGCGTGCTGTCGGGCACGAGCGGGAACGACGGGGTCCGATTGAGCTGAGCCAGCGCCGACCGCAGGTTGAAGCCGACGTACTGGAGGCGCGGGGTGAGCGGCGTGAAGCCCGGCAGATCGTCGAGATAGCTTGCAAGCTGCCAGTAGGTCACCAGGTCCGAGAAGGGCTGCCCCGCCTGCTGGGCCACGTTGGCGGACCCGACCAGCGTCGTGTTCTCCAGCTTGAGGGTGAAATCCGTGCTGGGCACGAGGAAACGGGCCGAGTCGGGGGTCGTCGTTCCGAACTGGTTGCCGAGCCACTTCACCATCAGCCAGTTGGCGCCGCGCTCGGTGAGCAGCCCCGTGGATTGGTCGGACTCGATCAGTGCGGTGGCTTCCGGGTTCGTGAGGTAGTTGTACGCGTTGTCGTAGTCCGAGCCCGCGAACTGGCCCAAGGTATTTTCGTTGGGCTGGAGCAGTGGATTCTGCGCGTCGGGGATCAGGCGTCCGCCCAGCTCCTCCGCGTAGTGCGACAGCCCCTCGTTGAGCCAGGTGTCCTCGGTCTGGCCCGCCCCGCCATTCAGCAGCACATGCCGGTTGTAGCTGATCATGTGCTGGAATTCGTGGATGAACGTCGGAGCGAGGTTGTCCTCCGCGAATGACTTTGGGACGGTGCACGCGGTGTTGCCCGGGTCGGGCACGATGCTGTAGAAGACCTCGCCTTTGTTGGACCCCGTCGCCGTGGGCTCGAGATCCACGCTGAAGAAGTACCCCAGGATGACGCTGTGGGTCTGGTTGCAGTTGCCGCTCAGCTTGTTGATCTGCGGGGTCAGCAGCACCTGCACCACGCCGTTTCCGTCGATGTCGGATTCGCGCCCATAGTTGGTCGTGTCGATGGGGTAGAGATATTTGTCGAACAGCTGGCCGATGTTCGCCAGGTCGGTCGGGGTGTAGAGCTGCGTCACGGTGGAGGCGTTGTCCACGAAGATCGCGAGGTTGCCGCTCACCTCCTGCGCGGTCGCCGTCACGGTGACGAACGGCGCATCGCAGGTGGTGTTGCGGCAGACGAAGAAGTTCTTCTGATCGCCCACCTGGGGCGCCGCCGCGACCGCGAGCGACGGCGCCTTCGCCGCGCTCCGGAACAGGACGGCGCGAGGGTCGCTGGCCGTCGCCCGTTCGCGCCGCCGCAGCATCATGTGGAACTGCTCGGCGGTGAGCGCCGGCTTGAAGCTGCTCAGCAGTGGGGACGGCAGCGGCGCCTGGTCCGCCGTGGCGGGGACGGACGCGCCGGAGACGGCATAGGGCCCGGTGATCCCGTTCGCGGTCTGGGAGCCGGCCGTGGACACAGCCAGGTATAGGTACTCCGCCCCGGAGCCCCCGGCCGCGGGCACCGACGGGACCGCCACGCAGGGCCCTCCGGCAGGGTCGACGATGCTGACGTCCCCGACCGCGAGGGTCGTCGGCGCCACGACACCACACACTGAGAGGCTGGGCCCGGTAGTATCGCTGCCACAGGCGACAAGGCATGCCACGACCACGGGCCAGCGGAGGCTAGACTTAAGCGACACGGAGGTATGGCTCCGGCAGGGGTTTGGACTCGGCTGAAATCGAGCAACATACGACAGGACAACGGCTTTGACAATCGCCGGACCCCCCGGTACCTTCTGACGGTGTCCGACGAAGCCTGGCTCTCCCGTATCAAATTCGATGCCGACGGGCTGGTCCCCGTAGTCGCCCAGGAAACCCGCTCCGGAGACGTGCTCATGGTCGCCTACGCCGACCAGGAAGCGCTCCGGCGGACCCGGGCGAGCGGCTTTGCGCACTACTACAGCCGCTCCAGGAAGGCCCTCTGGCGGAAGGGGGAGACATCCGGGCACGTCCAGCAGGTCCGCCAGATCCGGGTGGATTGCGACGGCGACACGGTCCTGTATCGGGTCGACCAGGCCGGACCGGCCTGCCACTCGGGAGACCGGACCTGCTTCGCCAGGGAGGTGACGCCCGAGGGTGACGCCGCACACACGCCCGACCCCGGGGGCCACGTGCTCGGGCGACTGGCGGAGACCATCCGGGCCCGCGCCGCCCGCCGGCCCGAGGGATCCTACACCGCCCGGTTGCTCGAGCAGGGGCCGGCCAAGATCGCGCAGAAGGTCGGCGAGGAGGCGGTCGAGGTCGTGGTGGCGAGCCTCGCGCAGGACGGTGGACGCCTCGCCGCCGAGGCGGCGGATCTGCTGTACCATCTCCTGGTATTGCTGCAGGCCAAGGGCGTTGCCGTGGAGGAGGTCTGGCGAGAACTGGAGTCCAGGGAGAAAAGCGTGAACAGTGAACGGTAAACAGTAAACAGGAGCCCCGCTCACCCTGGAGCCCCTGTTCACTGTTTACTGTTCACTGTTCACCCTTCACGCCGTGGCACGATGAGCTTCGTACATCTCCACACGCATTCGGAATACTCCCTGCTGGACGGGGCCAACCGGATTCCCGAGCTGGTCGCGCACGTCAGGAAGCTGGGGATGGACAGCCTCGCCGTCACCGACCACGGCAATCTGCATGCGGCGTGGTCATTCTACGAGGAGTCCAAGGCCCGGGGCGTTCGCCCGATCCTGGGTTTCGAGGCCTACCTCGCGTTCGGCTCCAGGCGCGAGCCGCAGAAGCCGGCGTGGGCTCCGTCCCACTACAGCCACCTGGTCCTCCTGGCCAAGAACCGCGCCGGCTACAGGAACCTCGTCCGGCTCTCCTCGATCGGGTTCACCGAGGGGTTCTACCGGCGCCCGCGGATCGACAAGGAGGTCCTGGAGACCCATCGGGAGGGCATCGTCTGCCTCGCGGCTTGTCTCTCGGGCGAAGTGGCGCTGTGGCTCCGGCAGGGCCGCTACGAGGAGGCGAAGAAGAGTGCGGAGTGGTTCGCGCACCAGTTCGGGCCCGAGGGGTTCTGGCTCGAGATCCAGCAGCACGGCATCCCCGACGAGCGCCTGGTGATGGAGGGGATGCTTCGACTGGGGCGGGAGCTGGGCGTGGGCGTCGTCGCGACCAACGACGCCCACTACCTCCGGCGCGAGGACGCCCAGGCCCACGACGTGCTGCTCGCGATCGGGACCGGCGCGGATCTCGACGACCCCAAGCGCTTCCGCTTTCTCGGCGAGGAATCGTACGTCAAGTCCGAGGCGGAGATGCGCGCCCTGTTCCCGGAGCACCCCGAGGCCCTGGCGAACACCGCCCGCGTGGCCGACCTGTGCGAGTTCTCCTTCGAGAAGCGGTACTATCTCCCCAGCTTCCCGCGCCCGCGGGACTACGCCAGCGACGAGGCGTTGCTGGAGCATCTCGCCACCGGCGGGGCCGAGCGGCGCTACGGCACACCGCTGCCCCCGGCGGTGCAGGAGCGTCTCGCCTACGAGCTCGGGGTGATCAACCGGGCGGGTTATGCCGGCTATTTCCTCATCGTTCAGGACTTCATCGCCGCGGCGCGGGCCCGCGACATCCCGGTCGGGCCGGGCCGTGGCTCGGTCGCGGGCTCGTTGGTCGCGTACAGCCTGGGGATCACCAGCGTGGATCCCCTCCGGTTCGATCTTCTGTTCGAGCGCTTCCTGAATCCCGAGCGCGTGTCGATGCCCGATATCGACGTGGACTTCTGCTTCGAGCGCCGAGGCGAGGTCATCGACTACGTGCGTGAGCGGTACGGGCGGGACAGCGTCGGACAGATCGTCACCTTCGGGACGATGAAGGCCCGGGCCGCGGTGAAGGACGTAGCCCGCGTGCTGCGGATTCCGCCGGGCGACGCCGACAAGCTCACCAAGCTCATCCCGTCGGGGCCCGCGTACAGCCTCACCATTCCGGAGGCGGCGGAGAAGATCCCCGAGATCCGCGACCTCATGCGGAGCGACCCGACCTATCAGCGGCTCATCGACCTGAGCGCCCGGATCGAAGGCATCTCCCGCCACATGTCGGTGCACGCGGCGGGGGTCGTGATCGCGCCGGGCCCGCTGGCCGAGTATGTGCCGGTCTGCACCGCGCCGACCAAAGGCGCGGGACAGTCGGCCGACGGCGAGGACGCGATCATCACCCAGTACGACATGATCGCGCTGGAGAAGGTCGGCATGCTCAAGATGGACATGCTCGGCCTCAAGACCCTGACGGTCATCCGGGACGCGTGCGACATGATATCTCGGCAGGGCGGGGTGGCCGTCGACATGGACGCGCTGCCCTTCGACGACCCGCGCGTCTACGAGCTGCTCCGGCGGGGGCGCACAGCCGGCGTCTTCCAGTTCGAGTCGCCGCTCGCGACTGAGACGCTGCGCGCGATGAAGTGCGACCGGTTCGACGACCTGGTGGCGTCCAACGCCCTGCTCCGCCCCGGGCCCCTGGACGCCGGGATGCACACCGTCTTCGTCAAACGGAAGCTGGGCCAGGAACGGGTGACGTACGCACACCCGTTGCTCAAGGACATCCTCGAGCCGACGTACGGCGTGATCATCTACCAGGAGCAGGTGATGCGCATCGCCAACGTCCTGGCCGGCTTCTCGCTGGCCGAAGCCGACGTGCTCCGCAAGGCGGTGGGCAAGAAGGACCAGGAGCTGGCCAACCAGGAGGTCGCCAAATTCGTGGAGCGGGCGGTGGGCCAGGGCCACGCACGCCACGTCGTCGAAGAGCTGGGCCGGCAGATCGTCACCTTCGGCCGGTACGGGTTCAACAAGTCCCACTCGGTCGCCTACTCGGTCCTGTCCTACCAGACCGCGTGGCTCAAGGCCCACCATCCCGCCCAGTTCATGGCCGCGTTGCTCTCCTCCGAGATCGGCAACACCGACAAGGTGGTGCAGTACATCAACGAGGCGCGGGAGCTCGATCTCGAGGTGCTGCCGCCCGACGTCAACGAGTCGGGTTGGAAGTTCACCGTGGTCGGGGACCGCCGGATCCGCTTCGGCCTGGGCGCTGTGCGCAACGTGGGCTGGGGCGCGATCGAGTCCATCCTCGGCGCCCGGCGGCAGGGGGCGTTCACCTCCCTCGCTGAATTCGCCGAGCGGATCGACCTCCGGCTCTGCAACAAGCGGGTGCTCGAGTCCCTCGTGGCCGCGGGCGCGTGCGATTCGCTCGGCGGCCATCGCAAGCAGCTGGTCGAGGCCCTGGACCAGGTACTGGCCGAGGCCCAGCTTCAGCAGGAGGAGCGGGAGGCGGGTCAGGCGTCGCTGTTCGGCGAGGCTGCGTCGGCGCACCGTCCCGCGTCACTGGCCCCGCCCGAGGTGCCCGCCTGGACCGAGGCGGAGCGCCTCGCGCGGGAGAAGGAGGTGCTCGGGTTCTTCATCTCCGGCCACCCGCTCGAGCGGTTCCGGTCCGAGGTAGAGATTTTCGGCACCCGCACGACCGCCACGCTCGGCGAGTGGAGCGAGCACGCGGTGACCGTCGCGGCGGTCGTCACCGCCGTGCGGCGCCAGATCTCGAAGAAGACGGGCAAGGAGTACGCGCGGGTCGTGCTGGAGGACTTCCACGGCACCGCCGAGGCGATCGTCTTCCCCGAGGCCTGGGCCAGGCTCAACCAGATCGTACTGGCGGACCAGGCGTTGCTGCTGACCGGCGGGCACAGCGTGCGGGACCGGGGGGAGGATCGGGCGCCGTTCGTGGTGGAAGCGGCCCGGCCGCTGGAGGAGCTCAAGCGCTCCGGCGCCGTGGGCTTGAGCCTCCGCTGGCGGGCGCCGTCGGCGCCCGGGCCGGACGCTCTCCGGGCCGCAGCGGCTCTCTGCAGCGCCCATCCGGGGCCGGTTCCGGTCTATATTGAGTGGTCCGACGGGAACGGCGAGGCTGTTCGGCTCCGGGCGAAGCGGCTGCGGGTCGCGCCGGGAGAGGACTTGGTGAGGGCCCTCCGGGATCTCCTTGGCAGCGACGCCGTCCACTACGTGAAAGCGAGCTGACGGGCATGGCGCCCACCTACACGCTGGAGTTCGAGAAGCCGCTCCTCGAGCTGGAGAAGCAGATCGAGGATCTCAAACGGTTGGGCGAAGAGCGGCAGATCGACGTGAACGGCGAGCTCGAGGGGCTGCAAAGCAAGCTGGAAGGCCTGCGGGCGGAGATCTACAGCAACCTGACCGCGATGCAGCGGGTGATGGTGGCTCGCCACCCGCGGCGGCCGTATTCGCTCGACTACCTGAGCACCATCTTCACCGACTTCATCGAGCTCCACGGCGATCGTCTCTTCCGCGACGACCCGGCGATCGTGGGCGGCTGGGCCCGGCTCGCCGGCGTCTCAGTGATGGTCGTCGGGCATCAGAAGGGCCGCGACACGAAGGAGAATCTCAAGCGCAACTTCGGCATGCCCCATCCGGAGGGTTACCGGAAGGCCCTCCGGCTGATGGAGATGGCCGCCAAGTTCAGCGCGCCCGTCATCACGCTCATCGACACCCCCGGGGCGTATCCCGGTCTCGGCGCCGAGGAGCGGGGGCAGTCGGAGGCGCTGGCCCGCAACATCCTCGAAATGGCGGGGCTCGAGACGCCGATCATCAGCTGCGTGATCGGCGAGGGCGGCTCCGGCGGAGCCCTGGCCCTGGGCGTAGCCGACCGCGTACTCATGCTGGAGAACTCGGTCTACTCCGTGATCTCGCCCGAAGGCTGCGCCGCCATCCTGTGGAAGGACGCCAGCCAGCGCGAGCGCGCGGCGGAGGCCCTCAAGCTCACGGCGGAGGATCTCCTGCGGCTCAAGCTGATCGACGAGATCGTGCCCGAGCCCGTGGGCGGCGCGCACGTGGATCCGGACGCGACCGGCGAGGCGTTGCGTGCCGCACTGATCCGCTACGTGACCGAGCTCCGGAAGATCCGGCCGGAAAAGCTGGTCAAGCGCCGCGCGGAGAAATACGCCGCGATGGGCGTGTTCAGCGAGGCCTGATGCCGCAGACGGTCGAGGTCCGATTCAAGGGCACCCGCAAGGCGTACTTCGCCTGGGCGGATGAGGCCGCGCCGCTCCGGATCGCCGAGCAGGTGATCGTCGAGGTCGAGCGCGGCAAGGACTTCGGACGCGTCACCGCCACCGGCGACGTGGCGAACCGAAAGTGCACGTCCTGCAAGAGCTGCGCGGTCGGGGAGCCGTCGGAAGAGTCCGCGCCCGCCAAGCCTCCACCGGACGAGCCCTTCAAGCCGGTCCTCCGCCGCGCCGCTCCCGACGACATCCGCCAGCACAACGAAGGCCGCCGCTCCGAGGAAGACGTCCGCCGTCGGGTGCTCGAGCGGGTGCGCGCGCACGCGCTGGTCATGAAGGTGAGCGATACCGAGTGGCAGTGGGACCGGAACAAGCTGACCATCTACTTCACGGCGGAGAAGCGGGTGGACTTCCGCGCGCTGGTCCGCGATCTCGCCTCGCTCTTCCGCACCCGGATCGAGCTCCGGCAAATCGGCGTGCGCGACGAGGCCGCCCGCCTCTCGGGGGTCGGCCGGTGCGGCCGCGAGTACTGCTGCTCCACCTGGCTCACCGAGCTGTCGCCGGTGAATCTCGGGCTGGCAAAGGACCAGCATCTGTCGCTCAATCCGTCGCAGATCTCGGGCGGATGCGGCCGGCTGCTCTGCTGCCTCAAGTACGAGCACGAATTCTACGTCACTGCGCGCAAGCGCTTCCCCAAGGAAGGCAAGACGCTCCGCACCGCGATCGGGCCCGAGAAGGTGATCGCCGTGGACATCTTCCGCGAGCGGGTCTTCCTGAAAAGCGAGGAGCATGGCTCCCGCATCGTCCCGCTGATGCAGCTCCGCGAGGAGGTGGAGCGGCTGGGCGAGGTTCTCCCGACGCCGGAGACCCGCGCCCGCCCCCCCGCCCCGGCGGAGCCAGCGCCCACGCCATCGACCAACGGTACCCCCCGCACCAACGGCGCCGCCCGGCTGGACGGCGCCCGGCGGCACCGGCGCCGCCGGCGCGGCGGGGGGCCGGGAGACGCACCACCCCGCCCCGAGTCCTGAGTGGCCAAGTTCTATCTGACGACCGCCATCGACTACCCCAATGGCGAGCCGCATCTTGGCCACGCCCTGGAGAAAGTGGGCGCCGACTGCATCGCGCGCTATCGGCGCCTGCGCGGCGACGACGTGCACTTCCTCATGGGCATGGACGAGAACGCCCAGAAGGTGGCGCAGGCCGCCGAGCAGGCGGGTGTGCCCCCGGTGGAATGGGTTCGCGCCCTGGCGGAGCGGTTCGACGCGACCTGGCGCCGCCTGCACTGCTCCCACGACGACTGGATCCGGACGACGGAGCCCAGGCACCATCGCGGCACGGTGGCGCTCATCGAGCGGATCCGCGAGCGGAACCCGGACGACGTCTTCACCGGAGAGTACGAGGGGCTGTACTGCACGGGCTGCGAGGAGTTCAAGCAGGAATCGCAGATCATCGACGGCCACTGCGAGGAGCACCCGCAGCTCGAGCTGGTCCGGACCAAGGAGCGGAACTACTTCTTCCGCCTGAGCCGCTACCGCGACCGGATCCTGGGGCTGATCCGCACGGGCGGCCTGGCGGTCGAGCCCGCCATCCGCCGGAACGAGGTCGTCAAGGTGCTCGAAGCGGGCCTCCAGGACATCTCCATCTCGCGGCAGCGGCTCGCCTGGGGCATCCCCTTCCCCGGCGACCCCGACCAGACGGTCTATGTCTGGTTCGACGCGCTGATCAACTACCTCGCCGCCACCGGTTTTCCCGACGCAGGCTACGAGCGGCTCTGGCCCGCGGACCTGCACGTGATCGGCAAGGGGATCACCCGGTTCCACTGCATCATCTGGCCCGCGATGCTGCTCAGCGCCGGCGTGGCCCTTCCCGGGGAGGTCTGGGCCCATGGCTACGTCCAGTGGGGCGGCGCCAAGGTCTCCAAATCCGCCGGCACCGCCGTCAGCCTGGACGACGCGATCGCCCGGCACGGGCCGGACGCGCTGCGCTACTTCCTGCTACGGGAAGTCGGATTCGAGGCGGACGGCAACTTCACCTGGGAGCGATTCGACGAGCGGTACACAGCCGACCTCGCGGACGGCCTGGGGAATCTGGCGTCGCGGTCACTCGCCATGATCGCGAGGTACCGGGCCGGGCGGGTGCCCGAAGGCGGCGGCGGCACGACCCTCGACGCGTCCGGTCTGGCTGCGGTTGGGAGGTACGGGGAGCTGATGGACCGGCTCGACCTTCGGGGGGCCGCGGAAGCCGTGGGCAGGCTCGTGACGGACGCCAACCTGTACGTCCAGCAGTCCGCCCCTTGGACCCTCGCCAAAGAGGGCCGGGAACGGGAGCTGGATGAGGTCCTGGGGGCCCTGGGCGGATGTCTGTACCGGCTGACGGTTCTGGCAGTCCCCTTCATCCCAGGCAAGGCGCAAGCCCTGTGGCAAGCGCTCGGCGGGCGTGGTGAGGCCGCCCAGGCGCAGTGGGCTTCACTGGAGCGCCCACCGGTCGCTGGCACAGCTACCGCGAAGCCTGAGGTCCTCTTCCCCAAGCCACCGTCCTCGTGAGACTTAGGTGATCGGCTGTCAAACCGCTTGCGTGTCAAACGGTTAGCCGATTCCAGGGGCAGGTTGACAAGCCTTCCATCAGGCACGACTTTAGCCTACTTTGCCGGCCGGGATTTCGTTCCCTCCGTCAACCCTTTATCTGCCCGGTGTCCGCTGATGGCCAAGCCGCGCTGGACGATATTGCTCGTGCCCCGCGGGGCGGAGCCCTCGAAGGTGGTCGAGCTGTCGTGGGGCGCCGTCAAGCTCACCGCGGCGGCCGCGATCGTCCTCGTGGTGGCCGCGGTGCTCCTGGGCTCGGCCACGGTATCCCGGCGGGTGGACCTCTCCCGGAGCGCGCGCCTCGAGGACGAGAACGCGCGCCTGGCCAATGAGCTGGGTGAGCTGCACAGCCGGCTTACGACCCTCTCCGACACCGTCGCCCGCATCTCGCAGCGGGACGCCAAGATCCGCCTGCTCGCGAACCTCGAGCCGATCGACCCGCAAGTCCAGGCGGCCGGCATCGGCGGCCCCGCGGCCCCGGCCTCGCCCGGCAGCCTCGCGAGCCCGCTGCTCCGGAAGACCGCCGACGTGCGGGTGGACGTGAACGCACTTATCCGGCGGGCCAACCTCCTGGCGTCGTCCTTCAGCGCCGCGGCGGACAGCCTCGCCTCGCACACCGAGCGGCTGGCGGCCACCCCGTCGATCATGCCGACCCAGGGCTGGCTCTCCAGCGCCTTCGCCGCCATGCGGGAGCACCCCATCCTGCACGTGGCCCGCCCGCACGAGGGGATCGACGTGTCCGCCCCGATGGGGACGCCGATCGAAGCGCCGGCGGCGGGCATCGTGCGGTCCACCGGGTGGGAAGCCGGCTATGGCAACACGATCGAGATCGACCACGGCTTCGGCATCGTCACCCGCTTCGCCCACACCTCGCGGATCCTGGTACACCAGGGCCAGCGGGTGCAGCGGGGCGACCGCATCGCCCTCGTGGGCAACTCCGGCCTCGCAACCGGCCCGCACCTGCACTACGAGGTGCACGTCAACGGCAAGCCGGTGGATCCGCTGCGCTACGTGATGCCGGAGAGCGTCGTCGCCGACTGAGCCGGCCCGCCGGCCAATCCCCTCCTAGACCTGCACCTTCTTTTCGGTGCCTGGGCCCCGCCAGTTCCCGCCGCACCAAACTTTCCACAATCAATCACTTAGCCTGGGGGCCTTGAACCCGTGGAGGCCGAACTCGTGCCTGTGCGCTTCATCCCCAGCGTCGAGGGGAGGGTGCCACCTTCCGCACCATCGCGGCCGAACTCACCGCCCAGGGCTTCGGCAAGGCCTACCGCGTCCAGTCATTCGGTGATCAGCGGCCCCCACTTGAGCGTGGCCCCACCCACCGCGTTGAAGCTGTCCCAAATGACATTCCCGCCAGAGAAGATGAGCCAGAGATCACCGCCATCGCACCACTTCGGCGCGAACTCGACGCTCACCGAGGGCGAGCGGCCCGCGAAACTCGGCAAGCCGCCGGGAAACGTGGCGAACGGCGTGAACGGCCCATAGGGATGAAGTCCCCACGACAGCGTCATGGAGACAAACGGACTGCCTTCAATCAGAATGAACACCCCGTCATGCAGGTCGAGATAAATGATCCTGTTCCCCGCATCAAAGCCGCTGCCGGTCGAGAGGATGGCTTGCGCCTGCGTAAAGTCGGTGCTCCACGCCGGCGAGCCAGGTGTCCCGCTGAAGACTTCCCACGAGGCCAGCGTTTCGATGCTCGCCGCTGGCACCCGGAACAAATAGGTGCCCGCTATTCCATGCTCACCTTGCCCCACGGCATAGACGTAGCTATCGACGGCATCCCCGTTGTTCTGCCCGAACTGGATGAAGGAGTGCGGGTAGATCGACGTCCCGGCCTTGGGGAAGATGACGCCGCTCACGGCACTCGGGCCGGTCGCGAAGTGATCGGTGGACTTGTAAAGCTGGAAGTGCTCTGTGGGGTCCGCTTTGTCGGCGTGGATGACGTAGATGACGCCGCCAATGCAGATCATCCCGACGATCTTGGCGTTGTCGCTCGGGCCGTAGTACTCATCCGCCGCCCTGTAGCCCACCGGCCCGCCCGTGAGCGTGGCGATCCCCCAACTAACGTAGCTGCTGCCCGAGAAGCCGTACCCATCCCCCCACGCGATGTATTGCTTGCCGTCGTCCGCCCACGTCACCGGCCAGAGGTCGCTGCCGGGCGAACCATACCTGGGGGAGGGCGTACCGTGCGCGGCGTGCGTCCACGTCGAGGGATCGAACGGCGTCGCCAGCCCCACCGGCACCCGCGCCGTCCCGGCCATGACGGCGCCGGGCGCCCCCGACTCCGGGCGCCGGGTCGCGCAGCCGGCCAACTCGAGGGCCAGCAGGACCGTCGCCAGCAGGCGGGTCCGCCGTGCCCCCATCGGAAGCACCGTCATCCGGTTTCATCCTTCACCGGGGTAGAGCACCCGCAGGCTGCCACGGTGGACCCGTCCAAGGCAGCGTAGGCGTTAGCGGCTAACGACCACGGGCACCGTCGAGAGACCCTTCGCTTGAGGACGGCTCAAGTGACCTCTTGCCAGGGCATCTTCTCCAATGCAGGCCATCTGGTCTCTTGCGACCATCGGGTATATGGGCTGTCATGGACAGATTCAACCGAGACTTCTGGAAACCACTCGGCGTCAACGTCATTGCGAAGAAAGACGAGATTGAAGCCGTGACGATGGGCGCCGACCAATCTGTATCCCTTTTGCTTGCCGATCTTGACCAACGCAAGGGCACTTGCGCCGAAGAAATACACTTCCTCCGGCTTTCTGTTCCACGCATAGAATGACGGGTCGTATGGAATGGTGAGGGAGCGATTCGACGGAATCGCATTCTGACTTTCGACAATGACTACTCTCGGCTTGACCTGAATTATGGCGTCCCAAAGCCAAAGATCGTTGCCGTCGACATCGAGCGAGAGCAAGTCAATGTCGCCATTCAATCCACTGCTTGCCAAGACTGAGTTGATGTTCTCTCGTGTCAGCCAATCACATCGGAACGAGGGCGGGTGGAGAAACGATGCAGGATGCTCAGCAAAGAATTGGCGCCCGCGCCGCACATTGTCTTTGTTGCCATCCCATAGAAAGCCGGTCCATCCATGGTGGAGGATGAGATTCGTCGCCATACACTCTCTACCACTTCCCGCACAGACTTCCACGACGACCCGGCTGGATGCCCCGATGATTGTGAACAGATAAAGAAGGATCCCATCCTCTTCGAATTGGCTGAAGGCCTTGAAGCCGACCTGGTTGAAAGCCAGCCGGGTGCCTTGTTGCCTCGCCAAGGTCCACATTGCGACGAGTGACTTCTGGGTCACGTCAGATACGTTAAACACGTCGCGAGCGATGTTGTCGGAGAGCGATGGCAGGCGCCTCACCTCCCTGATTTCCTCAAGGAGGCTCGTGGGGAGAATGCGCTTGAGTAAGCGTCTCATGTAACCCGTCCCGCTTCTTTAATACGCGCCGCTCACCCCGCTCTCCATTCGAAGACAGGAGCCTACCAGCCGGGGGTGAGACGCACTCAGATCGCATACCAGGTCCGGGTGGGCACGCTCCGGCTCCGGCGCGAGCCGGCATAATGTGCCGGAAATGTGGGGCCGAATGGGCAGCCCGTACAGGTCGGCGTGTTCCAGGTCGCCCGCGAGTTGGGGCATCGGGGGACACTGATGCTTGAGGCGTGCTACGGTCACATCGCCGCGAACCCCGATCGGCTGCAATCGGAGGTCCGCTACAGCAAGAAAGAGCAGACCCCCGGGACAGCTATCCGCGGGGTCCGTGAGGTAGGCTTTCGAGGGTGTTTTGGCACAACTGACGACACAAAGCCTGCCGTCGGCAGCCTGAGCAATCGTCGTAAGGTTGTACCGCCTCGCAGGTTGCGGCCACACAAGAACCGGCGGATACTCAGAACTGCACCTTCGGCGCCGCCTGGGCGCCCGCCTCCGCCTTGAAGTACGGCCGCGGCTTGTCCAGCCCGAACACCTTGGCAGTCAGATTGTACGGGAACCGCCGGATGTAGGCGTTGAATTCGCCCACCGCCGTGTTGTAGTCCGTTCGCGCGACCGCGATCCGGTTCTCGGTCCCTTCCAGCTGGTCCTGGAGCTGCCGGAAGCTCTCGCTCGAGCGCAGTTGGGGATAGTTCTCGGCGATCGCCAGCAGCCGCCCGAGACCCACGCTCAACTGGTCGTTCGCCGCCGCCATTCCCTGAACGTCGCGCGCCTGGACGGCGCCCGAGAGCCGGGCCCGCGCGTTGGCGATCGAGATGAACACGGTGTCCTCCTGCTTGGTGATCCCCTTCACCGTGTTGACCAGGTTGGGGACGAGATCCGCCCGGCGCTGGAGCTGGGTCTGGATCTGGCCCTGAGCCTGGTTCACCCGTTCGTCCAGGGACTGCATCGTGTTGTAGCCGCACCCCGCCAGGGAGAGCAGGACGGCGCCTAGAAGCACCGAGGGTGCCGGCCGGATCCGCTTCATGAGTGCTGGTCTCCGAGCTCGAGTTGGTCGGTGAAG
>Ga0070707_100001256_pt1 | contig 24924 bp, 24 predicted proteins | sample KBSK5502metaG_FD_65468 | JGI IMG/M metagenome (GOLD analysis project Ga0070707, IMG submission 65468) | Corn, switchgrass and miscanthus rhizosphere microbial communities from Kellogg Biological Station, Michigan, USA - KBS K5-50-2 metaG | ecosystem: Host-associated > Plants > Roots >...
GCGTACGCCGCGCGGGCTGGAATTCCATGCGCCGTGGTTTTGCCGGCGGGAAAAATCGCGACCGGAAAGTTAATCCAAGCCTTTGCGCACGGCGCAAAGATTGTTGCGATCGATGGAAACTTTGACGACGCGTTGAAAATTGTTCGTGAGCTCGGCGAGCAAAAAGAATTCGCGATCGTGAATTCAATTAATCCCGATCGCATTGCCGGACAGAAAACCGGAGCGTTTGAAATTGTCGATGAACTTGGGGACGCGCCGGATCTTCATTTCCTGCCGGTGGGCAACGCGGGCAACATCACGGCCTATTGGGTCGGCTATCGGGAGTTTCAGGCGCGTGGTAAATCGACAAAGTTGCCGGCGATGATTGGCTTTCAGGCCGCCGGCGCCGCGCCGATCGTTCAGAATAAAATCGTCGAGAATCCGGAAACGATTGCGTCGGCGATCCGGATCGGAAATCCGGCGAGCTGGAAACAAGCGCGAGCCGCCGTCGAAGAATCAAACGGAAAGATCGACATCGTGACGGACGAGGAAATCCTCGAAGCGCAAAGCTGGCTCGCATCCAATGAAGGAATTTTTGTCGAACCGGCGAGCGCCGCGCCGATTGCCGGTGTGCTGAAATGCGCGCAGAAAATTCCTAACGGCAGCCGGATCGTTTGCACGGTTACAGGTCACGGTTTGAAAGATCCAGATATAATCCAGCGTAGAATCGGCAATCTTGAACCCGTTCCGGCCAAAATCGACAATGTGCGGCGCGCGCTCGGATTTTAGTTTACAGTCCCGCCGTTTTACATGCGTTTGATTGTCCAAAAGTACGGCGGAACTTCGGTTGCAAATCCCGAGCGCATCCGGAATGTCGCGAAACGCATTGTCGAAACGCAGCGCGATGATTGTCAGGTCGTAGCAATCGTTTCCGCGATGGCCGGGATAACGGACGATTTACTGAAGCTTGCTCATGCCCTTTCGCCCGAGCCGGACAAACGCGAGCTGGATGCGTTGCTCGCGACCGGCGAAACCGCGGCCAGTGCGCTCACTGCCATGGCGGTAAACGCGCTCGGCGCTCGCGCGATTTCGTTGACCGGCGCAGAAGCAGGGATTCTGACCGATCGCGTTCACACCAAAGCGCGGATCGCAAACATCAGCCCGAAACAAATCCTGGAGCTCCTGGATGACGATTACATTGTCATCGTTGCCGGATTTCAGGGTCAGAGTGCTGAAGGCGAAACAACAACGCTCGGCCGCGGCGGCTCGGATTTAACGGCGATTGCATTGGCCGGTGCGCTCAATGCCGACGCCTGCCAGATTTTTACCGATGTCGATGGCGTCTTCACATGCGATCCGCGCGTGGTCACCGACGCGAAGAAATTAAACGAGATTGCCTATGACGAATTGCTCGAGATGGCGAGCGCTGGATCCAAAGTGATGCAATCCCGCGCGGTCGAGTTCGCGAAAAAATTCGGCGTCCAATTCGAAGTCCGTTCGAGTTTGAAGCCGGACGAGGGGACTCTTGCTAAGGAAGAAACCGCGAACATGGAAGACGTCGTCGTGCGCGGTGTCAGCATCGATCGCAAGCAGGCAAAAATTACGGTCGACGATGTGCGCGATGTGCCCGGCATCGCGGGCCGAATTTTTTCCACGATCTCCGCCGCCAACATTGTCGTCGACATGATCGTCCAAAGCGTAGGCAAACACGATACGACCGACATCTCGTTTACGATTCACGAGAATGATCTCGAGGCCGCGAAGAAGTTGCTCACGCCGGTCGTGAAAGAAATAAAAGCGACGGGATTAATCACCAAAGGTGGATTGGCGAAATTAAGCGTGGTCGGTATTGGCATGCGTTCACATTCCGGCGTCGCAGCACGTTTGTTCGACTGTCTGGGCAAAGCCGGAATCAACATTCAATTGATTTCGACGTCGGAAATTAAGATCGCCGTCGTGATTGATGAAGCCGATGTCGACCGGGCTGCGCAATTGACCCATGCGGAGTTTGGACTTGCGTCGTTGGCGCCGGCAGCGGCCGCGATTCAGCCGCTTGGCTGAATTGAATCGTTACGGTCTCACCACCGGATCGACGTAGAATTCGGGCATTCCTTCGATCCGCATCTTGTAACCAAAAGTCGTGTGCAGCACCACGGCCGCGGGACGATCCGGGACCGACGCCTTGTAGCGGTCATCTTTGTTCGCTTGTCTCCAAACCGTGCCGTCTTCGAGCCTGATCACAGTGTTGCCTTTAATTCCTTCAATCCTGCCGTCGACGCGACTGACCAGCGAATCGAGCTTGGTTCTCGCACTCACCGCGTTGCGATTGGCTTCTTCGGTCGCTTCCTGCTTGGCTTTTTTAATGTCTTCCTGCGCTTTGGCCTGCGCCTGCTCCGCGGCTTTCTTCTTGGCGCTTTCGCGATAACCCTGCAGGTAGGCATCGAGGTGCTGCAGTTCGTCCTCGTTCAATTTATCCAGACCAGCGGCCTTGAATTCTTCGGGCCGCATTGTCTCTTCCAGGCTCTTCGTCGGTTTTTCTGACGAGGCGTCTTTCTTCGCCGATTTTTCCGGCGTTGTTTCGGGAGTGGCTTCGGGAGAGCTCTCTTCAGTCGGTTTGGTTGTTTGTTCGACAGCTTCCTGCGATCGGACAGAACTTGCGGCAAAAAGCGAGACAACGATGACGACAACGAACCGGAAACAAAAGGAGCGCATGGCAGGCAGGATTTTCGTGAAGAGGCTACGCAGTGTCGAATTCGCGTCAAGGTGAGCAGGGACGCGTGAGCATTCGGGGTCAGCCAAGATGCTCTCGAAGAGCTCAGGAGCAGGGCAATTTTCCTGTCGCGAGCGATCTGCCATTCATGACATCAGACAATATATGTCATATAAAATCGGTAGGTGTTGGTACGCTTTGAGTATGGTTTTTAGAATGCACACTGGATTTCCGATTAATACACGTGGGGCAACTCGCACGCGTTCGAACTAATTTACGCGTTTGAAGATTATAGGCGTACCAACGTACGTGACCAGAGCCGTTTTTCCATCTGGATACGGCTTGAGTGTCCATTGGTGCTCCCTGAAAAGTCCAGTCCTCCAAGAAATATTATCCGCCCCAACTTTAGCCGGGAAAACACTTCCTGACGGGACTAACGAGATGTTGACCGTATCCTGGGCAGCGTTAATTACGATTGTTTGGTTTCCTGGTGCTGGTCCGACCCATGTACCTGTGTATATGCCGCTCTGTTGCGGACTCGGCTTAGGCGTGCTCGGACTACTCTTTTCAACTATTGGCTTCGGCTTGGCTGTGTGTTTTGCTTTCGGTTTAGCCGATTGCTCTGGCCTCGGCGTTGGCGACTCCTCCGAAATCGGCGCTGGCGCACGATGTACTGTGCTCAGCAACAGCGTGGCTGTAAGACAGAACACGAAGGTTCGCTTCACGGCGTTGCTTTTACCAAATCGCAGTTAAGTTTTGCAACGGCGCACTCAGCGCGTTTTTATCGCTTGTCGGAGGGAACAATTCTTTGCAGCGCCGTCCACTCAGGCGGCCCGCATGAACCTGCTTTCGCAGACTCCGCGCATCCGGCTGCTCAGGCCGCAGAGGCCTTACCAAAAAAAGACGGTTTGCTATATGTTGCCCTGAGATCATCAATTTCCTGTTATGAACGTAAGGAAAGCCAGAAGGCGACAACGCGAAATGGAACGCGCTACTTGGCTTCTCGCCATACTCACCGGCGCTCTCGCACTTTTCACAGCCGCAATGACAGGCGCAACTTTTTGGCTAGCGCACGAAACTCGAAACAGCGCGCTTGAATCGATTCGAGTCCAGACTTGGCTAACCCTCGATCCTCAATACGACACAAAAGAAATGCGCCTAAAACGAATGTCTTTAGCGAAGGCAATCGAATCGTATGATCCAGAAAAACGGGCTGAAATAGAAGATGATCCACTTGATTACTTCGAAACGATCGGCTCGGTATACAACCGTCATCTTCTCAATGAAGAATTGGCAGCTTCCTCTTTTAGTTATTCAGCAACTCGATGGTGGGATGCGGCCAAGGATTATATCTACGATGAGCGACGTAGAACAAACGATCCCTCTATTTACGAAGAATTTGAGGCTTTTGTTAAGGCTATGCGAAAATACGAACCTGCGCCTGTAACAACACCTAACGACTTGAAAACATTTCTCGACGACGAGAAGACTCTCGAGCCTGATTCAGATTAAAATCGCGCCCGCGTCGCGCCGATCCGCAACCTATCGAGTGTTTATTCCGACCCGTAGTCGGTCAGTCGGCCGTTCTTAAACTTGGCGTAATGACTCCCAGTCTCCCATTGCAGGGTTTCTACGCCGTTCTCTATTTTATCTCCGGTCGGACGTTTACCAACGGTTGCCAGAACCTGGGCCTTCGTCATTCCCGCTTGGAGACGAGAAAATCTTTTGTCCATCTGACAACCGAGACAAACCAAGAATGTGAGGGATATTAAGAAGATTCGATTCATTTCGGTCCTGTACTAGTCGTCCCCCCTTATTGCAACCCGTGTCGAACGGAACAGGACACTCTCGATGGTTTACTTAATACCGCGTTCCGCGTTTCGGCGTTGGCGTTGGCGTTGGAGTCGGATAACGCTTGGGCTTCTTGGGTGTCGCCGTGGGGCCCGGACCTTTCGGATGACCGGTCTGTCCGGCCGTTGAGTATGTTCGATGCGGCGTCGGAGTCGGCGTTGACCGTTCTCCGCGGCAATGCTTGAGCGCTTCTTTTCTGGAACTGTAGCATTGACCACCGCGCTTCTCGCATTCCGCCTTCGTCATCTTGACGACGCTCATGCCGTTGGCTGTGTCAATGCAGCACCAACATGATTGGCCGGAACAATTTCTGCGTGCTTCTTCTGCCGAAGCGTAACATTGAAGTTCTCTCGCTCGAACGTCTCCCTCGGGAATCCGAACGGCTTTTCCGTCAATGCAGACCCAGCAAGACCTACCGCAATGTGCGCGCGCTTCCTGTTCGGAGCGGAAAGCTTGACCGCCTCGCGCGCGGCACTCTCCTTCAGTCGATTGGACAACTTGTCCGTCGATGCAGCACCACCAGAGCGCCGGCGGCCCGCTTGGATTCGGCACGTAACCCGGTGGATTGCTGATTCCGCCCTGCCCCGCAGTCGGCGGTGATGGCGGTGGGCCCGGAGCCGCCGCCTTGGGATTCTGATTTGCGGCCAGGATCAAATCCAAGCTCGGCAGCGGCGGAAAATTTTTAATTAGTGGATGCGTATCGACGATCCGCTTGAGATTGACGCGACCAGGCTTCGGCAATTTTTTCGCGCCGGCGCGCACATTCAGCAATTGTCCGGCCCTGACGACGCTTGATTGATCGGGATAATCTTTCAGCGAAAAGCGCGCGTCGCCCTCGAGCACGATCAATCGGTCGTAATTGGCCGGGGCCGATTCGAAGATTAGCGTCGTCCCGGTAATTCCTACGGTCACTGCTTTCGTTGAAATCTCAGCGCCGCCGGAATCTTTTCGCACGTAAAGAAGAATCGATCCGCTATCGAGCCGAACACTGCGCCCGGCTTTGTTGAAACTGAAAACGGTGTTCGCCCCCAGACGAGTGATTGTGAGATCGGCAAACGTTAGCTCCGAACGCGAATCGCCCCCGGTCCGAAGTCCGGTGTTTTCGTCCACTGTATCGTTGATCGCAGCGGCGCGCGCGTCGGCTTGAGCGGGCAAGAGTTGGACGTCGTGGAAAATTTGCGTGACCCGACCTTCCGGCGTGGGGGTCGGGGTCGGCGTTTGCGATTGGATCGACATCACGAACACGACTTCTCCAATCGCGAACGCGATAAAAACTGATTTTAGGAAAGCGTTCTTTGCGAATTTCATTGTCGCCGCGCGAAATCCCGGCGCGCGATATTCTCGAACTCAGCCGGCAAATTAGCGAGCTTTCGCAAAACGAGCATGGAGCCAGCCTGCTCGCCCCGCTCTGCGAGTCCCCGCTCGACCAGCGTTTCGCAGACGGAAAAAACGCCGGTCTCATAGTCGGGCGCGATCTCCGCCTTCTTAAGTTTGCGGAATCGGTTCTTCATCCGAATCCAGAACCGGTGCAGCGTACGATGTTGGTCGCGCCATTTGAAATTCTGATTCGGAACGGCGTCGTGAAACACCGCCAGACCTTCTGCTTCGAGCGCATTCCAATGCGCGATCACGTCCGCGAGCACACCGCCAAAGCTGTGATCGCCATCGATGAATTCAAAACCAAAAGTGATTCTCGGCAATGTCTTCCGCGAATCCGCAACCAATTGATGGACGCGCGTTTTATTTTCCGGACGCGCGAGAAATTTCGCGCAAGCCGGATGCGCTTTCGCTTTGATGTCGATCGAATAAATCTCGCGATCAGGCGCGGCAGCCGCCAGCAAAACAGTCGAGCCGGCCTGATTTCGTCCGACCTCCAGAATATTTCCGGCGGTGGCCCTGACCGCTTTCCATAAAAGCGCGGCCTCGTCGAAACCCTGACGAATGATTCCGCGGTTCCGACTATCGCACGTGAAAAGCCAGGTCAGATCTTCGAAGCTGTTCAGCGCCGAATCGCGCAATCGATCAATATTTATTGTTTCCAGTGTCGCGCTCAAATATTGCTGCCGCTCCATTTCAGTTTCTGGCGGACAACGCTGAAGAAGGAAGCGCCGGGCATCGCGGCGAGTCGCAGAGTTTTTTTCGCTTTCCTGATTTCAACCACTGCGTCTTTCGCTATGCGCAGCGGCTCGCGCCCATCAACCGTCAGATAAACCGGATAATCCGGCTCGCTCGCTTCCACCTCGATCACTGAATTCTCCGAAACAATGATCGAACGATTCGTCAACACGTGCGGACAAATTGGCGTAATCACGAACACGCCTGACTCCGGTTCCATGATCGGTCCGCCCGCGGAAAGCGAATAGGCGGTCGAGCCGGTCGGTGTCGCGATGATCAATCCGTCGGCATTGAATTCAGTGAGCGCCTCGCCATTCACCCGCGTGCGTAATCGAATCAGTCGCGACAATTCGCCGCGGCTGAAGACTGCGTCGTTCAGCGCGATCATCGGCTGCTGTTTTTCCTTCGAATCGCGGAGCACAACCTCGAGCAGCGTGCGATTGCTAAAGGTCATCCTTCCTTGAGCAATACACTCGACCGCTTCGCGAAATGCGGGCGAGCTGGCGCACGTCAAAAAACCAAGCGATCCGACATTAATTCCAAAAATCGGCGGACTCGATTCGCCGAGTTGGCCGGTCACATTCAAAATTGTTCCGTCACCGCCAACTACGACGAGCAATTCCGCCTTGCTTCCCAGTTGCGCGATTGTGAGCTGCGAATCCTGACCCGCGATCGTCGCCGTTTCCGCTTCCAGCAAGATCGACATCTTGAGTCGCGCAAATTCCGCGGAGAGCGCTTTGATCAACTCCCCCACTCCGGGTTTACCGGTGTGCGCGATTAGGCCGACCGTTTTTGGATGCATATGAAAAATTCCTGATTGCCGTCCGCGCCCGTGATCGGCGACGGAACAAGCCCGACCACATCATAGTTCGCCGCTTCGACAAACTTTACAATTTTTCGCTGCGCTTTTTCGTGCAACGCCGACTCGCGCACAATCCCTCCGCGAGCGACGTCTTTGCGCTCCAACTCAAATTGCGGTTTGATCAGCGCCAGAATCATACCGGTTTTGGTTACCAACTCGAAGGCGCGAGGCAAGATCAAAGTCAGCGAGATAAATGAAACGTCGACCACGCAAAGATCGACATCTTCCGGAACGTGCTCGCGCGAGAGAAAACGCGCGTTCACTTTTTCGATCACGACCACGCGCGGATCGTTGCGCAATTTCCAGGCAAGTTGTCCGTGACCGACATCGACCGCGAAAACCTTCGCCGCGCCGCGTTGCAATAAGCAATCGGTGAAACCGCCGGTCGACGCTCCGATGTCGAGCGCGATTTTGCCGTGCACATCGATTTGAAAATGATCCAACGCGCCAGAAAGTTTTAGCGCGCCGCGACTCGCGAATTGCGGCGCTTCTGAGATCGAAATCGTCGCACCTATGTCGATCATTTCCGACGGCTTGGCAAAGACGTGGTCCCCCACCCTGACTTCGCGGGCCATGATCGCGCGCTGCGCACGTTCCCGGCTTTCAAAAAAGCCGCGCTCGACCAACGTTTGATCGATCCGCGCCTTCTTTTTCATTTTAGTTCGCCGATCAGTTTGTCGATCGCGGCGACATCGTCCGCGGTCGCGCGGCGGCGCTGATATTTTCGGGCGATGATTTCTTGCAACTTCAATAAATCATCGAGCAACGGCGGATCGTAGTAAGTCCAGTCCGCTTCGTCCGATCGCTTGGCCTGCAGCCGCCATTTTCCGCCGAACTTCGTCGCGCGGACTTCGCGCTTATGACCTTCCTCGTCTTTCTCGATCCATATGTGTTGACTCGGCATCGCTGGAAAACCTTACATTAGCAGCCTTGAAGGACGCAGTCAGATTGCTCGTTTACCTGATCGCCACCGTGCTCGTCGGCGCGTTCCTGGCGCCGCCGCTTTTTTGGGCGGCACAATACCTCGCTGCACACGGGACATTTACTTTTCTCGCCAGATTCGATTTCGAAACATTTTTTCATCGCGCGCTCCTGGTCGCCGCCGTGATCATGCTTTGGCCGCTCGTTCGTTCACTCGAGATACGAAACCTCGACGACTTGCAGCTTTCTCGAAATCCACATCGCTGGCGAGATTTGCTCGCGGGGTTTTTGCTCTCGGCGGTGCCGTTGTTTTGTTGCGCGGCGATCCTGATCGCGACGCCGCTCTTTTCCATACGCGGGGTAATTAATTGGCCCGCCATCACAAAAATTGCCGCGGCCGCGCTGTTTGTTCCGATCATCGAGGAAGCATTTTTTCGCGGTCTCGTTCTCGGAGCGCTTTTGAAAACCGGTCGCCAGTTTATGTCGATCTTCCTCACGTCATTCCTGTATTCCGTCGTCCACTTTTTGAAAGCGCCTGAACACACCTCGCCGGAAGTGACTTGGTTTTCAGGATTCAATTCAATCGCGCACGCGTTCGCGCAGTTCACCGATCCGCTCCTCATCGGCGCCGGTCTCACGACTCTGTTTCTCATCGGCTTGATCCTGGCCGAGGCGCGATTGCTAACACGATCGCTGTGGTTGCCGATCGGTTTGCATGCCGGCTGGATTTTCACGGCGGGCGCTTTCAACAAAATCGCGCTCCGCCAGTTCATCGCCCTGCCGTGGCTCGGGAAAAATCTCCTGGTCGGACTCGTTCCACTGGCGGTCGCTTGCTTGACGTGGCTGCTAATGCGCGGCTGGTTGAAATATGTCGGCGCCGGCAAAACCTAATCCGCGGGGCAGCATTGCATCGCTGCTCTATCCGCCGTCGTGCACCATTTGCGCGGCCTCAGTCGATTTGGGCGAATATCTTTGCGCCGAGTGCGAATCCAAAGTGCCCCGGATCGTTCCGCCATTTTGCGCGAAATGCTCCGAACCATTTGACGGCGCGATCACGACGGCGTTCGCCTGCGCCAACTGCGCGCATCGGAGACTTTACTTCGAGGCCGCAGTCTCGGCGTATCGCGCTCGCGGGATCGTTCGCCATGTAATTCTCAATTTCAAATACGGAAAACAAATTCATCTCCGTCATCTCGTCGCGCGCTGGCTAGTTGCTGCGCTCGACGACGAGCGCATTCGCGAACGCCGTTTCGACGCGATCGTTCCCGTGCCGCTCCATCCCGCACGCCAGCGCGAGCGCGGGTTCAATCAGGCCGCGTTGATTGCCGATTGGATAAGCGCCCATCTCTCGGTCACGTCACGCCCTGTGCTGCAGAGAATCCATTTCACCACTACGCAAACTGCTTTCGACCGCACCGAACGGATGCAAAATTTGCGGGGCGCATTCCGTTTACGAAAAAAGGCAGACGTGCGAAACTGGAGGGTGCTTTTGATCGATGATGTGCTAACGACCGGCTCGACATTGAGCGAGTGCGCGCGGACTTTGAAGGCTGCCGGCGCGCAATCGGTTTATGCCGCGACCGCCGCCCGCGCCTGAATTTTGCCATGGCCATTTTCAAAAAACCGACGCTCAAGACCCAGCCGCGGAAGAAGCGCGATATTCCGCAGGGTCTGTTTCAAAAGTGTCCCGGTTGTAACGAAGTCATCTCCGAGCTCGAGCTCAATGAAAACCTGCGCGTTTGTCCGCGATGCGATTATCACTTCGCCGTTTCGGCCAAGGAGCGGATTGGCAATCTGCTCGATCAGCAAACATTCGTGGAAATGGATGCCGATCTGAAATCGATCGACACGTTGCGCTTTCAGGGAATGGCCAGTTACAAAGATCGTCTGAAAAATTATCAGGAGCGGACCGGCCTGACCGACGCGGTCATCAGCGGCCACGGAATGATTGATGGTTACAAAGTTGCGCTTGCGGTGATGGATTTCGGATTTCTCGCCGCGACGATGGGCTCAGTTGTCGGCGAGCGCATCACCCGAGTGATCGAATACGGCACGGATGAAAACGCGGCCGTCATTATCGTTTCCGCTTCCGGCGGCGCGCGCATGTACGAGGGAATGCTGAGTTTAATGCAGATGGCGAAAACGAGCGGCGCGCTCGCGCGGCACGCGAAACAACGTTTGCCTTACATTTCCGTTCTCACGAATCCGACGACCGCCGGCGTGATGGCCAGCTTCGCGTCGTTGGGGGACGTGATTATTTCCGAGCCGAAAGCGATGATCGGTTTCGCAGGACCGCGCGTGATCAAGGAAACAACGCATCAAGATTTGCCAAAAGGATTTCAGACCGCCGAATTTCTCGAAGAACATGGCTTGATCGACATGATCGTGCATCGCAAAAAAATGCGCGAGACGATCAGCCAGCTAATCGGTTACTTCTCGCACACGTGATCTACAAAGAGGCGCTCGCCTGGCTTTACAGCCTTCAGCGCTTCGGGATCAAACTCGGACTCGAAAACATCAAGCGCCTGATTCGCGCGCAGGCCACCGATCTCTCGAACGCAACCGTCATTCACGTCGCCGGCACGAATGGCAAAGGATCGGTTTGCGCGATGATCGATTCGATCTGTCGCGCCGGAAAACATCGCACCGGTCTCTTCACCTCCCCTCACCTCGTCACGTTTCGCGAACGCATCCGAGTAAACGGCAAAATGATTTCTGAAAAGGAAGTCGCCGCCGGCCTGACGAATCTCCGAAAGCTCGTCGCGAGCTGGGATCCGCATCCGACTTTTTTTGAAATCACCACTGCGCTCGCGCTGAAACATTTCACCGATTCCAAGATCGACATCGTCATACTGGAAACAGGACTCGGCGGGCGCCTCGACGCGACGAATGCCATTCAATCGCACGTCGCCGTCATCACACCTATTGCGCTCGATCACGAAAAATGGCTCGGTGATTCGCTGGAAAAGATCGCGAGCGAGAAAGCAGGAATCATCAAGGCGAAGACCCCTGTTGTTTCCGCGCCGCAACTTCCCGAAGCCGAGAGAGTGATTCGAGCCCGCGCGACTAAATGCAAAGCACCGCTTCAATTTGTCGATCAAGCGTACACGAAATCACCGGTCGCTTTGCGCGGCGAACATCAAAAACTCAACGCCGCACTCGCTATCGCTGCGCTAGACGCGCTCTTCAAACTTGAATGCAATAAGCATTCAAGTTTGGACAACCGCAAAATGCAGATCGATGACGCCGCGATCGTGCGCGGGCTTGCAAAAGTCGAATGGCCGGCGCGATTTCAATGTTGGGACAAACGCACCGTGGTCGACGGCGCGCACAATCCCGCGGCAGCGAGAATTCTCGTTAATACCTGGCGAGAAGTTTTCGGCGACAAGTGCGCGACTTTAGTTCTGGCGATCCTTTCCGACAAAGATTTGCGCGCGATCTGCGAGACTCTTTTACCGATCGCCGATTTGATTCTTCTTCCGAAAATTCGAACCGAACGCGCGGCCGATCCAGCCGAGCTGCAAAAGGCATTTGTCGATCTTGGCCGCAAATCGGAAACGTCTCCGAGCTTTGGCGACGCTTTCGCCAAAGCCCGCGCGCGAAAGAATCCGATTCTCATCACCGGCTCACTACATTTCGCCGGTGAAGCGCTCGCGCATCTTCAAGGCAAACCCGCCGCCTTCGAAGAATGCGCGCAATGAGTCTTCTGTAGCGGCGCTCTGTGAGCGCCGAAAATATTGGAGGTCGGCGGTCATAGACCGCCGCTACAATTCAATTCGCGGAAACAACGGCACGGGTTTGCCGACAACATGTCCATCCGGCAAACCACCCCACTCCGCATCCTTGAGCGAGAACCGCTCTTCTTTCCCGCTCAACTCCATCTTCCAATTGAGTTGATCGAAAATTCCATGCGCGGCTTTTGGCAGCACTGGAGAAACCAAAATCGCGATAATACGAAGCGATTCGGTCAAATGATAAAGTACTGCATGAAGTTCGGCCCGACGATTCGCTTCCTTCACAAGCTTCCAAGGCGCCGCGATTTCAACGAGCTTATTGTTCAGATTAACAAAGTGATCAATGAATCCGATGAGATCATGAATCTCGCAGCGACGCAGTGTCTCGGAAAAATCGGCGAGAATGATGTCAGCACTAAAGGCAGAGATCGTTCGCAAATGAGCGGCTAAGTATGGTCTGTTATCAAAAGCGTCAGATGCGACAGAAGGCGAGTTCCACCAACCATCAGGTCTAAGAAACAACGGATCTTTTTCGAAGGTTCGATCGAGCCGCCCGTCCACGTATCGGTGTAACATGTTTAAAGATCGATTGGCCAGATTGCCCAATGAATTAGCAAGATCAGTATCGTAGCGCTCGATCAAACGTCCTTCAGAGAAATCTGCATCTTCACCGGTGGCGATGTCGCTTACCAGATAATAGCGGACCGCTTCGGGAGTGTATTTATCGGCGAGGACGAATGGATCGACAACGTTGCCGGCGCTCTTGCTTATCTTGGCCCCTCCGAGATTCCACCAGCCGTGGACGAGTAGTTGCGGCATCGCCTCATCCGGAAATCCGAGCGCGCGGAGCATGATCAGCCAATAAATTCCATGCGCCGGAACGAGAATGTCTTTGCCGATGATTTGGAGCGCCGGCCAACGATCCCGAAAGGTTGAAGGTTGAAGGTTGAAAGTTGAAATGGACGGATCGTAGTCAGCGAAACTGATGTAGTTCGAAAGCGCGTCGAACCAGACGTAAGTCACGAAATCTTTGTCGAACGGGAGCTCGATTCCCCAATCGAGCCGCGATTTCGGGCGCGAGATGCACAGGTCGCCCGAAATTCGCTCGATCGCGTTGCGCAATTCTGTCTGGCGAAAATCGGGAATGACCGCGTCCTTGCGATTGTCGATGTAACGGAGCAACCAGTTTTTGTGCTGGCTCAGCTTGAAATAATAATTTTCTTCTTCGCGAAACTCGACCTGTCCCCATTCCGGTCCGAACTCGCCGTCGGGACCGCGTTCTTTGTCCGTAAGAAATTGTTCCTGACGAACCGAATAGTAGCCGGACTGCTTATCTTTGTAGATTTGTTTCTCGTCGAAAAGCCGCTGCAACATTCCCTGCACGACTTTTTTGTGGCGCGGCGAGATCGTTTCCGCCCAATCGTCGTATTTCACATCGAGCTTTTTCCAAAGATCGACAAACTTCTGGGTCAGGCCTTTGACGAATTCCGAAGGCGGGACGCCGGCCTTCGCAGCCGATTGTTGAACTTTCTGGCCGTGCTGATCGACGCCGGTCAGAAAAAAAACTTTTTGCCGATTTCCATCAGCGTCTGTCTTCAGCCGCTGATAACGCGCAATGACATCGGCAAGCACTTTTTCGTAAGCGTGCCCGATGTGCGGCGGCGAATTCGTGTAATCGATCGCCGTTGTGATGTAAAACGTCTTCGGCACGCTGAATCTGTAGCGGCTGTTTATGACTGCCGCAAACGTCGGACCGGTTGTATTCGGCGGTCATAGACCGCCGCTGCAATTTACTGACTCGACGGCGCTTTTCCGTTTATCTTGCCGACGCCGGCGCCAGTGACTTGACCGTTCGAAGTCTTGAAATCGATCTCGTACGTTTTTCCGTCAGCGCCTTTCATGTTCACCGGAACTGTCGCTTTGCCACTGCTCTTACCCTCGTTGGGAATCGTGATCGGAGTCAGTGCGAGATCCTTCCCGTTCAGCGAAACGTGGAACTTTTTGTCTTTCGACATTGCCATTTGTTGGTCAAGATAACCTTTCACGCCTTCCGGATAAGTCGTCTTCGCTTTTGTCGTGCTGGTCTTCTGCGATTGATCTCCTGACAATTGTCGCGGCTGAGGTTGATTTGAAGTACCGCTGTATCCGCCCATTTGGGCGAACGCGATATGCGTAACCAACGAAGTCGCGGCAACTGCGAAAAGAATTCGTATGTTCATACTTCTTCCGATTTCAAATTAAACAGTGCCAGAGGAAAGCTTCAAGAGCAAACGGCTCGCTATCTCAACGTCTCGCCGTTGATCTTGTGAATCCTCACGCCGCTCACCTGCGCGCCGGTCGTCATAAAATCGATGTCGTAAATTCTGCCGTCATCGCCTCTCATGTCGACGCACATCGAAGTGCTGTTGGGGCCTGTGCTTTTTTGCGGCCAGACGTGGAACGGCGTCAGCGCGAGATCGCCTCCATTTACCGTCATATGGAATTTTTGGTCTTTGGATTTCGCGAGCTGACGATCGAGATACGCTTTCGCGTCCGGCGGAGGAATCGGCGTCGGTGTCGGTTTAACTGGAATCGGTGCCGATGTTGGTTGCGGTTGCGCCGGCATTGCTGTCCTTCGCTGCGACGAGATCGGCTTCGACGGAGCCGGCGACGCCATGATCCTTTGTAACGTTGGTGAACCCGCCGGCGTCGGCGTCGCTTTCGGCAGATTTGCGTATGTCTTCGGTAACGGCGTTGGCGATGGCTTTGTTTGAATCTGCCCGGGCCTCGGCGCCATTTTTTGCTGAGGAGTTGGGGCCGCGGCCGGAGTCGGAGTGGGCGTCGCAGTTGGCGACTGCGACCTCGTGCGGCTGTATCTCATTTGGCCGAACGCGAACGGAGCAACAAACAATGCGGCGACTATTGCGAGAACAATCCTTTTGATCATAAGGCGATTTGCGTAATTGGAGGCCGGAAAGATTTTCTATTTCGGCTCCGAATTGCAAAGCCAAAATTGATTTCGATCTCTCACCCTGGGCGTTTGCGGTTGAACTTCACGAACAAAAGCCACAGCGCGATAGCGATCGCTACAAGATCTAGCCAGGTCGTGTAGTTCCAGCTGAAGGTAGCGTGCTCGATCGGACTGATTGGCCGCGGGCCCTGCGGAATCAAGCCGGCCGCGGCGAAGATTAGATCGACAATCACGCCGGCCGCGACCATCGATGCATAAAAGATGATGACAATCAAAAACGTCGCGTGTCCGCCAAAATATTTTCGGTAAATCAAGATCAGCGGGATCACCAGCAGATCTGCGTATATGAACGAAATCACGCCACCGAAACTGATTCCGTTGGCCCAGAGCAAACTCGCCAGCGGAATGTTTCCGACCGAACAGACGAACGAAAGAATCGCGATGATTGGGCCGACCGCCGCGTTCTCGATCAAGCGAAGCATTGGGCTCCCGGTTTCAACGAAGAGCGCTTTCCACCAATCGTACGGAATCAGCGCCGCCAAAAATCCTGCGATAAGAAATCCGGCGACCAATTCTTTCCAAAGCATCAGCCAATCCATCCAGAACGCGCTGGCAAGACGTGTCCACTGACTTTCGTGCTCGGAATCGTCCTCCTGATCGTGATCGGAATGGCAATGTGCATGTTCGTTGTCGATTTTGGAGTGTTCGCGCGCTTCCTGTTCAAGTCGCTTTGGGAAAAAGATCGACATCAAGAGCCACATCACACCGATTAAAACGAACGCACCAACGACTTCGGCCAAAACAAAACGCCAGCCCATTAACAGCCAAAGGACTGCGCCGAGCTCGATGACTAAATTTGTCGACGCGAACATGAACGCGAGCGCCGGGATGAGGGCTGCGCCTTTTTGGAATGCGCTGCGCCCAATCGAGGCGGCCGCGTAAGAACAGGATGAACTCGCAGCGCCAAAGCCGGTCGCGAGCAAGACTTCGCGAAAGCCGGCACGGCCAAGCAGCTGTGTCATTCGCTCTTTGCTCACGAAAACCTGAAGCGCGGCGGAAATTCCAAACCCGAGCACGAGCGCCCAAAGCGTTTCCCAGAACATTGCCGCGCCGTGATAAATTCCCATCCAAACCGATGTCATTGGACTTCTTTGTAACTTTTTGCCCGCAGCCGCGTTAAATCTTAGCCAACATTAACTCAGATGAAAACTTCGATGAAAATCCTGATGTCGATCCTCGTGGCGCTGCTTTGCACGACAACTTTTGCGGCAGATAAAGCGAGCTGAAAAAAGACCGGCAAAAATTGTCCGATGAACGACAAGAAGGAATGTAACTGCGGCAAAGACTGCGGCTGCAAGTAAGTTGATGTTGCAGCGTTAGCCACGCCGCCCCGCGTGGTCGCCCCGACGGTTGCGCAGTTTTTGCGTAACGTTTGGCGTTTCTTGCCGGAGCCGTCCTGTCTCAACGAAGGTTTCTCGACGGGCGGTGTCTTTCATGCTACAGACAAACTGATGTTTGGCAGGATCACACTCTCCTTAGCGCTTATCGCGGCCCTTTTTATTGCCTCTGAGCGCGCGCTAGCTGTGACATGTGTTTTGCCCGGCACATCTACGCATAAAGCCTGCCCATTTGCATGCTGCGCAAAGAAGGCATGCTGTGAAACATTGCCGAAGCGGGCCGCCGATCCCGTGCAGCCATTGTCTACGACAAACGTTCTTCAAAAAAACTTCGTCGCTCTGACGGCAATTATTCCGACAGGAAAAGTCGAGCAACCGCGTGCGGCCAAGATTTCCGGTTTCTCTCTTGCCGAGCATTCGCGGCATTATCCCGAAACGCTCGCACTTCTCTGCGTTCGACTCATCTGATCGCCCGGGTCTGACACCCGAGGTGTGCCCATGTCCGAGCCGGACTGGCGTTAACGGGCACCTCACGCGTTCAAACCTCGTTTGCAATTTCAGATGAAAACAATTTACCGATTACTTTTTTATTTAACTTTAATTTCAATAGTTCGCGCTGAGGAGCCGGCAGAGTCTGCTTCCGCACCGCGCGATCGTGTGTCATTGCGAGAAGTCACGGACGCCGTGCTCGCGAACAACCCTGCAATTCAGCAGTCGCTGAACAAATGGAACGCGGCCAAGTTGCGCGTTCGCCAGGAACTGGCCTGGGACGATCTCAAAGTCACCGGCAATTCTCGCGCCGCTCGTTTTATAGACATCGCTCCAAACTCCTTCGCCGACCAAATCGTGTCGGTTGAGCAGTTGGTTCCAGTCACGGGTAAGAATCTCTTGCGCGGACGAATCGCCGCTGCCGCTGCGGTGGAAGCTTTTGAGGATGCGCGGCGCGAACAACTCAACGTTCTCACGAAAACGCGCACATCGTACTTCCACTCACTCAGCGCTTACGCGCAGTTGGATCTCAATCGCAAGAATTTAACGTCACTGCGCCAAAACGCCGAAGTAAGTCGCTCCCGTTACGAAGTCGGCAGGGCGAATCTCGCCGATGCGCTCGCGAGCGAAGTTGAGGTCAGCAAGTCGCTGGAAGCCGAACAAGAAATCCTGCGATCAATCTCATCGGCACAATCGCAGCTCAATGTTCTGATGAATCGCGACGCATTTGCGCCGCTGGGTCGGCCGCAAAATGTTACAATTGTCTCTCAGGTTCCAGAGTTGTCCGAAATTCGCGCGCTGATGGCCACGAACCGGCCGGAGATAAAAACGGCTCAAGCAAAGATCGACGTGCAAAAAGCGCAGCTGGAACTGGCGCGGCGAAACTGGATTCCCGATCCGGCGGTGATGGTTCAAGCGCAGCGCTACAATGATTCGAGGCAGGCGGCCAGCGAAGTCGGTGTCGGTGTCTCGTTTACCCTTCCGTGGGTCAATCCCGGGAAATACTCGGCCGGTGTTCGGGAAGCGAAAGAAAATCTGTCTGCGGCAGAACGGGCGTTTGATCTCACAAATTCGGAATCGCTCGGATTGCTGAGCGACGCGCTTCGGACAATTCAAACCGCCGAGCACCATGTCGATCTTTATCGCGACAAACTTCTGCCGCAGGCGCGGCAGGCGTTCGAGGCGAACCAGTTCGCCTATGAATCAAACAAGATCGGTTTTCTGGAATGGATCATTTCACAGCGCATACTGCGGGATGCTGAAGCGACCGCGACCCAGCACTTGAGTGATTACGAAAGCGCGCTCGCCGAACTCGAATCGATCGTTGGCGCCGATCTCAAACTTTTTCCATCCGCTCGAAATCAAATCGAGGAGTCGAAATGAAAACGGTTCAGATCTTTCTCTGCGCATTGCTGCTAGTTATTCCGGCGTGTTCGAAAACAACGACGCGAGGCAAACCCGCGAACGTCGATTATTACACCTGCACGATGCATCCATCGGTGCATTCCGAGACGCCGGGCAAATGTCCGATTTGTGGAATGGATCTTGTGGCGGTGTTGAAAAGGCAGACGTCACCGTCGCCGAGCGCGAATGACGAGGACGCGAACGCTGCGCGCGAGATTGTCGTGCCGGTCGAACGCCAGCAACAGATCGGCGTTACCTACGCGACGGTTGAACGGCTTCCTCTGAATCACACGTTGCGCGCGGTGGGAATGGTCGATGCCGACGTACAACGACATTGGACATTCGTTGCTCGCGTCGATGGCTACGTTGAAAAATTGTTTATCACTTCGGCGGGTGCACTTGTCGATAAAAACGCCCCGCTGATGTCGATCTACAGTCCAGACCTTCTCACGACTGCGCGCGAGCTGGTGATGTTGTTGCGAATGCGCGACGAAGCGAAGTCGAAGGCCACGCTCGAAACCCCAACGCGATTGATTGATGCTGCCAAATCGCGCCTCCGTCAATGGAACGTGACTGACGAACAAATCGCGGAGCTCGAACAAAAGCGGGAGCCGAGCCAGGCGATGACCTTGCGCTCTCCTTTTCGCGGCGCGGTTCAGGAACTTCCCGCGCATCAAGGCGTGAATGTGAAAGTCGGCGACCGCTTGATCGACATCGTCGATCTCTCGGTAGTTTGGGTTTGGGCGGAATTTTACGAAAGCGAGTTGTCGATGTTGCAAGCCGGGCAGCGCGTCACGGTTTCGACCAATGCTTATCCCAACGAGCGATTCGATGGCGAAGTCGCATTGATTAATCCCTTTCTCGACCCGGCAAAACGCACGGCCAAGGTGCGCGTCGATATTCCGAATCCGGATTTCAAATTGAGGCCAGGCATGTATGCCAACGTGGAGCTTGGAATGAAAATGGGCGAAGGATTGACCGTGCCGGTCGGCGCGATCATGCCAACCGGCGATCGCCTAATTGCTTTTGTCGATAAAGGCAACGGCAGAATCGAACCGCGCCTGGTGCAGCTCGGCGAAAAAATTGGCGATCGTTACGAGGTGAAAAGCGGACTCAGCGAGGGCGAGCGCGTGGTCGCGAGCGCGAACTTCTTGATCGACGCGGAGTCGCAGGTGCAAGGCGCACTTAAAACGTTAACGGCTGATCCGCACGCGGGACACCGGCCATGATCGAGCGGATTATCGAGCTCAGCGTTCGCAATCGCTTTGTTGTTTTCCTGTTCGCAGGCTGCCTGATTGCGGGCGGCATTTACGCGATCAACCGCACGCCGCTCGATGCCATCCCTGATCTCAGCGACGTTCAGGTCATCGTTTACACCGAATGGGAAGGTCGCTCGCCCGATTTGATCGAAGACCAAGTCACCTACCCGATTTCCACTCAGTTCATCGCCGCGCCAAACGTCAAATTCGTTCGCGGCGAATCGATGTTCGGGAAATCATTCGTCTACGTCATTTTCCAGGACGGCACGGACATTTATTGGGCGCGATCGCGCGTGCTCGAGTATTTGAATTCCATCCGCGGACGATTGCCGGAAGGCGTGAATCCGACGATCGGTCCGGACGCGACTGGCGTCGGGTGGGTTTACGAATACGCGCTGGTCGATGATTCACATAAGCTCGACCTCGCGGAGCTGCGCTCGTTGCAAGATTGGAATCTGCGTTACGCGCTCGAGTCGGTGAAAGGCGTTGCCGAAGTCGCGCCCGTCGGTGGATTCGTCAAAGAATATCAGATCGACATCGATCCGAATGCATTGCTCGCCTATGGGATTCCGCTGAGGGATATCGTTGAACACGTCAAATCCAGCAACGGCGACGTTGGCGGCAAAACGTTTGAAGTAGCAAGCACCGAGTATTTCGTCCGCGGCCGCGGTTATTTCAAAAGCGTCGCCGACATCGAGAACGTGGTCCTCAAAGTTGCGAACGGCACGCCGGTTTACGTCAAAAACATCGGCAAAGTGCATCTCGGCGGTGCGCTTCGTCGCGGGGTTGTCGATCTTAATGGCGAAGGCGAAACAGTCGGCGGCATCGTCGTGATGCGTTATGGCGAGAACGCGCTCAAAGTCATCGATGGCATCAAAAAGAAATTCGCCGAGATCAAACCGTCGCTTCCCGCCGGGGTCCGAATTGTTCCGACCTACGATCGCAGTGATTTGATTCTCCGCTCGATCGCGACGCTTCGTGAGAAACTGATCGAAGAGAGCATCGTCGTCGCGCTGGTCTGCATGGTTTTTCTCTGGCACATCCGCTCGGCCATTGTCGCCATCGTCACGCTGCCGATCGCAATCACCGCTTCATTTTTGCCGATGCTTTATGCACATCTCACGAGCAACATTATGTCGTTAGGCGGCATCGCCATTGCGATTGGGGCGATGGTCGATGCCGCGATCATCATGGTCGAGAACGCGCACAAGTCGCTCGAACATTTTCGCGAACAGCATGGACGCGAACCCGACAATCGAGAACGAGTCGCAACGATTCTTTCCGCCGCTAAAATGGTCGGTCGCCCACTGTTTTTTTCCCTTCTGGTAATCACCGTGAGCTTTCTACCGGTTTTCTCGCTCGCAGCGCAGGAAGGCCGTTTGTTCAAGCCGCTCGCGTTTACGAAAACGTTCTCGATGTTCTTTGCGGCGCTCCTCGCGATCACGCTGGTGCCGGTCCTGATGACGATGTTAATCCGCGGCAAGATCAAACCGGAATCGCACAACCCGCTTAATATTTTTCTGATTCGAATTTACGAACCCGCGCTCAACTTTGTTTTGAAATTCAGAGGTCGCATTCTCGCCGGTGCCATTGCGCTGATCGTCCTGACACTGATTCCTTTCTTCAGACTCGGAAAAGAATTCATGCCGCCGTTGAACGAAGGCACGTTGCTCTACATGCCGACAGCTGTACCGGGAATGTCGATCACTGAAGCAACGAAAATTCTCCAGATTCAGGATCGACAACTAAAAGCCTTCCCCGAAGTTGAAACCGTTTTCGGTAAAGCGGGTCAGGCGGAAACCGCGACCGATCCCGCGCCGCTATCGATGTTTGAGACGATTGTCTCGCTCAAACCATTTGATCAATGGCCAAGCGGCATGAGCTGGAACAAATTTCTCGCCCAAGTTGATGCTAACGTTCGCACGCCGGGAATGGCAAATGTCTTTTGGATGCCCGTGCAAACGCGAACCGAAATGCTCACGACAGGATTTCGCAGCGTCCTCGGTTTGAAAATTTTCGGACCCAATCTGCAAGCGATCGACGACGCTGCGGTTCAAATCGAAAAAGTCTTCGCCACCGTTCCCAATACGCGCAGCGCATTCGCCGAACGCGCGACGCGTGGATATTTTCTCGATTTTGACGTGAATCGCGAAGCCGCCGCGCGCTACGGGTTGACCGCCCGCGACGTGAACGATGTCGTGGAAACCGCAGTCGGCGGAAAAACAATCACGACTACGGTTGAAGGTCGCGAGCGCTATCCCGTAAGTGCGCGTTACGCGCGCGATTTCCGGCAGGACGTCGAATCGCTCAAGCGCGTCCTGATTTCCACGCCGACCGGTGCGCAGGTTCCGATTTCGCTCGTGGCGGACATCCGATTTCGCACCGGTCCGCCGAGTATCCGTGAAGAGAACGGTCAGCTTGTCGGTTACGTGCTGGTCGATCCAACCACGAGCGACATCGACGGCTATGTTCGTCGTGCTTCGCAGCAGATCGCACAGCACGTTCAATTTCCGTCCGGCGTTTACTCCCAGTGGGCGGGCCAATTTCAATATCTGAAGGAAGCCGAGCAGCGATTGAAAGTCCTTTTGCCGCTCACTCTCGTGCTCATTTTCTTCCTGATTTATCTGAACACGCGGTCGGTAACTAAAACGTTGATAGTCCTGCTTGCCGTCCCCTTCTCACTCATTGGTGCTTTCTGGCTCCTCTATTTTCTCGGTTACCAAATCAGTGTTGCAGTCTGGGTCGGCATTCTCGCCCTCGCCGGGCTCGATGCTGAAACAGGTGTCGTCATGCTGCTTTATTTGGATCACGCCTGGGAAAAATTTCGAAACGAAGGCCGCCTAAGATCGCTCTCCGATCTGCGCGCAGCGATTCATGAGGGCGCTGTTCAACGCATTCGTCCGAAAATCATGACCGTTTGCGCGATTCTGTTCGGATTGCTGCCGATCATGTGGTCGCCCGTTACTCAAACCGGCGCAGACGTGATGAAACGCATCGCAACCCCCATGGTGGGCGGTGTTGTCACGAGCGCGATTCTTGAGCTCCTGATTTATCCCGTCATTTTTTTCCTGTGGCGATCGCGTGGCATTGCCGACACCCGATAGCTGCCTGCGCTTCAAATGCACAGCGTTTAGCAAAAAGCGCATAGCTGTTTCGCTCCGAGGTTCGACAATTCACGGGAAGAAAAGAAAGGCCGGCAATGAATACGAAACTTATATTCGCAGCGACGGCAGCGTTGTTAATTGCATTCGGCGGCGTCGCATCGGCAGGCGATGTCGTTTGCAAACCCTGTAAGATGTGTGGCATCAAAAATGTCGAGCTTGCCCGACATCAACGCGCATTGGCCAAAACCACTGGGAAACAAATCTGCCCGAACTGCGCAGGACTGGCCTCGGCGGCACGGTTCGGTAAAGACGGCACAATCTTTCAAGCCGACGCCGATTTCGTGTGCAGTGGGTGCCAGAAGAAGTATTGATTCCGCGCTTGTAACCGATTTCGCCGGCGCGAAAGTCAACTCGCCGATCGTATGAAATCGAATCTTTGGAATTATTTTCTCACCGTAATCGTCTCGGCGGCGATGGGCGCAGCGGTGACCTGGTTGATCATGTCGCAAAGATCGACATCGAATGTTCGGCCGGCTCCGACGGCACAGGCGAGCGCGATTACGGCCACGACACCCGACATTTCCGGAATGCCGGCCGGCGAAGTGGCGATCACCCTCGGAAATTTTGCTTACGATCATCAACGCTGGCCGGAGGCAATTCGGCATTATGAAGAAGCGATCGCGAGCGGAATCGACGACGCCGATGTGCATACCGATCTGGGAAACGCGTTGCGATTCTCCGGACAACCCGAGCAGGCGCTGAATCAATACACGATCGCGCAGAAACTAAATCCGCAGCACGAGAACAGTTTGTTCAATCAAATCAGCCTCGTGACCGAGGTGATGGGCCAGCCGCAGCGCGCGGTTCCTATTTGCGAGGAATTCATCCGCCGTTTTCCGAACAGCGACAAACTGCCGGCCGTTCGGGAACAACTCGCGCGCGCCAAACGTTGACCAAATAAAACGCGAGGTATTTTGCCTAAATCGTTACAGCAGAATAACCGCTCTACCGAATTGGATGGCAGGCGCGGTATGCTTCTTCTTTACTGGCGAAACAGTGCCCGCCGTTTCTTTCGCATTCGGCAGCCGTGATGTAAACCACCTGGTGCTTGGTGAGTATGCAGCACCAGCATTTTTTCGCGCTCTTCGCGCACGCATTCTGAGCCTGCTGTTGGGTGGCGTAACACTGACCATGCTTGTTTGCGCAATCGGCTGCCGTGGTAGCGATAACATGTGGCCCGCCCCTGCTTTCGAAACAGCACCAACAGGGAGGTGGAGTTGGATCGGTTGGATGTTTTGGGCCTTTGGTGGAATCCGTCGCGAGCGCGAAGTTCAAAGCAAACAAACTAAGCGCTGTTCCACTTAACATTAAGGCGAGGAATTTTCGGGATAGGTTCATGTGGTGCAGACTAAACAATTTCCAACGCTTTGTCGACAGTCTAGTTTGGAGCCAACGAGTAATGATTTCGGCTCGCAGCACATATAAATGAGCTGTTAACCGCTACGGTCTTCGCCGTCCTCGCTGTGGCTGCCGAGGCACTGGCGTAAGGGACGGCGTAACAGTCGGCGTTGGAGTGGCTTGGTCGCAGTTGGGTAAAGTTGGACACACTTGGACGATGCAACATGGAGCCTTGTCCGCCATTAACGAGACGAAGAAACAAACCTTATCCCCAGGCTTAACGTTACTAATTGTTGTCGTCACAGTGGTTGATTGGCCGTTGGGCAACGGCGAACTGAGGTTCGTGAGCTGTGGAGTCAACGTGAATTTGCTGCCTTGCACAGGTGTCAGCAGAATTTGCGACATCGGTTTGCCGGAATTGTTTGTTATCGTGAACGTATAGCTGTAGCCGCCGTTCGGCAGGCACTTGACATCTTTATCCGTAACCTGCGCGCACCCAGGAATTGGCGTTGGTGTGATCGTGGCTGTTGCCGTCGGCGTTGGTGTTATATCCGATTGTTGAACGTCAATGCAAGCCTGGCCGGTTTCGAGTGCCGCCTTGTTGCCTTCGAAATAAGTCAAAGCGGGAAATGGCACAATATCGGCAGTGTCAACGTTACAGGACACCCCCGTAGTCATGGGTGCGGTTGCATGGACTACGATCGTCACAATCGCGCCGGCTGCCAGCGTAAGGGGCGACGGAGCGATAGTA
>Ga0070707_100001257_pt1 | contig 24919 bp, 27 predicted proteins | sample KBSK5502metaG_FD_65468 | JGI IMG/M metagenome (GOLD analysis project Ga0070707, IMG submission 65468) | Corn, switchgrass and miscanthus rhizosphere microbial communities from Kellogg Biological Station, Michigan, USA - KBS K5-50-2 metaG | ecosystem: Host-associated > Plants > Roots >...
CATGGCCAGCCCGAACTCGTCGCCGCCCAGCCGGGCGCTGGTGTCGCTGGCGCGGACCGTCTGCTGGAGCGCGCTGCCGACCGCGTGGATGGCCTTGTCCCCAGCTTCGTGCCCGTGCAGGTCGTTGATCCGCTTGAGGTCGTCGAGGTCGAGCAGCACGAGCGTCAGCGGGCGCTTGTGGCGGCGGGCGCTGGCGATCGCGCGGTCCAGGGCGCGCTCGAACTCCTTGCGGTTGGCGAGGCCGGTCATGAAATCGGTGCGGGTCTCGCGGCGATGCTGCTCGGAACGGCTGAGGGCCGCCGCGAAGTGGTCGGCCACGGCGTCCAGGAAGGCCACCTCGGCGTCGCCGAACTCGCGCAGCTCGCGCGTTCCCACGACCAGGACGCCCACCAGGCGCGCCCGCACCTGTAAGCGGACCGCCATCGCCGACTGCAGGAGCGGGCGGCCGGCGGCGCCCAGGCCGGCCCCACTGATCGCGGAGCGCGTGCGAGCCGCGCGCTCGACGAGCCGGAAGGGCTCCGCGGCCGCCGCGCGCAGGCGGCGGTCCTCGTCCCAGCGCAGCCCCTGGGTGTAGGCCAGGCCCAGCTCCTCGGGCTCCTCCGAGCGCAGCCAGAGCGCCCCCGCCTCGGCGCGGGTCGCGCTGACGATTGCTGAGAGGCCGGCCTGCGCCACGTCGCTGAGCTCGACCGGCCGGTTGACGGCGGCGGCGACCGCCACCATGGCCTCCATCATGTGCCGCTGGTTGCGGCTGCGCTCGTGGAGCGCGTCCATGTAGCCGCGCGCCAGCTGGACCACCATCGACGTCTCCACCCGCTCCAGGCGCTGGACGCCGAGCAGGATGGCGTTCTCGGTGGCGCCCTGGCGGCGGGCGGCGCGCTCGAAGTCGCGCGCCACCAGCTCGCGCAGGATGGAGACCGCCTCCAGGAGCTGGTCGAGCCCGACGCCCGCCTCGGAACGGGAGCGCCCCATCTGCCGGACCACGGGCCCGGCCCGGCTCAGGAGGTCGCGGTCGCGCAGGCCCTGGAGCATCAGCGCCAGCACCCCGGCGACCAGGGCCGACGGGTGCTCGCCGGCGTGCTCGAGCGTGCGCGTGTAGTCGGGCACCCGGGCCCCGATCACGTCGACCGCGTCCGCCACCAGGCGGTCCAGGTCGACCGCCAATTCCCCCGTTACCTGCTCGACCATTACCACGGACCTAGACAACGGTCCAGAATCTAGAACGGGCTCCCGGCCAGGTTTCCGGTGAGCCGAATACGCTGGAGGTGAGCATGGCTACTGCGACCAAGGCTGCGGCGGGCCGGATAGAGGAGCTCCTCGGGAACGACGCCGAGGACCTGCTGAACCACCGCTGCGAGACCTTCCCGGCCGCGCAGCTCCACCTTCCCGGCCCCGACTTCGTGGACCGCGTCTGGGCCCTGAGCGACCGCCCGACCCGGGTTCTGCGGAGCCTGGAGTCCCTGCTCGGGCACGGCCGCCTGGCGGGCACCGGGTACCTCTCCATCCTGCCGGTCGACCAGGGCATCGAGCACTCGGCCGGGGCCAGCTTCGCGCCCAACCCGGCGTACTTCGACGGCGAGAACATCGTCAAGCTCGCCATCGAAGGCGGCTGCAACGCGGTCGCCTCGACCTTCGGCGTGCTGGGCTCGGTGGCGCGCAAGTACGCGCACAAGATCCCCTTCATCTGCAAGCTCAACCACAACCAGCTGCTCAGCTACCCGAACGAGTACGACCAGATCCTGTTTGGAACGGTACGCGAAGCGTGGGAACTTGGCGCGGTCGCGGTGGGCGCGACCATCTACTTCGGCTCCGAGCAGTCCAGCCGCCAGATCATCGAGATCTCGCGCCTCTTCCACGAGGCCCACGAGCTGGGCATGGCCACCGTGCTCTGGTGCTACGTGCGCAACCCCGCCTTCACGGCGGACGGCACCAACTACGAGCTGGCCGCCGACCTCACCGGCCAGGCCAACCACATCGGGGTCACGATCGAGGCCGACATCATCAAGCAGAAGCTGCCGGAGACCAACGGCGGCTTCAACGCGCTCAAGTTCGGCAAGACGTCCAAGCTGGTCTACGACAAGCTGACCACCGCGCACCCGATCGACCTCACCCGCTACCAGGTCCTGAACTGCTACCTGGGCCGGGCGGGGCTGATCAACTCGGGCGGCGCGTCGTCGGGCGAGGCCGACCTCAAGGATGCGGTGCGCACGGCGGTGATCAACAAGCGGGCCGGCGGCATGGGCCTGATCTCCGGGCGCAAGGCCTTCCAGCGGCCGATGAAGGAAGGCGTCGAGCTCCTGCACGCGGTCCAGGATGTCTACCTGGACAAGAGGATCACTCCAGCCTGAAGCTGGCCTTTCTAGGGTCGGGCGCGGCCTTCTCCCGGGAGCGCTACAACGGGGCGATCGTGGTCGACGGCCGCATCCTCCTGGACGGGGGCGCGCCGCTGCTGCCCCACATGCACCGGCTGGGCATCGACCCGGGCGCGGTGCAGCTGCTCTTCCTGACCCACTTCCACGGCGACCACCTGCTGGGCCTGCCGCCCTTCGTGCTGCACCATGCCTTCGTCTCCCTGACGCCGCTGACCGTCGTGGGGCCGGCGGGCGTGGAGGGCGTGCTCGAGCAGCTGTTCCGGCTGGCCTGGGGCGAGGAATGGGACTCCGAGTTCCGGACCAAGTTCCCGCTGCGCTACGTCGAGGCCGAGCCCGCCGGCTCGGTGGACGGCGTGGAGTACGAAACGGTGCCCCTGGACCACGGCCGGCGGGGCTGCACCGGCTACCGGCTGCACCTGGACGGCCGCGTGCTCGCCTACGCGGGCGACACCGAGATGACGCCGCCCCTGGAGCGGCTGGTGACCGGGGCGGACGTGGTCGTGACCGAGGCCACGGGGCCCGGCCATCCCCACTCCCACACGAGCTGGGAGGAGGCTGCGGCCCTGGCGGCCCGCCATCCCGACACTCGCTTTTTCTTCAACCACGTCTATGCCGGAGAGCTGGCGCGGGCGGTCCAGGATCTGGAAGTCGTTGATGTCTAGAGATTTGATAAAAGCATTGACAGGTCCCGGGGACGATGCCCACAATCCCAGCCGTGGGGGACGTCCGGAACCGGGAAGCCGGCGCAGACGCGCAGTCTGTGCAGACCGTGCGCGAGGGGCTGGAAGACCTCGCCCGGTCGCTCCACGCCAGCTACCTGAACCGCTGGGGCCGGCATGACCGGGCAGGCCTCGAGCGCCAGGCCACCGAGCCGGCCGAACAGCGCCGCGGCGGGCGCATCTCGGCGGCGTAGAACCGGGCGCCGCCGCCTGGGGGCGGCGGTGGTGGCGGGCGCGGCCGGCGTGGTCGCCTGCGTGGCGCTCTTCTTCCTGGGCGCCCTGGTCTACCAGCGGATGTTCGGCAACTCGCTGCCCGCCCTGATCGGGGTGGCGCTGGTGTTCGGGGGCTCCGGCCTCTACGCGGGCTGGCTGGCGGGGACCATGGCCTTCTCCGCCGTGCGGGGCGACGATCCTGCTTGAGCGCCCTCTGCTCGACAAGCTAGGCGTCAAGCCGGGCATGAGGGTGTCGCTGCTCGACGTCGGTGAGGATTGGTTTCGGGAGCTGCTCGCCGAGCGCACCAACGACCTGCACGACGCGCCGGCGGCGGGCAGCGACCTGGTCTTCATGCGCGCCGAGAGCCGGGGCGACCTGGAACGGATCAAGGCCCTGCGTGGGCTCATCAAAGAGAATGGGGCGGTCTGGGTGCTCCGGCGCAAGGGCGCGGGGCGCGCGCTGACCGAGACCGAGCTGATCGACGCCGGCCTCGCGGCCGGGCTGGTCGACAACAAGATCGCCAGCTTTTCGGACGAACTGGGCGCGATGCGGTTCGTAATTCGCATCCGGGACCGGCGTGGCTCAGGATTTTCTGCAAACGCGACGGAGGAGTGAGATCTAGATGAGACGAGTTGTGGTGGCTGTCGTGCTGTGCCTGTTCGCCGGCGCCTGCGGGGGCGGGACGGGCGGGACCGCCAACAGCGGAGAGGGAACGCCCAAGTCGGGTGGGACGCTGACCTACGCGCAGGAGTCGGAGCTGCGGACGCTCGACCCGGTCGCCTCCACGCAGCTGGTGGAGCGGACGGTCTTCTACCAGATGTACGAGTCGCTGGTGACCATCGACGACAAGCTCAACATCAAGCCGGGCTTGGCCACCGCCTGGACCACCTCGTCGGACGGCCTGACGGTGACCTTCACCCTCCGCAAGAGCGTCAAGTTCCACGATGGGACCGACTTCGACGCCGCCGCCGCCAAGTCCAACTTCGACCGCATCGCGTCGGCGGCCGTCTCGCCGCGCAAGTCGGAGCTGGCCAGCCTCGCCAGCACCGAGGTCAAGGACCCGCAGACGCTCGTCATGCACCTGAAGAAGCCGGACGCCACGCTGCTGGCGCAGCTGGTCGACCGGGCCGGGATGATGCTCTCGCCGGCGGCGGTCCAGAAGGCGGGGGCGAACCTGGGGCTGGCGCCGGTGGGCGCGGGCACCGGGCCCTTCATGTTCGTGGAGTGGAAGCGGGACGACCACCTCACGCTCAAGAAGAACCCGTCCTACTGGGGCAAGCCCGCCTACCTGGACCAGATCACCTATAAGCCGATCGTCAACGACGACGCGCGCGCGACCGGGCTCAAGACCGGGGACTTCGACATGATCCGGGTGGCCGCCGGCAAGGACATCGCGGGCCTCAAGGCGGACAGCAACCTGACCTTCAAGGACGTGCCCAGCCTCGCCTTCGGCGGCATCGAGCTGTACCACGGCGGGGGTGCCTTCGCGGACAAGGCGAAGGCCCAGGCGGTGGCGCTGGCGCTCGACCGCGCGCAGGTGCTGAAGAACGTGTTCTTCGACGTCGGCGTGGTGGCGCACGGCCCCATCCCGCCCGGCAGCTGGGCGTTCGACGCGAGCGAGAAGATCTACGACAAGGCCGACGCCGCGAAGGCCAAGTCGACAGCCACCGGCTTCAGCTTCACGCTCAAGGTCACCAACAATCCGGACAGCATCCAGGAGGGCCAGCTGATCAAGGACCAGTTGGCCAAGGCCGGGATCACCGCCAACATCCAGACCGAGGAGTTCGGCGCCATCCTGACCGACACCGAGGGCGGCAAGTTCGAGGCCGCGCTGGTGGGATGGTCGGGGCGCATCGACCCCGACGGGAACATGTACTCCTGGTTCCACACCGGGGGCGGTAACAACCAGGGCGCCTACAGCAACCCGCAGGTGGACAAGCTGCTGGAGGACGCGCGCACCACCTCCGACCAGGCCAAGCGCAAGCAGCTGTACGACCAGGCGCAGTCGCTGCTGGTGCAGGACGCGGCCTACGTGTTCATCAACCACCCGGTGGCCATGCAGGCGTCGCGGGCGACGCTGCACGGCTACGTGCTCTACCCGGACAACATGCCGCGCCTCGCGACGGTCTGGAAGAGCTAGGGGTGTGCCTGATATCCCGGGATATCAGGCATTCAGCGCGGTCAGAGTCCCTGATATCCCGGGACATCAGGGATAGGCCTTGCTGAGCTATCTCGGGAGGCGGCTGGCGCTCATGGTGCCGGTCGCCTTTCTCGTCAGCGTGGCCGTCTTCCTCCTCGTCCACCTGACGCCCGGCGACCCGGCGGCCATCATCCTGGGCGAGGAAGGGTCGCCCGACACCATCGCGGCCCTGCACCGCGAGCTGGGGCTCGACCAGCCGCTGCCCACGCAGTACGGCATCTGGCTCTCACGCGTCGTGCGCGGGGACCTGGGCCGCTCCCTGCGCACGCACCAGCCGGTGACCGAGGCCATCACGGAGCGGCTGCCGGCCACCATGGAGCTTGGGCTGGCGGCCCTGGTCTGGTCGCTGGCGGTCGCTATCCCGCTCGGCGCCCTGGCCGCACTCCGGCGAGGGTCGGTGCTGGACCTGCTGGCGTCCAGCTTCACCGTGGCGGGGGTGTCTGTGCCCAACTTCTTCATCGGGATCCTGCTCATCCTCGTGATGGGCCTGCTCCTGCGCCTGTTCCCGGTCGGCGGCTTCACGCCGCTGGCGGTCGATCCCTTGCAGAACCTGCGCCACCTGCTGCTGCCGGCCTTGACCCTGGGCACCGCCGGGGCCGCCATCAACATGCGGTTCACGCGGAGCTCGATGATCGAGGTGCTGAGCCAGGACTACATCCGCACGGCCCGGGCCAAGGGCGCGCCCTGGCTGCGGGTGGTGCGCTCGCACGCGCTCAAGAACGCGCTGATCCCTGTGGTCACCATCGTCGGGATCCAGGTGGGGTCGATCATCGAGGGGGCGCTGGTCACCGAGACCGTCTTCAGCTGGCCAGGCGTGGGCAAGCTGGCGGTGGACGGGATCTTCGGGCGCGACTACCCGGTGATCCAGGGCATCGTGCTGTCGGCCGCCCTCTCCTACATGCTGGCCAACCTGCTGGTCGACCTGGCCTACGCCTATCTGGATCCCCGCATCACCTACTCGTGACGGCCATGCTGCGCAGCCGGCCGCGCATCGTCTTCGCCGCGGGCCTGCTGCTGCTACTGGCGCTGACCTCGCTGCTGGCGCCGCTGGTCGCCGGGCACGACCCCATCACTACGGACCCGGACCACGCACTGCTGGGCCCGGGACCAGGGCACTGGTTCGGCACCGACGAGCTGGGGCGCGACCTGTTCGCGCGGGTGCTGTGGGGCGGGCGGGTGTCGCTGCCGGTGGCCTTCGTGGCCGTGGGCGTCGGGCTGCTGGTGGGCGGGGTCACCGGCCTGGTCGCGGGCTACCGAGGAAGGGCGACCGACCTGCTCCTGATGCGGGTGATCGACGCCATCCTGGCCTTCCCCGCCCTGATCCTGGCCGTGGCCATCGTGTCGGCGCTGGGCCCCGACCTGCGCAACGCCATGATCGCGATCGGGGTCGTGCAGGTGCCGGTCTACGCGCGCCTGACGCGGGCGCAGGTCCTGCAGATCAAGGGACTCGACTTCGTGGCCGCGGCGCGGGCGCTGGGCGCCTCGCCCCTGCGCCTGGTGGCGAGGCACATGCTGCCCAACCTGCTCAACCCGCTGATCGTGCAGGTGTCGCTGTCGGCGGCCTTCGCCATCCTGGCCGAGGCCACGCTCTCCTTCCTGGGCCTGGGTGCTCAGCCGCCGACGCCGGACTGGGGGTCGATGATCAACGACGGGAGCCGGTTCCTGTCCAACGGCGACTGGTGGCTGGCGATCGCGCCCGGGCTGGCGATCTGCCTGGCCGTCTTCGGCTTCAACTGGCTGGGTGACGCGCTGCGCGACGCCCTCGACCCGCGGCTGCGAGGATAGTCCGTCGATGAGCGTCCGCCAGGCGACCCCCGACGACCTGCCGCTGATCGTGCGCTTCATCCGCGACCTGGCCGAGTACGAGCGCCTCGCGCACGCGGTTGCCCTCGATGAGTCGGCGCTGGCCGGCCATCTCTTCGGCGAGCGGCCCTACGCGGAGGTCTTGATCGCCGAGGACCCGGCGGGCGAGGCGGCGGGGTTCGCGCTCTTCTTCCACAACTTCTCGACCTTCCTGGGGCGGCCAGGCATCTATCTGGAGGATCTCTTCGTCCGCCCTGAGGCGCGGGGCCACGGGTACGGGAAGGCGCTGCTGGTCCGGCTGGCGCAGCTGGCCAGGGAGCGGGGGTGCGGGCGCGTGGAGTGGGCGGTGCTGAACTGGAACCGGCCTTCGATCGACTTCTACGAGGCCCTGGGCGCCCGGCCCAACTCGGACTGGACGGTCTACCGGCTCAGCGGCGAGGCCCTCGAGGCCCTGGGTAGGATCTCGGGCTGATGGGTGTGGACGTCACCGGAGTGAAAGGGCCTTACCCGGCCGCCAACCTGGTGGCCTGGGGGCGGTCGCAGCTGGAGATCGCGCGCTCCATCATCGACAACCCGGGCGGGGGGCTGCTGTTCGCCACGCAGGCCATCGGGCAGGTCAAGGCCGCGCTCCGGGAGCACGACGAGGGTCGCTTCGCGGACGTCGTCGAAGCCCTCGATCGGGCCGAGGACCGAGGGATCAGGCGCGAGTTCGACGCGGCCCGGAAGCTGCTGGACGAGGCGCTCGCGAAGCTTTCTTAACCAGCCACTCAAAGAGCCGGCGGCTCTCGGGGCGCACCTCGACCAGCTCCTCAGGGTGCCACTGCACCGCCAGCAGGCTGCCGTCCGGCGTCTCCACGGCCTCGACCTCGCCGTCCTCGCTCCAACCGGTGGCGCGCAACGCCGGAGCCACCCTGCCCACGGTCTGGTGGTGCAGGCTGTTGACCGGCAGCTCCTCGGCGCCCAGCACCTGCGCCGCCTCGGAGCCGCCGGCGAGGCGGACCTTGTGGCTCAGGAGCTGGCGCGACTCCCCGCTGCTGTAGTGGTCGTGCGCGGGCACGTCCTGGTTCAGGTTCCCGCCCAGCGCCACGTTGATGGCCTGGATGCCGCGGCAGATGCCGAGGACCGGCGTCCCCCGCTCGACCGCGGCCCGCACCAGTGGCAGCTCGAAGGCGTCGCGGTCGGGCGCCGCCACGGTCTTGGGGTGCGCGCCGGCGCCGAACTCGGCGGGGTCGACGTCGGCGCCGCCCGTGAAGAGCAGGCCGTCGACCTCCTCCAGAGCCGCGGCCCCATCGGTGTCGGGAGCCAGCTCGACCACCTCGGCGCCGGCCTCCTCGAGGGCGCGCACGTATGTCCGGTTGAGCTTGTCGGCCGCCCTGGTCACGCCGATCCGCGGCTTGCGCGCCATCGTCATGCGGCGATCGCCGCCTCCAGGGTCGCCTCGACGCTCACCGCGCCGGCGGACTTGGGAAGCGGACCGACCACGGGCAGTGTCACGCCGGCCTCCCGGTAGCGCGCGATGGCCTCGCGCACGGCGGCCGCGTTGCCGATCCCGGACAGCTCGTGAAGCATGGCGTCGCTGACCTCGTCCCGCGCCAGCTGGTCTGCGAAGCCGCTGGAGTCCAGCATCCGGCGGTAGAAAGGCAGGCCGGCGTAGCGCTTGACCGTCTCCCGGAAGGCGTCTCGCGCCTTCTGGGTGTCGGCGGCCAGGGAGACGGGCACGGCGGCCATTATCTCGAAGCCCTCCAGGGGCAGGCCCGCGCGCTCCCGGCCCCTGCGCACGCGCGGCACCACCACGTCGCGCACATAGTTCGGGGAGCACATCCAGAGCGAGACGCCGTCGGCCACCTCACCCGCCAGCTGGAGCATGCGCTCACCCAGGGCGGCCACATAGATGGGCAGGTCGGGGTTGCGCGGGGCGGCGTAGGACCAGTGGGCGTGGAAGTACTGGCCGTCCAGCGAGGCCGAGCCCTCCTTGAAGGACGCGCGCAGGATCTCGAGGTACTCGCGCATGGTCTCGACCGGGCTCTCCAGGCGCAGGCCCCACATGCTCTCGACGGTGACCTTGTGGCTGACGCCGATGCCCAGGATGAAGCGGCCGCCGGAGAGCTCGTCCAGCGTCTGCGCCATCTGGGCCATCGCGGTCGCGTGGCGGGTGTAGATGGGCAGCACCGCGGTGCCGAACTTGATCCGCTCGGTGGCCTGGGCGTAGGCGGCCAAGACCAGCGCCGTGTCGCGGTTGCCGGGCAGCTGGGAGTGCCAGATCGAGTCGTAGCCGAGCTTCTCCGCGAGGCGAGCGCGCTCGATGGCCTCGGGTATAGACCGGCCGGCTTCCACCGAGCAACCGAGCTTCACGGGAAACCGAGTGTAGTGACCCCCACCCCGGCGCTGCGCGCCGGACCTCCCCGCTAAGCGGGGAGGAGAGGCGGGGCCTTGGCCTCGCTGCGCAGGATGCTGCGCGCGGCTTCCAGCCAGGTCGGGTCGCCGTTCTGGAGACGCCAGAACCAGTACTCCGCGCCCCAGAGCAGGACCGTGGTCTGGCCCGACAGCTTGAGGTCGTGGAAGGTGCGCTCCAGGTCGGGCGGGCTGAAGCTCTTGGGGTCGGCCCACGTGCTGGCGTCCACCTCCCAGGGCTCGGCCTGCGCCTCCGTCACCCACGCCCGCTTCTGCTGCGCGAGCGCGCTCTTCTGCCACTCGGCCACCCGGTCGTCCCAGTTGGAGTCGGCCTCGGCCACGCCGGTGTGGCCCAGGAAGTTGTAGCCGATCCGGGTGTACACGTCGCTGCCCAGCAGGTCACCGCCGCGGAGCACCGAGAGCGCGTCCTTCTCGGCGGAGTCGGAGTCGAAGCCGAGCAGGTTGGCCAGGGTGGCGCCGCTGCGGCTGGACGCCGCGTCCAGCTGCATGTTGAAGTGGCCGAAGACGTTGACGATCTGCGGCCGGTGCTGCGGATCGGTGGCGCGGACCACCGCCATCTCGCGCAGGAGCAGGTCCCTGCCGATCCACCAGCGGTTGGGACCCGAGGGGTTGAAGGGCTCGTTCTCGACCTGCCAGGCGACGAGGTCGGCATAGCCGGCGTAGCGCTGGACCGTCTCCTGGATGAAGGGCAGCACGGCGTCCCCGACCACCGGGTCGCGGGCCACGTCACCGCCGTTGGGCGTCTGCGGCAGGTACTGCTCGGGGATGAAGAACTCGGGCCAGCCCAGCGACTTCATGCCCACCGTCAGCACGACCGGCTGGCCGGCGTTGGCCGACTCGTTCATCAGCCAGTCCAGCTGGTCGTAGCCCTCGGCGTCGACCTGCTGCCAGTCCACGCCCAGGCGGACGACCTTGAAGTGCATGTCGAGGACCTGGTCGTAGGTCTCCTTCCAGTCGAGGCCCAGGCGCAGCGCGCGGTGGGCGCTGAAGCTGGTGCCGACCTGGACCGGCGCGGCGCCCTCCCGGGCATGCGCGTGACGGGGCGTGAGGGCGTGCCCGGCCAAGAGGGCGAAGGTTGTCATCACCACGAGCGCGACCTGAGCTGCGTGACGGTTGCCGACGCGGCGGAATGGACCCCAACCCATGAAAAAAGAACCACCAGCGAGACTGGCGGGCGGCTACTGCCTGGCCTCGCCGGGAGGGATAAAGATTGTTAAGAGGCGACCCTGGACGGCACCCGGCGGCCGGTCTTGTCGTCGCGCTCGCGGACTTCCTCGTGATACTCGGCGTCGGCGTTGACGTTCCAGGGGTCGAGCTCAGACACCCCGGCGATGCGGCGGGCGACCAGCAGCGCGGTCATCATCGAGTGGTCCTGGTTGTTGTACTTGTGCATGCCGTTGCGGCCGCACGGGTGCAGGTTGGGGAGCGTCTTCAGCCAGTCCCGCACCACGCGCAGGTGGTCCTGGTAGTCGTCGTCGTAGACCGGGTAGGCCTTGGGCATGCGTACGACGCGGCCGTCGAGGACCTCCTCCGGCCGGCACATCCCGAGCTGCGCCAGCTCCCGCTTGCCGAGCTCGATGAGCTCGGCGTCGGACATGGTCCAGAGGCCGTCACCCTCGAAGCAGAAGTACTCCAGGCCCAGGCAGGTCTTGGACTGGTCGGGCACCATGGACGGCGACCAGTTCTTGAAGTTCTGGAGCCGGCCCACCCGGACCCCGGGCTCGTGGATGTAGATCCAGTTGTCGGGGAAGAGGTCGGCGCGGTCGATCATCAGGGCCACCGTCACGAAGTCGCGGTAGCCGAGGCTGCCGGCGGCCGCCCGCACGTGGTCGGGGGCCGGCGGGTCCATCAGGTCCACCAGGGTGCGCACGGGCAGCGAGGACACGAACTCCTGGCCGGTCAGTTCGTGGACCTCGCCCCCCGGGTCGACGGCCGTGACCGAGGTCACGGCCGGTCCCTGGTGGCGGATGCCGGTCACCGTCCAGCCCATCTTCACCGGGCGCCCCTCCCGCGCCAGCACCCCGGCCACGGTCTCCCACATCTGGCCCGGCCCCAGCCGCGGGTACCGGAAGCGGTCGATCAGGGTCTTGATCACCTCCCCCCGCCCGCTCGACCGCCTGGGCAGCAGCGCGCCCTTGATCGCCTCCACCATGTTCAGGCCTTTGATGCGCTGGGCGGCCCAGTCGGCCGAGAGCTCGGTGGTGGGGATTCCCCACACCTTCTCGGTGTAGGTCTTGAAGAAGATGTTGAAGAGGCGGCGGCCGAACTGGTTGGAGACCCAGTCGTCCAGAGTGCGCGGGTTGCGCACCGGGCGCAGCCGCGCCCAGCCGTAGCTGGCGAGGCAGCGCACGGTCTCCCGCAGCCCCAGGTTGCGCAGCGCGTTGACGGCCTTCAGCGGGTAGTCGAAGTACTTGCCCCGGTAGTAGATGCGGGAGAGCCGGCCGCGGGTGAGCATCTCGTCGCCCAGGACCTCGGTCCAGAGGTCCTCGACCTCCTGGTTCTTGCTGAAGAAGCGGTGGCCGCCGATGTCGAACCGGTATCCGTGGTGCTCGACCGTGCGCGCGATGCCGCCCACGTAGTGCGGGTCGGCCTCCACGACGGTGCTGGGGACGTGGTGCTTGAGCAGCTCATAGGCCGCCGTCAAGCCAGCCGGGCCGGCCCCGATAACGATGACGTGCTTCGACGTCGGGCTGGGGGGCAGGCTCACCCGTTCATGATAGCGGTGCTGTAGCTTTAGGCTTGGTCGACTGGATGAAATCCTCCTCAGCTCTGCGTGTCTCCGCGTCTTCAAGCGCCCTCCATTTCGATCTGCCTGACGCTCTGAAGATCGCGATCCTGCCCTTCCTCGTCTCGCGCCTGCTGCTCGGCCTGGCGGCCGGCCTGGCCTACGTGAGTATCGGCTTCGCGCGGCCCGGCGACCCCCAGCACCCGTGGCCGCTGGCGCCCTGGCTGTCCTGGGACGCGGTCCACTACCTCCGCATCGCGCGCGCCGGCTACCCGCCCGACCCCACCTCGTCCGACCTCGGCTTCTTCCCGCTGCTGCCTCTTCTGCTGGGGGCGGCCGGCGCCTCGGAGTGGGCCGCGGTGGCGCTGGGCTTCGTGCTGGGGCTGGCCGGGTTCGCGGTGCTGGCGGCGCTCACGGCGCGGGTGTGGGACCGCCAGGCGGCCGTCCGCGTGTGCTGGCTGGCTGCGTTCTGGCCACTGGCGATCTTCTGGTCGGCGGTCTACACGGAGGGGCTGTTCCTGGCGCTGGCCGCGGGGGCGCTGTGGTCGGCGTGGGCCGGCGGGGCGCTGCCGGCCGCGGCGCTCGGCCTGGCGGCCGGACTGCTCCGGCCCAACGGCCTGATGCTCGCCCTGCCGCTGCTGGTCCTGCTGCCCGCCGGCTGGGCGCGGCTGGCGGCGCTGGGCCCGCTGCCGGGACCGGCCCTCTTCGCCACCTACCTGTGGGCGCACACCGGGCGCCCGCTCGCCTTCCTGGCCAGCCAGGCCGGCCACCACCCGCTGGCGGTAGGCCACCCCTTCGGGCGGCTGCTGACCCTGGACCCCGTGGAGGTTCTCGGCTTCGGCTTCCTGCTGCTCGCCGTGGCGGCCGCCGTCTGGCTGGCCACCCGGCCCGAGCTCGGGGCCTGGCGGGTGGCGGCGCCGGTCACCATCGGCGCGCTGCTGCTGCCCTCGCTCGCCAGCGGCAGCCTGGCCTCGTTCGGCCGCTACTCGATGGCCGCCTTCCCCGTCTACTGGGCGCTCCAACGCGTGCCAACACGGCTGCTGGTATTGGCGGTAGCCCCGACCACACTGGCCTGCACCGTGCTCACCGCGACGGGGCGGTTGACGCCGTGATCCCCGAGATCCGGGCCGCCGTCCTCGCCCCCACCCGGCCGCGCCTGCTGGCGCCCGACTGGAGCCGGGTGCGGGTCGGCCGATCGCTGCAGCTGGCGCTCGCCTACCTGGCCGTGGCGGTGCCCGCGGTGGCGATGGCCTTCGTGCAGCCGGTCTGGCAGCTCACCGACGAGGCCCAGCACACCGACGTGCTGGCCCAGTACGCGCACGGCGTCTACCCGGTCGAAGGCGTGACCACGCTGCGGCCGGAGACGGTGGCGATCATGATCACCACCGGCAACTACCGCTGGAGCCCGCCCGAGACGGTCCCGCGGCCCGCGGTCGTCGACCCCGAAAAGTTCAGTCCCCCGCCGCCGTATCTCAGCGGCGACCAGTACAGGGTGTGGGTCCGCCGGCACATCTGGTGGTTCTCCTACGAGGCCATGCAGCCGCCGCTCTTCTATGCGCTGGCAACCCCGGTCTGGGCCGCGGCCTACGGCGCGGGCGGACCCTTCGCCGCGGTCTACGCGGTGCGCGTTTTCAACGCTCTCCTGCTGGCCGTGCTGGGGCCGCTCACGCTGGCCACCGCCTGGGTGCTGGCGCCCGGACGGCGCCTGCTGGCCGTGGCCGCGGTCGCGCTCACGGCGTTCCTGCCCGGGCTGCTCCTGAACGGTTCCCAGGTCACCAACGACACCCTGGGCGCCGTGCTGGGCTCGGCCTGCGTGCTGCTGGCGGCGCGCATGGCCAGAGGCGCCTGGTCCTGGCGGGGCGCGCTGCTCCTGGGCACGCTCTTCGGGCTCACGCTGCTGGCCAAGCTGACCGACGCCGGCCTGGCCATCGGCCTGGCCGCGGCCTGGGCCTGGCCGGCGCTCAAGCTGCATGCCCCCTGGCGCCATCAGCTGCGGGTGGGGGCCGCGGCGGCGGCCGTGAGCTTCCTGGTCCTGCTGCCCTGGCTGGTGCTCAACGTGCTCACCTACGGCCACCCCGTGCCTTCGCCGGAGGCGGCGCGCCTGATCGGCGCCGGCACCAGCGGTCGCTTCTACACGTTCGCACAGAGCATGAACTACGCCTTCCAGACTTTCTGGACCGGCGAGCACAAGGACACCCTGCCCTACACCGGGGTGATGGTGGTGGTGATGCTGGGGGTCGGGCTGGTGGCCGCGATCGGCCTTTCCCGGCTCCTGCGCGGCACCGCCTGGCTGCGCGTGGATCGGGGGGCGCTGGTGGTCCTCTTCGCCGCGCTGGCGGGCCAGACCGCCTGGGCGCTGGCGGTGCCGCTGACCTCGGGCCTCGGCGGCATGACGCCCGGCCGCTACCTCTACCCGGCGATCTCGGCGGCCATGGTGCTCTTCGCCGCCGGCTTCAGGTCGCGGGTCCGCGCGCCCGGCCTGATGCTGGGCATGGCCGTGCTCTTCATCGGCCTGTCCGGGAGCAACCTGGTCGCCTACGCCTTCGGAGCCACGGCCATCGGGCACGCGGCGCGCAACGGGCCGCCCACCTACGCCGTGGTGCGGGACGCGGACGCCGAGGACACCTACCGCGGCGTGACGGTGACCGTCGACCGGATCGTTACCGATCGCCGGGTGGGCAGCATCTGGGTGCACATCCACGTGCGCAACGACTCGCTGCTGGCGGCCGAATGGTCGGCCAACCCGCAGGTCAAGCTCTCAAACGGGGTCCACGGGTACGCCGACTACGCGTCATCGGCGCCTTTCCCCGAGACGCTGCCTGGGCGCAGCGACTACTGGGGGTGGATCCGGCTCGGTGTGTCCCCCAACCGAGTGCCCGCGGGGACCACGATGACGCTGGTCTTCCAGGACGTGGCCGCCAACCATTACCGCGACATCAGCGACCTCAAGCTGGCGCTTACGACGCCGTAGGCAGCTCGATCGGGGTCGCTTTCAGCTCCTCGACGCGGTCGCCGCGCAGGATGCGCACCGTCAGGCTGCGGCCGATGACGTCGCCCAGCATCAGGCGCTGGAGGTCGCCCGCCTCGGCCACCGAGCCGCCGTCGATGTCCAGGATCAGGTCACCCGTGCGCAGCCCAGCCCGCGCCGCCGGGCTTCCCGCCACCACCTCGGCGACCTGGATGGCCGCCCTCCTTCCGAAGTGCGAGGCGTGCTCGGGAGCCAGAGGCCGCTTGCCGCCGGCGATGCCCAGGTAGGCGCGGCGGACGCGACCGCTGCGCATGAGCGCGGAGAGGATCTGCTGGGTGACCGGGTTGACGGGCACGGCCAGGCCGAGGCCCACGCCGGCGACCGCGGTGTTGACGCCGACCAGGCGCGCCCGCCCGTCGACCAGCGCTCCCCCGGAGTTGCCCGGGTTGAGCGCGGCATCGGTCTGGATGACGCTGTCAATGACGCGCGAGACCTGGCCTTGACGCGCGGGCAGGCTGCGGCCCAGGCCGCTGACCACGCCCGCGGTGACCGAGCCCGCCAGTCCCATGGGGTTGCCGACCGCGACCACCAGCTGCCCGATGCGCAGCCTCTCGGCGTCGCCCAGCTCCAGCGGCTGCAGGCCGCCGGCGCGGGCCCGGATGATGGCCAGGTCGGAAAGCTGGTCGGCGCCCACCACGTCGATGGGCAGCTCGCGCCCGTCGATGAAGGCGGCCTTGCCCTGGGCGGCGCCCGCCACCACGTGGGCGGAGGTGACCAGGAAGCCGTCCGGGGTGATCGCCACGGCGGACCCGCTGCCGCCGCCGCGCTCGCTGCCACCGCGGCGGACCTGGACGCTGGCGACCGAGGGCAGGGTGCGCTCGGCCACCGTCACCACCAGGTTGGAGTAGGCGTCCAGCGCCTCCTGTTCTTGGGGGTCGGGGAGGACTTCGACGGCCATCTTCTTATGCCGGCCCCTGACCCCTGACCTCGCCCACCTTGACCAGCGCCTCGCGCAGCTGGCCGATCCAGTCGCCCTGGTGCTTGCCCACCAGCCGCACGCACCAGGCCAGCGCCTCGCTGCGGCTGCGGGCCACGCCGCCCTCGACCAGGGTGTCGAGGACGCGGCGCTCGGGCATGCGCAGGCGCGTCATGACCGGGATGCTGAGGGTGGTGAAGGTCTTCTCCTCGCCGCCGGAGCTCGCCGCCCAGGCCACCTTGCGCCCGAACTGGCGCTGGGCCTCATCGGCGATTTTCATACGCGCCTCGCGCGACTCCTCGCGAAAGCGGTCGATGCGCGCCTGCCGAGCCGCTGCCTTGCCCTCCTCCGCCGTGCCCGCGGCCAGCTCGACGTCGGCGAGCTCGCCCTTGATCAGGATCTCCTCGTTGTCGGTCGAGACCTCAGGCGGACCGGTGAACCAGCCGTCGGGCAGCCGGCCGGTGAACCAGGCCTGGATCTCCTTTTCGTTTTGCATGAATTACATGATTACACACTTGCGCCGGATGTCAAACATGAGGACAACCGGCCAGCTCACGGGGGCCTCCGGCCACCATCAGCTGGTAGCCGCCCGGGCCGACCGGGCGCTTCAGCCGGCCGGCGCCCGCCAGCTCGATCACCAGCTCGGCGCGGGCGGGGGTCGAGCCCGAGATGGTGAAGGCGCCGGTCTGCACGTCGTAGTGATAGCTCGCCGGACCCGCGGGCAGCGCCGAGGGCCAGATCCGGGCCAACAGACGCTCGCGGTCGGCCAGCAGGCACCCGGCCTGCGGCTGAGCCGAGGTGTCGGGCGTGGAGCGCTGGTAGGCGCAGCGCTGGTCTTGGGCGCTTCCGTACACCCCTTCGTAGATGCCCCACGGACGGCCGTAGCCGCAGTTCTGCTTCCACACCCAGAAGGTGGAGCCAACCTGGTGCCGCTCCTGCTCGGCCAGCTGATTCACCAGCAGCTCCTGGTCGTCGCCGGGGTCGTTGCCGAATTCGGAGACGAAGAGGGCGGCGCGCAGGGCCCGGGCCTCGACCTCGGCCCAGGAGTAGCTCTGGTCGTAAGGCGGGCTGGTCTTGGAGCGGTGGCCGGTCAGCGCGTCGAACGTGTAGATGTGCGTGTAGGCGTGCATCGACAGGACCAGGTTCGGGTAGGAGCTGAGCGGCACCGGCAGGTGGGTGGGAAAGTCGGTGATCTCGCGCACCAGGCCCGGTTCGACGAAGAACAGGTGGGCGCGGTCGTGCACGCCCAGGTCTTGATGGCCGCAGAGTGCCAGCGCTGGGCAGGGCACGCTGTCGGGCGCGCCCGTGATGGCGTCGAGCAGGCGCCGGTAGAAGGGGTAGAGCCAGAGGTCGTCGAAGAGGGGCGGCAGTGACCAGCCCGGCCAGGGCTCGTTGTAGAAGCTGTAGCCGGCCACCGTGCTGTCGGCCTTGAAGCGACGGGCCAGGGCGGCGACCGCGCTGATGTACTCGTCCTGGATGCCACCCCGATCGAGCCAGAAGGAGGTCTGTGCCTCCCAGAAGGCCGGGTTGAGCTCACGCTGGTTCCCGAATTTCTCTGAGGGCAGGAAGTCGGGAAAGGTCGCCCAGGCGGGCGCGCCGTCGTAGTTGTCGAGCCCGGGCGACTGGCCGCCGGGCAGGGGCAGCCGGCCGGGAGCCGCACTGCCGATGTAGCGCGAGTAGGCGTTGGAGTGCATGTCGAGCAGCACGTACAAGCCGTCCTGTCGCGACCAGCCCACGACCTGCGCGATCCGGTCCAGGTACTGCGTGCTGAGGCGGCCTCGCTGCGGCTCCAGAAGGCTCCAGCTGAGCGCCAGCCGGACCACGTTGAAGCCCAGCCGGCGCATCTCGATCAGGTCGTTACGGCAGAGCGGCGGGACCCAGATCTCGGCGGAGTTGGCCGGACAGCGGCCGCCCTCGTAGGCGGCCGGGTCGATGGGGAAGTGGGGCGCGGGCGCGAGGTCGGCCTGGACGTCGGTGCCGCTCCAGTAGTCCACCAGGCCGGCCGCGACCGCGCCGCGCAGGATCACGCGCCGGCCCTGTGAGTCGGCGATGTAGGGCAGCAAGCCCAGGCCGGGATGCTCGACGTGGAGCCAGGGCAGGGCGCCGGGGGGGCCGCTCTGCGCCGGGGTGGACTGAGACAGGGCGTCGAGGGAGGCCAGCCCGGCGCCGGGGTAGCCCGCCGCCAGGGCCAGGGCCACCAGCAGCCAGAGCAGGGCGCGGCGGGCTGTGCGCACGCCGCGCATTCTCAGGCACCCCACCCCTACCCCTCCCCTGGGGGGAGGGGGGTTTACGCGGCAGCCGAGCCGGCGGCCTCCTTGCCGCCCAGCATCTGCATGGTCTCGACCACGATCTCGGTCGACTGGTGCTTGGCCCCGGCCGCGTCGTCCCAGCTGCGGGTCTGGAGGCGGCCCTCGGCGTAGATGAGGCGGCCCTTCTTCAGGTACTCGCCGGCGATCTCGGCCAGCTTCCCGAACAGCACCAGGCGGTGGTACTCGGTGTGCTCCTTGCGCTTGCCCTCGTCGTCCTTGCCCACGAACTCGTTGGTGGCCAGGCGCAGGTTGGCGACCTTGGTGCCCTGCTGGGTGGTGCGCAGGTCGGGGTCGTGGGTCAGGCGTCCGATGACGATGGCCTTGTTGATCAAGGTGAACCTCCTCGCGTGCTGGCCGCCGGTAGGAAGAGCTCGGGGTCGACCGGGCGGCCGCCGGACCGGACCTCGAAGTGGAGATGGGCGCCCGTGGAGTTGCCGGACGAGCCGAGCAGCCCGACCTGGTGGGCGCGGAACACCGGTTCTCCGACCTGGACGTCGGTTTCCAGGAGGTGGGCGTACAGCGTGGTGAAGCCGTGGCCCAGGTCGAGGACCAGGTAGTTGCCGTAGCCATAGGGGTCCCAGCGCACCGCGGTGACCAGGCCGCCGGCGGCCGCCAGCACCGGCGTGGCCTGCGGCGCGCCCAGGTCGACGCCGGCGTGGAAGTGGCCGCCGGGGCATTCGGGCTGGACGGGTTCCCGCTCGAAGGACGTGCAGCCGAAGCCCTGGGTGCGGATCGCGCCGGGCACCGGCGTCACGAAGGCGACGTCGCCGGCCGAGACCGGCAGCGGGAAGCTGGGCGTGGTGCTGTCGCAGGCGGCCAGCAGCACGACGGCGAGGGCGAGGGCGAGCGCGCTTGTTCGCATCGGCTACTTGAGCAGGACCGCGACGGCCTTCTTGAGGTGCCTGCGGGCCATGCCCTCCGCGTGGGTGCCGATCGAGGAGACCGAGTGCAGGGCGCCCGGGACCTTGAAGCAGAGCCAGAGCGTCGCCAGCGCGAAGCCGTGGCTCCACGGGTTGGTGCCGGTGAACTCCAGCTCCAGCCCGATGGCCAGGATCAGCAGCTGGAGCGGCTGCATCAGCAGCGTGGTGACGAAGAGGCTGGCCCACTCCCGGGCGTAGTGGTGGGTGTCGGGCAGCACCATCAGCAGGGCGGCGCCGGGGGCCAGGATCGCGAGCAGGACCAGCAGCGCGTAGCGCACGACGTAGGCCAGGCCCAGGACGAGGTAGCCCGCGGCGATGATGACGCTGATCAGCGGCGAGACGAAGGGGAACGGGAGGTTTTCGTTGAGGGTGTGCAGGATCTCGTCGGTGAAGGAGAGGCGGCCGAAGATGTCGACCACCGACGCGGCGAGCACGTTGTTCATATCGACCGCGGCCTGGAAGACCTGTGGGGAGAAGTTGATGAGCGCGGCGGCCGCGCCCAGGCGCGGCAGCATGATGCGCACGGTGTACTGGCTGAAGACGCCGTGCCCCCACATGATCCGGTAGAAGGCCCACATCGCGACCAGGACCAGGGCCGCGTCGGCCAGGGCCTGGATCTTGGGCTGGAACAGGCGGATCGTGGGGTCGCCCGTGAAGGGGCCGCCCGAGCCGTGGACGTCGACCGTGGTGATGATCAAGGAGGGGATCGCGTCGCGCAGGAGCGAGCCGGCCTCCGACCGCACCATGTCGATGGCGTGGCTGATGTCGAGCGACTTCTGGAGCGCGGACAGGGTTTGGGCCAGGCGCTCCAGCTCGGCCAGGAAGCTATCCACCGCTGTGGATGGAGCCCGCCAGGATCTTGACCAGGGATCCGGCCATCTCGACGCCGATCGTCCCGATCACGATGCGCTGGATCCACTGCTTGGCCTGGGTGATGGAGCGGGAGTCGACCGAGGTCATCTTCCAGAGGAAGGCCATTACGAAGGCCAGCGCGCCGATGGAGCCGACCAGGGCCTGGCCGATCGAGGTCCAGGTGCTGATCAGGTCGACGACCGGTTTGATGGCGTCGAGGTCGCCGGACTGAGCGGCCAGGAAATGGAGCATCGGTGGCACCTCCGAGGTTTGGTGCCACCGACTCTGCGTGGCCGGTCGGGCCGGGGGGAACGTCGGTTGTTAAGGCGCGGCTCGGGCAGCGGGCAGGTCAGCCGGCCGATTGGTGGACCTTCCAGGCGGCCGGACGCCGCGAGGGGCCGGATTGGTCCACGAATCCAGGCCGGGCCTATACGGCGGTGATCTGAGCCAGCCGGCCTCGCATCTCAGTGGGAGGGGATTTCTCTAGGGTTTCGGGAGCGGCGCCGAACAGTTCCCGTTCTTGCCCAGGTCGGAGTGGGCCACCGAGCTGACGAAGGCCCCGCCCTTGTGGGCGTGCGCGGCCTGGGACACGTAGAAGCCGTGGTTGCAGGGGTGGGTGCCGGTGTTGCCTGAGCCGCCGGCGGCGCCCGGCTCGGGGCTCTCGGCCGGTTCGGGACTCTCGGCGGGCTCGGGGCTCTCAGCAGGCTTGGGGCTGTGGGTTACGCCCGCGACCGGCGAGAGCGCCAGGCTGTAATGGGACACGCCGGCCCCGGCCACCAGGCCGACGAAGAGGGCGCCGGCCACTATCAGGCTGAAGAGGAGATGACGGTTCATCAGTGGTCATAACGGCCGGGGGCCGAGAATCACCCGGCCCCCGCCCCAGCCCTCCCCCTCCGGGAGTGCCTCCCCCTCTCTTAGACCGCCTCCGCCAGGAACTCCGAGGGGCGCACGTCCTCGGGCAGGAAGTAGGCGGGCTCCCACCAGCCGCCGCTCTGCCTGACGGCCACGCCGACCACCGGGTGGCGGGGGCCGCGGACCAGCATCCAGCGGACGTCGGGGGAGATGACGACGGCCGGCACCAGGGCGGAGCCCACGGTCACCAGGTCGCCGGGAGAGAACTTCGAGTCCATCGTTCGCGGGTGGCATTGAAGTCCTCGCCTGCGACGTTCTGGCGACGTTCCGGAGGATTCCAATGGAGGTAGCCAGTACTCTCGTAGTCGTGGGGAAGCTGCGGGAGTACGCCCGTAAGCGGGATTTCAGCCGCACCCGCGAACCGAAGGGCGCGGTGCGGGAGGCGGAGGGGCGGCGGTTCGTGGTCCAGGAGCACCACGCCACCCGACTGCATTGGGACTTTCGGCTGGAGCGGGACGGCGTGCTGGTCTCCTGGGCGGTACCCAAGGGCATCCCGCCCGACCCCCGGCGCAACAACCTGGCCGTGCACGTGGAGGACCACCCTCTCGATTACATCGACTTCGCCGGGGAGATCCCCAAGGGCGAGTACGGCGGGGGCCAGGTGCACATCTGGGACAACGGCACCTACGACGAGGTCAAGTGGAACCTGGGCCCGCGCGCCCGGGGCAAGCAGGAGGTCCAGGTGGTCCTCCACGGCAACCGCCTGCAGGGTCGCTACGTGCTCTTCCAGACCGACGGCCAGAACTGGATGATCCACCGCATGGACCCGCCCCAGGACCCGGAGCGGGAGCCGATGCCCGACCACGTGGTGCCCATGTCCGCCCAGCTCGCCAAGGGCCTGCCCCGGGACCAGCCGAACTATGGGTTCGAGTTCAAGTGGGACGGCATCCGCGCCGTCGTGTTCAGCCAGGGCGGGACGCTGAAGATCCAGTCCCGCAACCAGGAGGACGTGACCCGCCGCTACCCGGAGCTGCGGCCCCTGTCCGACGTGCTGGGGTCGCACGAGGTGGTCCTGGACGGCGAGCTGGTGGCGCTCGACGACAAGGGCCGTCCGAGCTTCGAGCAGATGCAGCAGCGCATGGGCCTCAACTCGGACAGCGAGATTCGCCGCAAGATGCGCGAGGTCCCGGTCTTCTACATGATTTTCGACCTGATCTACCTGGACGGCCGCATGCTCGTGAAGGAGACCTACAGCGAGCGCCGGCGCCGCCTGGACGCGCTCCAGCTGGCCGGCAACAGCTGGCAGACGCCGGCCTACGAGCGGGGCAACGGGGCCGCCATGCTGGAGGCGAGCGCGCGCGGCGGGCTGGAGGGCGTGATGGCCAAGCGCCTGGACAGCGTGTACGAGCTGGGGCGGCGCTCGCCGGCCTGGCTGAAGGTCAAGAACCACCGCCGCCAGGAGCTCGTGCTCGCGGGCTGGCTGGAGGGCCAGGGCAAGCGCGCGGGGCTGCCGGGTGCGCTGCTCACCGGGTACTACGACGACGGGAAGTTCGTGTACGCGGGCAAGGTGGGGACGGGTTTCACCGAGAAGCAGCTCGAGGACCTGAGCCGGAAGCTGGAGCCGCTGGCGCGGCCGGACTCGCCGTTCGAGGCCGGTGAGAAGCCGCCCCCGAAGGCGCATTTCGTCGAGCCGCGATTGGTCGCCGAGTTCGAGTTTTCGGAGTGGACGAAGGCGGGACAGATGCGCGCCCCCGCCTTCAAGGGACTGCGCACGGACAAGGACGCGCGCGCGGTCGGGCGCGAGAGGGAGGTTGACGCTTAGTGGCCAAAGGCGACGTCGAAGTCGAGGTCGAAGGGCGCAAGCTCAAGCTCACCAACCTCGACAAAGTTCTGTATCCGGCGCCGGGTTTCACGAAGGCGCAGGTGATCGACTACTACACGCGTATCGCGCCGGTCCTGCTGCCTCATTTGAAGGACCGGCCCCTGACGCTGAAGCGATATCCGAACGGCGTCGACGAGGAGTACTTCTACGAGAAGAACTGCCCCAAGCACCGGCCCGACTGGCTGTCCACCGCCAAGGTGTGGAGCTTCGGCAACGACCGCTGGATGCACTACTGCGTGGTTGACGACCTGCCCTCGCTGGTCTGGACCGCCAACCTGGCCTCGCTGGAGCTGCACACCTCGCTGTCGCTGGGCCAGAAGATCGAGCAGCCGCGGATGATGGTCTACGACCTCGACCCGGGCCCCCCCGCGAACATCGTGGACTGCTGCCAGGTGGGCATCTGGCTGCGCGATTACTTCGCCGAGTTCGGTCTCAAATCGTTCGCGAAGACGTCAGGCTCCAAGGGCCTGCAGCTGTACATCCCGATCAACACGCCGGTGGATTACGCGCGCACGAAAGGCGTGTCGAAGGGTGTGGCCCAGCTCTTCGAGCGCGAGAAGCGTGACTACGTGGTGTCGCAGCAGCTGAAGATGCTGCGCGAGGGCAAGGTGCTGATCGACTGGTCGCAGAACGACCAGTACAAGACGACCGTCAACGTGTACTCGCTGCGCGCACGCGAGCATCCCACCGTGTCGACGCCCGTGACCTGGGACGAGGTCGAGGAGTGCCTGGCGAAGCGTGACCCGATGCACCTCCGCTTCACCGCGGACGCGGTGCTGGAGCGGGCTTCCGAGATGGGCGACCTCTTCGAGCCCGTCCTCAAGCTCAAGCAGAAGCTCTCCGAGAAGCTGCCCACGACCGAGACCAAGAAGCGGGCGCCGAGGGTGGGTGGTGGCCGGCAGGCGCAGGCGTCGCGGCGGCCGGCCCGGGCGCGCGAGGCGGCGGCCGAATAGGGGCAGGCTCGGGAGGCGCGGCGTCGTACGTTGAGAGGGTGAGCAGGCGCCTTGCGGCGGTGGTCGTGGCCACAGCGGTGACTGCGGTGCTGCTGCTGCTGGGAGGAGTGGGGGTGGTCTACGCCTCCGCCGCCCGCGCGGACAGTGCGCACCGGTCTGCGGTCGCGGAACTGGAGACCATCCGCCAGCACAACAACGCGATCTACGACGCCCTGGCCGATCCCACCCTTAACGCCCGGCTCGACAACGCCGCCGACGTGCGCCAGGCCAAGTCCGCGATGGACGACTACCGGGCCGTGCTCGGCGGCTCCATCCGCAAGGTCGAGAGCGACCTGGTCGGCTTGCAGGACGAACAGGCTCAGCTCAGCTCGGCGCAGCAGGGTCCGCTCGCCGTCATGGGGCGGGCGCAGCTGACCCGGGACCGGGCGCGGGTGGACGCGGCGGCGCGCGCCTTCGCCAGCGCCGCCAAATTCCTGACCACCGTCGACAGCCAGACGCGCGCGATCAACACCATCCTGGCCGGCCTGGTCGAGCTCGACGTCGTTGTCGCCTACGCCAACAACAACGACCTGTCGGGCGCGCACGCCCAGGTCCCGCAGCTCGAGCAGCAGCTCCAGGACGCCGCGACGCTGGCCAAGAACCCTGGCATGCCACCCCAGCTGATGCCGCTCATCGACTCTCTCAGCGAGTCGGTCGACGACCTCGACAAGGCGTTGGTCGCCATCCAGAACAAGGACTACGCCACCGCCGGCGCGATGATTTCGT
>Ga0070707_100001258_pt1 | contig 24917 bp, 24 predicted proteins | sample KBSK5502metaG_FD_65468 | JGI IMG/M metagenome (GOLD analysis project Ga0070707, IMG submission 65468) | Corn, switchgrass and miscanthus rhizosphere microbial communities from Kellogg Biological Station, Michigan, USA - KBS K5-50-2 metaG | ecosystem: Host-associated > Plants > Roots >...
TCATGTCTCACTGACGATGTGAGCGTCGGGGAGCCCGATGAACGTTCATTTCCGACGTGGTTAACGGCGCGTTAACCGTGCCTTCCGAGACGCGGCGAGCGACAATGAGTTCCGGGATCCGATGAGGAGACACGATGACCGATCAGCCGGCCGCCAAGACGGCGGCCACGACCGGCGCCACGAAAGGGACCCGGGCGACCGGGGCGTCCACGCCCAGCAAGCCGATCACGCCGGCGGCGGCGCTGACCCGCCACGTGGAGTGGCTCGAATACGCCCTCGGGGCCGCCCGCGCCGAGGAAGCCGTCCGTGTCGGGCGCGTCGAGAAGGCGACGAAGAAGAACCGCGACAAGCGGACCGCACGCCTGGCCGAGGTCCGCGACGAGATCGGCGAGCTCTCGGCGCTGCTCGAAGGCATCCGCGGGCTCCAATCCCGTTCCTCCCGACGGCCGTCGGCGTCGGCGAGCAAGCCCAAGACCGGGGCCAAGGCCGGAGCCAGCACCCGCCGGCGCAGCACGACGGCAGCCCGGTCGTCCGGAACCCGCCGACGATCCTCGGGCGGCTCGAGTGGGACAACCGGCGCGGCCTGATCGGCCAGAGCCGCGGCGTCGTCGGACCGCCTGACCCCACGTGTCCCGGCGACCCGGTGCCGCGATCGACCTCGGCTCGACCTCCGTCCATCTCCTGATCGCCCGCCCGGAGCGGGGCGGGCTGACGGTCGTCGATGACGAATCGACCTTCCTCGGCCTCGGTGCTGCTGTCGACGGCCCGGGGTCCCTCGGGCCGGGCGGCCGGGCGACGCTCGTCTCGACCGTCGGGGCGTACGCCGACCTCGCCCGCGAGGCGGGCGCGGCCCGGCCGATCATCATGGGCACCGAGCCGCTCCGCCGCCTCGCCGACTCCACCCGGATCGTGGCCGAGGTGTCGGCCCGGGCGGGTGCACCCCTCGCCGTCCTCGAGCACGAGGAGGAGGCGCTGCTCACGCTGGTCGGGCTGACCGGCGGGCGGGCGGTCCGCTCCGACCTTCTCGTCGTCGACATCGGCGGGGGCTCCAGCGAGCTCGTCGAGATCGGCCCGAACCGGCTCGCTCGCGCCGCGGGCATCCAGCTCGGCGCGGGCCGGTTGACGAGGCAGATCGTCGATCGGGACCCGCCCACGGCGGACCATTTCGAGGCGCTCCGCCGAGCGGCTCGCGAGGAGTTCGCCTGGAGCTCGACCCGGCAGCCCTCCGACGTCGTCTTCGTCGGCGGGACCGCCACGAACCTCCTGAAGCTCGTCCGGCGGGTCGGGAACCCGGAACGCGATGACCGCCTGGATCGGCTCGACCTGGCGACCGCGCGCGAGATCGTCCAGTCAGCGCCGGCCGAGATGCTCTCCGCGACCTACGGCCTCCGCGAGGCCCGGATCCGCCTCCTGCCCGCCGGCGCCGCGATCATCGAGACCGTCCTCGAGGCGATCGGGGCCGAGTCAGGCCGGGTCGTCGACACGGGGATCCGCGAGGGCGCCATCCTGGCCGCCGAGCGGGCCGGCGACGGCTGGCGGGACCGGCTCGAGGAGCTGGCCCACGGCTGGCTGAGCTGACTCAGGAAGCCATGCCGGCGCGGGCGGCGTGACGCGTCAGCGAGCGATGACGGGTGGAGGTTCGTCGGCGGGTGCGACCGCAGGCGAGTCGACGCCCCAGGCACCGATCCGGAGGAATTGCCCGGCCGCGAAGAACCAGAGCGTCGAGAGGATCGCACCGAGAAGGAGGAGGAGAACCCACGGCGCCGGCCGGATCGCGGCGACGGCGAGGGCAGCGATGGCGCCCGCGACGGACGCCCCGATCCAGGGCCCGTAGACCGACGCGAGCCGGGAGGCGTCCGCCAGGGCCATCGCGGTCACGATCTCGGCGATCAGGACCAGCGCCACCGCACCCGCGATCAGCCAGGCAACCTCGGCCGGGATCACCGGATCCGTCGCGTGCCGGATGAGACCGACCATCGCGGCCCCGGCGGCGGCGATCGCCAGGGTGATCGGGAGATGGCTGAGGATCCACCCGAACAGGGCTGTGCCATCTCCGCGGGGCAGCCGGCCGCCGACGATGTCGAAGTAGACCCACCACAGACCGAACCCCAGCCCCAGTGCGAGGACGCCGGTCGCGATCGGGACCGGTTCGTGGGGTGCGCCGGACAGGCCATCCACGACGCCGACGACGACCTCGCCGAGGACGACGATCACGAATGTCCCGAACCGCTCGACGAGCGAGTCGGTCGGCGTGATCCCGCGACCGAAGCCGAGCTCGGCCCGGCTCAAGAGCAGCAGCCCGACGATCCAGGCGAGGCCGAAGCCGGCCCAGACGAGCAGTCGCGGGCCGTCGGGCAGGGGCGCGCTGGCGAGGATCGCCGCCATCGACAGGATCATTCCGGCAAGGTAGCGACCGGTGACCGCCAGGAACTCCGGCCGATCCTGCAGCCGGACCGTGTGCCACAGCCACGCCATGACGCCCAGGAACGCCGCGTAGACCACGGCGAACGGGAAGCCGGCCGTGTCGGCCGCCCGCGCGGTGAACACCGCGAGCAACGCCAGGATCCAGATCTGGACGAAGGTGAGCGACCGCGTCCGGCCGTCCTCGCGGCCGTGGAGCTCCAGGTACAGCGAGCCGTTGACCCAGGCAAACCAGATCATCGCGAAGACGACCGTGAAGACGGCGAGGGTCCGCGGGGTCGGGTCGTCCGAGAGGTCGTGAGCCGCCTGGGCGATCAGGGCGACGTAGACGAGGTCGTAGAGGAGCTCGAGCGGGCTGACCCGGCGATCGAGGATCGTGTCGCCGTGGGCACGGGGCGGCCGCCAGAACCAGCGCTTGAAGGCGGTGACCGTCGGGCCGTGCATCCGGCCAGACTACGGTCTCAGTCGAGGCGATGGACCGTGGTCGAGGCGAGCAGCCGGTCGGCCGCTGATCGGTCCAGTCGTCCCTGGCCGGCGACGAGCGTGCTGGCCGTGCCGGCGGCGGCGGCGCGTCGAAGGCACGCGTCGAACGACTGGTCTTCGGCCAACCCGGCCGCGAACCCGGCGAGGAAGGCGTCGCCGCTTCCGACCGAATAGGGCCCGCCCGACTCCGCCGCCTCGACCGCCCAGGCCGTCCGTCCGTCCCAGCCCACCGCGCCGTCTCGGCCGCGGGTGACGATCGCCCGGGCGGCGCCCCGCTCGCCGAGGGCACGAGCGGCGGTCGCGGCGTCTCCTTCCGTCCCGATGGCCATTCCGAGAAGCCCGCTTGCCTCGTCGGTGTTCACCTTGACGACGTCGGGCTCGGCGGCGAGCGCTCCAGCGAGCTGCGGCCCGCTCGTGTCGACCAGGACGACACTGCCCGCGGCGCGCGCGATGCCGACGATCGTCGGCGCGGCGTCCGCCGGCGCACCGGCGGGCAAGCTCCCCGACAAGGCGACGAGCGTCCCCTGCGGCTTCGCTTCGACGGCTGCCCGGATCCGGTCGACGTAGTCGCCCCAAGCCGCCGCCGACACACCGTCGCCCGCCTCGTAGAACTCGGTCAGCCGGCCCGTCGCGCGATCCAACACAGAGAGACACGACCGGGTCTCGCCGTCCGCCCAGGCGACGACGTGGTCAAGGCTCAGGCGGCGGAGCTCGTCGTCGATCCAGCGTCCGGCGTGGCCGGCGAGCAGGACGACGGCTTCGACGGCGAGACCGAGGCTCTGGGCCGATCGCGCGACGTTCAGGCCCTTGCCGCCCGGGACGGCCACGACGGCCGGCGGTCGATGGATGGATCCGGTCTCGAGGCGATCGACCTCCGCCGTCTTGTCGATCGACGGGTTCGGGACGATGCAAACGAGGGTGGGGCTCGACACGCTCAGCCCCTCGACCAGCCCGCGAGCGCGGCCTCGGCCTCGGCCCGGGTTGCCTGACCCGCGGTCCCACCCATCGACCGCGTCGAGAGAGCTCCGCACACCGCCGCGAAGGCGAGGCAGTCGGCGATCGGTCGCTTCCCGAGCCACGTCGCGACGAAGCCGGCGTCGAAGGCGTCCCCAGCGCCGGTCGTGTCGACCGGTTCGACGGGGAACGCCGCCGTCTTGTGGAGCGTGCCGTCGCCATCCACGCACAGCGCACCGTCGCCGCCGCGCTTGACGACGACGACCGGCCCGGGGCCGGACGCGCCGAGGGCGCGCGCCGCATCCTCGACCGTCGCCCGTCCGGAGATCCGGAGGGCCTCCGCCTCGTTCGGCATGAACAGGTCGATGCGTGGCAGGAGATCGGTCAACCCGCCGTCCCAGCGCTCCGTCGGGTCCCAGTTCGGATCGACCGAGACCGAGACGCCCGCCGCGCGGGCCCGCTCGACGAGGTCGGCCATCCCGGTCCACAGCGCCGGTTGAAGGTAGTAGCTGGCCACGTGGAGGTGGCGGCACCGCGCGATGAGGTCGTTCGGGATATCGGCGGCCGCGAGGTCGGCGATCGTGCCGGTCGCCGTGAGGATCGCCCGATCGGTCGGTCGGGCGAGGATGACCGTGGCCCCGGTCGGCCGCCCGCGGTCGACGCGGACCGCTCGGACGTCGACGTCCCGGCGCCGAAGCTCGTCGAGCATGAACCGACCGAACACGTCGTCACCGACGACCCCGACCAGCGCGACCCGGAGGCCGAGGCGCGCCGCGGCCGCCGCCATGATCCCGGCCGACCCGCCGATCGTGAGGCTCACCGACTCGACGATCACCTCGCGCTGGCCGAACTGCGGCTCTGCCCCGGTGACGACGATGTCCGGGTTGACGTCCCCGACGACGACCAGGTCGAGGTCCCGTTCCGGCGCGCTCGGAGCGGCGGTCATTCCGTTGCGTACCAGGCTTCGCCGGGCACGTCGGGCGTCATCGCCTCCAGCCATCGCGGCAGCCAATCGCGGCCGTGCTCGCTGATGATCGCCGCGAGCCGCCCCAGCCGATCGCGGCCGGCGGTGGCGAGCCACTGGCTTCGCTCGGGCTCCGCCAGCCGCGCCGCGTCGGCCCAGACCGATCGGCCGGCAAGCGCGCCGCTGGCACCGGCGTCGCAGGCGACGCGCACCTGGGCCTCGAAGCGGGCGTCGTCGAGCCCACCGGACAGGAGCACCCACGGGAGCCGGCTCGCCTCGTCGAGCTCGGCGCAGGCGTCGGTCCACCGGCCCTCGTCATCCGCGCCGGCGTCGTAGGGGAACTCCGCCTTCAGGACGTCTCCGCCGATCCGGGTCAGCCGGCGGGCAGTGGCGACGACGACCCGGCGCCGGTCCTCGCCGGCGAGCGGCGACCCGTCGAGGGAATAGGAGAGCGGCTCCAAGAACAACGGGAGCCCCTGCCTCGCGCAGTCCTGGGCGACGGTCGTCAGGAGCGCCTCCTGGCTCCCGGCCGTGGGGCTGTCCGGGTTGTAGTAGAGCAGGAGCTTCGCCGCCGAGGCGCCGATCCGCCTCGCGGCCGCGACGCTCCAGCCGGCCAGGACCCGGCTCGTTCGCGCGGTCGACGGTCCCTCGTAGCCGGTCGCCTCGATGGCAACGATCAGCCCGGTCCCACCCGGGAGTGCGCCCTCGGCGATGGCCGGGCCGACCCCGACCTCCGGATCGACGAGGACCCCGCTCGCGACGGGCGCGAGGGCCTCGACGACCGCAACCTTGAACGAGGCCATTTCCGCGTACCCGACCGCGTCGGGATCGTCAGGGCGGAGCTCACGCCGGAGGTTCTGGCGATGATCGAGAGCGAGGACGACGAACCTCCCCGACGGCGTCGCGCACTGCGCCAGGCCGCGTCGCTGACCGAGGAGAGAGGGCATCGGGCCTCCATGGTTCGAGCAGCCGTACTGTAGTCGGCGCCGCGCGCAATGCGCAACGAGATGTTCAGATCGAGCATTCTGTTGCGCGAATCGCAACAGAATGGTTGACAGTTCGCGCAGCGAGCGCGATCCTGCCCCCATGCCCACGCCTGATCGGCGCGACGAGCTGCTGTCGTTCCTCCAGACGACGGGTCGAGCGTCCGTGGCCGACCTGGCCCGAGGCCTCGGCGTGACGTCGGCGACCATCCGCCGTGACCTCCAGCAGCTGGCCAGCGAAGGCCGCCTGCTCAGGACGTACGGGGGCGCGGCCCTGCCCGACCGGCGCAGCGTCCGCGAGACGCGGACGCTCGACGCGAAACGCGCGATCGCGGGCGTGGCTGCGCACCTCGTCACCGATGGCTCGACCATCGCGATCGGCAGCGGTAGCACGGCCCTCGAGCTGGCGCGCTGCGTCGTCGACCGCCGCCTCACCGTCATCACGAACGCGCTCGACGTCGCCAACGTCCTCGTCGATCGAGCGGGGATCGAGCTCATCCTCCTCGGCGGCGCGGTCCGACCGCGGATGCACAGCATGCTCGGCCACCTGGCCGAGATGGCCACGACCGAGCTCCGTGCCGACACGCTGTTCATGGGGATCGGCGCGATCAGCCTCGATCACGGCCTGATGAACGACTCGATCCCGGAGATCCAGACCGACCGGGCCTTGCGGCGGATGGCACGGACGGTCGTCGTGCTGGCCGACGCGACGAAGTTCGAGCTCGTCGCCCCGGCATATGTGTTCGGCCTCGACGAGGTCGACACGATCGTCACCGACGGGACGCTCGACGCGGCGCGCGTCCGCGACTATGAACGGCGCGGGATCCGGGTGATCGTCGCGCCGGCGCCGGGCGACCAGGCAGGCGCGTCGTGACCGGCGGCGTCATCCCGGCCGAGATCCACGAAGGGCCCGACGCGATCCGGGCCACCCTTCGCGACGCCGCGGCGGCGGCCGCCGACGCAGCGGCCTTGATCACCGCCCGGCGCTGCCACCGGCTGTACGTGATCGGCAACGGGACGTCCTACCACTCGGCGCTCGCCGCGTCCGCTCTCTACGCCCGCCTCGCGGGGCCCGACGACCCGGTCGCGATCGCGTTGACGGCGGGCGAGTTCCGCGCCTACCGACCCGAGCTCGGGGCGCGGGACGCCGTGATCGGGATCTCGGCGTCGGGCGAGTTCGCCGATGTCGTCGCGTCGTTCGAGGAGCTGCGCGGCACAACGCCGACGGTCGGGATCGTCCACGTGCCGGACTCCAGCCTCACGGCGGTGGCGGATCGCGTCGTTCAGTCGTCCGGCGGGCCGAGCCGGGTCCCGGTCATGACGAAGACGTTCTCCGCCACGCTCGTCGCGACGGAACTGACCCTCACCGCGGTGCTCGGCCCGGAGCGCCAGCGAGCGACGGCCACTGCCATCGAGGCAGCGGCCGATCACGCCGACGCCGCGATCGCGGCCGCAGACGTGCAGAAGGACCGCCTCGCCGACGCCCTCGAGGGGTTCGATCACGCGTTCGTCGTCGGTGCGGGGCTGGCCCACGTCGCCGCGCTCGAGGCCGCCCTCAAGCTCAAGGAGATCGCCCGCGTCCACGCCGAGGGTGGCGAGACATGGGAGGTGACCTCCGGGGCGTCGACGATCATCGACGATCGGGCCGCCGTCGTGGCTCTCGCGCCGGCCGGCGCCGGCCGGTCGGCCACGTCCGAGCTCGTCCGGCACGCCGCCGACTGGGGCGCGACGACGATCGAGATCGGGCCCGCCGCGGCGGACCGCCGGTCGATCCTGGTCGAGATCCCGAGCGGAACGGCCGAGGATCACGCGCCGTTGACGACCGTGCCGCCGATCGCCTTGATCGCCTTCGCCCTCGCCAAACGGCGTGGGATCGACCCCGACCGGCCCGATTGGGTTGCGCGGTACCACAGCCAGGGGCTCCGCCACATCGTCGGCGTGGAGGAGACGGTGTGACCCGGATCGCGCTCGTCGGTGCCGGAAGCGTCGTGTTCACCCGCAACCTGCTCGGTGATTTCCTGTCCTATCCCGAGCTCCACGACGCCGAGATCGTCCTTCACGACATCGATCCCGACCGCCTGGCCACGGCCGAGCGGATGGCTCGCTGGACGGCCGGCGCCCTCGGAGCGAATCCTCGGGTCGAGGCGTTCCTGGATCGACGGGAAGCTCTCCGCGGCGCGGACTTCGTCGTCAACACGATCCAGGTCGGGGGCGCGCGGGCCACCCGCGTCGACTTCGAGGTCCCGGCCCGTTACGGGCTGCAATACACGATCAACGACACGATCAACGTCGGGGGTGTGTTCCGGGCGCTCCGGACGATCCCCGTCGTCCTGGGCATCGTCCGCGACATCGAGGACGTCTGCCCCGACGCGCGCCTGCTCAACTACACGAACCCGATGTCGATGCTGATCTGGGCGATCAGCGAGCGCAGCGAGCTGCCGACCGTCGGGCTGTGCCATTCGGTCTACTGGACGGTCCGGGCCCTCGCCGACGACGTCGGCGTGCCGTGGGAGGAGGTCGAGGCCGACTCGGCCGGCGTCAACCACCTGGCGTTCATCCTGCGGATCGCCCTTCGCGGGACCGATCTCTACCCGGCCATCGCCGAGGCCGTCCGCGAGAACCGGATCCCGGACGACGACCTGGTCCGCGCCGAGCTGTACCGCCGCCTCGGCTACTGGCCGACCGAGTCATCCGAGCATCACGCCGAATACAACCCGTGGTTCATCGGCAAGGGCGACTCGATCGAGCGCTTCCACATCCCGATCGGCGAGTACCTGCGGCGGGTCGACGCCAACCTCGCCGAGTTCGCGGCGACCAAGCGTCGGCTCGACGCGGGCGAGCCGTTCGAGATCGAGCAGAGCGGCGAGTATGCCGCTGTCATCGTCCACGCGATCACGACGGGACAGCCGAGCCGGATCGTCGCCAACGTGATGAACGACGGGTTGATCCCGAACCTCGCGGCGGGCTCCTGCGTCGAGGTCCCGGCGACGGTCGACGGCGTGGGCATCCACCCAACGGCGGCCGGCCCGCTGCCGCCGCAGTGCGCGGCGTATATCCACCCGGCCGTCGACGCCCAGGGACTCACCGTCCGTGCCGCCCTGGACCAGGACCGGGACGCGATCTACCACGCCGTGATGCAGGACCCGATCGTCCAGACGCGGCTGACCCTCGACGAGGCCTGGCGGATGACGGATGACGTCATCGCCGCCGAAGCGGAGTGGCTGCCGGCGTGGCTGGGCGGCGCCGTCGAGACATCGGAGCTGATCGGGGCAACGAAGACGCGACGCTGATCGCGATAGTGGAGGAGTCGGCGATGATCAGAACGAGAGCGGATCGGAACGTCGCGGCCCTGGCCGTGGGGCTCAGCCTCATCCTTGCCGCCTGCGGCGGCTCCAACGCCAGCCCGAGCGCGCCCGCGGCATCGAGCGCGGCCTCGCCTTCGGCGGAGGCGAGCACGGGTGGGTCGATCGCGCCGAGCGCGAGCGCCTACGCCCCGCCCGCCTACGCCGGGCCGGAGGCGACGATCGAATACGCGATCTGGGGCGATCCAACGGAGCTGAAGAACCAGCAGGCGATCGTCGACGCGTTCCACGCGGCGGAGCCGAAGATCACCGTCAAGGTCACGGTGTCGGACTGGGATACGTACTGGGACAAGCTCCAGACGGGCCTCGCCGGGGGCGCCGCCCCCGACGTCTTCGCGATGGACGGCCCGCTGTTCCCCGACTACGCCGGTCGCGATGTGTTCCTCGACCTGACGCCGTACATCCAGGGCGAGGGCTACCCGCTGACCTCCCTCAACGCGCTCGCGGTCAAGGACTTCACGACGGCCGATGGCAAGCAGCTCGGCCTGCCGCGCGACCTGAACGTCATCGCCCTCTTCTACAACAAGGACCTGTTCGACAAGGCCGGTGTCCCGTACCCGGATGACACCTGGGACTGGGCGAAGCTGATCGAGGTCGGCAAGAAGCTGACCATCGACACGAACAAGGACGGCAAGATCGACCAGTGGGGCCTCTACACCGAGACCACTGATATGGAGAACTACTGGTCATCCCTGGTCTGGCAGAACGGCGGCGACATCCTCGCCCCCGACGGCAAGTCGATCGTCCTCGACCAGCCGGCCGCGACCGGCGGCCTCCAGCACCTCCAGGACCTGATCTGGAAGGACAAGATCGTTCCGGACCCGGCGCTGTTCGCCGAGACGGGCGACGCGTTCGAGCAGGGCAAGGCGGCCATGGAGGCGAACGGTTCGTGGCTCGTCGCGACCGACGAAGCCGCCGGCCTCAAGTTCGGCATCGCGCCGCTGCCGAAGGGCCCGGCCGGTCAGGCGACGTCAGTCAACCCGACCGGGGCAGTCGTCTCGAAGGGCACCAAGTCGCCTGACGCCGCGTGGGCGTTCGTCCGCTACCTCGCCAGCCCGGCGGCCCAGGAGAAGATCATGGCCCTGAAGGCGTCCCTGCCGGTCAACACCGAAGTCCTGACCGGTCGATTCGCGACGTCCTTCGACGGCGCCAAGGTCCTCGCCGACGCCCTCGGGTATGCCCACCTGAAGCCGTCGTTCAAGGGCTACAACGAGTTCGCGACGGCCCTCCAGAACGAGCTCGACGAGCACGTCTTCAACGCGCCGGATGAGACCGCCGCCGAGGCCGTCGCCAAGGTCAAGGACCAGCTGAACACGATCCTCGCCGGGCAGTGACGACGCGGACGCGGCGGCGCAGCCCGCTCGCGACGGAGTCCCGCTGGGCCTGGTTGTTCCTCGCCCCGACGCTGATCGGGCTCGCCGTCCTCTCGGCGGGTCCGATCATCGCCGCCCTCGGGATCAGCCTGACGAAGTGGGACCTGCTGACGGCCCCGAGGTTCGTCGGCCTCGACAACTTCGGGGCCCTCCTCGCCGACAAGCGCTTCCTGATCTCCCTTCGCAACACGGCCTTCTACGTTGCTACCTCGGTGCCGCTCGGGATCGCCCTCGGGCTGGGCCTGGCGCTCGTCCTGAACCAGCGCCTCCGCGGCATCTCCTGGATCCGAACGGCCTACTTCCTGCCCGTCGTCACCTCGACCGTGGCGATCTCGCTGGTCTGGTCGTGGATCTACAGTCCGGATCGCGGTCCGCTCAACGGCGTCCTCGGCGCCATCGGGATCCCCGCCCAGCGCTGGATCAGCGACCCGTTCTGGGCGATGCCGTCGATCGTGATCATGAGCGTCTGGCAGGGCCTCGGGACGACGGTGATCATCTTCCTCGCCGGCCTCCAGGGGATTCCGCAGGAGTACTACGACGCGGCATCCGTCGACGGGGCGGGGGTGCGGGCCCGCTTCCGCTACGTGACCCTGCCGCTGCTCACGCCGAGCATCTTCTTCACCGGGGTGCTCGCCCTGATCGACAGCTTCCAGGTGTTCGACCAGGTCTACGTCCTGGCCCGGCCGGGCAAGGCGACCGAGGCGACCGTCACCCTCGTCTACACGATCTACGAGAACGGCTTCCAGAACTTCAAGATGGGCTACGCGGCCGCTGAGGCGTGGATCCTGTTCCTGATCGTCGCCGTGCTGACGATCATCTATTTCCGGCTCCAGAACCGGTGGGTCCACTACCAGTGACGGCGGCAGTGACGGCGGCCGCGGCGCCCCTGGGTCCCCGGTCCCGGGGCCGACAGGCCCGAACCGCCCTGATCTACGCGCTCCTCATCGCCGGTGGCCTGGTGATGACGGCCCCGTTCCTGTGGATGGTCGTGACGTCGCTCAAGACCCGGGCCGAGGTCTTCGGCTCGTCACCCTTGGAGCTCCCCTCAGGAATCCACCTCGACAACTACGCCCGGATGTGGGACGCGCTGCCGTTCGGGCTGTTCTACCTGAACTCGATCAAGCTGGCCCTCCTGTCGACGGCCGGCCAGTTGATCTCCTGCTCGATGGCGGCCTTCGCCTTCGCGATCCTCGACTTCCGATTCAAGCGGATCCTGTTCGGCTTGCTCCTGGCGACATTGATCATCCCGTTCCAGGTCGTGCTGGTCCCGAACTTCATCCTGTACCGGCTCCTGCCTCACCCGTTCAGCGAAAGCGGCAACTGGATCGGGACCCAGGAGCCGCTGTGGGTCGGGGCGTTCCTCGGCGGCGCCTTCGGCACGTTCCTCCTGCGCCAGTACTACCTCACGATCCCGCGCGAGCTCGCCGACGCGGCCCGGGTCGACGGCGCCAGTCCGTGGCAGATCTACCGCCACATCTACGTGCCGCTCGCGAAGCCGGCGCTCGCGACGTTGGCGATCTTCACCTTCATGTGGAGCTGGAACGACCTGATCGACCCGCTGATCTATCTCCGCGACATCCCGATGTACACGGTCACGGTCGGGCTGTCCTTCTTCAAGGGCCAGTTCGTCGGGAAATGGCCCGAGATGATGGCCGGCGCCCTCGTCAGCCTCACCCCGATGATCATCCTGTTCGTCCTCGCCCAGCGGCAGTTCGTCCGCGGGATCACCCTGACCGGGATCAAGGGGTGACCTCGGACGAGCTCTTCCTCCGCGAGTACCGCCCGGTCTCGCGACTGAGGGTCTCGACCCACGAGGTGTGGCGCCCGATCGTCGAGGCCGTCGACGCCCACAACCACCTCGGCCCGACGCCGTTCTCCGGGCGCTGGTCGACAGCCGCTCCCGCCGAGCTCGGCGTGGCCCTCGACGCCGCGGGGATCGCGGCGATCGTCGACCTCGACGGCGGCGGGGGCGAGGCGCTTCGGCGCGAGGTCCGCCGCTGGCGCGAGGGCCTGCCCGGACGCGTCGCCGTGTTCGCCGGGTTGGCCTACGAGGGATGGCCGGACGACCCCTCCTTCGGCGAGACCGAGGCGCGTCGACTCCGCGAGGGGGTCGCCGCCGGCGCCGCCGGCCTGAAGGTCTGGAAGACCCTCGGCCTGCGGGCCCGCGACCCGGCCGGCCGGCTCGTCGCGGTCGACGACCCGAGGCTCGATCCGCTCTGGGCGGTTGCCGGCGAGCTGGGCGTCCCGATCACGGTCCACGTGGCCGATCCGATCGCCTTCTTCGAGCCGCTCGACGCCTCGAACGAACGGTGGGAGGAGCTTCGGGCCCACCCGGACTGGCACTTCTGGCCGACGCGGCCGCCCGGCCGCCCCGACGTCGACGGCTTCCCGCCGTTCGACGAGCTGATCGACGCGCTGGAGGCCGTCGTCGTCCGGCATCCGGAGACGACGTTCATCGGCGCCCACGTCGGCTGCGCCGCCGAGGACCTCGGCCGAGTGTCGGCGATCCTCGAGCGGTGCCCGAACTTCCACGTCGACATTGCGGCCCGCCTGGCCGAGCTCGGCCGCCAGCCATACGCGGCCCGCGACTTCTTCCTGCGCTGGTCCGACCGGATCCTGTTCGGCACGGACACGGGACCGGATCCCGCGACTTATGCGATCCACTACCGGTTCCTCGAGACCCTGGACGAGTCGTTCGACTACGACGTCGACGAGCTGCCGAGCCAGGGCCGCTGGCAGATCCACGGGATCGGCCTCCCCGAGGACGTCCTCCGGAAGGTCTATCGAGAGAACGCGCGACGGCTCATCCGGTTCGATTGAGGGCTGTGCGCCACACTGCGGGCGTGGTAGACCACACGGTTCGGAGGAGAAGGTTCTGATGACTGCCACCGCCGTGACCCCGAGCCCGGGGTTCGTCTCGATCGCCGTGACCGACGTCGTCCGCTCCGCGGCGTTCTACGAGAAGCACTTGGGCGCGGTCCGCGACACGTTCGATTTCGGGCCCGATGCGGTCGCCTTCGTCGGGTGGCCGACGTTCGCCATCAGCTCGGTCCGACGGCCGGGCCAGGCCGGCCCCTCGCCAGAGACCACGACGATCCAGCTGTGGTGGCGCGCGAGCGACGCCCAGGCGTTGCACGACTCCGTGGCGGCGGCCGGCGTCCCGATCCTCGTCCCGCCCTTCGACGGGCCGTTCGGCCGGCAGTTCACGATGGCCGACCCGGACGGCTACCGGATCACGATCTACGAGCGCGACCAGCCGCTGTTCTGGCCGCCGCGCGCCTAGGCTGAAGTCCCCGCGGGCGAGCCCGATCTACAGGCCCGCCAGCGCTCTCCCGAGGCCGCGCCGGAAGGAGACCCCGCTCACTCCGCGCCACGGGGCGCCGACGCCGCGCCGGAGTCGGTTGACCTCGCGCTCCCGATTGACCAGGTAGCGACCGATCGCGGCGCTCTCGGCGTCGCTGAGGTCGCCGGCCCGATCGACGAGGAAGTCGCGAGCGAGATGGGCCGCGACGTCGGCGTCGTGCATCAGGCCCAGGTGGTCCTGCAGGGCTGTCACCCGGGCGATGAGCTGGTCGGCGTCGCTGCCGAGCGCCTCCCGCACGAACTCGAGCGAGTAGCGGAGCCACTTGGCGGCGATCCGCAGCTCGTGGAGCGTCTCGACGTCGGCCCAGCGGAGGACCGGCTCGTAGGCCCGGACGTGCTCGTATGAGGCGAGGATCCGCGACGCGGCGGTGTCGCGGACGCGGTGCGGCTCGGTCGGACCGGTCTGGCGCGCCGCGAGGCCTTCGTGCCGGACGAACTCGGCGTAGTCGTCGAGCCAGCGGGCGTAGCCATCCGAATCGAGCTCGCGGATGAGGAGCTGGCGGGCATCCTCGCGGTGGACCCGCCACGTCGCGAGGAGCGGCTCGAGGGCGCGCTGCTCCGCGACCGTCAGTTCGCCCCGATAGGTGTCGGCGGCCTCGAGGAGGACGTCGAGATCGCGGACGGCCCCGAGCCGCGACGCCACCTCGCGGAGACGTCCGCGATGAGCCTTCGTCCGGCCTGTCCGGAACGCCTCTCCGAAGATCCGCCAGGCCGCGCGCTGGCGGCGAGTCGCCACCCGCATCGTGTGCAGGTCCTCGGCGTCACCTCCGTCGCGGGTGCCTTTCTCCTTGGCGATCATCCGGGCGAGGTGGAACCGGAGTACCTTCCGGCCGGCCTCGGCGAGGTGGTCATCCGCCAGGACGCCGGGGGTCTTGCCGACGATCAGGCGGGGTCGGTCATGGGCTTCGGCAGCGGCGTCCGTGCGCGCCCTCGGCTTCGTGCGCGGGGCGGCGTCTGCGTGGCTTGCCGCCGCCTCAGGTTCGCTTGGCTTCTCGACCGCGGGCGCCGCTGATTCGCGCACGGACGGTTCGCGAGTCGGCGCCTCCGCCGTCGCTTTGCCCTCCCGCTCTGGCGCCGTTGCGGCCTCGCCGAGGGCCGCCGCGACGATCCGTCCGACGTCGAGGCCGTCGTCGCTGCGCTGCTCGTCGCGCTCGCGATCCCGCTCGTGACCATCCTCGTCGTCGACATCAACCGGCGGCAGGACGCGCCCGTTCTTCTTCGACCGACGCGGCTCGGTGGCAATGACCGCGCGAAGGGCTCGTTCGAGCTTCGACGAATCGGCCGGCACGAGCCCGGGGTCGGCGGCGAGCGCCCGGTCGATCGCCATGAGTCCGGTCTCGCGGCCCATGACGAGCTCGACCTCGAGCTCGACGAACCGGCCGACGACCCGGCTGCGGGCGACAGCGTCGACCTCGTCGAGGCTGAGCTCCACGGTCGTCCCGTCGGCGCGGAGCAGGCGCTTCCGGCGCAGCTGGCGGATCGTGACCACCTCGACGAGCGGGGCGTCACCGCACTGCTCGAGGATCAGCGAGCGGGCGTCCGACGGCGGCCAATCACGCGGATGGGCGGTCCGGTCGGCGGGTCCCTCGAGCTCCTCGCGGCGGTGGACGTTGCCGCCGTTCAGCCGACGCACCGCGGACTTGACGGCGACGGTCGTGCCCTTCGCGGTCTGCCGGAGTCGTGCGGCGAACCCGGCTCGCGCCAGCGCCCCGTCGGCGGTATCGATGTAGCGATCCTCGACCTGGCTGGACCGGACGGCCGAGCTCGGCACGAACCCGGCGATGTCGTCGGCGACGAGGTAGCGGTCGCCGGCCGTCGGCTCGACGACCCGGTACTTGAGCTCGACCTCGACCGGTCGGCGCGGGTTCGACGTCGACGCCATCAGGCGCGCGGGTCGAGCGAACCGACACCCGCACGGGCGCGGTGCGGCGCAGTTGCCTGGACGCTCGCGGCCAGCGCCCGCGCCTTGAGTTCCTCGTGGACGTCGCAGGTTCCCGGGTGGCCCTTGATCTCCTCGGTCCGGTGCCAGACCCCATCCGAGCCGAGCTGCCACGACCGGCGATCGTCCTCCAGCATGACCTCGATGATCTCGGCGAGGCGCGACCGCGCGTCTGGATCCTCGACCGGGACCATCGCCTCCACCCGGCGGTCGAGGTTGCGGTCCATCAGGTCGGCCGAGCCGATGTACCAGTCGGTGTCGCCGCCGTTGGTGAAGCCCCAGATCCGGGAATGTTCGAGGAACTCGCCGACGACCGAGCGCACGACGATCCCCTCTGAGACGCCCTTGACGCCGGGCAGGAGCGAGCAGGCACCGCGGGCGATGATGTCGACACGGACACCGGCCCGAGAGGCCCGGTAGAGCGCCTCGATGGCGGGCTGGTCGACGATCGCATTCAGCTTCACGACGATCCGCGCTTCGCGTCCACGCGCCGCGTGCTCGATCTCGCGATCGACCAGCTCCAGGAAGCGCGAGCGGAGGCTGTGGGGCGCGACGAGGAGTCGGCGGAACGAGCGCTGTCGCGACAGGCCCGTCAGCACGTTGAAGAGGTCGGTCACGTCCGCCCCGAGCTCCGGTCGGGTTGTCAGCAGGCCCAGGTCCGTGTAGAGCCGGGCGGTCTTCGGGTTGTAGTTGCCGGTTCCGATGTGGACGTAGCGGCGCAGCCCGGAACCCTCGCGTCGGACGACGAGACAGACCTTCGAATGGGTCTTCAGCCCCACGAGCCCGTAGACGACGTGGGCGCCTGCCTGCTCGAGCTTGCGGGCCCAGACGATGTTCGCCTCCTCGTCGAACCGCGCCTTGATCTCGACCAGGACGACGACCTGCTTGCCCCGCTCCGCGGCCCGGATCAGATCGCGCACGATCGGTGAGTCGCCGGACGTCCGGTACAGGGTCATCTTGATCGTGAGGACCTCGGGGTCGTCGACGGCCTGGCGGATGAACCGCTCGACCGAGGTCACGAAGTTCTCATAGGGGTGGTGGACGAGCAGGTCCCCGAGGCGGATGGCGGCGAACACGTCGGCCGGCTCGTCCTCGTCGGGCGGCACGAGCCGTGGCGGCGTCACCGGTGTCCAGGGCGCGCTCTTGAGGTCCGGCCGGTCGAGCTCCAGGATGTCGCGGAGGCCCGTCAGGTCGAGCATCCCCCTTATGTCGTACGCGTCCTCTTCCCGCAGCCCAAGCCCGCGGAGGAGGATGTCACGCGTCCCCACCGGCATCGACCGCTCCACCTCGAGGCGGACCGCCTCGCCGAACCGCCGCCGCCGAAGCTCCTCCTCGATCGCCATGAGGAGGTCGTCCGCCTCGTCCTCCTCGATCGAGAGGTCCGCGTTCCTGGTCACCCGGAAGAGGTGGTGCTCGACCACCTCCATGCCGCTGAACAGCAGGTCCAGGTTCGCCTCGATGATCTGGTCGAGGAGGACGAACCGGTTCGGCTCGACCTGGTACAGCCGCGGCAGGATCTGGGGCACCTTGACCCGGGCGAAGTGCTGCTCGTCGGTCTCCGGGTCGCGCAGGCCGACGGCGATGCTCAGGCTCAGCGTCGAGATGTACGGGAACGGGTGGCCCGGGTCCACGGCGAGCGGCGTCAGGACCGGATAGATCTCGTCGATGAACCGCTGGCGGAGGGTCTCGTGGTGCTCCGGGACCGCCGTGTACTTGACGATCTCGATTCCCTGGTCGGCGAGCGCCTTGCGAACGTCGGCCCAGGCGGTGCTGTGCTCGGCGACGAGCTCGAGGACCCGTTCGCGCGCGGCCGCGACCTGCTCGCCGGCGGTCCGTCCGTCAGGGGAGGTGGTCGTCGAGCCGGCGTGGAGCTGCTGGCGGAGCCCCGAGATCCGGATCTGGAAGAACTCGTCGAGCATGCTCGCGAAGATCGTCAGGAAATTGACCCGGTCGAGCAGCGGGTTCCGCGCGTCGCGCGCCTCGAACAGGACCCGGCCGGCGTAGTCGAGCCACGACAGCTCGCGGTTGATGTACGGGTTCTTCGGTACGCGCTTCGGCTGGCGGACCGCGCCGTTGGCGGCCGAGCGGGCTCGCGGAGCCGACGCTGTGGTCGGGCCAGAGGGTGCGGGTAGAGCGGTCATCGCGGAGCGGACGGTCTCCCGGAGCGGGCGGGCGCGGTCAGACGCCCGGGCCGGCCACAATAACACGCGGACGTTTCCCGACCCGGGCTCGAAGGTCCGGGTCGCCCTGGTGCGACAGCCCTATTCTTCCGCCAGATAGCGTCGCTCACCCGAGCGCGCGTCGACGTAGACCCGCATCTTGCGACTGGTCGTCGGGTCAACGAAGGTCTCGGCCGTCGGCCGGAAGCGCGGCTCGAGGCTGCCGGCCGGCTCGCCTCCGCCCGGCCCGACCGTCTCGAACGAGCGATCCGTCGCCTCCGAGCGGTAGCGGTTCCGCTCCACGACGAGCGCGATCAGGATGGCCGCCCCGACCACCGTCGTCCAGACGCCACCGATCCCGACGACGGACGCCGACAGGAGCCCGCCGACGAGCATCAGGCTGGCGATGATCGCCGCCAGCAGTCGAACGGTCGGGGTCAGCATGGATCGACTTCCGATCGGGCGGCGCTACTCGACCGTCGGGTTGACCGCGCCGGCGTCCGGCTCGACGACCACCGCGGTGCCGTAGGCCACGATCTCGGACATCGTGCCGGCCAGTTCTGAGCTGTCGAACCGCATCGAGACGACCGCGTTCGCGCCCATCAGCGTCGCGTTCTTCACGAGCCGGTCCAGCGCCTGGCGCCGGGTGTCCTCGAGGAGCGAGGTGTACTCGTGGATCTCGCCGCCACCGAGCGAGCGGAGCCCGGCGATCAGGTTGCCGGAGAATCCGCGGCTTCGGACGACGAGCCCGAACGTCTGGCCCTTCGTCTCGACGATGCGGTGGGCCGCGATGAACGGGGTGGTGGCGACGATCATGGACAGTCCCTCACTCGTGCTGGTGGCCGGAGCCCGTCGGGCCGCCGGTCGGATGGTCGTGGCCGCTCGCCCGCTGCGCCGTGCAATCGGGGCACGGGCAGCGGTCGCGCAGCAGGGTGAACGTGTAGAACCCGGTCGAGTGCCCGTCGCCCCAGTGCGGCGACACCGCGTAGTTGCCGACGAGGTGGATGTCGGTCATCCGCGTCTGCTCGTCCGTGAGCGTCGGCCGCGAGTCCAGCCAGCCGGGCAGGCCCGCCTCGCCCCGACAGAACGCACACGGGCACAGCCAGCGGAGCGGGGTGAAGTCGTAGACCGTGACGTGGCCGTCGGCCCAGTCGATCGAGAACGTCCGCGCCGCTCGGTCGGCGTGCATCCGGACCGGGCTCGTGGGCGACCCGGACGGGCCCCTCTCGGTGATCTCACGCTGGGCAGTCACAGGGTCATCATCGCACGGCCCGGGACCATCGTCGGGGGACGACCCCTGGAGGCCCGGGCTATGCTCGGGCCCGTGAGCCTCCGGATCAACGGCCTGCGCAAGACATTCGGGTCGGTCGTGGCGCTCGACGGGTTGACGTTTGACGTGCCGCGCGGCCAGATCTTCGGCTTCCTTGGCGCGAACGGGGCCGGCAAGACGACGACGATGCGGATCGCGCTCAGCGTGTTGGCGGCGGACCGTGGCGAGATCACGTGGGATGGGACCGACACGCGCAGCCTGCCGCGCCGGACGTGGGGCTACCTGCCGGAGGAGCGCGGGCTGTACCCGAGGATGATCGTTCTCGACCAGCTGGTGTTCTTCGCCTCGCTCCAGGGCATCCCCCGCGACCTCGCCCGCAAGGCGGCCCTGGAGTGGCTGCGGCGGCTCCGCGTCACGGACCTGGCCGACCGCAAGGCCGAGGAGCTGTCGAAGGGCAACCAGCAGAAGATCCAGATGATCACCGCGGTCCTCCACGACCCGCCGGTGCTGCTCATGGACGAGCCGTTCACGGGCCTCGATCCGGTCAACGTGGCGCTCCTCCGCGAGGCCCTCCTCGAGCTCCGCGACGACGGACGCACGCTCATCTTCTCGACCCACCAGATGGAAACCGTCGAGGCGATGTGCGAGTCGATCGCGATCATCGATCGCGGCCGGGTCGTCGTCGGCGGGCCCCTCCGCCAGATCAAGCGGGCAAGCGGCCGGCGCCTCGTGAAGCTGTCGGTCGACGGCGACCACCGGTTGGCGTGGCTGGCGTCCGTCCCGGGGGCGCGGATCCTGCGTCCGGGCATCGACCGCGCCGAGATCGAGCTGGACCAGGGCGTCGACCCCGAGGCGCTGCTGGCCGCGGCGGTGGCCGCCGGCGCCAGGGTCAGCCATTTCGAGGTGGCTGAGCCCTCGCTCGAGCAGATCTTCATCGACCACGTCGGCCGGCCGCCGGACGTCGACGACACCCTCGCCCCGGCGGGTTCGATGACACCGGGCGCGGTGGACGCGGCGTGATCCCCGAGCCGTTGCCGGTCCGGCCGTCGCGGGACGAGCCGGCGTTCCCGAACACGGCCCACGTGGCCCGCCGCGAGTACGGCGAGCTCGTCCGGTCGCGGATCTTCCACGCCTCGACGGTGACGCTCACGATCCTGGCGGTGATCGTCGCCCTGCTGCCGATCGCGGTCCGTCTCGTCGAGCGCGGCGGCACGACCCGGATCGCCGTCGTCGCCTCGTCGACGCAGCTGGGCGCGAGTACCCAGAACGTCCTCGACCAGCTCCTCAACAGCCAGGGCGGCGCCCGCTATCTCGTCGTGATCGAGTCGGACGCCGAGGCGGTCATCCGTGACGTCGACGACCACATCTTCGATGCGGCGGTCATCGCCACCCGCGGGGCCGACGGCAAGCTCGGCTTCACCGTCCATGCCGGTGAGACCATCGGCGACGGCACGGTCCAGCTGCTCAACGTCGGCTCGCTGAGCGTCGCGTTCTTCGACTTCGCCCAGCGCAATCCGGTCAACGGCTTCCAGGTCCCGAGCTTCGACGTCCTCCGCCAGACCGGCGGCGGCACTGCCGCGGCGCCATATGACCCGTCGGCCTACGCGAGCCGGCTGATCGTCGGCGCAGTGTTCGGAGTCCTGATCTTCATCACCATCGTCATCTACGGCATGTGGGTGGCGTCCGGGGTCGTCGCCGAGAAGTCCAGCCGGGTCATGGAGCTCCTGATCAGCGCCGCGTCGCCGCGCCAGCTCGTCGTGGGGAAGGCGCTCGGCATCGGTCTGGCCGGCGCGACCCAGGTGGCCCTCGTCCTGACCCCGGCGATCCTGATCCTGCTGGTCGAGGACCGGATCGCGACGGCCGTACTCGGACCGGCTGCCGGGATCGCCCCGTCGCTCCATGCGCTGTCGGTGCCGCTGGTGATGGGCTTCGCCGTGTACTACGTGCTGGGCTTCGCGCTGTACTCGCTGATCTACGCAGCCGCCGGGTCGCTGGTCAGCCGACCCGAGGATCTCCAGATTATCGCGCTGCCGCTCAGCCTCATTGCGATCACCGGCTACCTCCAGGCGATCCTGGCCCTGACCGGCGGCATCACCTGGTTCATCCGGCTCGCCTCGTACGTGCCGTTCTGGAGCCCGTTCGTGATGCTCACCCGACTTTCGGTCGGGCGGGTCGATCCGTTGGAGCTCGTGGTTTCGATCTCGCTGCTGGTCCTGACGATCCTGGCGACCGCGGTCGTGGCGATCCGGATCTACGGCGCGGGTGTCCTGTTGTACGGCCAGCGGCCGGGACTCCGGGCGTACGTGGCGGCCGCCCGGCACGGGTAGCGAACCGCGACTGCGTTCGACAGTCTTATTCGTCGAAGAGGAGCGGCAGGCGGCGGATGAGCGCCACGACCGGCGCCGCCGCGGCCCTCGGGCCGCCATCCTCGTCTTCGAGCCCGAGATTGGGACCGGGGGCCGGCCCGCTCGGCGCCGCCGCAACGAACCGCCACAGGCGTGACTTCGTGCCGGGCAGATACGGGCTCGTCCGCTGCCGGGCGAGGATGCCGGCGATCCCCTGGGACGTGGCCGCTTCGTGGAGCGCCCGACCCTCCGCCGCGATCGCGGGCACGGCCAGAACCTCATCGCCCGGATGGAGGACCCGCCGGAGCAGGTCGCGCCGGCGGTACAGCGGCATCGTCATCAGCGATCGCCCGTCGAGATGGAGGAGATCGAACGCGAGGTACGCGACCGGCCGGCCGGTCTTGCCGGCGATCCGCCGGGCCAGCTCGGCCGGGTCCGCCCGGCCGGCGCCATCGACCGCCACGAGCTCGCCATCGAGGATCGCCGAGCGGGCGTCGAGCCGGACGGCCATCCCGGCGAGCTCGGCCAGCGCCGAGCCGACATCGCGGCCCTCGCCGTCGACGATCCGGACGTCGCCAGAACCCGGGCTGTCGGCCGGCCCGATGAACGCCAGCGCTCGGGTCCCACCCCAGGCCGGCTCGAAGATGTGCGCCGCCGAGTCGAACGGCTCGGCGATCACCCGGGGGAGCATCGGCCGGAGCCCCTCGGGCAGGTTCGGGAGGGGCGCGAGGTCGGGCTCGAGCCGCAGCGACAGCTGGTCGCGCATCGTCGCCCGATGGTAGCGCGGCGGGGTGCCGCGGCCCGACTCCGCGCCGACCCGCTCTGATCAGGTTCGGGCGGCACCGAACCGGCGGCGACCAGGTCCAGGCCCACGATCGCGACGACCGCGAGCACCGCGAGGAGCGCCTAGAGCACGTTACAACCGAGCACGGCCTTCGGTTTGGCCCGCGAGAGGCCGGTGTATCCTCACCGTCCCATGGCCACGGCGCACCGTCCCGACACGCTCGCGCGCGAGCGCGCGCACGACCTCGTCCGCTCGTGGGACGGTCGGCCAAGCGCCCTCGGTAGCCTCCTCGGCCGCGTCAGCGCGGTGGACCAGGTCGGGGTCGAGGAGCGGGTCGACAGCCTGAAGAAGCGGTCGATCAAGCGCGAATCCAAGCTCTGGGCGCTCGACCTCGCGATCCGGATGATGGATCTCACCACCCTCGAGGGAAAGGACACGCCGGGCAAGATCCGGGCGTTGTGCGCGAAGGCGATCCACCCCCAGCCCGGCGATCCCACGATCCCGTCGGTCGCGGCGGTGTGCGTCTATCCGGCCCTCGTCGAGGACGCCAAGGACGCGCTGAAGGGCTCGACCGTCAAGGTCGCCTCGGTCGCGACCGGCTTCCCGTCGGGCCAGACGTTCCGCGACATCAAGGTGGCAGAAACTCGCGCAGCAGCGGCCGCAGGCGCCGACGAGATCGACATGGTCATCGACCGCGGCGCGTTCCTCAGCGGCGACTACCTGACCGTGTTCGAGGAGATCGTCGACGTCAAGGACGCCTGTGGCGACGCCCACCTGAAGGTGATCCTCGAGACCGGCGAGCTCGAGACCTACGACAACGTCCGCCGGGCGAGCGTCCTGGCGATGGCCGCCGGGGCGGACTTTATCAAGACCTCGACCGGCAAGGTCCAACCAGCGGCCACTCTGCCGGTGACGCTCGTGATGCTCGAGGCGGTTCGCGACTTCGAGCGGCAGACGGGCCGCCAGGTCGGGGTGAAGCCGGCCGGCGGGATCCGGGTCGCCAAGGAGGCGATCCAGTACCTCGTCGTCCTGTACGAAACGCTCGGTCCGCGCTGGATGAGCCCCGACTGGTTCCGGTTCGGGGCGTCGTCGCTCCTCAATGACGTCCTGATGCAGATCGAGAAGGAGCGCACCGGCCGCTATCAGGGGCCGGACCACTTCACGATCGACTGACGGTCCTCCAGGGCCCGGCTCAGCCGACCGCGGCCAGATAGCGCATGAGCGGCGTCGCGATCGCGAAGCTGTCCGCGATCGTCCGCGGCAGGTTCGGGCTCATTGCCTCTGCGTCCGAGAGCCGCCGCCCGAACGTGACGTTCTTCTTCCGTAGCAGATCGGCGGCCGGATGGTCCGGTGGATAGCCGGGCGGGACGCGCTTGAGCGACTCGCCGTCGTCGCTGACGTTGCCGAATGCGTCTCGGAACGCCGGTCGCTCGACCAGCGAACGGAACCCGTCGTAGTCGTCGACGATCCGATCGCGGAAGGACCTGAGCCATGACGGATCGGGGTGCCAGACGCCGCCACCGACGTAGATCTCGCCCGGCTGGAGATGGAAGTAGCCGCCGCTGGCGTGGACCGTCTCGGTATGAGAACGGCCTTCCGCGTCGTCGCCGTCGCCGGCCCAGCCGAAGCTCGCCGCGACATGGGTCTTGTACGGCGACTTGTCCTTGGAGAAGCGGGTGTCGCGGTAGATCCGGAACGGTGAGCGGGACGGATCCGCCCGGAGCGGCAGGCCCTGCGCTCGGAACTCGGCGTCCAGGGCAAGACAGAGCTCCTCGAGGGGCTGCTTGAGGAGCCGCTCGTACTCCGCTTTGCGCGGCTGGAACCACGCCCGTTCGTTGTTCGCGGCCAGGTCGACCAGGAACTGGATGGCTTCGGGGCGGAAGCCGGTGAATGTGGGGGTCGCGACGGCCATGACGGATCTCCTCGAAACGCTGTGGACCCGACTGTAACGCTGCCCGGTTATCCGCCGATTGCGCCGATGACGAGGGCGGCGTTGAGGCCACCGAAGCCGAACGAGGTCGAAAGGATCCGGCGGTAGGTTCCGGAGCGCGGCGCCCGTAGCAAGCCCGGCAGCGTGACCGCCAGCTCCGGCTCCGGCTCGACCAGGTTGATCGACGCCGGGACCCAGTCGTCGCGGATCGCGAGCGCGCAGATCGCCGCCTCGATCGCTCCGGACGCGCCGAGCGGGTGGCCGTAGTACGCCTTCGTGCCGCTGACTGGCACGGTCGCGCCTCGCTCGCCGAGGGCCAGTCTCAACGCCCGCGCCTCCGCAATGTCGCCGAGCGGCGTCGACGAGGCGTGCGCGCTCACCCAGTCGATCTCGTCGGGCGCCACCTCGGCGTCGGCGAGGGCGATGGACGCGGCCCGGCCGGCTTCCCGACCGTCGGCCCGCGGCTGGACCATGTGGTGGGCGTCCGACGTCGCGCCGTAGCCCATGAGCTCGGCGTACGGCTCGGCTCCGCGGGCGCGGGCGACCTCCTCGGCCTCGAGAACGACGAGCGCCACGCCCTCGCCCAT
>Ga0070707_100001261_pt1 | contig 24878 bp, 18 predicted proteins | sample KBSK5502metaG_FD_65468 | JGI IMG/M metagenome (GOLD analysis project Ga0070707, IMG submission 65468) | Corn, switchgrass and miscanthus rhizosphere microbial communities from Kellogg Biological Station, Michigan, USA - KBS K5-50-2 metaG | ecosystem: Host-associated > Plants > Roots >...
TTCATCGGCTCCAGTTTCGTCCGCTACGTTTTGCGCACCCGCAAAGATGTGGACGTCGTGAACTTCGATCTCCTGACATACGCCGGCAATTTGCGCAATGTGGAAGAAGCCGCATCGAATCCACGTTACCAGTTTGTGAAAGGAGACATTGCGGATCGAGAACACGTTGAGAAAGTTTTCTCAGATCATCGTTTCGATGCGGTGGTGAATTTCGCGGCCGAAACACACGTCGATCGATCCATCCTGGATTCCGCTCCATTCGTTCGCACAAATATCGAAGGCACCCGGTGCCTGGTCGAAGAAGCGCGCCGGCACAAGGTTGGGAAATTCGTTCAGATCTCGACCGACGAGGTTTACGGCACTCTGGGTCCGACCGGTTCGTTTTGCGAAGATTCGCCGCTCGATCCAACGAGTCCTTATTCGGCCAGCAAGGCGGCGGCGGACCTGCTGGTGCACGCCTATTTCAAGACGCACAGGGTTCCGGCGGTCATCACGCGTTGCTCGAACAACTACGGGCCATACCAGTTTCCCGAAAAGCTGATTCCGGTTTTGATCACGAACGCGATGGAGGATCGGCCGCTTCCCATCTACGGCGACGGCCTGAATGTTCGCGAATGGATCTTTGCCGACGAGCACTCGCGCGCCGTTTTGACGGCGCTGGAGCGCGGCACGCCGGGCGAGGTCTACAACATTGGTGGCGGCCACGAGACAACGAACCTGAAAGTTGTGCGCGAAGTGCTGCGATTACTTGGCAAGCCCGAATCGCTCATCCAGTTCGTGACGGATCGTCCGGGCCACGACCGCCGCTATTCCATCGATTGCTCGAAGATCCGGCGCGAATGGAACTGGTCGCCGGAAATCGATTTCTCCACCGGGCTCGCCGCGACGATCGATTGGTACCGCACCCACCAGGACTGGATACGCGATATCAAAGATAGTTCCTACCTTTCTTACTACGAGCGCATGTACACTCGCCGTGACCACACGCTACATTCCCTGTGATGTGTGCGGCGCGGATGAACCTCGCTTCGTTTTGATCTCGTCCGGACTCGATGGCCCCCTCGTTGAGTGCGTTCAGTGCGGGTTGCGCTATGTGGGCAAAAGGCGATCTGCGCTGACGTTCGGCCGCGACTCAGGCGAAGCGACGACTGAGAACATTCGCGCGGCCAATGCGCAGTTTCGATATTTGCGACTGGAAGAAGAGCATCGGCTCGCCGTGTTGAATGCGAAGTGGAGACTGAACCTCATCCGACACGTCAAAGCATCAGGGAAATTACTCGAGGCGGGATGCGCGCGGGGCGACTTTCTGAAGGTCGCCGCCGAGCATTTCGATGTGCGGGGCGTTGAGCCCAATCCCGAGCTGGCCGAAGCCGCGCGTCGCGTGGCTCCTGTGCACGAGGATATTATCGAGCGAACGCCCTGGTCGGATTTCGATGTCATTGCCAGTTTTCATGTCATTGAGCATGTGGATTCGCCCCGGAGCTTTATTCGCGCGGCGGCCGACAGGTTGAAGCCCGGCGGCTTGCTGGTTCTGGAAACGCCGAACATCGATTCGCTTCCGTACAAGACTCTCAAGGGCCGTTGGAGGCAATTCATTCCCGAGCATTATTTTTTCTTCGATCCGAAAACGATCACGCGATTGCTCTCGGATTGCGGGCTGAAGACGGAGCGTGTAACCAGCATTGGAAAGTACGCGAGCATGGAGTTCGTCATGAACCGCCTCTCGCGTTATCTGCCATGGATTCCTCGCCTGAATGACCTTTCCCGTGTGACAATCCGCGTGAATCCGCTCGACATCATGCTGGTGTTTGCGACGAAACCATGACCTGCACGGTTGCAATCGTTAATTGGAATTCTGGAATTTTATTGCGGACGTGTATCGAATCGCTGCTGGCGACCACAACGTGTGCAGACGTTCTCGTGATCGACAATGCTTCGACGGATGCTTCATTGGAATTCGCAGAAGGTTTTCACAAACGCGTGGATTTTGTATGCAACAGCGTCAACCGTGGCTTCGCGGCTGCAGTGAATCAGGCGTTTCAGACAAGCTCGACTCCATACGTTTTGATTCTGAATCCGGATATTCGAGTCCTGCCAGGGTCCGTGCAGCTTCTCGAAGAGTTTATGGATAGCCATCCGCGGGCGGCTGCGGTTGGCGGGTACGTGGGCGAGAAGTATCTGCCGCGGGAATTTCCAAGTATCAGCGGCTTGATTCTCGAAAACCTGGGAGCCGGGAAAGCCGTCGGACATGGAGCGCCGCTACGGAAAGAAGCAATTGCGGTGGATCAGCCGGCGGCGGCAGCACTCATGATTCGCCGGGACGCGTATGAGGAGGCCCAGGGGTTCGATGAACAGTTTTATCCGGCGTGGTATGAAGACGTCGATTTCTGCCGCCGGGTCAAAGCGCAAGGCTGGGAGATCTTCTTTCTTCCCGCCGCCGAGTTCCTCCATTCCGGCGGGTACAGCGCCGAGACCCTGGGCAGTGAAAGCTTTCTCGGCGCGTACTACGGTAATCAAATCCGCTTTGCGCGAAAACATTTCGGTGCAGTGGGCAGTTTTGCCGTCCGAGCTTCCGTTGCCGCGGGAATGATCGGACGGATGATCGCGCGGCCACATCAAGCCAAAGCCTACCGGAAAGTCTTCTTCGGAGCGTTGAAAGGATAATGCCGCCCAGGGTTGCTGTGAACATCGTCACGTTCAACAGCGCGGCCGACATTGCGGGGTGCCTGGAAAGCCTGCGCTGCCAGACATTCAAGGACTTCCGAATTCACATCCTGGACAATGCTTCCTCCGACGATACGTTGAAGGCCATCGAACCTTTCGACGTCGAATACCTCGTGCGTTCGCCGGTCAATACCGGTTTTTGCAAAGCGCACAACGAGCTCGCGCGACGATTTCCTTCCGATTACGTTCTCTTTCTCAACCCGGATACCGTCCTCGGCCCGACATTCATTGAAGACCTCGTCCGCGCCCTGGATGCCCGGCCCGATGCGGCATCAGCGAGTGGCAAGCTTCTTCGCATGGACGGGAAGACGATCGATTCCACCGGCATCATCATGTTGCGCGAACAGCGGCATCTCGATCGTGGCGCGGATCAGGCGGACCGGGGCCAGTTCAACGAGCCCGGCGAAATTTTCGGACCCAGCGCCGCGGCTGCTCTTTACAGGCGTAAAGCGTTGGATGATGCCGCGATCGACGGGCAGTATCTTGACGAGGACTTCTTCGCCTATCGTGAGGATGCGGATCTGGCCTGGCGCTGCCGATTGCTTGGCTGGAATTCAATCTATGTGCCGGCCGCGGTTGCCCGGCATCGCCGGCGTGTTACACCCGAGCGTCGGCGTGAGCTTCCCAAAGAGATCAATTACCACTCGGTGAAGAATCGTTTTCTGCTGCGCTTGAACAACATGACTGGAGACCTGTACCGGCGTGATTTCTGGCCGATAACGAAGCGGGATCTTGCCGTAATTGGTTACGTTTTTCTTCGGGAGTGGTCATCGATTCCCGCGTTCTTCTACATCCTGTCACATCTTCCCAGATTGCTGAGGAAACGAGCCAAGATTCAGCGCCGCGGGAAAGCGGATTTAGGCAAGTGGTTCCAGCATGACTTGACCCTCTTCCATCTCTGAGATAGATTCTCGCCAATTTTGGGGATCGATACTTTCAACAGGTGGGAGGGGGAAACGTGCACAAAAAATCTACGTACGCTATAGCTCTGCTGTTGGCGTGTTTTGCCGCAACCGGGTTCGGACAAACGATTAACGCTACCGTCGGTGGGACCGTCGCTGACGCCAGTGGAGCATTAATTCCCGGCGTCACCGTCACAGCGACGAATACCGGCACCGGCATTGTCAACACCGTGGTGACAAACGAGGCGGGCGCATATCAATTTGCCGCCTTGCAGCCCGGCACATACAAGATAAGCGCCGAACTTCCGGGCTTCCAGACTCAGACCTTTACCGATGTTCAACTCGGTGGCGCCCAGCAGGTTCGTTTGAACTTTACATTACAGGTTGCTGCGGCGGCGGGAACGAGTGTCGAGGTGACAGTCGCGGCGGACACCGTGCTTGCGACGTCATCGAACTCCATCGGGACTGTCCTTCCCGACTACAAAATCCGCGAACTTCCGACAATAGCCGGCAACGTATTCAACATTGTTCAGAACATGCCGGGAGTCATGCGTGATAACACGGGCACGTTCGGATTCATGGCCGGCGGACGTCTTGGCGACGTGAATGCGACGCGCGACGGCGTCAACGTGAACGATGGGCGCTACGAAAATGGCGCGTGGTCCGTCGTTTACACGAGTCCCGATATGGTGGAAGAGGTCAAGGTCATTGTGGCGCCGATCGATGCCGAAACATCGCGCGGCTCGGGGCAGGTATCGATGGTCACACGCTCCGGCACCAACAGCCTGCGCGGAAGCGCGTACTGGAGCAATCACAACTCGGCGCTGGATGCGAACGATTGGTTCAACAATCGAACGAATACGCCCAACAGCTACGACAATCGCAATTCGTATGGCGCTCGCCTCGGCGGTCCGATCATCAAAAGCAAAACGTTCTTCTTTTTGCTTTTTACCGGCCAACGCGACCTGAAGAAGAATCAGGCCACCGGCATCACGCTCTCCGACTACGCGAAAGCCGGCATTTTCCGGTACTGGCCCGGCGTCGATCCCGCAAACGCGAGCAGCCTGAATCCAAGTGTGGATGCCTTCGGCAATCCGGTAAGGCCCGCAGGCACAAATACGGCTGCGCTGGCGGATCCAAACTTTCCAGCCGCCATCGGTTTGTTCGGTTCCTGCAATTACAAAGGTGCGCCGGTCCCGAATTGCAGAACGTTCAATGATCCCAATCGGACGTCGATTTCAAACACTCAATTCATCCAGGAAGAGCTGCGGCGGATGCCGTCTCCAAACCAGTTCGTCAGCAGCGGACAGTTCAATCCCGATGGTCTGAACACCGGGCTGATTCGTTTCACGCGGCGTCAGGAAGGGCTCGACCTGACGAATGGGAACGGTGACGAGGTCGATCGCGATCAGTACAACGTGCGAATCGACCACAACTTCAATTCAAATCACAAACTCAGCCTCATCGGCACTAAAGAAAAAACCTGGGGTACAGCGACGCAGGCGGGCTTGAGAGCGTGGCCCGATGCGTTTGACGGATTGGCCGTGAAGCGTCCCTACGTGTACAGCATTCAGCTCACATCCACGCTGACGAATAATCTGCTGAACCAGCTTCGATTGAGTAAAAGAGCATCGAACAACTGGCAGTGGGGATCTGCCGATCGTGGTGACGCGACAGGCGCCGCGGCGAGAAAGCTTCATCCGGTCGCCAACGGTGTTCCTTTTCAGGTTCAGTTTGCAACGGCGGCAGGCGGCACTGCTGCCCTCCCACAAAGACTTCAGCCCTTCAGCAATATCGGCGGGTTTGGACGCTGGCGGGAAGGCATCAACCCGATGCGCAGCATCGGTGATGACCTGAGCCTCACGGCCGGCAGTCATGCCTTTAAGGTGGGCTACGAGTGGCGGCGGCAGGAATCGAACGGGTTCAACGATCCCAATTTCACGCCTCTGGTATCCCTCGGCGCGGGCAGCAACTCACAGGTTGTTGGACTCGACGGCAACGCATTCAGTGGTTTGACAGGCAACGCCAGCACGTCTGCGCGCAATTTGATCTACGATCTCAGCGGCTCCGTCAATGATGTCCGGCAGGCGTTTGGTGTGTTGAGCGCGAAAGATCCCAGATTGCAAAGCACGCCGATTATCCGTAACAACCGGCACTGGAATTTCCAGAGCGAAACGAGCATGTACTTCAAGGACAACTGGAAATTCCGCAGCGACCTCACGTTGAATCTGGGAATTCATTACGAGTATTACGGCCAGCCCTACGAACACGACGGAAACGCCGCCCGGATCGTCGGCGACGAAAACGCCTTCAGAAATGTCTCTTGCACGTCGAACATCGGTGCTCTGAATTCCTTCTACAGCACCTGCAGCAATCTCGTGCAAGTTCAATTTGTCGGTAAGAACTCGACTCATCCGGATATTCCTTCCAACCTCAAGGGGAACGACTCCAATAACTTTGCTCCCTCAATCGGGCTTGCCTGGAACCTGCCGTGGTTTGGAAAAGGCAAGACGGTCATCCGCACCGGATATGGCATCAACTACGAAGGTGCGTTACGCAACTTTATTAATGTCGACAGCACCATCGGGACGGTGCCCGGCATCAACCTTACCGGATCCAACAACAACGGCTTGCAATACCTTCCGAACACGTTCACGACTCTTGCAAACGTAACGTTGCCGATTCCAAAGCCGTCCGGGACACCGGAGACGGCGCCTTTCGTGTTGCCCACCACGGACCGCTCTCTGGGCATCACCACCTACAATCACGTTTCGCCGTATACCCAGAACTGGAATTTCGAAATCCAGCGCGAGGTTGCCCGGAACCTGATCGTTGAACTTCGGTACGTCGGCACGAAGGGAACGAAATTGTGGGGGGCTATCAATCTGAATTCAATCGATGCCCTCGCTCACAACCGGGAGCTGTTTAACGCGTTGGTTATCGCTCGTAACGGCGGCGAATCGCCGCCGCTGGACACGCTGTTGATGGGAACAACTTTCTCGGGAGCCGGCGTGGTCAATGGAACGACTCTTACGGGAGCCGGTGCGCTTAGAGCCAGCACTTCGACGCGTACGAATCTGGCCAACGGTGCTTTCGGTGCCGTCATGAATACGCTGAATACGACGAATACCGGCGTGACCTTGCCACCGGGAACGTCCGGTAATGGCTTCCTTCTTCGGCGGAATGGTTTCCCGGACAACTACCTGACGGTCTCTCCGCAGTACACCAACGTCAACATCGAAGGCAACAGCGGCAACTCCACCTACCATGCTCTGCAAATGCAGTTCACACGACGTTTAGCGAACGGGTTCGCCTACTCCGGAACCTATACATGGAGCAAAGCCCTGAGCCTGGTTACCACAACTGCGGGTTCGGTAGCTCCGAACAACGCCGTCGATCCCAGCCATTTTCAGGTCAAGGGCCTTCAAAACGTCGATCGCGCGCATCAGATCACCGGGAATGCAACGTACGAACTGCCCTTCGGAACCGGACATTTCCTGCTGGGTAGCGCTCCCAGCTGGCTGCAGAAAGTCGTGGGGAAATGGCAGTTGGGCGGGATCGCGAATTTCCTGACGGGAGCGCCGCTCACTCTCACCACTGGCGTCAACACGATTACGAACAATGGGGCAAATGCGAATGTCGTCGGCAAAATCCCATCGGACTTTGGAAAGATCAGCAAGCTCGACAATGGCGTCACGTACTTTACCGGCTATTCGCAAGTGACTGATCCGACGTTTGCCAGCGTGTCCCCCGTCTGCGCAGCCTCAGCCAATGCCTGCAACACGCTGGCTGCCGGCTACAGCAACAAGGCAATTGTCGATTCTAAGGGCAATATCATTCTGGTCAACCCCGGACCCGGGCAGGCCGGCAACCTTGGATATACCACCTTCCGGGGACCCGGTCTGATGAACTTCGACATGAATCTGCTGAAGCGTTTCAATATCACGGAAACAAAACAGTTCGAAGTGCGGCTGGATGCCGTGAATGTTCTGAATCACCCCAACTTCGCCGCACCGACTGTGAATATCAACGACACGAACTTCGGCACCATCAGCAGCCTCGCTTCCGGCGCGAATATCGGAGGCAATGGCGGCATGCGGAGCTTCATCCTGAACACGCGAATCAACTTTTGACCCGGATTGCACGGATTGAGCGGATTGCTGGCAGGGATCAGCTCATTCCGTGCAGCCTTCGTCGGCGGTCGGGTTGTCCCCCTCCCCACAACAAATTGTGGGTACCCCCACGACGAATTGTGGGTCCCCCCACAACAAATTGTGGGTACCCCCACGACAAACTGTGGGGTACCCCACAACGAAGCGTGGGTCCCCCCACAACAAACTGTGGGGTACCCCACAACGAAGCGTGGGTCCCCCCACAATCGATCGTCCCCCTCCCCACAACAAACTGTGGGTCCCCCTACAATCGATTGTCCCCCTCCCCACAACGAAGTGTGGGTACCCCCACTGATCGATTCTTTCCGCAGCCCAAAACAGATCCGGCCTTCCCCAAAAATCTTGGAGAAGGCCGGATACATTGGAAATTTCAAATTGGAGATTGGAGGTTTCTAAATTTCAAATTCAGAAATCTCCAATCTCCAATTTCCAATTCTCAGAATGTCACGCGGGCGACGATCGTGCCCTGGCGGGGCAAGCCCGTGTAGCCGGTCGCGCCGACGCCGTTGAGGGCGGCCTGTGTGTCAAAGGCATTGATGGCGAACACCTGGTTGATCGCACCGAAGCCCGCCGTGTACTGACCCGCAGCGTTCTTTGTCGGACTCGCCAGCGGGTTGGTTGTGGGCGGATTGTGAAGTTCCGTGCGATTGAAGATGTTCGTGAACTCCGCGCGAACCGACAAGATGACTGGACGGTCCTGCTTGCCGATGCGGAAGTTGCGTCCGATGTTGAAGCTCTCAGACGGACGTCGCGCCGCGCGGAAATCCGAATACAAGAGATTATAGAAACCGCCTGCCGTATTAAGGGGCCCGGTTCCATACGTCCCGCCGGCCGGATTGGCCCATGCGGCAGGATTGAGTACCTGATCCGTGTACGGATTGATGCAGCCGCAGTTGAGATCCTTCAGATAAAGCGGTTGTCCAGTACGGTACATCTCGCTTCCGCCCGGCAGGTTGTTCGTGGTTGTGGCGGCCGGCGGCGTTAAAGGCAAGCCGCTGGCATATCTCAGGAAGGAGCCGAACTGCCAATCCTGCGTCAGCAACGCAAGAAAGCGATTCCCGAAATAGCGCTGTGTCTGATACAGGAAATTGATCGTCAGAACGTGCGGCTGGTCCGTGGACTGAATGCTCTTGCTTGAACTTCTCGGGTCATACAAGTTCTGGCGAGTGGACACGAGTGCCTTCGAGAACGTGTAAACACCGTTGACCTGCAGCCCTTTCGACATGCGTTTGGTCGCCTTCACCTGCAAGGAGTCGAAGTAAGTGTTGCCCGTTGGCGAGTTGACAACAGTCATCGTGCTGAATTGCGGGAACGGGCGTAAGGCGTTAATGAGTGTATTGGATGTGCTGTAACCCGGATACGGGACGAAGTTGCCGATCCTGGCAATGACCGCGGGACTGCTGAGCGGAGAACTCAGTAACAAATTGTCCGCGGGATTGTGGAAAGGATCCAAACCGAACTGCGCGAATCTCTGAGGTGAAACCTGGTTCAGTTCGCCGAGCGGACCAGTGCCGGTACCACCACCGAAGCTCCACCAGACACCACGGTTCCCAACATACGAAGCTTCCACTACCAGGTCACGAGCGATTTCGCGCTGAATGCCGATGCTGTACTGATTTTGCCTCGGCGGCCGCGCGGCATTGCGGTCGAGATAGGCGAAGGCGTTGGCGCCGGCGCCGAAGCCGGTGATCTGGCCGGGCAATGGAGTCTGACCCGGATCGAAATTAGGCCAAATCGGTTGCGGCATGGCGCCGGGTGCGTTCACGTTCACGAACCCGTTGATACCCACTGGATTATTGACCTGGCTATTTGCGCTGATGGCAGTCAAGTCAGGCGCAAAGCCGTAAGCGAATCCCCATCCGCCGCGTATTACCGTTTTCGGCGTCAACTGGTAGGCGAAGCCGAGTCTCGGTCCGAACGCATACTTGTACGGAGAGAGGAAATCACAGTTGCACGTCGCCTGGAAAATCGGCGCGCCTGGGTACAGGCCCACAGCCGGGTTCGGAACCGTCCTTCCCAATTGTGCGGAACGTCCGTACTGTTCCCGGGGAACCGACGCGAGGTCGTAGCGCACACCGTAGTCCAGCGTCAGCTTTCGCGTGGTCCTCCAGGAATCCTGCCAGTAAAACGCCCATTGATTTTTGCCCATCCGCGTATCCGTCGGCGCCAACTGGCCGATCGAGTTGGCATTGCCCAATAGGAAACTTGCGAACTGGAAACCCATGAACTGGCCCTGAAGACCCGTAGGTACCGTGTAGGGTTGCGCGGTGCCCGCAGCGGAGAAAGACAGCAACGCACCCGATGGAGGAGCCGTGATATTGCCCTGGAACCACGCTTCGCCGCCCCACTTGTAGTTATGGTTGCCACGAATCCAGGTCATGTTGGCGTTGTACGCCGGCCGCTCGGTGTTCGTGTGCGTATGTGCCTGAGCGTTACCCATCTGCTGCATGCCACCCAGGCCGGCGGTCACCGGCGTCGCAACGATGCCTCCGTTGGCGAAACCGACCATGTTCTGAAATGTCGGGAAGTTGAATTTGACCTGGCAACCCGGCAGGTTGATCGTGGCACAATCGAAAGTTTTGCCGTTATGCGTTAAGGGAGCGTCGTCGATGAAGGTGATCTTCGAGTAGCCCGCTCCAAGATGAAGCAGAAGGCTGGGCGAGATGATGCGATCGTAATTCAGCCGTCCCGTCACCGAATCGATGAATGTGCCGCGAGCTTGCGTAATCAGCTCCGGCAAACCATCCGCGTTTCCGTTGGGCGTGGAGTACTGGCTTTCGGTGCCGGTGGTTGACCAGTAAAAAGAGAACTTATTTCTGTCGTTGAGACTGTGATCGATCTTGATTGAAGGAATGCCCGTCACGCGTTCGCTGATGTTCGTGCCGGTGTAGTTGTTGATCAGGTTGTTATTCTGAGGCGTCGGCATCAGAGCCATGACCGCTTTCGCGAACGGAGTGATCCGGTCGGCCGGAATGATGTTTCCGGGAAACGGATTCGCAAAGCCCTGTCCATTCACTGTGCCTCTCGAGAGAGGGTCGTAAATCTCGTTCGCGAAAATCGGCCGGCCCAGCGCATCGGTTCCAACAGGGTTGGCAGGCACGCCAAGATTCGGATTGAAATTCGCTCCACCGTTCGGCGAAATCGCGGAGAAATCGCCATTGCGAAATGCCAGCGTCGGAACGGTGTCATTGAAGCTGAGCAATGACGCCTCTTTGAATCTTTCGAGACTAAAGAAGAAAAAGCTCTTCTGCTGACCATGAGTCAGGAACGGGATCGGACCGCCCAGCGTTCCACCGAAATCATGACGGCGGTTGCGAGGGTGGACCAGGTTACCGCTGCCGTCATTCGTGTATGGAAAGCTCGCGTTCAAAGCTTCATTCACAAAATACTCGTAACCGCTGCCGTGAAACTGGCTGGTTCCCGATTTCATCGTTACGTTGAAGAGACCACCGCCCGCTTGTCCGAATTCGGGAGCGTAATTGCTGGTCTGGACCGCCACTTCCTGGATGGCATCTGGGCTGGGCTGGTTTTCCTGCAGCGCGAAGCTCACCGTGTGGTTCGTGTTGTCCATACCTTCAAGGCGGTAGGCCGCCGTGTTGTTTGGCGCGCCGTTAACGACCATCACGGAGTTCGCGGTGTAGCTCACGCCCGGAATCAACGTAGTGGCATTGTATGGATTGCGGACGCCCGAGCTGCCGGCGTTGGCATTTCCGATGCCGAGGATCGGCAGATCTTTGAGCTGCTCGACCGTGAAGTTGTGAGCGACGTCGCCGCTCTCGGTTTTGAGAAGCGTAGCCTCGGCGCTGACCTCGACGGTCTCGCCCGTGGTTCCGACTTCAAGCGGGATATCAATGTTGATGATTTGCGCGGCCGCAAGATTTACGCCCGTGCGGTTGTATTTTTTGAAGCCTGGCAATGAAGCCGAGATCGAATAAGGACCCGGCGGCAGGTTCGGGGCGCTATAGTTTCCCGTCTCCGTAGAAAGCGTTGAAAAGACAACGCCGGTCTCGCTGTTCGTTACTTCGACCACGACGCCGGGGATGACCGCGCCCGATGCGTCGCTGACTGTTCCGGTTATTCTTCCGTTGGCTGCCTGGGAAAACCCGGCAACCGGCATAAATAGACACAACACTAATGCGGTTATTGTGAAATTTCTCATGGGTGGGAAAGCCTCCATCATCCGAGTGAAAAACAAGTACTACACAAGAGGAGCCGGATTATATCAACGGGCCCGATCCTGTCAAACCCACGCCGGGCGCGGGACGCAGGAATGGACGCAAAAAAGACGCAGAATTAACAAATCTTGTGAATTTTGCGCTTTTTTGTGGCTCGGCTAACCCGCGCTACAATTGAAACGTATGGCCGACAAACTTATCGGCAGCCTGCTCCACGACGACCATCCGATCCCGAAAAGATCCCGGGCATGGAAAGAGCGGCTGAAGGTTCCCGTCGCGATCGCGTTGGTTTTGATATTCATCGGCGGCGTCGCTTACAAATTCGCGAACTTCCGCGAGGAGCGTAGCGTCCGGCAATTCATCGACGCGATCAATGGTGGGCAGTTCGACGTCGCCTATCAAGACTGGGACGCTGAAGGGCGTTACACGCTGAAAGATTTTATGCAGGACTGGGGCAAGGATGGCTATTACACGAAAGGCATGCACCAGGCTCGCGTGATGGACTCCAACGGGAAGGGTGGTTCCGTTGTCGTGTACGTCAGTATTGATTCGTTGAAATATCCGGTTGCGTTGCTTGTCGACAAGGAAACATTGAAGATATCGTTTTCACCTGTCAGCAAATATCCGTCACCATAACATGAGCGGAGCGCGCGAAGCGCAAGGCCGACAGGCCGCAGCCGTAAATAATGCAAGCCCGATAGGGCGCAGCCATTAATAAATAACATGCTCAGCGTTTCATTACTTTTGGTTCTGGCAGTCAATGCCGTCGATCTCGACATCGTGTCGCTTCCCCTGACGAACGATGTGAAAGTCGTTCTGACTCCCGCCGGACGCGGTCAGTTGAAGCGAGACGGCAATGTCAGCCAGATCAGGATCGACATTGACCGAATCAGACCGGCCACGACGCTGGCGCCCGCTCTGAGCACCTACGTGGTGTGGGCAGTTTCGCCTGAAGGAATCTTCGACAATCTTGGCGAATTGCAGATGAATGGAACGAAGGGCCAGTTCAACGCCACCACGCGATTCCCCCAGTTCGGCCTCCTGATCACCGCCGAGCCCCACTACATGGTGGATCGTCCCAGTTCTGCAGTCGCCTATCGAACACAGATACCCAAAACGGACGTTCGCCGCAAAAGCGTCTCGATTGAAGTCGGCGCCTATGATTATTCGGCAATCGTGCCGACCACATCTGTCGGCGTGCAGGGATGGGTTGTCCAGGCTCGCGCCGCTTTCCAGATCGCAAAAACTGCCGGCGCGGATCGGCTTGCGCCGGAAGAATTTCGCAATGCGCAGGTCGCCATCGGATCACTCGAAGAACTGATCACACGCTCCGCGCCTCCTGACATTCTCTGGCCAACCGCCAACGAAGCCATCGGCTGGTCGCAGCGCGCCGCTATGGCTGCCCGTGCTAAGAAGTAAATTGTTTCACCACAAAGACACGAAGACACAAAGAAGGCCGGCAACCAAACGTTAATTTATGCCGGCCTTCTTTGTGTCTTCGTGTCTTTGTGGTGAAACAATTTGTCCATAAAGCTCCTCAATTCGAGCTATGACGTTCCTCATATCGAAGTGTTTCTCGACTCGCTGACGGGCATTTTGGACGATGGTTGAGCGGCGCGGATTATCATCGGCTAACGATTGGAGTGCATTCGCGAGAGCATGCGGATCACGCGGCGAAACGAGGATGCCTTCGAGTGGAGACGAAATAATATCGAGCGGCCCTCCGCGCGCAGTGGCTATGACCGGAATTCCCGCCGCCATCGCTTCGAGAAGCACAATCCCGAATGGCTCTTCGTGAGAAGGCACGATCAGGATGTCAATTCGTGCGAAAAATTCCTCCTGCGAGACAAACCCCGGAAATTCGACAGGCAGGCCGGCGGCGCGCTGCTTCAAAGCAGTGGTGTAGGATGCGTCACCTTTACCGGCGATCAGCAGGCGAAAGCCGTTACCGAGTTTGCGCATGGCTTCGATGGCATCGTCCTCGCCCTTGTGCGGCGAGATCTGCCCGAGCAAGCCGATCGTGACCGGCTGATGCAACGCGTGCGGACGATACGCGAACCTTTCCACGTCCACCCAGTTCGGAATGACCGCCGCATGCCGCGGTTCGAGGGGCGCGAGAGTTTTCAGAATCTGTGATGTCGGCGCGATCCACGCATCCACCCGCCTATAGAAGAAATGACGCCGGATGGGAAGAAGCAAATGCCGGGTGAATACGACCTTCGGCCCGGGCAATCCCCACGCGGCGGCAGCTACCACTGTGTAGTCGCGCGCCACGTGCGCGTGAACGATATCGAATTTGCCGTTTTTGAAATGCGACCGCAGCCGCATCGCTGTGAAGACGTCAGCGGAATTCAGGAAAGGCAGTTCGATCCCCGGCGTCAGCGGGCTGCCATGCCGGCCTACAATGACAACATCGTGACCGCGCTTTCGAAGATGTTCGGCGAGTTCGACGACGTGTGTTTCTCCGCCACCCCAGGTCGCCGCCGAACTAACCTGCAGAATGCGCATTGCGAGCTACAAAATCGGAGAGCAGTTCGGAGCGGCTCACCGTTGCGGTGCCCACCTTTCCGACAACAATGCCGGCTGCATGATTCGCCAACGTTGCGGATTCTTCCATCGTCGCGCCCGCAGCATGCGACAGCGCAAGCGTGGCGATTACCGTATCGCCAGCGCCAGTCACATCGAAAACCTCGCGAGCGAATGTCGGCAGGTGCCGGGAACTATTTTGATTCTGCGCGCTGAATAACGACATGCCTTCTTCGCCTCTGGTGATCAGCGCATACTGGCATTCGAATTTCTGCAGCAATTTTTGACCGGCTTCTTCGAGGCTGCGTGGATCGGCGATGGTAAGACCCGTGAGCAATTCCGCTTCACGCTGATTGGGAGTGATCGTGCTGATGGGCCGGTAATAGTCCGCATGATGCACTTTCGGATCGAGAAACACCGGCACACCCTGATTGCGCGCCTTCGGAAGAATTTCGGCAAGCAGTTCGCGATTCACCACTCCTTTGTCATAGTCGGAAACAATCACCGCAGCAGCCGATGGAAGATATCGGAGAAAATTTGCGGCGAGCTGAGCGTTCATCTCCGCTCCCAGCGGCTGCCTGCTTTCACGATCAGCCCGCACGACCTGCTGGCTGTGAGCGATGATGCGGGTTTTGCGCGTTGTCGGGCGGCTGGTACGGATCAGGCCGGAAACTTCGGTCCCCGATTGTTCCATCAGACTCAGGATTCGGTCGCCCGCCGGATCTTGTCCCACCATGCCGATCGCAATCGGAGCGCCTTCCATCGCGCGAATATTGGCGGCAACATTGCCGGAGCCACCAAGCCGATATGTTTCATCGCTGACTTCAACTACAGGCACAGGGGCTTCGGGAGAAATCCGGCGCACCTTTCCCCATATGAATTCATCAAGCATCACGTCGCCGAGGATGAGGATAGCCTTGCCCGGGAAACGATTCAGGACCTGCTCAACTCTGTTTCGGTTCATGCACTCAATAGTTCGTCGATGGCAGCCTTGACCTGCTCGACCGTCACCGATTCGATGCAAAGTGGTGTGTCCGCGACCAGGCAACGATAGCCCGGACAAGGATTGCACTCAAACGGATTCTGGACAACGCGGTTAGCGGCGCCCCACGGCCGCCAGCGCCGGGAATCCGAAGAACCCCACACCGCAACGACGGGCGTGCCGACAGCGGCAGCCAGATGCATCGGGCCTGAATCATTTCCGATATACAGACGGGCGCCCCGAATCAATTCGGCGAGCTCGGGAATCGTGAGTCCGAGAAGAATTACGCTGTGGTCGACTTCCTTCGCCACCTGAATGGCGAACTGTTCTTCTCCGGGCCCTGCTGTCACAACAATCGTAAAGCCACCCGCCGCGAGCTTCCGCGCGAGCTCACCGAAGCGAAGCGCGCTCCATCGCTTCGTTTCCAGTACCGATCCAGGATGAATCACGACATACGGCCGGCCTTTCAGGCATTCCTGCATGCGAGCCGTTTCTTTCTCATGGATCTCATAGCGGAGCGAAGGCGGGTCTTCGCGGCGTACGCCGAGCCACTGCATCACGGCCATTGTGGATTCCACCGTGTGTGCTTCCGGGTCGGGCCGCGGCACCATGCCGCTGTAAAGCTTTGCACCTTGATAATGCTCTAGGCCGATCCTCTTGCCCCATGTCAGGCAGCTGTACAGCAGGCTTGTCGGCCCGCCATGAAGATTAACGACCGCGTCGAACCGTCTCACGAGAAGCCGCGCGGCAGTTGAGAATTTCGACCGGACCGCGATTACTTCGTCAATGTCGGGATTGCCATCGAAGCAGGGCGCGAATCGCGACTCGACGAGCACGGAGATCCGGAATCCGGGAAATTCTTCCTTCACGGCCCGGACTGGCGACGTCAGCAGCAGGCAATCACCCATCGAACGCAATCGTATTAAGAGGATACGGGCGCTCGGGGAAAGACGATGAAACAGGTCTTTAGTTGTTTTAATCTTCAATTTTCGCTTCGCTGATCAGCATCACGGGGATGTCGTCGCGAATCGGATACACGCGGCGGCATTGACTACACTTCAGTCCCTGGCCGCTTTCGATGAGATTGACCGGTGCCTTGCAGAGCGGACAAACAAGAATCTTCAGAAGCTCAGGATTTACGGCCATTTGACGAGATCTTACCATACCGTCACATCTTCCATATGAATGACTAATGACTATTGACCATTGAGAATTGACAATTTCTCCCCAAAGAAATTGTCAATTCTCAATGGTCAATAGTCATTAGTCATTTGGGAACCGGCGAAGAGCGTGGCTCTGTGCTAGACTCCGCATGTGAAAAGGACAATTTGCCTGGCGGTGGCCCTGCTTATGGCCACGGCAACATTGCTGAAAGCCACGACAGTCCAGCGTTTGGGCCTGGAAGATCTTGTCAAAAAAGCTCATCACATTGTTGCAGGCAAGGTTCGAAATTCGAAGACGTTCTGGAGCCCCAACGGCAAGCTGATCCTCACCAGTTACACGATCGACGTCGCCGACAATATCAAGGGCCAGCTCCCCCGAGCTTTTGAACTGACAACCATCGGCGGAAAGATCGGCGATCTCGAACTTCACGTCGCCGGGATGCCTTCGTTTGCAAAAGGCGAAGAGATTGTTGTTTTCACGGAACCGAGCGCTGGATACGAAGTCGTTCTGGGCGCTACTCAAGGAAAGTTCACGGTCGAGAATGGCGAAGTGTCCAACGATGTCGGCGATCTTTCGTTTCCCGATGGCCGGCCGGGTAGAGCGCTAAAACTGCCAGTCCAGACATTCAAGAATCAAATTCGAACCATACTCAGCCGGTAGCTTGAAGAAATACGTCTTCATCCTTGTTGTACTTGTCTTTTCCCAAACTGCTCGCGCATACACCCGGATCACGGCCACTTCCGGCCTGAGCCCGAAATGGGCGTCGATGCCGGTCCCGTATTGGATCAGTGCGAAGGGTTCGCCGCAGATCTCCAATGGCAGCGACATGGCGGCGGTTCAATCTTCGTTTCGAACTTGGGAAAACATTCAGACGGCGAGCATCGCCTTTTCCTACAAAGGAACGACGCCCACGGGAACCGTCGGTCGCGACGGAATGAACGTCGTGACATTCACGGACAATTCGGCACCGTTGGGGTCGTCCACTATCGCCGCCACATTTTCCTTTTTTAGAACCGAGAATGGCCAGCTGGTATTCGACGAGTCCGATATCGCTTTCAATGCTTCGTTGTCTTTTTCGACCAGCGCCGAAACCGACAAGTTCGATATTCAAAGTGTCCTCACTCACGAGATCGGGCACCTGCTCGGCCTGGATCATTCCGCCATGGTTTCTTCCGTAATGGTTCCTTTCGGGGTGCCGTCGCAGTTGGACCAGCGCGTCCTGGCCTACGACGACATCGCCGGCGTGATGGAGATCTATCCAAACCCCTCGATGCCGCCGACGGGCCAGATTCGAGGCATCGTTCAGGCGGGAACGACGCCGGTTTTCGGAGCGCATGTTGTTGCCGTCGACAGCGGTGGCACAGCCGTCGTCTCAACGCTGTCGCAAAAAGACGGGAGCTATGTTCTTCGTTTCCTTCCGCCCGACACCTACCGCGTTTTCGCCGAGCCTTTGGATTTGCCTGTGACGCAACAGAACCTCGGTGGCGGAACGAACGGCTTCTACTCCACGATTAAAACGAATTTCGGTACGACCTATTTCGGCAACGTTTCCACACTCTCAGACGCCACGGCCATTTCTGTCGGTCCGAATGATGTTGCCACTGCCGATATTCAAACGTTTCCTGCAAGCGCGACGGGGCTGAACCTGACGCGGCCGGGCTTCGGCATTCGCATCGCGAGAGGCCGCAGCGGAACCTTGACTGTTGGCGGCGTCGATATCACGAATGGCATCGTCGTCAGCGGATCCAGTCCGGATTTGCAGCTGGGTGCGCTGACATTCGGCGGGCGCGTCAGCTCGAATGCGCCAACCAGCGTTTCGATGTCATTGAGCATTTTGCCGTCGGCAGCCCTTGGCCCCAAGAATCTTGCAGTCAATCGAGGAACAGATGCATCGATTGTGGCGGGCGCTTTCGTCATTACGGATACGTATCCGTCCGGCGTCTCCGTCGCTCCGTCGAATGGCCCGGTCGAAGGTGGGACCGCAGTCACAATCAGAGGCGCAAATTTTCGAAGCGGTGCACAGGTATATTTCGCCGGACTCGCAGCCTCCGATGTTCGCTTCATCAGTTCGGCCACGATACAAGCCACAGCACCGGCGAACGCTCCCGGCGATGCGAACGTCGTCGTCGTGAATTCCGATGGGACCTGGACGGCCGGATCGCAGCCGTTCACATACATTTCCGAACCACCATCGATCAGTCGCGTCTCTCCATTAAGCGGATCGGCAGCGACCCAGGTTGTGATCGAGGGCGATCATTTCGATACTCGGCCCCAGAACATCGACGTACAGTTCAACGGCGTTTCCGCCCGAGTCGTCAGCGCTACAGTGAACAGCATTACCGCCATCGTGCCGCTGAGCGCGACAACGGGCCCAATAACCGTTTCGGTTTTCGGCCGTGCGGTAACGGGGCCAGTATTCACGGTCACAGCGGCGCCAACCAGCACCAATTTTGCGGGAGCCAGTTTCAACTTCGTCGATGCGAGTAGTGGAAGTGGCGGCACAGCTCTGACATTCAACAACAACGATGACGCGGTCGCGTCCGTATCGCTGCCATTCAACTTCGTGCTGTTTCGCGACATCTATCTCGCCGATTCGCGCATTTCCATCACGACGAATGGGTTCCTCAGCCTGGAACCGCTGTCGATCGCGGAATTCCAGAATGGACCGCTGCCGTCGCAAACCGTCACTCGTGCAGGTGGAACGATCGGCGCAGTTCCTCCGTCCTTGATTGCGCCGTTCTGGGACGACCTCATTATGAGGCCCGACGGCGCCGTTACCACGCGGACTCTGGGATCCGCTCCGAATCGGCAATTCGTCGTGGAATGGTCGAACATGAGCATTCTCGATGAAGATGGCCGCGATCTGAATTCGAGCCTGACTTTCGAAGCGATCCTATTTGAGGGAACCAACGACATTCAATTTGTGTATCGCGACATGAACGGCCCGCGTTCCGATGGATCGAGCGCGACCATCGGCGCGCAGGATCTGAAGCGCTCCACTGCGATTCAAAGTGGATTCAACCAGCCGATCGTTTCGAGCGGATATTTCAGGACCTATCATTTCCAGAATGGTGTTTATTCGGAATCCCAACTGGACTCGACGCCGCCGACCAGACCAGTGGTGACTGATGAAGGACCTGTGACTTCAAACGGTAGTCAACTCGCGGCATCGTGGACGTCGAGTGATGCCGAATCGGGCGTCCGTGAGTATCAATACGCCATTGGCACGACTCCGGGAGGTACGGATGCCCGGCCATTTACCCGAGTTACCCAAAGTTCGGTTGTTGCCACCGGCTTAACGCTTCGCACGGGTGTCACGTACTACTTCGCGGTCAAGGCGATCAATGGTGTGGGACTGGTCAGTGAGGTTGGAATATCTGCCGGCGTTCGGTTTGATCCCGCATATCAACCTCAGGTGAAAGTCATTCCATCGGCTCCGCAAAGCGGCACGGAGTTTAGCGGGCTGGCGTTTTTCGCTCCAACGGCGATGTCGGTCGTATTGAAAGCCATGGATGCGAACGGCAACCTCGTGTCGGGCAGCGGTGTTCAGAATCCGACTTCAATCACGCTCAGCGCGGGCCAGCAGTACTCGAAGCTCGTGTCGGAGTTGTTCGCCATTCAATCATTCGATGGCTGGATCGAGGCCGACGCGTCCGCGGCAGGTCTGGGGATTTTCGTCACCACAGGGTCGTGGGACATGCAGCGGCTCGATGCCACTGTCGCGCGCGATGTTTCGTCCGACTTTGTTCTTTTCCATTCCGGCGCTTCAGCGATTCTGGTGAATCCATCCGCGCGTGTGGCGAATGTGACGCTGACGGAATTCACTACAGGGCGCATGCAGTCCCTCACCATTCCCATGCACGGTCGAGTTGCAATAACGCTGAATGGTGCCGTGCGAGTGCAGTCTTCGGAAGCTCTGGCGGCTGTTGAACGGTCGTCTTCCGGCGGGAAATTGGCCATCAACGCCGCGATGCCCCTGACCGAAGCGCGGGGAGACCTGGTCTTTCCGTACGCCGTGGTTGGCGGGGGTTATACGTCAACATTGACCCTCGCAAATGTGAGCCGGGTGCAGCAGAGTCTAACGATCACTTTTGGATCTTCGTCGGCGACCTTAAAGATCGATTCGAACGCATCTGCCCGAATCTCACTTACTGATCTATTCCAGTTATCAATCGATGCAGTCCGAACTGGTTCCGTGCGCATATCTGGTGGATCGCCGTTCGGATCCACGTTCGCGTTACTTGGGGTCCTCGATATCGAAAGTCCGAGTGATACGGTCACTCTAGCCGCGCGCGCCGCGGCCACGGACTTCACGTTCCCTTATGTCCTCAATGGAAGCGGTTTGTTCACGGGATTGGCATTTGCAACAGGAAGTGCGGCGGCACGGATCGCGATCGACGTATATGGTCCCAATGGGGGTTCACCAGCATCTCAGACAATTGCTGTGGATTCGAACCAGCAGATCAGCCGTTTGCTGAGCGAGTTTGTACCTGCAACTGCAACACAAGTCGGGGGATATGTTCGCATCCGTTCCGACCAGCCCATCTGGGCCTGGGAAATTTACGGATCTTCCCGCGTGATGGCATCCGGCCCCCCGCTGTAACTACTGCAACTTTAGACAATTTTCAGGTTTTACAGGTACGGATCTTTTCGGCGAAAACCGAGACTATCCAGCTTGGCAAACGTCCATATTTCTTCGAGAATGGTGAATAGCAGTGAGTCCTGGGCTAGTAAGGCGTTTGAGAACCTCACCAGGATGGGGAGTATTAATGACTCACAATCAAGACCCCAAAGAAGCCTCTCTCCAGGGCAGCAGTCAATTGGGCGAAAGGCTCTCATCGATCCGTCTTAGAGTTGGGCTGACCCAGACCGATATTGCCGGAAAGCTCGCAGTCAGCCGACAACACATTTCGAATATCGAAACAGGAATGACCAGCCCAACGGTGCGGGTGCTGCAGGACTACCTGAGAGCCTGCGGTACGGACCTCGCGGAGTTTTTTTACGGGCCTCTTCCCGTCAACCAGACTCCGCGACAGCGGGAGTACCACAGCAAGCTTCAGGCGCTGCTGGAAAACGACACGACATCTCGAGTTGTTACGAAGGTTCTCGATTCCTTCATCACGTCGTTGCAGTCTTCGCTGACCGACATCGTACAACCTGCTCGGGTACAGGCACGGCGCAGACGAGCTCTCCAGGAGAGACAGTTGGGGACCCGTAAGCGGCCCTCTTAGAAATCAGTGATCGGTTCGCCTAATTCGCAGCCGGCGGCCCGCCACAGTTCCGTGTGCATTTGGGCGGAATCGTAAACTTGTCTTTGATCCTGTCGCGGAAGGCCGGATACATGGTTTCCGGTCCGCCGAGAGCCGCTTCCCTCGGAATGTTGTAGAGCTTCGGCATTTCGTCGATCAGAGGATTTTTCCCGGGAAGATAGTGCGGAACCGTACCCTCCGCGACGCCCTCATCTCCGGGGATGCACGGCGGGCCTCCGGAGTTCATGAGATTCGTCGTGCTCACAAACGTCCGGGTGATGTAGTAAGGCTCGCTCAAATAAATCGGGTCATCGAGCTGCGAGGCCAGCGTCAGCATGTCACCGTGACGAACGAAATGCGTGATCATCGTTGCCTGGTCGCTCGTCATGACGCCGTTACGGCGAAGATATCCGGTCAACATGTGAGTTGTCGTGGCGGTAAGAATGTCGCCGTCCCAGACACCCGTCGTGAAACCTGCCTGACTATGTGGGGCATTCTCGGATGGATGCGGGCGCCCATCCATCCAAATGGTCATCTGCGCGCGATCCTCCCACGCGCCAACCACCCATGCGATAGTTTTTCCCGTGATGGGATCGGTCTCGTTCCACATCTTGACGCCGAACGTCCCGATCATCATGTGCCATTGAGAGTAGAACGCGCAGATGCGTTCCGGCATCGAGAGTTCCGACTGCGAATAACTCAGGGCCTTGGCCCGGCCGGATTCATTGAAGGGAACTCCAGTGAAGTCGCCCGGATTCGGACCAGCGCCGCGTTCCAGCGCATCCTCGTGATTTTTGGAAGCCCATGATCCCGACAGATCAACCTGCGCCAGTGATGGAAAGCTGAAGCAAAGGAAGATCACCGCGATAAAGATGACTTGATGGACTCTCGTCATTGATTGCCTCCTACCATCGTGAAGAGCACGGCGTCGGCTTCCAACCGGCGTCGTTGGTCTGCTTCTTGAAATGCGAAGTGATGATGAATGGTTCGCGTAAATACTGAGGATCGGTCGTAACGATTGTCACGACGAGCATCTCGTCACCGTTACGCTCTTTGATCACGTCGTAATACTCCGCCAGAGTCGCATTCTCGCTATACGGAACGCCGTTCTTCCGCAGATAACCCGCTTTCAGGTGCGACGTTGTTAGCTTCAGCGACCCTTTCCCACCACGCCCTTCCCAGGCGGCCAGTGAATCTCCCTGCAGCGTGGGCGGGCCCGCCGGCGCCCTCCAATCTCCGAAATGAAAGAGGCGGGTTTGCGTTCCAGAGTCGACGTCCATGCGCAGCGTCTGGTCATCCTGCCAGGTGAAGTGAAGATGTCCGGGAACCCGCAGCAATGCCGGCGCTCCATATGATTTGCACTGCTCTCCTGCGGCTTCATCTTTCGCCGGATCCCAGCCGTCTGCAACCTGCTTGGAGGCGTTGTTCATTGGAACGCCCTGGTAATCTCCTGGCGCGGGCGTCACCATGCGGAACCGCCAATCTTCATCGACGACCGAAACCCAATAACCCGTCAGATCGATCAACGCGGCTTCGCGAGGACTCGGCGTCGCGCCGCTGCGCGCGCCTTGCGGAGGCGCGGCCCTCAGCGTCAGCGGTACACCAATGCTCGGCAGTACCGAGACAAACAAACAAGCGATTAGTTTAAAAATTCGATGTGTCATTTCTTAGTAGTCAGGCTTTTGTAGATGGATTCGACGAACGCGTTCGTGGAACCGGGTTGAGTGCCGTACTCCGTCTCATACGCCCTGGCCGGATGCGCGTCCTTGATTTGATTGAGCGTCATTCCTTCTTTGATCATCGCCGCGATCACGTCGCGAACGATCACGACCATATCGCGATAATTGACGACATCCAGTTGCTCGCAGAGCCGGCCGTGACCGGGAATTACGTACGTGCCGATTCCCTCGTAGATGAAAGGTCCCGGTGGAATGGCCAAAGCGATCAAATGATTCAGAGAGTCGATCTCTCCCTGGATGCTGCCTCCCTTTGCAACATCGATCACCGGGAAGCGAGTCATGTCCAGAATGTCTCCAGTAACTATGACATCCGATCGGCGAAAGAATACGAAGCTATCGGAATCGCTATGAGCCGCAGGCTGGTGTAAAACCTCGATACCCTCGTCATTCATCCGCAGCGTCTTGCGGGGTGTATAGAAAGCTTCCGTAGGCCAGGTCTCAACGGGAAACTCAGAGGTCTTGCCCGTCGGCGCGCTCATCCTCTTCAGGATGCTGTCATGCGCGAGAATTGACGCACCGCCGCCGTTCGTCATGGCGTTGGTGAAGTTCGCATTGCCCAGCGCGTTCGTGAAGATGGTGAGCCCGGCTTTCGCCAGTCTGGCGTTACCGCTGACATGGTCCGCGTCTGCGCCGGTATTGATGATGTAACGCGTGGGAAGAGGAGTTATTTTTTTGATCGCCGCCAGAACGCGGTCCGAGGCGCCCTCGGTTCCGGCATCGACCAGCACCACGCCGTCGACGCCGATCTGAACGGCGATGTTTCCACCGGCTCCGGCAATCATGTAAAAGTTCGGCCGAACCTGTATCACGTCCAGATCACCGCTCGCTTGCTGCGCATGCGCGAGCGCGATTGCGGAACAAACAATCAGAAACAGAGCGGTCAACACTCGTCGAAAATATATTGATGAGTCCATCATGCGGAGGAACTCTATCGCACTAGAACTCAGGTGGGAAGGAGGAATTCCAGGGAGGGGAAATTCGGGGACGGACGTCTAATTCACCTAATTTCAACCAGGCACCTCGAGACGAAATTAGGTGAATTAGACGTCCGTCCCCGAATTTCCCTACTGCTTGTTGGAAGAGGTGGTGTTTGCGGTTGTTGAAGTGCGTGCTTTGGCGGAAGCGGTAGCGTTCGCCTGTGACTCTGCTTTTTTCGCTTCCTCCTTCGCCTGCCTGTCACTCATTTCCGGTTTCGACGCTTGGATGGCGGAGCCGAGCGAAACGGCGCTCGAACCGGTCATCCTC